>Ga0208299_1001570_pt1 | contig 16783 bp, 17 predicted proteins | sample 15_taG_FD_184089 | JGI IMG/M metagenome (GOLD analysis project Ga0208299, IMG submission 184089) | Marine viral communities from the Subarctic Pacific Ocean - 15_ETSP_OMZ_AT15312 metaG (SPAdes) (version 2) | ecosystem: Environmental > Aquatic > Marine > Oceanic | place: Pacific Ocean | collected...
TTGGTATTTCTTAACCCCAATGGTTTTCTTAATCTCTTCCTGAAATGTAGAGTTCTCCTTCCGAGTGCTGTATACAATTGTAATCATCACCCAAATATAAGGAAAAAATACTAAAAATAAAGGTTTTTACTTCTTTTTCTTTTTCTCCTTCCTATCAAAAAATCTCTTTATTGCCGCATACACAGGATCAATGCCCAATGTTTTCTCATACATCAACATCAAGGACTTATATAATGCAATACCAGAAATAGTCGTGTTAAATGCCGTTGCAACTATGGTACTTATAACAATAATAACACTCCCCAAACTAAATCTACCATGACTTAAATACGGAAGTAAGAGCTCAGTTATCGCCAAATATAAACTAAAAAAGTTACCAATCGACAGTATTGCTAAGATGTAATGTGTTTTTGATTCTAACGTTTCTTTTTTGTTTGCCATCAATAATAAATATATTTTTACTAGGTTAAATTTGGATTTCTTAAATTATTTTCGTATATTAGTATTAAAATAATAACCTATGAAAAAGATAACTTTAACAATAGTACTGATTTTAATCAGTTTTTTGGTGTTTTCCCAAACTCACAGCTTTAAGCTAATTTCTGCAATTAGTTATGATAAAATTGAAGGATATGCTTATCCCGATGAAACAATGAAGATAAACCACACAGGGAAGTCCTCAATATATTACGACTCTAACTATAAAATAGACCAAATAGAAGTCGGCAAAACTATATGGACGTTCACACCAAACAGCATAACGGTGGGAGGGAAAACATATAAATACCATATGTATAACGGATACTTCAACGTAAGAGTGGAAACAACAAAAAGAATATATAACATAACGGTGGAAGGAAACTTCATATATGTCGAACCATCAGAACAATATGCCTGGGTGGACGATAAAGATATACATAGGAAATCAATACTCGTATTCGAATATACAACAGAAAGTCAACCCAAACAAATAGTCAACAAAGAAAAAACAAATAATTTCTTTAAGAAAACAGCATTCGGAAGAGGGATTAAAAAAGCTGGGGACGTAATATTCCTTAATATCCTGGGAGCACTATAAGACTACTTCTTATAAGTCATATAAAGGTAAACAATGATGATTGGGGGCGCAATCATAGGAGCAACAAAAACACTTATGAATATCAAAGGAATGATGACGTGAGAGTGTAAACTCTTCATCTTATCAGTAGAATACCTCCTTAATACATACGCAGTAAGCGCAGACGTTAGTAACAACCCACCCATTATTTGAAATATACTCATCGTACCAATATTTTACTTAAAAATAACTCAAAGGTAATAGAGAATGCTGCCTTTAAAATGACTAAGCTCACTACCACCTCTATTATATAATTATCAAAAGAAATGATTGGGGAATAAAATATCGCCGATAAAACGAAAAAACTTATCATAAAGGACTGAGAAAGATGCCACAAGTCCGTTGTCCAAACGAAAACAGTAGACGATAATGGAAACCTCTCACCCTGCAAGATGTCACCATTCTTCCACTTATTCTTCCAACTGATTTCAGGGTCAGCCCATTGTTCAAACCTACTACCCCTAAAGATAGACTTATAATAATGGAAAAGTGTATTATCCATAATGGCATTACAAACACCAGCTAAGACAACGAAACAAAGTGCTATCACCCCTCTAAAGTTTCTACTATCTCCGAAACCGCCATATATGGGTCAACATTGGATGCTGGTCTCCTATCTTCAAGGTATCCCTTCCATCCATCAGTAACCGTCTGTATGGGGATACGAATAGAAGCACCCCTATCACTAACACCGTAACTGAACTTAGAAATGTGTTGAGTCTCATGCAATCCCGTTAATCTCTTATCGTTATCGGAGCCGTAAGCCGCAATGTGTTCGTCATGACGTTTTTCAAACTTATTACATATCCCCCTAATGAAATCTTCACCTCCCTTCTCTCTGATGTTGGGGTTTGAGAAGTTGATGTGACAACCACTACCGTTCCAATCACCAGAAACAGGCTTAGGGTGTAAGTCTATCGTTAATCCAAATGTCTCTGCCGTCTTATGTAAGAAATATCTACTCAGTACCACATCATCACATGATCGTAATGCTCCGACACCAAATAACTGATACTCCCATTGTCCAATACAAACCTCAGCATTTATACCTGTGATGTTTAATCCTGAGTTTAAAGACATATCTAAGTGATGCTCAACAAACTCTCTTCCTTGTACGTTCCTCTCACCAACAGCACAGTAATACTCACCCTGTGGTGTGTCAGGACTACCCTCCTTGGGGAATCCCAATATTGTATCTCCAGACTTTAAGAAATATTCCTGCTCGAAACCGAACCAATATTTCCCCTCCTGGACTTTATGTTTTTTTATTACCTCTGTTAACTTAGCACGATGGTTAGAAACATGAGGGGTGCCATTGGCATTTAAAACCTCACACAATACAACGATAGCGTTATATCTGGTAGGGTCTTGTATTAACCTCACAGGCTTTAATAAACAATCTGATGAACCTCCCTCCGCTTGTTGTGTTGATGATCCATCAAAACTCCACATCGGTAATGAATCCAAACTTAACTGCTTCTGTTCAGAATCTATCCTCATTATTTTAGTCTTACTCCTAATGTTAGGCTCTGGTGTGTAACCATCACACCATACATATTCAATCTTCACTGGTTGTACTCCCATGTTATATTTTTAAATCTCTCCTTGTGTATTATCGGCATCCAAAAGCTCTTGCTGCAATAAATAAATGCCTGTCTTATTCTTATCTAATATTGAAAACTTATCCAAGATACCCTGGAATAAAGCTTCTTCTTCTTGCTGTTCTGTTAAAAACCATTGCATAAAGTTTAAAGTAGTGAAATCATTCGCTGACATACATTTAGCACAAATCTCTTCAACACCCTGTGTTGTGTCCCTCTCCAAATCTAAAGCCACCTCAAAGTATTCTTCAACATCATAATAATTCTGATTGAAAGAACTAATATCTGGTGTCTTTGCCAACTGACCCCTCTCAGAGAGATAATCTACAAGTTTTAATAGATGTATTCTCTCTTCGTTAGAACGATTTCTGAAGAACTCTGCAAAACCACTGTATCCTTTGAAGTCTACACTTATTGATAATCCTAAATAAACCTGTGAAGCCTTAGCCTCTTTTTCTATCTGGGTATTTAATAAATCTAAAACTTCTTTATCCATAAAAACAATTTTAACCCTTAAATGATTTTTTTAAAGGTTAAGTATAGATTAATTCTATTTTTAAATATTGAGTAAATCCAAACTTTTATATATAGTTTGTAACTCTTCAGGTGTATTGTATTTTACAGAAACAAATTCAGGTCCACCTCCTGGTCCTTTTTCTTTATAATGTATTTTTAAAAACTTCTCTCCTTTGTCTGTATTACTAAATTCTAGGTCGGTTATTTGTTCAGACTTTGAAAGTCGTTGTTTGGCATTTTCTAAACCTTCGATTTCTTGCTCTTCTTCCTTATTACCATGTTCTTGTGCCCACATAATCAAATCAACCCGACCTCTCTTATCTGGTTTTGCTCTTAACTGATCCGCAGTTAAACCTAACTGCTCAATACCGATATCAAATAAATACTCATCAGGTAACTGAAGATAATCTCTACGTGTCATTGTACCTTGTACATTGTCAGAATCTGGATAAGGAGTAACACCTAATGCTCTCGATTCACCACAGTCAGAACAAAACTCTCTATCAGCGTTAACCTTTAACCACGTATGGTCATGGATGTCAAACTCCTCAATGAAATCTTTTATTATTGACTTCATATTTTTCATATAATCAGCTGCCAATGTGGGACCAACGTTTTCATGTTTGTTTGTAACGGGAGTTAACGCAAAAGATGTATTTGCCAATACATCACCTTCGGGTCCTTGTAGTTCCACAGGTACAATATTTCTCCCATCATGATAAGGAGTGGCATAAACAATATACCAACCTTCTGGTGGTACTTCCTTAGCAAAACTAACAGTACCATCCATCTCATAATCAGAACTATCAAATCTCCACCCAGGACCTAAAGTGGAAGTTAAATACATCCCATCCATCGTATGTAATGACTCCATTATTGCCTTTGTCTTAGCCTTAACACTAAGAGGTTGTGGACTATCTATAGATTTATTATAATATTCTTCCATCCATTTTACAACATCCTTTGGGAATATATCTTCAGGGTCCAACCCTTTTAACTGTTTGTCGGCAACATTCCATAAGGTGTAATCACCAACATTAATATCATGTTCATCTTTGGGGTTGAAGTATTTCAATACGGCAACCTTTTGTAATGGCTCTCCTTCCTCTTTACCTAAGTTGATGACATAAAATATTATGGCATCTTTAGCATATCTGTCAAAGTAGTTTGCGTTTTTAGCGGCAGTGCACCATTTTGTCCCTGCACCATAATAACAACTAGCACCCTCACTCTTAGGGACTACTATCAAATAGTTGCCTATCTTTTTCTTTATTGATTGTTTTTTAATGTCTGACTTACTCATAAATGCCTCAGCAAATTCAGTAATCCTTTTAAGGACATATAAACCATCATAAGCGTTTATGTCGGCAGGAGACTTAGCGATTGGGTGATTAGGGTTTCCCAGTAACTCAGCCAAGTCCTTAATGAAATCAGGGTTGTCCTTTTTCTTTTCTATATTCTCAAACCACGACTCAATGACTGGTTGATGCTTTGCATGAAATCCTGATGTGAAAGCTTGTTTCTCCGCTTCACCAGCACTGGGATAACCATTGGTGTTACGCATATCCTCTACGTAGTGTTTGGTTATCCACTCTAATAACTTCTTAGTGGGGGTTGGATCTATCATCCCTAATACCATCATCTCACCATTAGTGAGTCCGTATTTCTTCTGAACCTTCTCAGGTATTCCTTCCGAAAGGATATTTTCTACCATTAATAATTTCATATCACTACTTGAACTATTTTCTTCTTATAAATATCAAAAACTATCTTATTAGTCACCATATATCCATTATTGTTGGTGAAAATGGTAATCAAATATGCGTTTTTCTCTTTTAATGGTTTACTAACCTCAACATCATAGATGTTAATGTCTTTAAATACCATATCAAAATATTCACAGACATCATCCCTATTCATCAATAATGACTTACCAAACGAATGGACAACAATAGGACCTTCAATAAATCTTTTTAAATATTTAGTATCCTCTTTCTTAAACGCCTGCTCAAGATTACTAACCGACCCTATATTCAAGGTAAGCATTATGCTTAATATTAAATTTCCCATAAAACTGTGTTTTTTAAATAAATATTAGATAATTAGTATTACTTCCACATTATCTGTATCACCACTATCGCCAATGCTAATGCAATACATATGCCAGTCTTTAATGTGATGGGTTCATTCATATGATAATACGCAAGGAATGCAAATATTATCATACCAGCAGTGAACTGAACAAACCGCGTCGGCCATATAACACCACCAAACGCCAAATACCCATACTTAGTACCGTACAGGAATAAATAAGTAATGGGGACTGCAACAATCCCCATTATCCATTGATTATTTTTAAACCAGACACTCATAAACTGAAGATGTACTTGATACCAAACCAGTATCTGTGCCATCAACAATAAAAATGACGATATTAAAAGATATTTGATATTCATTAATCCTTTGTCTTCTTAGTGGTGACCACCTCCTCGATGATACCATAAGCGACAGCCTCCTCAGCACTTAACCAGTTATCTCTGGCTGCATCTTTCATCACCTGATCAGCAGGTTTGTCACAATATTGACCCAACAAATCAAATAATGTCTGATTTATCTTCTCCCACTCTTCCATAGTGATACGAGCATCTTGGATATTACCCTGAACACCACCTGATGATTGGTGTAACATCGTTCTACTAAATCTTAGTGAACTTCTTTTTCCTTTTGTCCCAGCACCTAACAACACTGAACCCATTGATGCTGCCATACCTGTGTTTACGGTGACAATGTCACTGGCGATATATTCCATGACATCAACCATCGATAATCCACTCTTAACGGATCCACCAGGACTGTCTATGTGCATCGTAATATCTGATGTCTCTGTATTATCCAAAAACATCAACTGTGCCTGTACTATTGTACTCATCCTATCATTGACAGGTCCTGCACACCAAATGATTCTATCACGCATAAGCCTCGAGAATATATCCATCTGTGTTACCCTCAACTCTCTCTCCTCCAATATATATGGAGTCATAGAGCTCTTAACCTGATTCCCATAATGATGTAAATCCATTGAAGACTTATGTTCTCCCTGTACATAATATTTTTCAAACTCATTTTCAAATCTCATAATCTTTTAATTTAGGTTTTCAATTCTTTTTATAAAAATAGGTGTGTATTCCCCAACGTAAGCACCAGTAACGTTATAATCCATATGTTCTATCGCATCGATGTATTCTAAACCATCATCCTCATCCATCAAAATATCTACACACTTATCGTAGTCATAAACCACCCTACCATAAGTGTCCACACCGATAACCGCCTCATCAAAACCGTCGGCAAATAATGCTTCGAAATTAATCTCAGCAACTTCTTCTCTTACATCCATAATAAAACTTTTTATTCAAATAAAGTAGCCTGAATACCAGACTCCTCAATATTAACACTACTACCACTTAATATTATCCTTTTATTAACCTCGTAGTTCATAATCAATAACTCCACACCCATGTTCTGTTTCTTTCCCTTCGATGCCGCTGCCGCCTTTGCAAACTCCTTAACCTCCCAGACATATTCGTCTTTGGGAAACCACTCACTCAATAACTCAAAATCATAGTAACTTAAACTGAACTTCCCCTCAGCACTCCTTAAACTATCAGCCAATCTCTCATGGTCTTCTCTGTCGAAGTCATGATTGGAATAGTAGTTCTCCGTCTTCCAATAAGGTGGGTCGGCATAAAAATATGTCTTAGGTGAATCATACTTCTCAATAACTTCTTGGAAGTCCATATTCTCAACGAAAGTGATTTTATCGAAATGGTCTCTGTATTTTGGATTCTTTAACTTATCCATAAAAATCAAAACCTTACATCGATACTTACCTTTATAATCAGTGTATTTAGCACTCTCAGGTTTAGAACCAGAGAATACCTGTGTCAATACATACACATACTTAGCAGCCACTTCAAACATATTGTCTTCAGTAATCACCAAATCATCAGAAAAAACTTCTTTCTGAAACTCATAAAACATATCTTTGTATTCTTGTGGTGTATCTTCCACACCCAATGTCTGACATGGGTTCTTTTCTAACTCTTCCCATAATCTGTCGTATTCTCTTGCACATTTGAAGAGATTGGCATTTAATGGGTTGAAATCATTATAAACCACTGTCTTTAGGTTTGGATATTTCTCCAAATCCATATTAAAGAACACCCAAAACATCCCGCTGAAGGTCTCAACGTATGTTTCAATGTCTTCGGGGATGTAATCTCTAATCCATTTTCCTATTCTACTCTTCCCACCAATATATGATATCATTCAAAAACTATTTTATACAAATATAACTAAACTTTACCTAAAAATCAATAAAAACTACTTCTTTTTCAATCTTAAAAACTTCTCGATTGCTCTCTTTGTGCTGAACTGTCTATGGAATAGTCTATTGGCATCACCCCAACGTCCCCCTTTCATTCTCTTAAAGGTTTGTTTGGTCTCCATAAAGTGTAAGTTCTTCAACTCACGGAGTCTCCTCCTATACTTTAAAAACATTGCAATAGCAAAAATCAATCTTTATCCTTTTTATCCTCAGCTTTGAAATACTCCTCTAAAAGATAATCAATAAGTTCTGACTTATTGGCTTTTATCTTCTCTAACTTCTCGTTTAGTTGTTTTTCTATGTCTATTGATATGTTAACTTTCTCTTTGTCTTCCATATTCTATAAATATCCCAATTATTACTTAAAATTTTGTTTTTTCCTCAAATTTTCCAATAATTCCCTTTCTTCATCGTCGATCTCTGTGGGTATCTTTGTACTTACCTTAACGAAAAGGTCACCACTACTACCTTTATATTTCATTCCCTTACCTCCCAACTTCAAAACAGTACCCAAAGTAGTACCTTCAGAAATCTTCAATACCACCTTACCACTTATCGTCTCAATCTCTTCACTACCACCAATTATCAAATCTATGAAGTTAAACTCCTCTTCGGTGTGCAAGTCCAAACCATGCCTCTGATATCTGGTGTGGGGTTTTATGTGAACGACAATCAACAAATCCCCAGGTATGTCGGCACCAGCGGTGTCACCCTTACCTTTCATCGTCATCATCGTACCATCTTCAATACCTTCGAACAATCTGAAACCAACTTCCTCCCTTACAACCTTAAACTTTCGTCCCTTACAAGTGTCACACTTCTTCTCGATGGTGTAACCTCCACCGTTACAGGTGATACACGTACTGGCATTGGAAACGAAACCAAATGGTGTCCTCATCCTCTCAACTATCTGTCCCGTACCTCTACAATATGTACAAGTTTTTCTACCATGACCACCATTACCACCACAAGGATCACACTTAATGTTCCTGTTGAGTGTTATCTTCTTATCTAACCCACCAAAGGCTTCTTCTAAGGTGATTTCTATCCTAACCCTTAAATCTCTTCCCCTAACTCTTCGGGCTTGCTGGTGCCCTCTATGTTGTCCACCAAAACCACCGAACATATCTCCAAACTGAGAGAATATATCTTCAAATCCACCACCACGACCACCCTGCTGTCCCGTCGTACCAAACCTATCGTAGCTCTGCTTCTTCTGGGGGTCAGACAAAATATCATAAGCCTCAGAAACCTTCTTAAAAGATTCCTCAGCGTTTTTGTTGTCAGGGTTCTTATCAGGATGAAACTCCTTAGCCTTTTGCCGATACGCTTTCTTGATCTCCTTATCGGTGGCACCTCTGCCAATTCCTAATGTCGAATATAAATCTTCTCCCATCTATTACAAATATAGTAAAAATTATTGATATTTCAAAATAATTGCTTTAATTTATTACATGCAAAATAATTACAAATATAATATAATTATTCTTAAAAATAAATCCCAAACGAAAAAAGTTTTGTTCTGGTCTCAAAAAGAAGAAACATCGATGAGACGATGGAAGACGTATTCACGAAGAAAAGAAGCGGTGATAATACCAAAATTGAACGCCTCATACCAACATGTTGAATATGATATCGTCTTCGCAAAACAAGTGGACGGAGAACCTAAACCATATGACTACAAAGACTCAATGGGGAAAAATATCCAAATATCCCTAGATGGCAACTGGGAGATAATGTACATGGAACCTCACAAAATAGAAGAAACGTTTAAAGTCTACGGAAGAAGAAGAATGACAGTGAAAGAAATTGTGGGGTACGTAATAATGTCACTAGAAACACTAACAAGTATAGGACTTATTAATAATAAAGTGATAATGCATAACGAATATAAATCAGAACTGATATTGTGTAAAAATAAACACGACGGTGAAAGACTGTACAACGCAATCGTAGATATCACCCGAGGTCGCAGCAAAAACCTACTCTACGCAGGGAGATACAAAGGTAACCTGATGACATACGCACTAAGTAAAATACAAGAAACACTAGGCGTCTCCAATAGAATACTCTATAGGAAAACTACCGCTGATTGACATTGGTGATGTCAATACTGAAATCTTCGTAATGTCTGATGTTATCAGTTTGATACTTAACAGATAAGTCTCCACATATTCTTTCCCTCTCTTGTATGTCGTCGGCATAATGAACCTCCAAAGGATTACCATTATGATCCATAAGGTATACTACAAATGTTAACCTATCTAAAACATACTTCTCAAATCTTGTTCTAATCTTCATTTAATTTAATTTAATGATCAAATTTAAGAAAAATATTTGATATAGTAAAGCTAAAACAATCCCAGCTGATCAGAGTCGTCACGACGTAAGATACTGTAGATTCCAGTAGTCATGACATAATGAACTATTAAATCATGGAAATCATAATCCAAAGATATTAAATCATTTAATGCCTCTTCATACTTACCCTCATTCATTAAAGGGAAGATGTATTTGTGTAACTTCTCATCATGGACATGGACGAACTCCAATATCTCATTCATAAATAAATCAAATTCCTTGTAACCCCTGAACTTGGCAACAAAGAAAACACCATCGATGTGGTAGTCGTCTAAAATGTACTTAGTGGGATCCATATTTAAGGACTTGTTAATAGTAGAGTGTATTCTCCTTCCTTTACTTGTGCAATAGGGTCTGCGACAGTAAGTTCTAGACTATCCTCATAACTTTTATATATCTTATCCATATCGATATAGTTGCCTATAACCTCCGTAGATACTTCATCTTCAATATAGTATAATATATCTTCTTTAGTTTTCCCCTCGGGTAACCACTGACCTTTATCAGTGTAAAGTTCCTCTTCTCCCGCTTCTGCCATAAATGCGTCATAGTCGAACCATTCATTCTCGATTGCACCATCTAACCAACCACTCTGATATCCCAATATAAGTTCTGCATCGTTCTCAGCAAAATCAGTATCTACAAAATCTTTAACGTAGGCTTTAAGGTCATTATCGTTGAATACTCTCACATCTACCCAATCTGGTTCATCCCCCTCGGTACCGGGGTAATATCGTATTTCATAGGAGACGAAATTCATAAATGGTTCAGAAGACTTAATAACTTCAGCTATACGGGTTCTATCAATGTGTAAGTGTTTCACTGCAGTGTCTACGGCTACCTTTAATCTTTTATTTATCTCATCCCATTTCTCATCCTCATGTTTATCCATATAGTCCTCCACTGCGGCATCTTCCTCATCGGTTAAATCAAAACTTCCCATCTTCATATCTTGAGCATTATAAAATTCCTTTTTTCCATGTTCATCAACATGTAAAGCCCATTTACGTGGGTTACTTCCACCAGCAAAGATATAAAATAAGAATCCCTCTCTTGTGTATTGGTCAAAATAGTTTTTACTAGTTTTAGAAGCAGTACACCACTTAGTATTCACCCCTAAAAAACAACTAGCCTCTTTTGTCTTAGGGACATAAATCTTAACTCCAGGATCTTCATCATATATGAGTTCAATATCTTTATCCTTCATCTGACGTTTCAGCTCACTCTTACTAACCCTATTTTTAGCGGCCGCTAATTCGTCAGCAAACGCTCTATAAGTTTTATAACTATTAATGTCTTTATTCTTAATAAGTCCTTTTTTGGAGAGCTCATAAAATTCTTTTAACATAACAATCAATACGGATCCAGTTAAATATTTTTTTGTGTCCCATCCATTAGTTATCATTTTGGCTGCCCACATAAGATATTTGTGATTACCTGTGGGATCATTATGTACAAATGTATGCCATAAGTGAGGGTGATTTGCAAACTTTGGGTATTTCTTTTTTACATTATCCAATCTACCTTCAGCCAATACTTTTTTACTTACCTTTGATTCAGTTAATATGTCTATTACCTTATTGGAAAGTTTTTTACTCCCCTCAGCAACGTGACCCAATATCACCTCATCCATTATCGTCTCATAACTTAATACACCGTCATTATTAATAGTCAGTGTGAAGTTTTTCTTTTTTCCTTCTCTTACTCCTTCGTTTACCCATAAATCATAAACGTAATCTTCCCTGCCGACAACTATATCACCACCAAGTCTTTTGGCTATCTTTCTTATCGTATCATCAGACTCATAGGTCTCAACGATGTTTTTTAACTTCTCCATCTTACGGATGATAGTACCACTCAAAAATCTGTAGTCCCTTGAAGTAATCTCCATCTTAGGGTATTTCTTTTGCAACTGATCCAACATATTCCTAGCCACCTTTAACTGTCCAATACTGTCGGCAGAGTTTACAACTCTGGCAACTTTAAGATATGCCTGATTGAACTCATCACCCAACTCATGACCATCATAACTCTGTCCCAGTTCATTAATCTGTTCTTCTTCCTTATCTTCAGGGAATGGTAACTCCTTCTGTGTCTTCAATGCAACAACATCGCTGGTACTTAACTTCTTCTCTGTCTTCTTATTCATATTACCATCTTCACTATTAGTGAATACATCTAAGTGAAACTTTTTTTCTTCAGGATCATATAACCTTACTACGATTACCTCTCCGTCGGCACTGTCAAACTTAGTGTCTTTATTGATACCATGTTTGTGTAACTCCAACCACGCATCAGCAATCTTAGAACCTTTTTCTAACTGTTCTTCGTTACCCATGAAGTTCTCTAAATATCGTCTGACCTCATCATTGAGCTCTTGAGAGAACCTATCATAGTCCTTATGCTCATAATGGTCACTTAACTCATACTCATCGAACCATCCGTCGTTTTCCTCAGACAACCAATTCATCAACATCTGCATATTCATATTTACAGAGGGGGCCTTTTCATATAATTTTATTAAGTCAGCATAGTCAATCCTATATGTCCATTCATTCTCAAATTCAAAACCGTAAGCATCTAGGAGATTCATTAACCTTTCATTTAACATTTTCTCCACACCGACCTCCATTGCCGTGTTCTCAGCGTAAATATAAGCTTCTACTATAGTGTCATGTAAAACAGAGTGGACCTGTCGTGACTTCAACAGATATGCCAACTCTTCTTGATCATCACCCTCAAGATATTTCACTAAAGGAGGGTCAACAATCTCCAAATAATCTTTTAACTCTGACCTACTAGCATCATCTAATGATTGGAGGATATGACCCTCATCCCAATCCTCGTCAGCTTGATAACTATCATAATACTCATGAGTTCCATAAGGACTTAATATGTCTCTCATCATACTAAGTACATATTCATCGAACAACATATACGTATTAAACACACCCAAGTCATCACCGAAATTGAAGGATATTCTATCACCCTCAATGTCTGCTATCCCTTCACCAATCTCGATACCTCTCGGTATTGCACCCTCTAACTTACCACCTTCTTCTTGTACCTTCTTAATGATACTATAAAGACTACTCTTAAACATACTCTTAAATAAAGGAACTTTATCCACCAAACCTGTTTCGTCGTTTAGTATCTCTTCCATTTTTATCACATTATCAGGGGCATTATAAAATGTGAACTGACCATTGTCACCCATGTGCATAGCCACCTTTGATAGTTTGTCCCCCTCTTTTGTCTCAGGGTCGAACATCTTCTTAGATTTATCGATAATATACATCAGCCTCTGATCACCCCTAGTGTGTGATCGGAAGTAATTGTCACTACCTTTCTCTGTGGTACACCATTTAGTACCTCTACCGAAATGACAACTCGCCCTATGAGTGTGAGGCTCGATAACCATAAATCTTTCGTCCTGATAGATGAGGTCAGCTTCGTCTTTTATTATCTTCTTCAACTCAGACTTACTGATGTGAGTCTTTGCCGCATTCATCATTCTCTTCAATGTCGCAACACCATAAGAATTAATATCTAAAGGGTTCTTTCTGATGTGATCCATTTTGTCTTTAAGTACACCAGGAAGTTTAAGGTCTTTATCTTTAAGAACTGGAAGTATCTTATCTTTATATTTGACGAAGTCTTTAAGTACTAACTTTATTTCTAATATTGATCGCTTAGCCTCAACAAACTGTCTCAACCCCCAATCTAAATATTTATTATTACCACCCAATTCTTCTTTATCTAACTCAACTAACTCCTCGTATGCCTTTTTAGTCCAGTCCCTTCCTGTGTTGATTGCATCTTTATCAACAATGGTTTCTCCATCACCACTATCTGCAAGGTCATTCCAATAATCTAATACCCACTTTTGGTATGCATCGTCGGCTCTACCCTCTGTTAATACTATACCTGTTAAACTTAATTTACTTTCTCCTAGTTCCCAATCTTCATCCTCTATATGTTTACCAGTCTTCTTGTGGATGTGAGCCATCTCTATAGCCTTAACGAATTCATCATGTGTTATTTTCTTCTGGTAAGCCTTACCGAGAAAGTCATTAATAGTTTTGGATGAATAGTCAGTAACATCGTCACCTATAAGTGTTAATAATCCCTCAGCAGATATGGGAGTGATGACAACTCTGTCATCTAATCTTTTCTGGAAGTCTTTCTGGATATCGTCAAAAAACTTTGGGTCTCTTAATACCGCAGTCCATTTTCTTATTTCAGCAGGATTGTCATTATGTTTTCTGGCGGAATCAGTATGGATGGCCCTAGGTAGGCGAAATTTTAAATAGGGAGATTTTTCTGGATCACTATTACCCCCTACCATACGTTCATCTTGAGCATCATAAAGAGTATAGCTGGGACCATCTTGGAGACTATCATCAAATCCAATAGAAAGTGCATATTTTTCACCCAATTTTTTAAATATTATATAATATAAAACCCCATGCGTTCCATGATATTGATCAAATTGGTTGTTTTCAGGTTTAGCACTAGCTGTACACCATTTTGTACCAGCACCATAATAACAGCTCGCCGCTATAGTTTCAGGTACTACCACTAATACATTCTCATCATCGTATATCTTTTTAACACCACTTTTTAATATTTCTCTCTTTTCTTTGGCTGATGGATGTCTCATCATTTTCCTCACCAGTAAATTAAAAAGATGAAGAGACCAGTAGTTTGCAATATCTCTTGGTGCCGCAATCAACTTATCCTCATCTTCAATAGTCATACCAGGTCTATTGATTGTCTCCAACTCTACTTCCGTATCATCTGAAGTGAATCTATTTTTATTATGATGAAAATATAATAAAGTATTTTCCAACTCATCAACTCGACCTTGGATATAATAATTCTCAGCAGAACTCAGTAATCCTTTCATTGATGGGAATTCTTTCCTTATTAATCGTAAGATGGGTAAAAGATAAGCTTGATTACCCGATGGGTCTATCTTTTTAAGTTTGTCAAACCATGGCGGTATTTTCCATGATCTCTCATTGGATCCTATTTTTCCATATATCCCCTCATCGAAGAACTTTTCAGCATCATCAACTCTACCTTCATTTATTATGTTGGCAAAACTTAACTTGGCACTTTCCATTAACTGAGGAAGATACCATTTATTATCTTCAATTTCTACATAACCATTAGCCGCTGCCACTTGTTTCCAATTGGACTCATCCCACCAAGATCCTCTCCCAGCCATAGAATCTTTGACTTGTTGATCGGTAAAAGTGTTAAGTGCCCCACATACTAGAGCCCCATCTACCCCTTGACCATACGATCCATCTCTCATTGCTTCAGCACAATATCCTTGTCGGGTGTCATAAGTCTTTTTAATTACCACCTTTTCAACCTCCTCATCACTCACAGGTTTCATATCTAAAACTTGCTCCATTTTAAATATTAAAAAATCCTCTATCTCATCCCAATGATTATGTTTTTCCATTTCCCATTCATCATCAGATATGGCAACATGAAATGTAATCTTGTCTTTGCCATGAGTTTTCTTTCCCTCTTCAGTCATTATGACTTCGATATTCATATATTCATCATCATCTGTCCAAGCTTCTGAGGGCTTTTCTTTCTTTATCTCTTCTCCCATTTTGGAAGCACGTTGCTCGTAGTCTGCCTCTATCGCATTAACAGCCCTCTGGAAAATAGTGTCCATAGGTATGGCACCAGAAGTGTCTAAATCGCCCTTCGAGTACCACTTTCCATGTTCTACATCGTTGTCCTCTTCATCATAAATGGTATAGGTAGCATAATTGAAATCGTCACTGAGTAACTGATCAAAAGTCATATGGATTGCGTATTTCATATCATTGGCTCTCTTATCTACCACATAATATAAAACTCCTTGTCTTCCTGTGTAATCATCAAAAGCATTGCTATTTCTCGCCGCAGTACACCATTGAGTGCCCGAACCATAATAACAACTTGCCGCAACAGTTTCTGGGACAACAACCAAATAGTCCTCATCGTCGTATATCTTTTTTGATCCTGATTTTTTAATGTCTCTTATTTCTTTTGCCGACGGTAAAGACTTTACCGCATCAATAATAAACTTAAAGGCATCTAAACTATCATATGATGCGATGTCTTTGGGGTTTTTATCCCCTAACTTTTTAAGTACATCACCAGCAACAGCAGAATCTGGATAAATGGATTTAATGGCTTTATGTATAGTTTCTTTATTAAATCTATTTTTATAGTTATGGAAATATTTTAATGTCTCTCCGAGGGTATCTGTTAGATCTTGAATATATAAATGTCTTCTACTCATTCTTCCATCTGGCTTAAATATTTCTGGGTATTCCTTTTTAATAAGACTCAATAGTGGAATAAGATAAGCATGTTCACCTGAAGGGTCAATATTTAATAACTGTTGATACCAAGCAGTGTCGGCATCTTTCGGAGAATAAAACATCTTTATTGAGTCCTCTATTCTATTTTCATTTAATATGTTGGCAAAACTTAAAGACTCATCAATGTTCTTTTTATCTTCTTTTGAAAAGGTGCATATCATATTCTGTATTCTTCTCATATATGTATTCGTCACATCACCGTCAATGTCCAAGTCTTTAATATCCTTTCTCATATTGATTATCTCCTTCTCGATCTTCTTTTTGTCTTCAGCAGGTATACTCATGCCCCTCATCTTATCTCTTAACTCTTTCTCACTATTGACCGTAATCTCATCGCATAAATCTTTGTTGTCAGAAGGGTCTTCATCAGTATCCTGTTTGTAGCCCTTAACGTCTAACCTATCAG
>Ga0208299_1001572_pt1 | contig 16767 bp, 18 predicted proteins | sample 15_taG_FD_184089 | JGI IMG/M metagenome (GOLD analysis project Ga0208299, IMG submission 184089) | Marine viral communities from the Subarctic Pacific Ocean - 15_ETSP_OMZ_AT15312 metaG (SPAdes) (version 2) | ecosystem: Environmental > Aquatic > Marine > Oceanic | place: Pacific Ocean | collected...
TAGCTTCACCACCACCAACTGCAGCACCATCTTCTGAAATAATATCATCGATAGATGTTAAACCTGCTCTGTTGTAAATGTAAGCTACGTCACCATCAGCGAATGTAGTACCTGAAGCAACTGTAACTGCACCAGATGATGTGTTTACTGCAGAAATAACTGAACCAGAAGTTCTGTCATGTCCTGTAGCAGAAACATCGTATTGAGCTACTGCATCACCAACTTTAAAGTTCTTAGCAATTGCTGCTGGAACTGTAAATGCTGTTGATGAACCAGCTGATGTCAAGTAAGCTGAACCAGCTAGAAGCTCTTCGTTGATTTCTTTTACGTGGTCTAACTGAGCATTTTCGTTTTCCAACGCAAGAACATCACCAACACCACCTTCTAGTTGTGCAGTGAATACTGATTTCACTGAAGCACCAAATGTGGTTGAAACTATTCTAGGTAAACTAGAAATTGTTTCTATGTTGGAAACGTCTACTGTTGGCAAACTTCCAGTTTCAGTCACTGGTCTTGAACGACTAGAACCTCTATCAGTTCTTACCCTCCAACCAGCTGTGTTACCCCAAACTGTTCTTGGGATAGCGTTGAAGAATCTAGTTTGGTTGTTTAGTGCTTGCCAAACTTTTCTTCCATATGTTGTGTTGAATACACCTGTTGCAGAGTCAACTGTAAAGTATGTTTGTTTTTGAAGGTATTCAGGACCGAATACAGACTGATACAAACCTCTTTGAGACTGTGCAAGATATTCACTTAAACTTGGGTTAGCCATGTTTTTTATCTCCTATAGTTTATAATTGTTTAACCTAATAGCTCTCTAGGGACACCATCAGTGTCACCAGTTTCTATTTGGTGTTGCATTCTTCTTAATTCAGAATAAGAAAGTTCAGCTAGTTGAGCTGGTGTGTCCATAGCAACAGATTTTTGAATAGGTGCAGAACCATCTACGCCTAATCCGTTAATTTTTGGAGCTTGTAATCCAGTTTCTTCCCTGAATCCCATTTTTCTTAGTCTGTTTTCAGATTCATTTTGAACTGCTTTAGAAATGTTAGCCTCTGTGTCAGCAAGTTGCTTCTTCAAAGATTCTATTTGCTTTTGCATTTTCTCCATGTCATCGTCTTCGTCCATTCCCTTCTCTTCTGTAGGCTCGTCAGCAGCCTCGTCTTCTTCCTTGTACATGCCTTTCTCTTCTTTGTCGCCATCATCATGACCATTGTGACCTTTTTCCATGTCATCGTCATCACTCATGTCAGCGGCTTGAATTGTATTTTGCTGGTCTTCTATTTTAGAATCAATTCCAGCATCTGATTCAGAATCATCAGCCGTTTGTGGTGTTCCCCCTGTAGGGCTAGCCTTTCTTTCGTCTCCACTGACATCAGCTCCAGCATAACTGTCGCCTTCACCAGCTTTTAACATAGAAACAACTTCAGTAGCAACAGATTTCACGAGTTCAGATTGTGCTTTTTGCATTTCTTCTTCCCTCTTAGCCTCTTCATCATCTTGCTCTTCCTTTGCCAAACGTCCATCCATCTTCTGTAGAACTTCGGCTACAGCCGCTAGTGCAAGGTTAGTACCTTCCATTTGCTTCTCAATTCTTTCTGAGATGTCTGCCATAGTTTTTTCCTCCTATGAACCTTGTTGAAATCCACCCCTAATAAGGTTGGTCTAAGCCACTCCCGACCTTTTTTTAGAATGAAATATAACGTTATATTTAAACGTTATATCATTATACTACGGGAATCGAAAAATCCTATTGAAGAAAGGTAAATTATATTATACTTGATATAATTTAATCTGGATTAGATAATCCATTAGAGTCTAAGTGTATCATTTCGTTACGAAAATCATACAAAGGAACCTGCAGAAGCTTCTTAAGTTTGTCACATTGATTACCTTCTGGAAGTGATGCCTCTACTAAATCTAAAACTTTGCCGACCATTTTAGAATGTCGGGCTATAATATATTCTTGGGTTGGGGTTACTTTACTTACATCCATTTCTGTTCTCCTTTTATTCTGTAATTGTCATTGTTTTAGGTAATCCTAATAACATTTTAGCTCTCATGTTTAGTTGGCTGTACACTTCCGCATAAGCCTCATTTAACCACCCATCTGATGTAGTTTGAATATTTCGTATTGGTCTAGTATAAAATTGATGTTTACCATCCGTTCTGTCTGTAGTATTAGATTTATCTTTCCAATAAACTACTTCTCTACCAGCCCCAAAATTTCTACCTCTAGGGTAATTTACTTGTATTGTTTGCCTCTTCCTACCACCCTTACCTGTGTAAGTACGGTCGTGTTGCCTCACAGCAGCTGTATTCTGACTGTAAGAAGTATTAGCAGTCCGAGGGTCACTCTGTCGGTCATGAACCTTTTTTGCATGTGGTGCGGCATACTCTATGGTAAACCCCGTAACATAACTACCAATTCTAGGTTTGAACCCATATTGTAACTTGGGGCCAACAGCAGAATCTCTAAGTTCACCATCACCAACAGGAACTTTTTTCTGAGCAGATTCAAAAACCATCTGAGCAAATCCTTCCAGAGCCCTTCTTCTAATTTGATGAAGTTTTCTTTCAGCTTTTCGCTTAGTCTCTCCTCGAGGTTTTTTTCTCTGTTTTTGTCTCATAGACTTATTATACTAATTACTGCTCTAAATCCGTCCACTTCTCTGGAATTTTATCTATAAATTTTCTTTTACTAGTATCATATCTATTTAAATAAATAACATCTCTACCTACATAGCCATACTGTGGGTGCCAATAAGTAACTATTTGTTTAGGTTTAGTGGCTGCTTGTAACCGTTGAAGAGCAAACTCATCAGGACCTTTCATCGTTCCACATATGTGTAACTCCCCTGTACCTATGTCTAGCTCATCAATCCTGTGGAAGTGCCCTATCATCACACTATCAAACTCCTGCTCTAAATCTTCATCAAGAGCCCCTTCTATCTCACGCTGTAGGTTCTTCCTGAATTGGAATACACTTCGTAGTTTAGTTATTGAGTTTAGGATTGCACCACTACTTCCAGCTCCTGATATACAATCTCCGTGTGTAATAAGAACTACCTTATCATGTACTTTGAATGTAGTCATAAAGCTTCTAGGAATATGGAACTCTATGTTTTCTTGGTTCTTACAGAAAGAAGCAATCCATTGATATAGCATATAATCCCAATCCATGTACTTGTCTTTCATAGGAGGCTTTCTAGTCATCCTACCATGATTCCCAACTACACATGGGACTTTGATTTTTGTAAAATGTGGGGCTAGATACATCAAAGCTTGTCCAATAATACTAGCTCCTCTAATCATTTGCTCCATACAGTTAGCCATATTAGACCTAGCCAACTCTTCGTGTATGTCTCCACTAATCATATCTCCTAACATAGGAATAATTAGTTCATCTACTGGGGCTATCTGTCTTCTATAAGATGCATGTTTTATTACTTGGTTAGCCCAACCATACATTCGTTTATTAAAAACATCTAAGTTGTATTCGTTCAATCCTCTCATCTGGTCTTTATACACCTGTTCTCCTACATGCGTATCAGATAATGGGGTAACCATAACTTGTGCTTGATTCCCAAATGGAGTCTTATCGGTTTTTTCGATATGTTTTAGAGGTACTGATGGGAAGGCTTTGGTGTGTTGTTGGATAGTCTCTACAATAAGGTCTTGCTTAGTGTCATCTTTTAAAGCCGCCAAATATAGTTTCTTATAAAAAGATGCCTCACTCTTTTGGGTAGCAACCTTTTTGTCAAGTTTTATTCTCTGGGCTAGACTATCTTCGGGATGTGAGACCTGCTCTTCGTAAACCCCCTCTACCTCGCTGTCGTGCCAGCGTTGAATCGTGGTGCGATGAGTCTCCGTCTCGTACTCTTCGTTCATCCACTTCGTTATGGCTGTCCATGTAGCCCCTAACGCTCTCCTTCTTATTATCTCGGATTTTGCCTGTTCTGGAATCATAGTTCCTCCTTATCTTTACTATCAGTATCTTACCACATGTAACACACTGTAAATCTTTATCCTGATTCTTATACATATGTCCATTACATTTAGGACATAGGTTAGCATATAATTTGTTTTCTTTCAACTTTTATACGAAAGGACTGTCTTTGTCGTCCTCCTCCAAATCCTCTATCTCTCCTTTCTCTTCATCCCTATAACCTCCCGTGACTAAGGGTCCTTTTTCAGACCCTGAACCCCAATCAGTCAACTGGATTTCTAGTCCTGCTGGAGCCGCTTGGGAAACATCTCCCTTATCATCCGGTTTGTTATCCTTTATATTTTCATCATCATCAAGGCTACGAATCTTTCGTTCCATATCTTTTTGTTCAATTGCTGCGTTTTTATCGGGTTCAGCATCAAACTCAACTGGGTTACGCCTACCCTCAATTTCTTTGGTTTGTGGGTTTATAGCATCTCCACTAGATTGTTGCCGGAAGTTTTTTTCATCTTTCATGAGAGCTTCTCTAACCCACTTCACTAAGTCTAAAGTAAAATCTGCACTCTTCATCATTTTTTTCTCGGGGCTTTTATTATTTACAAAAAGACCTAGACGTTCAATCCCAGTTCTTTTTTTCTTTTTCTTTTTACGTCCCCCTCCATAAGTTGGAGAAAAAATACCTGAGTTAGTTGATGTAAATACTGTCCCTCCCCCATCTCCAAAAGACCCTGATGTGGCTGCTCCACCAGCACCCCCACCACCTTCTTTATATATTTTCCCTTTGCGTTTACTGTCTGTAGAACCTCTAGGATTTGTAATCCATGCTTTAGATATATTTTCTTCCCAATCTGTAATCAAATTTCTATCAACTCCATGAATAACTTCGGGGTGTATGTAGTGACCCCAAGTTGATGTCGAGTCAGTCTCGTAGTCTCCACTACCTTTTTTAGTTTCTTTCTTATGCCCTAATAACTTTGCAGCACTTTCCCCAATAACTTTTTGGGCTTCTACTAAGGTCATAGACTTACCAGCTTTATTAAACTCTTCTACAGAATTTTCTGCTGCCTTAGTTGCTGCCTCGTGTCTATAATTATGTACATGAGCTGTTTTAGATTCAGTCGAATTTTTTACATATCTATTGTTTTTATCCTGAGTAGTATTAAATATTCTATCATCATCACCTTTACCTTCTAAAGCATTTGTTATAATTTCTACCATTCTTGGGTCAGAGGTATTATAAGTTTGTGGCACGTTACCCTTCCCTATAAAGTCTAACTGAGCTGTGTCACCTATTATTTGTACGTGTTTTTTACGCAAAGATAAGAGTCCTACTCCTGTTTCCCCATCGACATTTGCTTCACTACCATGTCTAATAGGCATATGAGCAGCTATTGATATAACTTTTTCCTCTTCAGTTAAATCTGAAATAGGTTTTTCTGCTAATTTATCTGCAAGTTCTCTAATTTTTGGAATATCTTTTTTGTGGTCTGCATAATTTTTAGCTTGTTTTTCATGTAAATACTCGCTAGAAAAAATTAATTGCATCTTTTTTAACCCTTTTTTCTTATACATCGCTTGTATTGGGGTACGACTATCAGTCGAAATATATATAGCAGTAGCATTTTTTGGAACTAAGTTCCTTGGTTTCCCTGTTTCCGTAGTTCCTGCAGACGCATTCAAAACAATCTCCCACGGAATATCACTTGGCTTGGTATCTTTATCTAAATCTACTTTATAAGTAGGAACTTTAAGGTCTAAAAGACCTCCTTTAGGTTCATATCTCGGTTTGAATGTTGCGTATCTAGCTCTTTTCTTACCATCATTCGTAACGAAATTCCTAAAATTTATTATTTCTTGTTTAGTATTTTCGTCTCCATGTATACCTAACGCATCACCTTCTCCAAATCTTTCTATCCAATACTCCCCACCTTTAGGGCCTTGATATGTCGGGGTTCCTTTGGGGGCCACTCGGTCTTTTACATAGACTGCATTGTCTGGAATATGTGTTTGAGAACTTATAAAACTCCCAGAAGAAGGTTGTTTAGTAGCGATGTTTTGTTTCTCGTCTTCAGCTTTAGATAATTCTTTCTCGTCTAAACCAAAGTCGTCTAAGTCATAACCATCTTCCTCATCAATGGGGTTAAAAAACTCATCGTATTCAACGCCTTCATTATTATAACCATCAATAATTGCATCGGCTAATTTACGGGAATCTTCTAACTCCTTATCAGAATAGGCATAAGGTGACTCCGAGGATTCTTTTTCTTTTTTTAAGAATTGGTATAATTTATTTATACTAGTAATTTTCATCTATATCAGTCTCTGTTGGTTGAGTAGGTTTTGGGCGTTCTTGTTTGTTCCTACTAAATCTTGTGGGGTCTGCAAACACAGCTTTTTCCACTGTGGTTACCCCACCATTTGAGAGTTGAGCTACATAATCTATGTTGTTTTCCGAAAACCACATTTGAGTTAAATCAGGGGCAACTTCTTTTATTAGAGGAGATGTAAACCCTTTTTGTATCAAGGACTCTACCCAAGACTTCGACAAAGTTAATTCATTTTTTCTAGCCCGAGCTTCAGCATATTCATCAATATCTCGCTCTTCACTAGGGTCTCCTTTGTCATGCCAATCTGGGGTTATACCACCAGTCCTACCTTTGAATTTTCGTTGTGATGGTGGCTTGTACGCCTTCTCCATCGCTTGTATGGGTTCTTCTTCTTCCCCTTCTTCGGGAGGCACTTCTTCACCGCCACCCTGTAGCATGGCTTCTTGTGCTTCTTGTTGTTGTTGCATTTGCTCTTCCTGCATTTGCATCTGTTGCTTTTGTTGCTCAAGCCCTAATGCTTGTTGTTCAGCTGCCATTTTAGCTGTAGGCATTGGGTCGCCACTAATAACAAAATCTGCTTCCCACAGTGGAACATCTTGCTCTTTCAACCTTATGTCAAACCCCAAAGCTGCGAATTGGTTTATAATACCTATTTTTTGTTGAGCAAAAGCTAATCTAGTGTTCTCAGCTTTCTCTTCTGGTTGTGGTAAGTTTACCTCATAGTCAGTAATGCCAAAGGCATCTAATAATTGAGGAAATACTTTCTCATGAAATAATCGTTGGTCTCCTTCTACAACACGACTCATAACTACTAGTTGTTGCGTTTGGGTGGATAACCCACCGAACGCCTCTGGAGCACCCTGCCACGCAGGAGTAACACCCCACATAGCCGCTACACGTTCTCTAACTTCTTCCCTTACGGGTAAATAATCCATTTCATTTAGAGTATGGAATAACCTTACCATGTCTACTCTACCTCTTTGGTTTCTAGCAGATACTGCTACCATAGGTATATAGTTAGGGTCTAGCCTTGTTTGAGCTGCAATGTGTTCTCTTTCTCTACGTAAGGACTCTGGGTCATCAGTAGTTACCATTAACATACTTGCGGGCATTTTTCTCTCAAAGAAATACCTGTAAAGGTTTTTATCCATACCTACTAAGGTCAACGCCTTTTCAAATATTGTAAGTATTGGTGACCATCCATATGTTTCAGATGGTGAAAATTTAGACAAGTGAATAATTTCACTGTCTGTGAAATACATATGTTGAGTTCTGTGATAATACTTGTACATTGCTGGATGAAGAATTACATTACAGTCATCGTTGACACAGGTACCAGCATCTTCTTGAAGTACCTCTCTATGTATAGGGCAAATAAAATGAGAGTTTTTTGGTAATCCAGCTTGGTCTAAATCAAATTCTACTAATGCTGGATTCAATCTTCTAATCTCTTGAAGCCTAGATGTAACCTTGCCATCCCCAGAATCTTTATATTCTTTCGCTAGATATAAAAATCCATCATCTAATGAGTTTACATCAAAATGAAATTGTCTAAGAACCTCTTCCATACTTTGGTCAAATACATTACAGTCTTTTAACCATCTGGTAAGCCGGTCTTTTTGCTCAGAGTCTGGGTTCTCAACTTTAGGAACTATTTCAATTCCTCGTCTAAACACTTCCCCAGTAATATGTGACAATGGACCTCGAATCTCCTCTACTGACATAGCAACTGTTTGCAAATCTTGGACAAGCTGTTGGCGATAAGCCATTTGGTGTCTAACCCAAGTGTTTACTATTTGGTCAAGACCTATTGTAGGAGCATTACCAGTATCCCCAGTAGATTTCATAACATCTAATAAACTAATTTGTTTATTCAAATCAGCCATTTGTTGCTGCATTTGAGGAACTTGTGGTAAATATTCGGATAGTTTCATTATTAATCCCTGCTTAGTTTAGTCATATCTTGCATGGATACTAATTTTAGTATGTTATCCATGGCTTTTTCTTTCAGTTCAAATTCTTCAGAATGAGAAGCTGCTCTTTCAACTGTCTGTTTCTCACTTTTAGTTTTATTAAGTTCAGCACTCAATCTATCTATTTCTAAATTTTTTGTTTCAATTATGTGTTCTAACTCTGCTGTATCGACATCAGAAGTAATATTAACATTCTCTAATACTCCTTCACTTGCAGCTTCCTTTATTAGGGCAATAAATTGACCTTCAGATAAAGCTACTACTGCTGGGCTGTCATCAGGTATATCATCGTCAGCACTCATTTGTTTTAGCTCTGCGTGCCAAGTGTCTAATATTCTCCAAGTGTTCTTATCATCTTTGGTAGCTACATACTGCTGTCCTGAATCTGATAACATATTACCAATTACCATAAACTTCTCCTAATTCTTTTCTATCTTTATATTATACTATAATTTTCGTATTTACTAAGAAATCAAGCAAGCACTCCAGCCACAGGTCTTGCAAGTGTGACATCCTGATTCAAAAAATATGTTTGGGTTATCACAACAATTGTGTTCCGGTAAGCCAACATTTGTATCTATAAGGTCATTTTCTAATTCAAAACCATCCAAGGTAGGTTGCTCAACTTTTTCTTTGTTGCCTTTTACCAAAACTTCCTTCTCCCTGCTACCAGCTCTGTACACAGTAATTCCTTTACAACCTTCCCGCCACGCTAACATATAAGCGTTTTCAACATCTTGTTTAGTAGCACTATTTGCGAAATTAATTGTTTTAGAAATTCCTGAATCTACAGCTTCTTGAAATGCAGACTGCATAAGAACATGGTCTTCAGGAGATATATCAGGAGCAGTAGCATATACAGCTTTGACCCACTCAGGTAGATTTGGTACGGACTCTAGTGAGCCTCCTTCAGCCAAATAATCCATTAAATCTTCAGAATAAAAACCATGTTTTACGGCATCTGCCTCAAAGTATTTGTTTACATAGTTCAAAGTTTTACCTTCTAGGATATTTTGTTTTTTCCAAGCTAATGCAAACGTAGGTTCAATCCCACTAGATGTGTCAGCTATCATTGATATTGTCCCCGTTGGAGCAACTGTTAATCTGCAATGGTTCCTATAAGGTTCTGTCTCCTTATCGTAGTTACTTTTATCCCAAGCAGGAAAAGTACCTCTAACTTTTGCTAACTCTAGTGACTCGTCATCTGACCATTCCCTAATCTTAGTCATTAATTCTGCTCCTATTTCTCTAGCAGTTGAAGAGTTATATGGAACCTGCATTTGTATTAACAGGTCTGCAAAACCCATAACACCTAATCCAATCTTTCTAGTAGACTTAGTCATTTCTTCTATTTCGGGAGTAGCGTATTTATTTGCATCTATAACGTTATCTAAGAAATGAACTGATGTTCGGGTAACCCATTCTAAATTCTTCCAATTTATTTTTTCTTGCCACTCCTGTGTAGGTTCATCAGCTTTTATATAAAATCTTGCTAAGTTTATGGAACCTAAGTTACAAGACTCATTACCTAGTAATGGTTGCTCTCCACAAGGATTAGTAGCAATCATCTCACCATATTCTTTTTGGACATGGTTGTCTTTGTTTACTTGGTCTAAGAAAATCATTCCGGGTTCCCCATTATTCCACGCACCATCAACTATTTTGTTGAAAACATCTCTAGCATTTAATTTGCCCGCAACTTCATTACTTTTAGGGTTTATTAAATTATAGTCCATGTTAGCTTCTACAGCTTTCATAAAGTTAGAATCAACACCAACAGAAATATTGAAGTTATGTATATCCCCCTCAACCTTTTTACAGTCAATAAATTCTAATATATCTGGGTGATAGATAGACATGACTGCCATATTAGCCCCATCTCTTTTACCACCCTGCGTAATCATTGATGATACTCGTGATAAAGTCTTTAAGACCTCTATAGGACCGCAGGCTATACCATGAGTAGATTTTATCCCATCTCCTCTAGGTCGTAGTTTAGATAAAGCAAACCCAGTACCCCCGCCAAATTTCTGAACCATAGCACTGTCTGTTGCTGCTTTCATTATGCCTTCCATACTGTCCTCTAAAGGTAATACGAAGCAAGCTGATAAAGTACCTTGTTCAGTACCCGCATTCATCAATGTTGGAGAGTTTGGAATAAATTCTAAGTTTGCCATAATTGTATAGAAGTCTTTAGCTGTCAAATCCGCCTCTACACCTAACCCCATATAATCTTTATCAATTATAGCTACAGCATTAGCTACCCTCTTAAACATTTGTTCAGGAGTTTCTATAACCTCATTGTCTGAGTTCTTTAGGAGATACCTGTGATTTAATATTATATTTGCTTGGTCTGTAATAGCTGGGGTGTTTAAATTAAAAGTTCGGTTTTCTATTGTCATTGTATATTCTCCTGTAATTTCTTTATTTTCTAAACCCACAATATATACAAAGACCTCGTTCAGGTACCCAAAAATTTGGGTTACAAACTCCCTCCTTGCATTGTGGGTTTGGTGCAGACTCAGCTACAACACTTGGGTTGACCGGCTCCATTTGTAGTGGGTTAGCTGCTTTGGCATCATCACCCTCTTTTATCAAACCGCTTTGCTCGTCTCTGCTCTGCTTTCTACTCTCAGGAGTTTCTCCCGGACTGATTGCGTTGAACCAATCGGTAGCACTCCCTAAATCTACAAACTTATATGCTGTGTCATGTACTGCTTGTAGAGCCATAGCAATTGAGAAAAAAGCATCCCCATGACCCATTGGGGTATCGGGAGCTTTTAATTCATTACTAACGGACAAAATCTGCTGCTTCTGTCTTTCGTCTTTTACTAACTTTAATATACCATCAAGAGCAAATTTTTCAAAGACTCCTGCCATAGTATTTTTACTTTTTCTTGTGAAATTCATAGGTCTCCAGCGAGCGTCTAATCCTCGGTCTTCTAGCTCCCCTCGAGTGTTATCAATATAACCTGAAGTTAGGTCAAAGTTATCAGCTACTTCGTTTAAATATTCTATTTGGTCTGAGTAACTCCAGCCATCTAAAAAGGAGGAATGGAGTTGTTCTATTCTCTCCCCTCTTTTTCTAAAGATAACTAAATGAGATGGGTGTTTCTTCTTACCTACATCGAAACCTCCAAAAGTCTGGTCCCCAGTTTCCCAATCTGTAAACTTTTTAGTTGCTGGGTATAACCTTAATGTTTCATCCTCACAGTTTGTGATATCTTCTTCATTGAAATATGACTCTGTAGCAAAATGAGGAATCAACATGAACTCTGAAGCAAAAGATTTAGGTCTAGCTTTTTGTTGTGCTAGCAAGTACTTCTCACTCATTATTTCTGGAGCCAATACTCTTCTCCCCGGCACTGGGTCTAGTGCAGGTAATACTCTAGCTTTGAATCGTTCATCACTTTGTAACTTAGCCAATATATCGTTTGGCATCATAGGAGTCCCCACAACAATTACAGGAGCGTCTTTTAGGGGAATGAACATTGACTCTGTCATAAAGTGGTCTTCTACTTTAGTTATCTGCCCTATATTCAATGGGTTTTCAGGGTCTCTCAATACGTCATCGGCAATTAGTGCCCCATTCACGTGCATACCTCGTTTGAAAGAAAACAATCCACCATGCATTATTTCCATAGGTTTATTGTTTTTATAAAATCTAGCGGAGAAATCAGCTTTTGGATTTCTGTTTATAAGGAGTTCTGGGATAATTGGATTTCTTGAAACAATCTTATTTATTTCTGCTATATGATATTTAGCCATACCATCACTATAAGAAAGATAAAGTATGGACATATCTCTAGGGGCCTTCAACAATCTCCAAACACTAAAAGCATGCCCTAAAATTGTGGACTTAAAATGTCCCCGAGGCAACACTCCCACGTAGTTCAAGCCTGTTTCTAAACATTCTTCAATATCTTCTGTAAGTAGGCTTACATGCCACGCTTTGAAATACTCTGGATTATCATATGAAAGAGCCCAGATGTTTTCAATAAACTCTCTAAAGCTTCCTACTTCATATCTTTTTTGTTCTATAAGTCCTTGGGAGAGCATATTGAATGCTCCCTCTACACTGATAATATCTTTAGGCATTTCTATATATCCCTATGTTTTTGTTCGATAGCTTTTAATTTGATACCGATTCTTTGTAGTGTTTCATTATCAGAAATTTCTTCAATCAAAACACTCATGATATCTTGAACAAATTCCATGTTTATCATGCCTTGTAATACTTCACGTTGCCCTTTTATGCCTATGTCTGCAGCTCTTGCAGCATCTAAGGCTCGGTCAAAGTGAAGCTCTGTCATTTCTCTTGTGGCTTTGTTTGCTATTTCCGTATACCCGTCTAACTGGGTTGCTTGTAACCTAGCAAATCTTTGCCCTTCTGTTTCGGCTAATTCAGATTGTTTGTCCGCTATAGCCACAGCTTTTTGTTCCCCCCATTTATCTTTCTTAGCCCACATATATATAGTAGGTGGGGAAACAGCATGTTCTTCTGTAGAAATTTCTTCCGCTATTTGTTTAGCAGTTTTATCTCCCTTGAGGAACAATTCCATTGCTTTAAGTTTAATTTCGTCTGGTATATGTTTAGGCATAATTAATCGTATATACTATTGCTATCAAGGGCTCCGTATCCATCATCAGATACATGTTGAGAATCTATGTTCCCACCTAATGGACTTCCATCTGAATTTAGGAATTGTGAAAAATCCCAATAACCTGTTTTATCTGTATGAGCTGTGTAACAACTAGGAACCTTTACCTTAGACCCACCGGGTAATCTTATTTCATTGAATTGCATTCCTATCTCACCTCTAGTACATACCCCAGCCCAAACATGTTCTTGTTCATTAATTGGGGTGTAATTTTGTCTTTTCAATAAAGTTCCTGTAGTTCTCTGTAAATTTTTTACTTGTTGGTTACTACCACATTTAGCAAACTTACACCAAACAACAGCCCCATATTCTTTTTTTACATCTTCTATAGTTGGAAGTTTCTTGGGAAATTTGTCCTCATACTTTCTTTTAGGTTCTTCCTTCTTACCCGGGAAAAACATTTGAAAGCCTCTTACTACTTTACTTAGCCCACCTGCACCTATCATACTAGAACCTCCTTTTGTTCCATAACGCTATGCATGCTGCATCAGCGTAATCTTGTTCGGGAAATTTGTCTCCCCACTTGTCTATAGCAAATTCTTTTATAAAATCTTTGTTGGCATTGCCTTTCCCAACAATAATTTTTTTCCATCTTCTGTTATCTATAATTGTAGTAGATATATCTTCTTTTAGTAAAAACCCCCAAACTGCCCCAACTACATTAGCTATAGCAATAGTTGCTTTAGGGTTTTGTATGAAAATAGCTGCTTCAATAGCTGCAAAGTCTACTTTATCTATTGTACTTAATTCTTCCGAAAATTCTTTAATCATATCTGGGAATCTTAGGTCAAAACTCTTTTCCTTACTATTCCATTTATATAAAGATATAAGTTCTTCATTGTCATCTACCAGTGCTCCATGTACTGCTAAACTAGAGCAGTCTAATCCTAAGTATCTAATCTTGACCTCCCTTAGTCCTTAAGGTAACCACCCTACTTACTGTCCCGTAAGCTTTACGATATGTTTCTAAAAGACCTCTAACAATACGTAATTCAGCCTCTTGCTCAATAATATCTTTCTTTACCTGTGCTAATTGTTTGTTTTTCGACATAATCTCACCCCTAATCTCATCTTTTATGGGTTTTTTCTTGTTTTCTTTTTCGTAGTGTTTGGATAATTGGTATAAAGAAGTAGAGTAGCCTTCGTTAAACGATGCTTCTAGGGCACCTAAAGTCGCTTCAAGTGTAGCTACCTTGGTTTCTAAGAAAGCTTCATAGCCTCCATACATAGTTAGAAACCCTTCAAGCTCTTTGTCAGAATATTTATCAAGTTCCGAGAAATTTAAATTCTCACGCTCTGCTAAATCTGGGTTAAATATAGGTATTCCTAATGAATCAACTTTTTTCCTAGCTCTTCCTAAAGCTTTCATCGGAGTCCATTTAGTATCTCTTTCCTGCATGTGTTAATCCTCCACCTTTCGGCAAGCACACCAAGGAGCCCCTGTACATTTATCAGGTCTGGCTAGCATTTCTTGAATACTAAAACATCTAGCTAAGATTTCGTCCCATGCTTTGGTGTCACGCTCAACCAAAAAACTTTTTATCTTCTGGTCATTTTTGTTTTCGTATAAAACAGTTCCCATGTCATAACCACCCATATTTAAGTACATTTGAATTTGCACCATATGTTCTGGCTTTGGGCTTCTTAACTTGCTAAAACCATTAGTGTTTATGGACTTTAATTCTACCGGCATATGATTATACGTAGCATGATTAATTATAAAGTCTATTCGTCCAGAAATAGGAGGAATGTCTTGTTTGACAGATATTTCTCGGTCTACAAGAATATTTAGGTTCGAAAGCCACCTATCTACCCTGTCTTCTAAAGAACCCCCATTCTGAAAAATTCTTTCTAAATTAGCTGGGAGGGACTGGTCTATCATTAGCCCGTTATAACACAACCAAAGATATCGGTCGCATGGGTTACCTAAAGATGATGGATAAAAGACACCGGCTTTAGGAGCTGTCATTACTCCTTCTAAAGAGCCATCTATCATATCTTCTAACCATGTATCAGCAGGTACCTTGTTTACTGTTTTTCTAGACTTCTTTTCTTTTTTTATTGGCTTAATCTGGTTAATTCCTGCCATAGTATATCCTTAATTTTTCCTAATGTTTTTTCTTTTATGTGTACAATATACTCTATATCTTCAATAGATTGTAAATCCTTATCTCTTTTTCTGTCTCTCTTACCTAAGTGACCGTACACTCCATCTGCCTCTATAACCATTTTTAACTCCGGAACATAGAAGTCCACTATATACGGGTGATAGTATGCCTGTTGCTCATACCGTAACCCAAACTCATCTAAGCATTTAGCTATCAGGTTTTCTTGGTCTGTATAATCTCTAGGGGGTAAGTTCACTTTTCATCTCTTCAAAAAGTTCTGGGTTCTCTAAAAACTCATTCTTGATACCATTCAAGCCCTGAGCATTTATATCCTTATATTTATACCAAGCACCTTTCTTAGTTATAATGTTTTGTTCTAAGCCATCTCTAATATATGTTTCAACTAAATCAATTCCTCCCTCAACTCTAAAGGGAACAATAGCTGAATCCCAATTCTCTCCACCAGTCTTGGTCTTTCGTAATCTGACGTTCATGTCAAACCCTACTTTTTTCTCGCCTTCTGTTATCCACCCTTTTCTTTGTACCTGCAAGATAGAATGAGAAAAGAATACTTGTCCTTGACCAGCAGGCATATTATCTAGAGCCACTGGCCCCATGCTAGCTCTCACTTGATTTATTGCTACAAAAGCTGAACCATGTTGCAGGTGAGGGAATAGCTTAGGGAATGAACTGTTTACAAATCTCGCTTGCCACGCCATAGGGTTGAACCCAAAATCTTCTTCGACTACATTACTAGGGACTAACCCTGCTATACTGTCTAATACGATTACCTCGAACCCTGCTATCATTGCTTCTCTAATATGCTCCAAGGCTTCTTCCCCTGTAGTCGGCTGTGAAACCAAAATGTTCTGGCTGTCTACACCACAAGTTGCCATCCAATCCTTATCGTAAGAAAGCTCCGTGTCTACCCAAACAGCCTTTCCACCCATTTTCTGGGCATTAACTACTATTTGAGAGGCTAAATATGATTTCCCTACATTGGTTGGACCATATATAAGGGTCATTTTTTTGAATGGAATACCTCCTCCTGTAAGTCTATCTAATGCTGGGACATTAAAAGGTATCCTGTTTGTGACAAAAGAATCACTATCACCCTTTTGAAAGTTCAAACTTTTGTTTTTTAATAATTTCTCTATTGCGTCTTCTGCGTTTTTATCCATTTCTACTCCTGCCACGAACCGCTTCAGCCCAAGCTAAGTAAGTAGCACAGGTCTGTATAAGTTCAATAAATAATTTTGTTTCGTTTTGTCCATAGACTTCTCTAGCAATATCACCATTTCTTTCAACGGTAATAATATTCCACCAAGCATCATCATGATGTTGCTCTCCCCAAATTTTATCTTGGCGTTCTCGTTCTGCGAGTACTGCCTCTAAAACTGCCATTCGAGTAGGCTCGGGGGAATTATTTGCTCTCATCTAACATATCCTCGATTTGAGCGTCCACCTTTCCTTTGATAAATTCCCATATAACATCAGCTACTTTTTTTGATTCCTCTAGCTGAGGCTCTATAGGTAGTTCTGTATCTATCTGGTCAACAGATAAGTCTACTCGACCATATTGGTTTTGTTCTAATGGACCTACTCTAAATGTAAATCCTAAATGTGCACTAACTTTTGGCATTATTTGCCTCCTTTTTGTTTGCAGGCGGTTTCCGCCAATTTAAATCTTTCTCCTTTAGAAAAAACAACCCCGCCAGTGGGACTAACACTAATTTACTTAGGTTATCG
>Ga0208299_1001575_pt1 | contig 16749 bp, 38 predicted proteins | sample 15_taG_FD_184089 | JGI IMG/M metagenome (GOLD analysis project Ga0208299, IMG submission 184089) | Marine viral communities from the Subarctic Pacific Ocean - 15_ETSP_OMZ_AT15312 metaG (SPAdes) (version 2) | ecosystem: Environmental > Aquatic > Marine > Oceanic | place: Pacific Ocean | collected...
ACTGCGAAACTACCTTAATGGCGGCAATGACTTCAGGGTTTGATTTGACTTCAAACCAAAGATCGATAGCGTCAACGTCAAGGGCTACATCGCTTTGTTCGGTGATGCTTTCCAAGTCGTCTAGCATCTGAGCAAGAAGCGCATCGGTGAGAGTTGATTGAAGAAGGTTTGCTTTATTGTCGGTCATTTTTGACTCCGTGGTTGTGGTTGTGTTCTCTGCCTTACAAGTATATTATACCGCGATTTGAGAAGATTTGATAGTGCTAAGTTGGTACCTCCGTGATACTGGAGGTTGAAAGGGGTGAATAAACTTTAAATCTTTTTTGTGTTCTCGCCTTGTTTAGAGTGAGCGCGGTGCATTTGTCGCTTTTTGCTTCTTTGGGGCTAGTACCTCGATCATCACAGCCAACAGCGTACCAACTAGCATGCAATGAAAGAGAAGGCTGGAGGATTCAGTGCTTACAAAGTCGTCAATGATGAGCCAGGGGAATAGCGTAGTTAGAACCACCATATTGAAGGCAGCAACAAAAGGGATAGCGCTATCAATAGTCAAGCCGTGCATAAGCTTGAACAGCGCAATACTACCGTGAAAGGCTAGGAATGGTAGGGCGAGGCCGAGGCCGGCTATAATGGCGTTATGCATAGGTTTAAGCTCCTGTTTCGATGGGTCGTTGAAGGATACGCTCAAGAAGCGCTTCGATAGTCTCTTTATAGTCCTCGATATCTTCGAGCGAATCTAGATCATCATCGAGTACAGTCATCAGGGTTCGGGCTGTTGATAGCGTATCATCGATAGCTGAACAAAACAGCAAGCCAGATGTAAACGCATGAGCGTTACGTGTAGCTAGGTCTAGTGGTCCGTGAGTGAATAGCATAGGTTTAAACTCCTTTTTGTAGGTGTTTGCGTTGAATGCGTAAGACTGCGATAGCTTCAGCAATTTGCTCGTTTTTGCTGTTTCGAACACTGATATTGCGTAGCAGCCAACGGACATTACTGATATCGGTGATATCGCGCCGCATGTCGGGCAAGTCCATTGTGCTCAATAGATCATTTAGCCACGCTTCGCGCATTTCGTGGGGCAGTGGAAAGTCGGACAAGAATCGTCGGTTTGTGGTCATTGGTGTCATTCCTTGATTACATGTACATTATCTCATATTTCAAGCGGTTTGTATAGCGTTTTGTCGCGTTCGATTTGCTAGGTGTGATAGTGTAGGGTGTAACTGGGGTATCATGGGGTGGTGATGATAATTATCTTTTGTAGTCTCCAAGGGTTTGTAGGGCAAGTGGCGCGTTTGACGCTTTTAGGGGTGATTGGCGTCATAGGGGAAGATAGTACAGGTTAAACCTTGACAAAACTTTCCCGGTGGTATACTAAGTGCAAACTGTGATTTCACCGTTGCCCCCTTATACTCATTTTCTTTATTTCCCCTTTGCTGTACATTATTTAATAACTTAAGTTATACCTATCTAATCTAGGAGACCTGTTCCATTGTATACCACATTTGGCCACTTTCTCCCACTTCTTTCCTTTTACTGTTACTATTACTAATACTATTAATGTTTATTACTAATACTCTCTTTCTTATGTTAACTCATTCCTTACTGGATATACTCTATACTGTTATTCTTTGTGTTAATTGTATTTACTATAATACTCTTCTCTCTTTACTGGGAGTATAGTTATTTATCATTTATATTTTTAGGAGTCTCGGATGGTTTGCTTGACACAAGGTCATACTCTACTATAGCCAATGATTCGGGTAAACCATACCTTTGAAAACGATTGGTTCTTCCTCTTGGATCATTTATTATAATCAATTCGTAGCCTGCTTCTGACGTTTTATGATCTGTCCAATGATCTTTAGTGTTAAGAACCATTACAGTAATCTCCGGCACTGTTCTGCTTTTAATAATGTCTCCAATTTTAAACTTCATTGGCTATTCAAACCTTAACCAGATTGCGATGATGATAGTATTTAATCTTTCCAGTTTCAAGAGTATATACTTTAATCATTTTTCCGGGCGGTTTGCTATGATCGTGAGAGCGTGTACACAATATTACAAACGTATAACTGTTTTCGATAGTCAGCCTTTCTTTTAGTTTACTTCCATTGGGTAACGAAACAATAATATGAGCACGCTTAGTCTTATCATACTTTACTATATCTCCTACTTTAAACTTACTCATTCTCTTGCCGACTCCCAATAGAAATTGTTTTTTGTGTCCTCTTTGGTTTCCATATACCTAATAGCTTGAAGGCATATTTCTCCTTGGCCCTCTGGCATATGTTTGCTGTATACACAGAATAGTTTTAAATCAACCCATTGGACTTTAACTATCATGTATGTTGCTATGATTTCCGGAGTATTCTTTTTGGGATCCTCGAAGACCATATTAACAAATTGTCCTTCTTTAAACTTCATCTTTATTCTTTATTATAATACGAGATATTCTAGGTTGTGGATCGAGAGAATATTCAAACACCAAAGCGGTTCCAGACGGACAACACACCAACTCTTGATAGCGCTTGCTTCCTGACAGATAATATACTTTCCACATTACTGGTATCTCGACTCCGGTTTTTTGTATTTTAACTATCCTCTCAAGTAACAATAGTTTAACTACTTCGCGAGATGCCCGAGTGTTGTTTCCGCTATTGTAGTAATCAATTGTTACTATATCTCCTGGGTTGAATATCTCTGATGTCATCCGATCACTTTATACAGAACCTGATTATTAAGATTAACATAGTACTTTGAGCCAACTTCAAATATATCTGAGGAATCCTCCAGTACCATTGAGGAATAACCTCGCTTGGGATGGCACTTAATTATAAGCAAGATCATAGCACCGAATTCACCCCATTGGCTAGGCATCAGGCTGATTATATCTCCTGGTTTAAATGCTGGATTCATTTTGTTTCTTTATCTTTTCTCGCAGGTATGCTGACGTATAGTATTTAACTTTATTCTCTTTCATATCGTATACTCTCCACATACCAACTGCATAACGATCTGGAGATATATCAAGAAGCATTATAGTTATTTCTCTATTGCCCTCCAAAGAACTATTAACTTCAAAGCTAAAAATATCTCCTGTCTTTAGTTCTAAGCAGCTTTTTGGGTGTGCTATTCCCATAAGGTTAACCCCAGTGCATCAAAATGTTTAATTAATCCGACGTGATATCCGTCGATACAAAATAACTTAAGAAGACAATGAATCCTGTTGTGTTGTTGGACCTCAAGTATAATGTATTTGTTGGACTGTCCCACACCAAAACACCAATCGGGATGATGAATAACTATTTGTCCTGCTTTGAATTCTTCGGCCAGCATTATCCAACAACCTTATAATACTTCTGATTGCGAGCCGAGATATATAGTGGGTTTGGAATACAGTTCTTTTTCTTTAGTATACATACTCTGGTCAGACCATCCCATTCAGCGGCTAGCACTATTAATATTCTGTCGTCTCTTGGTATCCACTCTTCACCAGTACAAGGATCAGTGGCTAGTTCTATTATATCTCCTGGGTTGAATCTCATTTTATTTCTTTCTTGACAATTAGGCGGTGATCGCTTGGAAGGTGGTGTGATTTATATAATGGATTTCGGCGCTGACTCTCTATCCAGCATATTACAATAGTTTCTCCGCTAGCGGAACGACCGGGAGTATTATAAATATCTAAAATAATACCAGTATACGAATTGTTGCCCGACCACCCTACGAGATCTCCGATCTTATGATTCACTTTTATACTCTCTGAGGTAAAATGTGTTAATATTAAGAACCTTTCCCTGCTGCGAAATGCCAACCCTTGGTATGCTGTCTAGCGGTGGTGCCTTCAGGCAATAAAGTGAAAGTCGCTGCGGGAGATCTCCTTCTCCCAAAACCACGTATATCCACTGTCCTGAGCCCGCAATAGATTTAATAGTTCTTTGTACTATTTGTCCTACTTCAAACTTCAAGTAACTCTCCGTCGACTTTCCAAACGGTTCTATTTCCATCCTCCTTATTCCACTCGGTAAAAAGTGTTAGAGGATATTCGTGTATATCTCCAGCCTCGCATTGAATGCCCTCTTCATGATCAAATAAGCAATAAAACTTTATGTGATCTCCGTTGTCTACTAAAGAAACAACCATGTAAGCAGAAACTAAATCGTTATCAAAGCCAGAATAATGCTCAGTTACCATCTGGCCTGGTTTAAATTTAAAACTATCAAGCTTCATTATTAACTTCCCAAAAGGATGTCCAAATTTTAGCTTTCGCTTCATCTTCGCTACTGATCCAATCTCCCCTGAGTACTATTATGTCTCCCGGCTTATCGTTGATGGTTTCAACGTTATTAATTAAGCACAAACATTTAAACGTTTCTGGAGTTCTCCTACAAGCTTCTTTAAGGGGCTCTCCTTCTTCGATAATAAGATAAGAAGACAAAAGAGGGTGTGGGATCCCGGCGTTGGTGCCATACTCATTAATAATGTCACCTGGCCTAACTTTCATAATTTAGTCCACCTGATATGAGTTTTAAAGTCTTTCTGATTCAATTCTTCTTCAGAAATACAATCAATAAACCCAGGTTTCCACTCGCCGCCAGGATAATCGGTTGATATTAAATAGAGAGTCCAGCCGGGTGCGGTCGATCCTGGTACTTTATAATGAATATTATCATTAATAACCACCCATACACCAGAAAAGTCAGTTCTCGTCGACTCCTCTTTTAGCATATCTCCGACTTTCAACTCTATTTTCATTCTAATCCTCGATCACTATCAGCCTTTCGCCAGTCGGACGAAAGTAGGGGTTCGTAGCGCCATAAGTATCGGTCATCCACATTCTCTGGCATTTGCTAGGAACAGGCTTAGGAGCGCACATATCGGTGATAACGATGTGACCATCAAACTTCTTCTTATTGACCCACTCAGTTGGAGCGTTGAAGCAGGTGCCTCCGCACATAACGCGCTCCCAATCTCGCTTTTCGCCCTTCTTCCAAGTAAAAACAAGCTCATCGTTGACAGTAGTATCAAAGGGAACCACGGTAAACTCGGCAAGATCGCTGAGTTTTGCAAGCTCGGCGTAGAACGCTGCTAGCATCTCATTGCTGACGCTTCCCGATTGATCAATGCTAATCGCCACTTTCGCTTGACGGTTAACCTTCTTGCCTGGATGAACGTGAGGATAGCGACGATTAAGACGCTTGACTGTTGAGGATTTATCCGCTCTTTGGCTCGCTTGAACGAATGAGCGAAGAACCGCTCTCCAATTAACCTTGGTTTGAAGCGACTTTTTGATTGAATCTCGCATATCCTTGCTAAGACTACCGTAGCCGCGCATGTTCGCCTCATTTGCTGCTTTCTTCGTCAACTCTTTGAGTTGTTGCTCTGCGATCGTCTGTTCAGCAGCTTGACCTTGGCCTTGACCTTCGCCGTCTCCAGGTGTTGCCTCCCATCCACCGTGCTCGTCGATAGTATCGGGCAAACCACCGGATCCCTGTCCTTCTCCATCTTCACCCTCATCGCCAGATTGGCCAGGTTGCCCCTTGCCTTTCTCTGGTTGGAATTGCTCATCTTCCTTAAGAAGCTTCATGTAGGCCTCTGCGCTGAGAAAAGGAGGGTAATCCTTGAACTCTCGGATGCCTGGGAACAATCCCTTATCAAGAGGAAGAAGCCCGCCATCGACATTGGCGTTGCCCTCTTCATCTTTGCCGTGCACATAATCGATAAGATTGCAGTTGATGGCAAGATCAGCGGCAACGTTCCACAACTTAGTGTGCTCGCCACCGGGCAGACGCTTACAAACATGAAAGAGGACGATGTGATAAAACTCGTGCATCAAAATGCCTTTGATGAATTTCGGGTCGCGATCAAACATCTCTTGCATAAAATCAGGATTGTAGTGCAACTCATATCGGGCCCGGTCTTTGTTAAGCATAACGCCAGCGGTTGGGATGCTGGTGTCTGCCTTCTTGACTAGTCCGCGAGAAAGAGCCGCAAAAAAGGGCTCATCGTTGAGAAGGTTAAGGATGTGTTTGTCTAAATCGAACATTGTTCTTTCTCCACTTTATGTATCTATTATACCACAGATACGTTTGAAAGTAAATAGGTGTTTCCACTTCTTTACAACCTCTTGACATCTTCTCCGGGATTGGACGCTCACCCAAAACCATGCAGTGAGCATCCAGACCACGAAGTAAGAACACTAAGAAGCGATTGATTGAAGCGGTGACAAGAAGTCCTCCATCTTGCCCTGAGCCTGAGCAGCATCCTTGACTGCTGTAAACAGAGGTACATTCTTGACAATCGTCTGAATGAACTTAAGTTTAGCTTCAGCAGGAGCACACTCGAAGTATAGCCAAGCGATGTCAGCATCAAGACCCTCAAGCTCGAAAAGGCCCTTTGCGTCTGCCTTTTCCATCAGAGCGCAATGCTCAACCAAGTCCATCTTGGAGGCTTTATCAATGTCGCCATCGATGAAGATCTGCTCTGGCGAGACTTGACGATCGTAGTTGACAACGAAGTCACGGAAGACAACAGCAGCTTCAGTACCGATGAATCCGGTAGCAAGAAGGAAGAGGACAACCGAATCAGCATCTTCATCATCCAGCAAGCTTTTAGCAGCAACGCTCAAGCGCTTCCAAGAGCGGCGAGTCGGATAGACAACACCGGGCTCGAAGACGCCACCAAACTCAAGATGCTGATGATTGTCGCGAACGAAGTCGAGGATGATGGAGTGAACATCGCCATCGTTCTTAGCCCATTCGAGCCAATCTTCAACGTCGGGTGCTACATCGTAAACCGTCCAGCGGTCGAGTTCAGCAGGATCCATATCGGATACGAGGTACTGACCATCGCCCTGTGGACCTCCATTGACTGCCCCGATGACGATCGTACCCTCGTGAAGCTTCCAGCCATTGATCTGACGTGAGTCGCCCAACTGAAAGAAGCCTTGACGAACTTCCGTAGTGGCGCGATCAATCTCATCGAGAAAGAGCACAACGGGTTCGGTGCATGCTCGGATGAGCCAAGAGAAAGGAGTGAGCTTTGCGGCAGAAATGCCGTTGATCTCAGTCTCTTCCTTCGATGGCAGACCAAGAAGATCGCCCTCGGTCATCTGGCTAGCACGTTGCTCAACAACTGGCAGGCCAAGCTTGGCTGCTGTTTGATAAGCGACTGCGGATTTACCGATGCCGTGCTTACCTCGAATGAGGATGCTAAAGAGTCCATCGCCCTCGCCGCTAGTGAGCAGGGGAATGAGCATCTGAAGTTGTTTAAAAGTTAGGGTTTGCATGTTTTCTCTCCGTGGTGGTTTGTGTGTGTGTTCTGTTTCTTACTGTAACAATTATACCAAATTTCGGGCCTGGTGTAAAGCCCTTTGTGTCAAGAGAATGTCAAGACTTTTGACAAGTTGGATAAGCCTCTTCCAAAGTACCATATTCGTGACGAAGAATGATCTCTTCGAGTGCTATTTTCGAAAGATTATCAATAATAGACTCTTGCCTGTGATAGCGAGTGGTGCTTTTGAGGATAGCAGCAAGAACATTCCTATTCTTGGTATACCACTTCTTAGGCGGATTAATTTCTAGACCTCGCGAGATAACTGCTCCTGGTGAAACATTGCTGTACTTACAATCAAAGAGGGCTGACAAGTCGCAACTTTGATCTTCGGATCCGTCCTCGTTATTCCCATCAAGATGCAAGCCGGAAGTGTAGAGCGTAGCGGGCAGAAAGTTATACAGGAAGTTGAGACCTGTTTCTTTGAAAGAATCCCAGCCATAACGATTGTATGCATTTCCCGGATGGATATCCTCTTGCTTGGGACTGTCTAACATAATCCCTTGGAAAAAGCCAGATTTTTGATCATAGCGGTCTGCTCGTGAGTTTTGCAGCATGAGAAAGTCACTTTCAAGGTTAATATCAGTAACTAACATTGTACAAGCTTCTTTTTCAGAGAAGGCAAAGTTAACACCGCCATCGACTTGGCCACGTAGGCCGGGGTTGTTAAATTGAACTTTGACAACAGCGCCTGGGCCTGCTCCATAATGGTTGAGCAAGATTACAAATGCCTTCTTGAAAAGAGTAAGCTCTTCGCCTAGCTTGAACTTGTATCCCTTGAATTCTTCGCATCCTGCTCTGGTGTGGCCTCGCTCGCGACAGAATGAACACTGTTTATTTTCGATCGATCGGTTGGCCGATCGGCGCTTTGCTCTTAGATCGTACATCCGAACGGTATGATGATCATCTCCGTGCTCTTTTCTAAGCTTTTCGATATATGCCTTTCGCTCCGGACAAGTTGATCGGTTGTGACCGGGAGTTCCGCAGTATCCGCAATGGTTCATTTGATGGTAGCTCATTATTTTCTCTCCGTGGTGGTTATGGGTTCTGTCTCAATTCGTATTACAATTATACCAGAAATTGAATTGTAAGTCAAGGGGTTAATGTCAAGAGGTTGTCAAGACTTCAGTTTAGTTTAAGAATTTGCCTTTTTGTTTGTACCAGTGCAGAGGTCGGAGAAGCTCTCCATCTGCTCCATCACTAACGAAGGTAGTCAGTGTAATTACCGTTCCATCCTCTGTATTGTAGCCTTTAATCTCATATATTGTGCCTCTCGTTATCTTTGAGTGATGTGCTTCCAACAAAAGCAGTTTTGAAAACCTTAAATCTTCAGCGCTGGTCCAGCGCCAAGCGAAATTATAAAACTCTCCGATTCTTAAGCTTCGCTTGAGAAGTTTTTGTAGGCTTACACACTGGGTATAAGTTGGGCTCTCAATCATTGCGGTATTCCTTTCTGCACTTTTTAATGTCGCGCTCTTCATATTTAAAGACCTGACCTGTTCCAAGGTGCATAATTTGGTAAATCTTGGAACCCTTCGCTGCTGAAGTCGGGGTAATGTTGTTCAAAACTACCATAAACCTATTCTCAACACGCTCACTATCATAACGCTGACCCTTGAGGCGGATAAGGCTGTTGTTTGGGCCTCCCATGCCTGCTGCTGCACATGCACGAAGGGAAACATACGCCCCAAGGTCGTATTTCGGGACGGCCCGGTAAGCTGTCAGGATTTTAGTAGAGTACTTGTTTTCACAGATCTTCTTATAATCGCGCTCCGAAGGGATAAACTCAGGATCGGCCTTGGATTTTTTGACAAGGTTGCTGTAGTATTGGCCATGACTATAGTATTCGATACATACCCGGAAGTTGTCTTTCAGCACTTCATCAGCTTTAAACTTCTCTTTCCATTCCTCGTGAAGTTGCAAGACATTTTGGGGATATCGATCATAGATCTTCTTAACCCAGGAGGTTTGCCCACCAGAAAGCGCGGCGATACCAGACTTCTTTTGTCGGTGGCCATACTTGAAGACCCTGCCGGACACCTGCTCTTGGATGCTCTCAAGAAAGCCAACTTCCCATTCGCTCAGGTGTGCCTTGATAGTTGAAAGATATTCAAGATGTTGCTTTGTGGTTATTTCCATCATGTGTAGTAGTCCTCGTCCTTACTGTAACAATTATACCAAAAATAGGAGGCTAGGTCAAGAAAGAAATGTCAAGAGAATGTCAAGAGCCTAAAAGTGAGTTTGAACCTGTTCTTTTCAAATAACTTTTATTACAGAATTCACAGGGATTGACATCGTGTCCGGTGCCTGCGGTGCAAGTGTCGTGTTTAGCCACGCCCGAGGAGGCATGCCTCAAAGAGTCAATCTGGAAGCTAAAAGTCTTGCCAACCCAGCCGGGTTGGCCCTTAAAGCAGAAAGCGCTAACGAACCCTTTCCACTTCCCTTTTCCTACTACGAGATACCTCCAGTCCTTTGTAGCAGTGTGACCCTCAACATCCCTAGCCCTTACAACATCTCCTGGCTCAAAATAAAGCATTTATGCATTCCATTCAACGGGACTCTTGAACAGTTGCTCAATAAGTCTGGTTTCAATAATTGAATCTTGAATTTGTAACTCCATTGACCTTTCTTCTTGCTCCTCTGGCTTCTTGTTGTAATACTCGATAATGGTCATATAAGCTACGCTCTTGAGCATGTTCGCTGCAAAGTTTTGATGATTGTTTTCTAAAAACATCTTTTTCTCCTATCGAAATTCTACGGGTACTCGTTCTTCTACTTCAGAATCTTCAGTTTGAACCGACTTAGTTGGCTCGGGTGTATTTGACTTGTACTTTGCGTAATCAAGCGGGGTTTGTAGTAATTGGTTTTCTGGCTGAAAACCGGTTTCGAAACGCTTTCTCTCCTTTCTTGCTAGTCCTCGGCAGATTTTAGTTTTAAACTCACTGCTCCAGCTATCGGGCCGGTTGAGAATCAACTCCTCTTTGCCGTCTCCGTGGTTAATATAGATAGGATAGTCGAAATTACCAGTCTTGGTATTCTCGATCTTCAACACTCCATAATCATCAATCATTTTTTCCATTGGTTCACTTCTCTCTTTTATACATATAATGTAACATTGTAGGGTTAAGGTGTCAAGTTTGTTTTGTCAAGAAATTGTTAAGACTTAGCATATACCGTAGGGATCTATAACTGAGTCAGCGATAAGATTATCCGTGACATAGCCACGAACGTAGTTATTACCAAGAGTATAGGGGGCCCTCCAGCTTGCTGCTTTTAGGACTGCTCCGTCTGATTTGCGAACGAAGCCGAAAACGCTGTCGTTCCGAATGATTTTCCAGTATACGCTACCTGCCGTAACAACAACTGTCGGTATTGGTAACGTTGGAAATCTAGTCCTACCGTGGTGTTCTACCTTTTTTCGAACGCTATCTACGAAATGATGAAAGGCATGCTCAATCATATCTGCATCATAGCCATCGGGGTTTGTGTATTTCTTTTTCATTCAATGCTCCCTGTTAACAAGTACATTATACCAAACAAAAATAGAGAAGTCCAATCATGAACTTCTCACATTAGGGAAAGTCGAGCTTGCAAGCCTATAAATAAAAATAAATTATTTTTTAGGCCGGAAGCTATCTCAAGGGGTGCGCGGTGCAAATGACCACTTTTGATAGATAATGTAGTTTGGAGTGTCTTCCGTACTCTCAACAACCTGTAGTTGAAGTTGAAGGTGCTCCTCTGGATAGTCATAGAGTTCTTCTTTTTTTGGTGGTACCTCTATCTCTGGCCAGGTATCAACTCCACTTGTTACTTCGTCTTTTCCAAGAATAATGTCTTTACTCATTTAGTCCTCTTTTGTTAGTTTTAGCGTTAAATCTACGCTGTCTCCGTTATCTTTGTCTATAGTAAATAGTGCCTTATCTAGCAACTTATCATACCATGGAATATTTTCTAACTTTTGTATCGCCCCATCGTAGGTTAGGGGCTCGCCACCGAAAACTACATTGAGAGTTTTCCCTGCTTCTTTCTTATTCTGCAAAAACAGGATAGCATTAACAACGCTCATTTCAACGGATTTCTTACTCTTCACTAGATACCACTCCTCACGGTTTTTATTAAGTCCATACTCAAAGTACTCTTGCCACTCTTCATCCTCGATCCTGCATAACCTATCTTCAAACTCGGCTGCATTGGGCCCAGTGAGGAGTATACAAAAGATAGGAGTATTCGGGGTTTGCCACAACTCATACGGGATCAAATCAACAACTAAATAAAGAAACTCTGACTCAGCATAAAAATAATGTTTGCAGAGATAATCTCCGACCTCAATATCTGCGAGATCACCCTCGGTCTTGATCGGGGTCTTGGTATACCCATCCAGATCCATAATGGCCCCTAAGAGTCATCTGATTGTTGCGAAACCGGTTGTGTGATGAATGCGTTCTCTAAACCGGCATCTTCAGCCTCCGATCTCACAAACTCAGTCAATTTGTCGATCGCTTCGTCCGTAGTGAGGGCGTTAACAATACTTTGCAATCGATCGTCGCAACATCGCAGCGCCAAGATTTGTGCTTCTATAACAATATTCTCTACGAACTCTTTTAGAGAGTTAACTCTGTTTCTTGCTCTAGTCATTTTACTTTCTTTCCTTGGATAATAAGTTTCATCTTTGCTTTATCTGCTCTAGACAACTTTTCATAACGCTTTGTGATGTCTTCAACTGTTTTTTGTTTAATAATTGTAGGGAAGTGTTTTTTAAGATTTTCTGCCACTCCAAGAACATCTTCATAATGCTCGTAAGGTGCGCTATTTAGTTTGTATCCTGTTGGGATATGTGTTAGAGCCCACCGGTTCTTTTTACCGCAAATAGCCAATTGGTTTTTGAAAACAATTTTCGCTGGTATCTTTTTTTCCCTTTCTGCTTCGAAACCCTTCTTTATGATAATCCGATCTTTGAGAGGTGGGGCAGTTAATCTGTCTTTTGCTTCAAACATTAGAGGGCATCTTCTCCGTATATAAATGCAGCTACGATAGGACTAAGTAGAAAAAGAGCCGTTAACGTCATAATGTGTGGCGTTTGAAGCAAAAAAGAGGAAAGGAGAAGAACGCCGAAACACACCGCAGAAGCAGTGATAGCGTATAGATAGCTAGAGTCATGTAGGGCCAAAAGTATTTGGCCAGTCCAAAACCTAACGTAGAAGGCTAATATTAAGAAAACAGCAATTGCGCCTAGAGTTCCAGTTACTGACATATTTTATCTCCTTAAGGTAGTTTATCAAACTTGTCGCCAAGCTTTTCTTCAAGTAGTTGAGCAACTTTTGTGGTTGCTCCAGTTTCTTCAATAGCAACTACGGGGATCCATTTACTGACCTCTCCTGTGCCATTTGATTCAAAACAATAAGTTTGGCAGGTTGTTGATTCCTCATCCTGCTCGGGGGTTGGGCCCTTGAGGGTGGTTTTAGTATTAACATCTGAAATTATATAATGCCTGTCTGTCCACCCAGTTTCATCTGAGGTTCTTACTATCAGTGTCCTGGTTTGTTCTCCCGATCGGGATACGGTTTCGCACGGTTCGTCTTCAACGAAATGTGAGCTTTCTGAAATTACTTTTAACATATCTGTTCCTTTGTCTATTGTGAATGGTACGCCAGGAAGGAATTGAACCCTCGACCATCAGTATATAAGACTGCCGCTCTTACCAACTGAGCTACTGGCGCATAGTTTGGCAGATGGATTGTTTGTGAGCGTACTTTTATAGTCATTGATGATGGCCTAGCCTTTAAAAAATAAGGGTTGGCTCCCGAAGGAGCCAACATAGAAAATACTATTGATTTTCTTTTTGGTCACGAATCAGACGATTCGTTACATGCTCCGCAGTCTGTGTGTTGACTTCGGTAGAATCAGCTTGTGTTTGTACGTTTTGTACAGCAGCAGTTTCATCGCTGCCACCACAAACACTAAACAGTGATAGTAGTGCCAATGCGGCGACTAGTGCCGCTGCTGCTTGCAAGCGACGATCTGTTTTTAGTTGTTCTAGCATTTTGTTTCTCCTTTATGCTTTGTTTTTAATTTCATTGAGATTATTCCCAAAGACTTAATAATATAATACGTTTTGAAATGCTTGTCAAGTTATTTCTTGAATTCTTTATCATAAATAGTAAAGGTACCGCCAGACATGTCAACATCTGCTTTGGCACTAAATTCTACCACATCGCTGGTTTGTTGAAAGAACTTCTCGTCCTCTCCATCTTCAGAAAATAGAGTGGCGGGTGGGGCTGTAATGTTGGTGTGCCAATCAGTAACATCTTTTACAATCCTTTCAACCAAAAAGTCAACCAGATTAATATAGTGGCCAATCACCTTCTCGTGATCGCGGAGGGCGTCACGGATAAGGCTATCCAGGTTGTCTTTGTTTTTAGGGTCTAATGTGCTGCTCATTCTATTTCTCCATTTGATACATATAATATAACATGGTATGTATCAGGTGTCAACTTTTAAATGTCCGATAGTTGTCATTTCTCATCTCTTTCCTCTTTTGTTAAAACATTTTTAATTGATTTAGCAATAAACCATGAGTATATTCCCGCAACTGCAATAGCAAACATCGCGGCATCGGTTAGGCTGATTTTCATTTTAAATTAAATCCTCTTCTTTAATTATCTCGAAGCTATCTAATTCTACACCATAGCGGCCCAGTGTGTCAAGGAAGTTTTGTTTAATTTCTGTCAACTCTTGAAAGTAAACTCTGGTTACTGGCCTATCCGCCTTCCTAATCTCTCTATCAAGTAATTCAATAATCACTTCTTTAGTCAAATAATACAACTATTCCTCCTCTAAACTCATAATGTCATCATAGGCTTGACGCTTTAGATCGAGAAGTCTTCCCATATCCTCTGAGCGTCTCAGATATTTAAACACTAAGTTCTCAACTGAGAAAGCGCCGCCTCTCTCTAGGCCAGATCTCCTATACTTCATTATCTTTTCTTTAAGCCGGTCTGCATCTCCGTATGCTTCCTCGGACCTTTCATTATTCAAAGTACTCTCGACGGCATCTATTTCCTTTATGAATGATGCCGCCTTCTTGTTCACTTGATTATCTTCAATAGCGAACTCTTCTCTAACTGGTTCAATCATCCACTCGTCTTTAAGAAGAGAGTAAACTCCTGAAGAGTGGTGCTCTTCGTTAATATCTTGAAGATATATTTCTACTTCGTATCCATCAATAAGAATCTCATGCGTTCTGTTCCAGTTGGTCTTTGCTTCACCAAAGAAGCTCTTTACTAGCTCGGTGTCTTCATTAACATCGCGAAAGTCTAAAAGTAGGTGAAGATCAATGTCTGAATACTTACTCCAGTTGTAGTTCGCGATAGACCCAGTGATCACAATATCTACTAGCGGCAAATCTATATCTAGTTTATCATAAAAGTCTTCTGCAATTTTGATAAGCCTGTCTTTAATATTCTCTTTTAGCTTCTTGTCCTTTGTGTACAAGTTCGGCTCTAATGTTTGTTTAAGGGCGAAGCTGCTCACAATGTCTTCGTCTGCTGCACCCTCGCCAACTGCACCAAACCCCGGCGGCGCTGACTTAGAGCGAGAAAGAGGTGCTGATTTAATGTAAGGCGAAGTGTTACTTTGCCCCCCTTTCGCTAGTTGGGCCTTTGCTTTATTATTAAGCGCTGCCATCTTTGCTTGATAGGGTTCTAATTCTTTGAGGATTGCAACATAGTCATCCCATTCTTCTAAAACAGCCATGCTATAATTAGTCTCCTCCAAACATTTCTTGCTCACCATCTTCCCAGGTAATGATTGTTTTATTCTTCGGATGAGGGTTAACATGAACCTTCAAAAAATCATCAAAACTATTGAAGATTGCAATTGCGCCAACAGGAAGAGGATACAGCCAGTGAATAACACATTGACCAGTTGCCAAACTAACTCCCTCGATAATAACACCATCTCCACTGACACCAGTTTCATCAGACTGGCGACACACGGTAAAGGCTCGAATACCTCTAGGCGCTAACCTGGCTGGTGGTTTTGGCTTAAGTTCTTCTGGTTCAGTACTAAGGGCACTTTCGGTTTCTGGTGCCTCTTCGGCGCTTTCCTCTGATACAGTTTCTAACATAATCATTTGTCCTCCCTTCCCTCTAACTAGATGCTAAACATTGTTTTGAGATAACATAAACACTCTTCGATGCTATCAACATCAAAAGCTTTATCCATTCCCGTAAGCTGATCAACCGCTGGCCTATCATTTCCATCGGGGCCCATATTGTCTCCAAAGAAATAAATAATACAGTCTTTTCGCCTCTCCTTAATATCTAAGATCGCCTGACCCTTATCATGACCAATTTTAAAAATATCAATTGAAATTTGTCCACCAATTCTGGCGTCTAGGTCTGGAAATCGGTACCTTAGCTCTCTAACTAGCCGCTTTCTTTCACGAAAACGAGCATCCCACCTAGAATATGCCTTCCTTTGCTCTGTATTGGCGTTTCTACCGACCGTAGAAAAGTTTATCATACCTGGCCTGACTTCGATGTGATTGCCCGTTAAGGTGCCGTAGGGCGTAGTTTGCACGGTCTCGTCTAAAAACGTCTTAACTCTTATATTTGGGATAAGCTTGTTTGAATATACTAGTTGGCCATTTTCATATAGAACATTGCCCGAACAACAGTAGACATAAACAAATTTCTTGAGTAAATTATCTGGTACCTGTTGTCTTACTTTGGTGATGTCGCTTCCGGTGATAATTGCACACTTGTTCTCCGATGAAATTATATTTAGTGCGTCGACCATATCGCTTGTCATCGGTGTTCGAGGTGGGGTGATAGTACCATCTAAGTCAAAGACATAAATATATTTACTAGACATCAAGCTTCGCCATATGGCTTGTTCTTTGTTAAGAAATCTACTAAATGATCATCTGATAATTCCTCAAGCGCTTCTGCAATTTGATTCTTGCTAATCATGGCTAGCTTGTCAGCCTTCTTAATCTCCTCTAACATTTCCCAGGCAGACTCGGCTTCGTCTTCTACCCTAGCATTTTCTTCCTTAAGTTCTTTTATCTCAAACCTTGCTTTTAGAAGCGCTTTTCGAAGACTTGCGTTCTTTCCCTCAAGAATTGCTGATTTTGTCGTAAACCCCAGGGCCCTGAGAATGCGATCAATTAGTTGCGAAATAAACATACAATAAACTCCTTTTGTATACTTAATAATATAACTAGTTTTATATAACTTGTCAAGTAAATTATGGTTTATATTTTAATAAAAACTCTGAAGATGCGGATCCGCCGGCTACCCACGGTGCTGCGACAGCACTAGGGTTGTACCCGATGGCGTATTTCTTAACAGCGTATGCTATTTCTACTAAATCATTTTCTTCTGGTAGCAAGTCGAACACAACTGCATTAGTTG
>Ga0208299_1001578_pt1 | contig 16714 bp, 12 predicted proteins | sample 15_taG_FD_184089 | JGI IMG/M metagenome (GOLD analysis project Ga0208299, IMG submission 184089) | Marine viral communities from the Subarctic Pacific Ocean - 15_ETSP_OMZ_AT15312 metaG (SPAdes) (version 2) | ecosystem: Environmental > Aquatic > Marine > Oceanic | place: Pacific Ocean | collected...
TCGAAAAGATTTCATCAATGTGGAAATTGTGTACGTCGCCGGTTGGTTGCTCTTTTCCTAAGAGTCCCAGGAGGGTCCGGACCTCTGCGCCGTTGAAGTCTAATTCTAAGAAGTAGTCATTCGTTGGCTTGACTGCTGTCCTCATTGACTTGCTCATTGTTAGGATCGGGAATGATCCCTTCTTTGTTGTCAGTCTTCCGGTTTTTGTTCCGAACTGATTATACTTGACATACTTCTCTGATTCTATTATTGTGTTCGCGATGTTTGCGAGCTTCTTAACTGATTTGTAGGATGAGATGGTTCTCATGTCCAAGTTGACCTTGCGGTGAGAGAGGTCCTCTAGCATCATCGCTACGCTTCTGTGGAATCCGTATCTTTTTGGCTTTGGCTTGGTTTTCAAGATATGCTCGCAGATGCGATTCTTCACCTCACAGAACTCCATTAGGAATCGCTGCGGAACAAGATCAAAAAAGCAGTTCTCATTCGTGTCAACTCTTGCGAGCGACAAAGAGCGCTTGAAAGCCTGGATCTTCTTGGCAACGTCTGCCCAGTCGTCCTTAAGGAACTCTGGAATATTATCGTCAAGCGTGCCGCCCTCAAGGTAGAGCGAAACATACTCAATGTCCATATTGCGCAGATATGGCGAATACTTCCAAGTGCTGCTTAGGTTTTCAGGGAACTTGTCGGCATCAAAGATCAGTTTGTTGTCAGTATATATTCCTACGCACTCGGTTTTGTCGTCTAGAGTCTGAAAGATCATCGCGTCCCCTGTCAGACCTTATTATATCGCCTACTGTGTCCAGCGTTAACGGCGCTACGTCATAAGGTCCTATAAACTCTTCCTGCACGACCCTGAGGGCTCTGGAATAATTGTTAGAAGCACTGAGATTATAGATGTTCATTATTCTCTGTACTTGTTTCTTCATTAAATGTCGGTCACGGCGGGGATCCCGCTCTGAGATTCTTGCTGTATAGAAGGCTTTTAGCTTCCAGCGATCGCCAAACTGGGAGTGAAACTCGTCTCTCGTTATTTGGTTGCGCTCAACAACCTCTACCGGTGGAATACAGTTGACACTCACAAATCGTTCGCGGATGCTCACAACTGGCGTTGCTGCGACGTAAGCATTGTAAAAGGAGAGCAGGTGCTCCTGTAGGATGTCGGCGTCGGTGCTCCAAGTCTCAGTATATGCTGTTGAGAACATTGCTTCAAAAACTTGGTTTTGAGTATATCCCTGCATTTCCTGATATTCTGGATATCCTGGCACTGGGTCTCCGTTCTCGTCAAAATGATAGGAGATGCGACGGTAGACTGATTCCATTCCCGGAACCTGAGAGAAGCCGAAAGCTTCCGGAAGGATCTCTGGCAATACCAGTCCGGGATCGCACTCGTCAATCTCGGGCGTGTTATCAAATTGATCAATTGGGACGCCGTGCATATATTCCTGCATTGCTGGGCTTCTTAGGTCTGCTACCAAGCGCCAGGGAATGTTTCGGTCTATCAGGAATCCGTATTCGCCAGCGATTTGGGAGATGAGCATAAAATTGTCATCATAATATTCATACGATTTTTGGAAGTCATCGTCATACGCACCATCTGCCATCTCTATCATCAGACCCGAGCACAATGGCGACATATGACCGGACTCTAGGTATCCGCTGAGAGTCAGTGGTCCGATAGACATAATGACGTTGTCAACGTAGTCATCAAATAAATCTAGGAAGCTGTTCATCCCTTTTATCTTGCCGTCTCTGCCGGCAGTTGGAAGGAATACTGAATCAAACACTGGATAAACTAGCGTTCTCATATATTCATCGTATGCGGCTGATGGCGGGTCCCACGCTTTGTGGGCTTCTGCTTTTGCCCATGGACTGTCTTTAAAGAGGATGTTATCGTTTGCTAGTTTTCTGATCTTCTCCGAAAAGTCTCTCCAGGCGTCGGCGACAAAGTTAATGGCGTATTGAGTTTCTCCGGCGGTATACCGAAGTGGCTTTAGGTGCTTTTCGTCGGCTAATACAACGTTTCCCTTTGTGCTGACAGTTCCATAGAATCTGTCGGCGTTCCAAGTCTCTGCGAAATTCGGGATTAGATCGTCTGGGAACACATCCGAGGCGTACCTTTGTCTCTCGTTGAATATAGTGTCTGCCGGCGAAGAGTTTGAGCCGTAAGCATACATTTCTGGATTTTCGGTGTTTACCTTCTTGTTTTGACTAGCCATTGGAGTGAGTCCTGTGTTCCAGCTTGGCATCTATTGTTGTGGTATACCCGCGATTTGAGATTTTGTTTGATGACCTGACAACTCTATAATAGCCTCCGAGCGTTAATATCTCGTTCGCCATTGTCCCCAGTGCTGCGCGACTGTCAATGTAGATCATATCACCATTGCGGTGGATTGTGTTGCCAACCATCTCAAGGCTGATCTGCTGGGGCTGGATGAGGGCTTGATAATTTGATGTGGCGGTCATACCTTCAATATTCATTGCTTGGAAGAACGGTGTGTCATCTTTGGAGAAGTTGAAGTTCTTTGCAATGCCTCTGTCTGCTCCCAAAACATAATGATATATTCCATTTTTCTCGTCTATGGCACGGTTGCCGCCGGAAGGTGTGCTCATCTGCTTAGCATACAAGAGGTAATAGCTCTTGATCGGTTTTGACGTTGAGTATATCGTATTCTTCAAGTTTTTGGCAGCCTTCTTGAGGTCGCTGGCATAGATAGATGACGGGTTAGGGTCCTTGCCGTATATCTTTTCATAGGTCATATAAAGAGTATAATCAAATGAAACCCTCAGCTTGTAGCCAGTGAGGCTGTTCATAAGACGGGTCAACGCAGTCAGAAGGCTATCAAAGAATGACCGGAATGGGTACTCGTCTAAGTCGCGGGCAACGACATTGTCAAATAAGAACTGGGATAGGTATTCAAGCGTGATCGGGATGTCATAAATAGAGCCATGGCGGCGACCTATGCCACCCTGGGAAGAGTTTCCAGTGGAAAAGCCCTCAATACCTAAGCTTCCCGGCAGGAACGTTCCAAATATAAACCCAATATCTTCTGGCATGCCGGAATTTTCCATCGCTGCCAAAACAACATCTCCAAAGCGCACAAATGGGATTGCCATTGCCTCGCCCGGCACTGCGTCAGAAGCGCCGCCTTTGACTGATCGGGTAAAGGTGCCAAGTTTCCTCTCAGTCGTCTTTTCCTTTTTATCTGTTGACGATTCCTCTGCCCTCTCTTTGGCGAGGCGGTCGCGGGTCTCAGAGGCTATTTTCCCAGATTCCTTTTTGCCATAAAAGGTTATGCCAATCTGACCGCCGGGAAGTTCTTTGGCGTATGCTACAAAAACCTTGCTGGACTTGGAGCCGCCGGCCCCAAGGAGATTATCCATAAGTCGTGAATATCTCTTCTCCTGCATGGCCTTCTTGGCTCGGGTGTGGGCTTCGTCAAGAGTAGCAAGCTGCACCTTGAGGGCCTCTACGTTGGCTGATTTTGATTTACCGTGAGAAGCCTCTTTCTGAAAGGTTAGTAGTTCTATCTTAGCGCTTAGGAATTCTGCCTCGTTCTCCAGCCTCCTTAGATTAACTGGAACCTTTGCTTTTGAAGTGGCAGAAAGCCCGAACCACTCTTCTCCGGTACTGACATTTAGAGAGTAGTTTGTTAGCTGGTGGTGTAAGTATCCGGAGGGATAAACGTTGGTTTGGACTTCTGTGCCGTCCTCGCCCTTTGTCAGACCTTTTAGTGAGATGTATACCTGGGCGTCTTTATGTGAATCGTTGTCGCCGGCGGCAAGAATATCTGATTCTATAGAGGAGAGATGATGATCGGATGACCCGACATAAGAGAGCTTTAGGGTAACGGGACCCTCTTGGGTAAAATTGACATCATAATTGACGAGACTTAGGAGGATGATCTTCTGGGTGGCTTTTACCCCGGCGATAAAACTCTTTAGTTTGGCTGGGGTGTCAAATAATCTTTGCAGATCTGCGCGGTTGCCATTTGGGACAGACCATCCAACAGCGACCTTAAGTTGGCGGAACTCCTTTTTGTCGCTGCGCGGCTTGCCGGTCGGAATCTTGCCGGAGGCTGGTAGGAGATATTTTCCTTTCTCTTCTATTATTGCCTCAAGAGCGACGATCCTTCTCTGGGTGGCAGAGGAGGGACCACTACCCAGTGGTGGAAGCTTTCCGCGAGATGAGCGACCATTTGTGAATAAGAAGTTTAGGTAGTGTTCGTTAACTAGCTCAGACATTGATCCGAAATATAGTTCAAGGTTGGCGCTGATGATCTTGTCACCTTCGTGTTTATTGTTATAGTCCCACGTAAAAGATTTTATGCCGACCTCGGAGCCTTTCATTTTTCTTGTATTGGAAGTGTTATTGCTCCGGCGGTCGCGAGCGAACCTTAGTATCTGGTCTAAGTTGACGTGGTCGCTAAAATAGACTTCTTCTTGGTCGCCCTGATTATTCACGATGTAGAAACGCAGTAGAGGCTGAAGCATTGAAAGCTGTGCGGGCGTTGCGTGAACAAACGCAGATATATCGCCGTCGGAGAGCGCGTTCAGGAGGGTCTCTGGGCCTCCTTTTTCGGGATTTGAGTGATATAGTCTCAAAGTCTTGTTCGCGATCGCCTCTGTCTGAAGAGCCGGGTCAAATCTTGAAGCGGAACCGTCAACGTTATTCGGACCTCGCCATAAATCACTCATCTTGCGAAGTAGTATCTCTTGGGCCGTCTCCTCTATGTTGCCGCGGCGAGCGGCGAGGGCCTGCTGCGCGGCGCGCTGGGCCTTGGTATTTAGGGCGGCTGCCTGGCGCTTTACGCGGCGTAGGACGCTGCCGGGGGGGTCTCGCCAGGTGTATTTGCTAACAAAAGCATTCGCGGCGTTAATGGTGCCCTTGTTGGCGGTAATGAAGCGCCATACGGCCGTGTCTTTACCGCCGGTGGGACCAGACATCAGAAAAACACCAATACATCTTGAAGCGGAAGCGGAACATAATATACTTCGCCAACTTCAAACTCTGATTCTGAAGCCTTCTTGTTATACCATGCAATGATCCACCAATAGTCTGGAGAGTTATAATACTCATCAGAGATATTATACAGTTTGTCCACTGCCGTCCAAATTCGTGGTACGTTAGTTAGAGTACTCATATACTCGTTTGTGGGATATGAAAATCTTGGAGTAGAATATTGATAGGTTTCTTTTATTCCCCTACCTTCAAAAAATACATCTCTGTAGTTTCTGTCTTTATTCTTGAAGATTCTTCGTCCGCTATATCTTGAGTATGTCATTTCTTAGTAATCCTATTATTCATCTATCTCAGGGTTTGTCTAGGTGCGCTGGGTCCATATTGGGTGGCATAATAGCTTGACTGGGGCTGTCTAGGTGCGCTGGGTCCATATTGGGTGGCATAATAGCTTGACTGGGGCTGTTGCGGTCAGCCTTCTTGTTGTTTTTCCCTGCGATTCTCTTAGCTTCCTTAATGTCCGCTTTTTTCTTAGCCGCAGCTTTCTCAGCTTTGGCGAGCGCTGCGGCTTTTTTCTTTGCATCTGCTGCAGCGCGGGCTGCGGCATTAACTTTTTCCTGTCGGTTCATGCCAAGTGGAGTTGCGTATGGGAAGGTGTCCTTGTCAACCCTTGAGTGTTTGCCTTTCGCGTTGTAGACAAAGCTTTTGCCCACCTTCCTATATCCTAGTTCATGTTCGTGCAACACAGTGAATTCAAAATTGAGGCGGAAGGTCTTGGGATAGTACTCATTCATTTGCGAGTTCTTTCCGAGCTTACCAGCTCCGGCAGAGCTGCCAGAAACGCTTTTTCGGTTGAACATTCCGTATTCCAGCAGTGGGTCAAAGGTGATGCCGTTGACATATCCCAACAGACCCCTGCCAGTGTTAGCATTCCTGATCAGGTTGCCAAAACTAATCTTCATCAGGGGTCCCTGATTTATAACCGTAGCGCCGCCTTTGCGGCTATTATCATAAAGAGGGTATAAAAAGCCGATAAGCATGTTTACTTTGGCGAGGTTTCTTGCTGCGTGCTCAAAAGAGTCTGCCGGCACAAACCACGAAACTGAGATTGCTCTTTTGGTGTTCACAAACGTTGAGATAGGGTCCATACGACCGTAGACATCCTCAGCGGTCCACTGTGAATTATATGCATCACTGAACATGTCCAGGAACGCTGGGAATACCACCAACTCCCCTGTTGGAACATGTTTTATTGTCAGGTCATTTCCTTGAACTCCAAACATGTGTTGGGCACCCTGCAGGAGGGGTCCTGCATGCTTATTTTTGACGTTTTTGTAGGGATCAGATGCCATTTACTTTGTTTCTCCTTATGCTCTTGCTCTCATTGGGTCAAGCGGTTTCAGGAGAGCGTCTCGGAAGGTGTCCAGGCGTTGACCGCCGATTTCCAATCTAATGTCTGCTTTCTGATTCTGACTTTTTGCCAATAGGTTCTTAATCTCACCCAATGCTTTGTTCATGTCCCCGAGACTTCCGCGGTCGCCCGTTGATGCGGAGATCGTGTCCATTCTGTTGGTCTTGATTGGTCGTTTTCCTGGCTGTGAGATTACTGCGGATTGTCCGGAAGGGATGACAGCGTCGTTGACCTCTTCTGCGCCCATTCCGGACAGCATTGATGATCCAATACCCATACCAATAAGCGCTCCGGCGGGACCACCGACAAGACCACCGACAATTCCACCGCCGATGGTCCCGAGTACGGACCATGCGCCGCTCTCTTTTTCTGCTGCGGTTTCACCGGTGAACGCCTTACTGGCATTCCAAAGGGCGATTAGGGGTCCCATGAACGGCAAGATTTTTCCGAATACGGAGCCGGTTGCGGCGGTTGCCGCATTGAGACCTAATACTGATTTTGTTAGACCGGCGACCATCGTGCCGATACGAACGATGAGCGATATGCCGCCCGTCGCGGAGAGTATAAGCAACAAAGTTGACAGGGCCTTTCCGAGACCCGAGGACATAAACTCGTTGGTTCCCTCAAGCATACTATTGATAGCAGACATAAGACTGTTCAAAAATGGGGCTAAATTAATGAACATTTGTTCTTGTAGTTCTTGGAATTTCTTAGTGGCGCTGGCAAAGTCATCTAGCCTTTTTTTGTCTTTTGCTTCATCTTTCTGATATTTTCTCAACTCCGCAGGCGAGCCAAAGAGCTTTGAAGCGCCCGTAACATCGGTGCCCATAATGTCGGCGATCATCTGCTTTTGGCGTTTGCCCATTGTTTGGAAGTTCATGCCTCGCAGATCAAACTCTGCACGCAGAATCTTTAAGCGTTCATCTGAGTCGGCGGTCATCAGCTCTACTGAGTTTAACTGCATACCAAGCTGGGCATTGAGTTTGCCGGCAACGTTGGCAGAGCCTTCAAATGTATCAAACAATTCAGAGAAGTCAAATGCCTGTCGGGTTGTGAGACCTAAAGTTCTTGCCTGCTCGTTAAGCCGTGAGAAAACTCTAGTTCCGTCAATTCCAAAGCGTGACATTTGTGGACCTAAATCCTTAAAGTCACTAACAACTGCCGATAAAGGCTGACCTGTTCGGATAGCCAGGTTTTCAAGTTCTGCGGCGGCGGAAACAGCAGCAGGGACCGCTAAGCCAAATCCGTCGTTAAGTTGGTCAAGAATCGCTGCCGTTTCATCGGCGTTGACGCCCATCTGCAAGAACTCGCCGCCAAGTCTGTTAACCGACTTGCGGGATTCCTTAGTAAGCGTATTGTATATCTTGAAGCCAGTGCTTAGAGCAGCTACAGTTTTGCCGCCTTCGGCTAAGCTGAGAAATAGCCCGTCGTGGCTTGAGGCGAGGTCTATTACGTCTTGCTGTAAGGCGCGAGTGTATCCTGTTTGCTGGGCTAGTGAGACATTAAGTTCGTCCAGCGAGACAGCAGTTTTTCTGGTGCCGGCGATGAACTGTGTGGACAGTGTCTTACTAAGGTCCTTGAGGTTCCCAGTGAAGTCTATGGTTCCTTCGGCGTTCTTTTCTAGAAGAGCCGCCACTTTCCCTAGACCTGGGATGGCTGCGTCTAATAACTCGCCGGTCTGCTTGGCAGCCTTGTTATACTCTTCTGTTGCCTTGCTAAGGGCTTTGACTGCTTTTTCCTGTTTCTCCACTTCTTCTCGCGCTGCTCGGCGGGCGCGAGTCATCTCCGCATATGCTCGTTTCTGGAGGTCGTTCAGGGCGATACCTGATTTAACTTGTGCGTCTAGGCGTTCGAGTTCAGCAGAGTATCTGGATATCCCTTCCTTGGCTTTGCGGATCTCCTCATTCAGGGCTTTTATATTGTTGTCATCAGCCATCTAACTTTATCCCTTGATGGGCCAGTTGATGCCGGCTTCTCTCTCAAAGCGTTTGATGGCGATTTCAAGCTTGGCTTTTTGCTTATAGGTCATGGGGTCGTCTAGACCGTACTTCCTGATGAAGTCCATGTATTTCTTTTCGTTCACGAGGGCGTCGGTGAATCTTTCTATTTCTATTCTGTTCCCTCGAACTCGTACAGGAACTCGGCGACCCTTAAACATCTTGGATAGCAGATACTCAATCCACGCTGCGAAAACGTGGAGAATGTTCTCATTTAGCTGTTCGCTCTTAAACTCGTTAAGATCCAAAACATCATTTTCAAAGTCAATTTGCATTATTTACACCTCATAGCGCTGTTTACTAACTAGTTTGATAAACAGATTCTTTACGGAGTATAGCTCTTGCCTCTGCCCGCTGAAGTTTTAGATGATTTGTTTATTTGATCCGACTCTTCTTGTTTCTGCCTTATAAGTCGTTCTAGGAACCAGTTCCGGACGCTGATAGGTAGATTATATGTCTCAAAAAAGCTCCAACCGCCGTGATACTTCAGTTGGAACATGTGTTCGTATACGTTTTCTATATACTCATCACTTAGGCCAAAAAAAGTTAGCGCTAAGCGGTACCTCCATATCTGCGGTGTGCCCGCAGTTAGGACAGTCAAATACTTGAGTCATGTCAATGTTTGGGAGGCTCTCGGTGTAGGCAGTCCTGAGGACTCTTGCATCTCTTGCCGGCAGGGCTTGGATGAATGCCTCAATTACAAAGGGTGAGGACTCGCCGTTGACTCCCACGATATAGCTTCTCAGTACGTCGGTGGTTGTCTTTGATTCTTGCTTCTTTTTTGTCTTTCGTTCCATCTCTTTGAATAAACGAACTTCGTCGTCGCCAGTTAGCATCTGACACTCAACGGTAGCCTTCGTCATTGGAAGGCGAACTAGGAGCGTACCGTGCTCTGTTAATGAAGCGTGGTTGTTTTCTAAATTGGCTTCATAATCAACAATTTTGGGGTCTGAGATATCAAACGAGAACTCGTCGGCTACAGCACATGCTGGGCAAGTGACGTTTGTCTGATAATCGCTTCCGTAGCCTGTTCGTCTGGCTGCAACCAGTAAAGCGTTCTTGTCGCCGATAAGCAACGATCCTATTTTTACTGTTTTGTCCAAAATAAGGCTCTGCAGCATCCGGTCAAGTGCTACACCTTCTTTAAGGAGAGCACGGGAGGTCAGGATGTCCTCTTCTTTTGCCGTCATATACTTGATTTCTACAGTGGTGGCGTTATGAAGTGGGTGATCTGGTCCGTAGAATTTGCCAGCACTCGGAAGAGTTACGAACTCTGTTGGTACTGACCATGAAAATGTTGGAGAGTTGTTGTCACCGACTGCGGCTTGGGCAGTGGTTCCGATGGAATCGTCCTGTGGAGTGAAATCCTCAGGGAATCCTGTTCTATTCTGATTGCGACTCATAAAATGTAACCTTTCTTTCTCAGTATATCAGACAATACTGAACTTGTTTAGAATATTAGTCAGAGGCGCGAGTTCCGTCGCGACCGTTTGCCTTGGTTTGGGTAAGCTTTGCCCAATCATAAGTCAATTCAACGGTTACTTCGTTCATCTCGTCCGAAGAATAATCCAAGTTGCCGCCGAAATCAATTGATGTAATGAATGGGTTGACAAGTTCCCAGCGTTCGATGATTTCGCCGTTCTCGTCCATTTGATCAATGAACACAGAGCCGATCTGCTCAACAAAAGCCTTTTTGCTGAGGCTCAGCTTTGACTTGCTAGCAGTGGTTGGGAACTTGTAGCCAGCGGCTCCAAGAACGTCCAAAAAGGCGTAAGAAAGGTCAGGGTCTACTGGATCTACTAGAGTCACAGAAATTGGATCCCAGGTCACTCTGCCTGGATACTTGAACGTGTGATCAATGTACTGGTGTTCAATTGTGCTGATGTTAGCTTTTGGCTTACTTGCAGACTTGACTGCCCATACAGGAATAGCACCTTGACCTAGGGTCCTGCTGCTAAACTTAAGTTCAAACCGATACTGGCGTTTTGGCTCAGTTCTAACATCGCTCCAGAATAAGTTAGACATTATTGATCACACTCCTTATTATAATTAGTTGCCCGCGAATTAATCCTCAAAGGATGCTCCGCTGTTTGTGACCACAAAGTCAATTGCAAAGTATTCTACAGAGCGAGTTGGCTTGACAAGCAACTTGGCGTAGATGATGTTACGATCAATTAGATCTGGTGTGGTCGTTGTTTCGTCTAGAACCAATCTGAAGTCTTCAATACCGTATTCGGCACGAACGCTTTCTAGGAGAGGGCCAGCCTGACCCAGGAAGCGATCCCAAGTGTCTTGTGTATTTGGTCCGAATAATAGTCTTGAAGCGATGAAGCTAATCTCTCTCTTCAAGTAAATCATCAAGCGACGGACGTTGATACGATCAAGCGCGGAAGCAGTTTGCTGTAGGGTCTTCTGACCGAAGATTACGATGCCTTCTGCTGGGAACTTGGCAATTGGGTTAATGTTGTTTTCATATAGTTCGTCACGCTCGTCAGAAGTGAGTCTTCTAGAGACATCCAACACTGGCAGACCGGCTGCGCCTTCGGAAAGACCGCCGCGAGTGAAGCCGGCAGGTGCGAACCAAGGAGCCTGAACTCTATCCGTTGTGGATAGGACGCCCATGGCTGCGACTGAAGGCGGAACCCAAAGGTTTCTGTTTGAGTTAGTGTCCAAAATGCGAACCCATGGGTAGTAAGCAGCACCGTAGCTGTTATTGATGCTTCTGCCTGCAATGGCAGTAGCAGCAGCGGTTGGGGTGTTGGCTGCGTTACGAGTCTGCTGATCTCCGGTTGCTTCTGCCGATGGAGTGTAGGCGCTCTCAATATCAATGATTGCAAGAGCGTCGCCACGTAGTTCAATAGCGTCTAGCAAGAAGCTTGTTACTTGTGGTGCTGTAATTCCTGGCATTGTGACAACGTTCATCTGAACTCTGTCGGCATCGCCGGCAATGTTCACTGCCTTGCGAAGAGAATATAGTTCGTAAGAAGCCTTTTCGTCTGTTGCAGCAGCAAACTTGGTGTTCCGGAAGGGTTCACGCTCAGTGATGTCGTAGCCGTCAGAACCACCGTGAAGAACAGTAGTGAATCGGTCAATGCCGGCATCTAGTGCAGTTCTGTAGCTTGCATCCACAGGAGCCGTGAGGCTGGTGCCGAGGGAGCGCAGGGTGCGCCCGTGAGTATATCCGTCAGCAGCAGAACCACTGATGTTGTCCAGCGAGAAGACCCAAGCGATTTCAGCTGCGTCGGAAGTGATGAGCGTTGTCGTTTCTCCAGCAACATCATGAGTTGTGCTAGCTGGGTCGGAAGCTCCGCCTGCATCCATAGAGCGGACGCGGAGGCTGTCTAAGATGTCCTCATTGAAGGTTACGTTCCCGCTTGCACGACCGGTCCATGTTCCCCAGAAGGTGCTCTTAAGAGAGTTTGGTGTTCCCCAAGTTGAAGAGGTGCGTAGTGGTGCGGATGGGAAAGCTAATGATGCTTCAAAGATTCCGCCGCCGGCGAAGTCGTCACCGGCTACATTGTCCACTCCGGATAGGTCCACAACGGTGTTTCCGGAGACTGTGCCACCGTCTTGGATGACTTGGACTACAGCGTCAACGCCTGGACCGCCCGCAGTGGTTACTGTGGCTGCCATCAGAAGACCTGAGTCGTTGATTGACTGAGCAAGCTGGCTAGCAAAGTATGCTGCGTCGCCGTCGACGGCTGAGGCTATGCCTATGGTGCCGGCGGCAGTATTGTCATTGCCGCTATTGAAAGTGAATGTGTCAGGAGTTCCAGCAGCGTCAGTGAGGTCAAATGTGTCATTGTTGATATCCACCTTTGTAATCCCAGCAGCAGTTACAGTAATTGTCGTAGAAGCTCGGTGCAGTGGCACATCCAACATATCATCAGAAGCGACAGGGTGACCAACATTCCCAAGATCAGCGGATTGACCGCCTCGGAGCATAGTTTTCACGCCGCCGATGACGGGCTGACTTGCAGGGGCTGCGAGGTTTTCTGACCAGCCGATAGACCCGCTCTCATAGCCGACATCGCGATACTTGAGAGGACCGAAGACGCCGAATGGCAGCCAGCGGCTTTCACCTGCTCCAGCAGCAACATCATCGTTCATGACGACACGAATGTAGTTAGAGCGGGACGGGAACTCGCCGTACTCAACTAGGCGCTGCTCGGAGCTGTCATATATTTCATACTTGTCGCCGATGGCAGCGGCAATGTAGTTTGACGCTGCTGGGTTTAGGGACAGGTTGTCAAAGCGCTCTAGTATGATCTGGCGGTTATCTGAGTCAGCGAGGTCTCTCACTAATACTGAGAAGGTGCCGTGTGTTTGATAATCACCCGTTGGGGCTTTGATGTTAGAGATTGATATTTTTACTTGCCTTTGAGCTGCTTCGCCGGCAGACAGAGCTTCAAAGCGGAAGAGCTGTTGCATGTTTCTGGCTGCGTAGTCGGCGAAGTCGTTGGTCAAATCCTGAGAGATGAACCAGCCGGTGGAGGCGCGAGTAGCTGCGTTTTCAAAGTTGCTCTGCTGACTACCGAAGTCGCCGGGTATTGCCATTGGCACGATAGCGGCGTAATATCCGTTACCATTGCCGGGACCCAAGAGACCGACGCCGTTGGCAGCGGCCTCAACACCAGAACGTTCAAAGGATTCGCCGAGCCAGTAGTTACCGCCCTGGTAGAATGCCTGAGTTGAGGAGTCGGTGATGTCCCCGTTCGTAATCGTTGGGTTTGTGTTCAGAGCCTTGCGGATGAAGTTCTCATCATCAGGGTTAAGGCTGACTGTTACCTTTTTGCCACCAACATTAGAGTCGGCAAGACTGCCGGTGAATACTAGAGGGATGTTGCTAAGGCTGCTAAGCTCAAAAAGAGCGCTGCCGCACTGAGCAGCAGCAGAGGTGCTAGCAAGAGTTCCTGATAACAGGATTCTTCCTGAGCCGGTTACGTAGAATTGAGCAGCGACAACGCCGTTGGAGACGCTCGGCGCTGTGACCTGTGGCCATACGCAGAGAGCATATGCTCCGCCTTGGGCGTTCATGGCTACGATCTCTGCGGGACTGGCTGCAACGTCGCGACCTGCGTCTGGAACTTTCCAGCCGGCTTTGCCGGCGGCGGTTGCTTGAGGATGCTCATCACCCAGAACTCTCATGAAAGTTACAGGAGAGTTGTTCTTGAGCCAAGCCTGTGCGGCATAAGCAGCATAAGTTGGTGCGGTGCTATCACCTTCACGCCAAATGTCGCTACCTTCATTGCCGGCAGAGGGCTCGCCGAAAGTCTGTACAAAATCCGAAAAGGAACTGACTTCCACTGGCTTGTCGGCAGGTCCTTTTCGGGACCGACCAATGATGAGGGGACCTACATCGCCTGGTTGAGCAGGTAATTGAGAATTATCGATCTCGTTTACGTATACCCCAGGTGAAATAAACTTAAATTTTCTTGAAGAGTTGTCAGCCATTGAAAATCCTTCTCCTAGTCTTTAAAAACGCCGTTGAACTAGCATAGACATACTAAATGCTACTAATAAATAGTAGCGGATAAATCCAAACGCAAAGCAATATCCTTTTATGGCTAGCGTCTATATTTATCTTTTCTTCCCGCATGAAATTCAGGTTCGTCGCCAGTTGCTGTTCTTTCTCTGCCAATTACGACTTCGGCAGGTGATTCGCGAACAACAATTGTTGGGGTTTCCTGATTCTTGTCGGCTCCGATGATATGTCCTAATACTTTAACTGTAACTGTTGATTTAAATATTCTCTCGTCCGTTCCGAAGGCGGCGTTGTTGCTTTCGTTGGCGAAATCTGGGTCTACAAAGGCTTCGTAAGTGTTGCCCTCATAAGTTATATTGAATGCGGCAGGTGCTGAGAATGTTGACAGGAAAGGTGCCAACATTTGGTTCATTTGCTGCTGAAAGTTTGAAATGAGCTTTATCTGATACGTTACCTCTACAAAAGTTGGGGTTGGCACATAAAGAGTCTCATATACGATCTTCTTGTTCTCAAATGGGAACGTTGAATAGGTTTGGTTGGTTCCGCTGCCAAACTTTTTGATCGCAGAGGCGTTAGCTCTGTCTCTGGTCTTTTCCTGCTGGACCTGCCTTGCGATGGCAATAGCTCCGCCCTTTTTATAGAAGTCAAAGTATGGAGGAATGTAAACTCCGTACCTTCCCTTGTTTTCCGGGTTCTTGACTAAAGAATTTCTAACGACAGAGATAAGGGGGTATTCTAAAGATCTTCCATTCTTTCTTGTTTCCTGCACTTTTACCTGATATGCTCGTTCAGCGCCGGCAAAGATGACGGGGACTTTAGAGAAGCCCTCATTTGTGTCACACGAGACATTTAGAGAGTCATTTATGTAGTTGAAAACGGCAAAGTCAATGTCCTCTAAGGTAGAGGGTCGTAAACTGTAATCCGCCTTCAAATCTTCGTCTAACTTCGTTCTTTTAGTCATGCTGGTTTCCTACGCTTTCCTGTGTTGTCCGCCGAGGGCAGATCCGGGGTGGAATACTCCGCTGCGTGCCTGCTGGCAGATAGCTGTGACTTCTAGTGACGTGCCATCAGCAAAATCACTATCCTGACCAAAGATATATCGCGGCTCAAACGTGTCAACAATCTCAAAGAACATCTGATCGTACTGAACAAAGTCTCCGAGACGTACAAAAAGGTCTTGATCTTCTGTCAAACGTCTCTTGTGGAAGTGTACGCTTATGCTGTATAGATTATCAAAGCCATATTCTTCTTGTTTTCTATTTGGTCCCGTATATTCGACTAATGAGTATACTCTTATTGGGGAGAGGAATGTCTTTTCTATTGCTTCCCCGTAAATCTTGTGATAGTTTGTTCTGTCCGGATCAATTGGGAAGTAGAGTACCTGCTGTCCAATGATCTTCTCAATGACTTCATCATTGATCTGCTTTACGAAGTTTCTCTCAGCCTTTCCTACAAAAAGGGGAGGAGGGGGCTGAAGTGGCTGAGTCCATTTGTTTTGAGCCATCTATGTTATCCTACGTATATGCCGGTTGGTATCTTTTGGACAATATCGGAAACGCTGTTTTGTAGAGCTTGGTCTTTTTCTGCTAATGCAGTGTATACCATTTGATCTAGCGTTTCTTTAAGCTCTGTTCTCAGATTTGTCTGTTCTTCCTTTGATTCTGAAACAAGTGCTGGACCGTTGAGGGTTACATCGTTGCCCGGAATTGGAAGGGTTGACAGTTTTGAGCGAACCTGCCCAAGAGTCTCCTTGCAAAGCGAAAGAGCAAAGCGTCGGCACCATTGCTTGCCGATACTATTGATGTTCTCGTATGGAACATTCGGGAATGGTAGCGTATTCATGTTGTTTACGCCGTCAGCGCCGTACTTTCTGTCAGTCTCTTCTGTAAAGGCTTCTTCTGTGATTCTGAACTCTACCCAAAACTTAGTTGGGGCGTTGCCCGATGGTTTTGGGAAGATTCTTAGATGATTGTTGTTTATCCGGAAAGAGTGATGAGAGGCTCTCACGTGGAGATCCTCCTCAAAAGCGTATGCCTGCAGGACGTTCTGCCATGCCGGCACTAATTGGAAAGAGCTATCGTCAGCATACATTCCGTATGTTGAGAGGTTGCCGACTGCTCCGATTGCATAGCCGCCATAGAAGTTCCACATTGCTTGTGGTGTTTTGTGGAATACTTTCTGGATTGTTATTGCCTTTTTCCCGACAAGATCCTTAAAGGGAGAATCGGCTTCTAAAGAGGCTGTATAAATAATTGCTTGGAGGTCGTAGTCTTGAACATCGTAAACGGCATCAAAAGATGCTGAGAAAACGGTCTGGTTGCCGCCAAGACCTGCAAGTGTTGATACGCTATCGCCGACATTCCTGATGTATCCAAGTTGGAATCTTGGGAACTTGAGATTTGGCTTTTCTCCGATGCCTGGCTCGTATGCTGAGAACTCGCCATCTTCATCAAACGATCCTGTGGAGTTTCCGAGCAGGGATGACAGCACATTCTTGGCTTGATGTGTGTTCACGAGATATGAATATTCTAGACAAGACTCTTCATAAGCGTTATAAACGATTGAAGGAGTAATCTCTAGGTCAAGAACATTGCCACCTAACTTATTGTAAGTATAAGCAACTTGGTCGGCAGCGCCGGAATAAAAGGCGTCAGTTGTATAGATGTTATAGGCTAATGTAGCAGAAACATCATCAGGAGCGCCAGAAGCCGGCAAAACAAGAGCGCTTGTTGTGCTAGCAGGCTGTAAATTAGTTGGCATACTTGGGATCTCCGCTGTTTTTATAGTCAACCTTATTAAATAGGTTGCTTAGAGCTATTCGGAGACGAACGGGCTGTATTTCTATTCTAGCAATATTTGTTTCG
>Ga0208299_1001580_pt1 | contig 16711 bp, 20 predicted proteins | sample 15_taG_FD_184089 | JGI IMG/M metagenome (GOLD analysis project Ga0208299, IMG submission 184089) | Marine viral communities from the Subarctic Pacific Ocean - 15_ETSP_OMZ_AT15312 metaG (SPAdes) (version 2) | ecosystem: Environmental > Aquatic > Marine > Oceanic | place: Pacific Ocean | collected...
GGGAACTGGGGCGTGTAGTAAACAGCGCCGTGTTCGTTCGTGTTAAGTTGCAGGGGCAATTCCATGCCCCGGGCAACGCCCTTCGCTGTCTCATCTTCCAACAGGATCTGATCGAGATCTGCGGCGATATCCACACGGGGCTTTGACGTTGAAATGCGGAGAGGCGTCAATGTGCCATCATCCTGAACGGCCCGGGTTTGCCCGATGACATCCTCGGGGGCTGTATCAAGATCACTCATTGTCCGCCGCCCCATTTCTTGATGACCTGAACGTGATTGTCGGCGCTCTTCCATTCCGTCATCATCTTGCTGTTCAGTGTGGCCTTTGTGGCCCGGGCCTGTTCGACCTTCTCCACAGTGTTGAATATCGGGAACGTGAGTAAGGCATCTCTGGCCTCTTCGACCATTATGGCCTGAACCCGGGACTGTTCCGCAGCGACCTCTGTCTCTACGACCCCAATCAAGTCTGCCTCTGGATCACCTGATGCCAGATGAAGTTTTGACATCACATTGCTGTAGAGACGCAGCGCGGCCTTGTCCTCGATGGTCGGGTTAATCCGGTTCATCGCGACATTGAAACTGACCATCGCCTTGAGGCGCGATTCCGCTGCCCTGAATATATGATTGCGACTTCCGGCCAGTGTGCGCTGAAGGTTTGCGGCAGTCTCAGATCTGAGTGCCCCGCTTGCCTGTGCAGCAATAATGTCGGCCTTGATGTTTGTCCGGTCTTCCCCCTTGGGGCCTTGGGCAATCCGTATGGACAGATCCCTGATTGTGTCCGCATCATCGGTGCCGGCATCGCCAGCTTTCCCGAGCAACGGCATCAGGGCCTTTGCGGAGTCAGGATCGACCTTGTTCATCAGACCAATGATCCGGCGCATTTCCTGTCGGTCGCCGCTTATGTTTGCAGCCAGAAAGTTAGCAGTCTGAACTTCGACAATTTCCTTGATGCCGTCATCGATGGCTTCCTGCCGGTCGTCTTCCAGACTCTCCAGCTTCTGATGCTCCTCGAACAGGTCATTCTTCAGACTTGTTTGTTTACCTGTCGGCAGAGTCTCGAACGCATCCTTGATGCCGTCAGGGGCCGTGCCCTTGCGGAGTTTGTTCCATGCCTGAAGTGGACCGCCTGATGACTCCCCTTGAGCCCACTGCGTCACAGTCGAAATGACCATGTTGTCCTGGCGTTTTTGCCACGTTGTTTTGTAGGCTTCGATGGTCGATGTCGGGACGCCTTCCAGTTCCATGTGTTCGACATTTGCGTCCCGAACTGCATTGAACTGATCTTGGACAGAGCCTGAATCGACAACCGTTGTCTGGCCTGTGATGATCCCCGCCAAGTGGGAAGTTGCGCCGTAGGCATCAGCAACCGCCTTGGCCCGACGCGCCTTGGTGTCCTTGCTGTGCCATTCCCGGCTGTAGGCGACAAGCTGATTGTTGAACTGGTTCCTGAGATCGATGTCGAGTTTCGCAGCGCCGGCAGCGGACACCCCAGCCAACGCGCCTGTGTATTCCTTCAGAACACTATTCAGGTTTGCTTGCAGCAAGTCGGGTGACATCTCGCCATCCGACATAAATGCTGTAGTGACCTCGGCCAGTGCAGCTTCCCGAGCCAGAGATCCATAACGTGATTCTGTCAGCTTGAGTGAGGAGGCATACGCAGCCTGCTCCTCGATGTTGAATGAACCTGCATCCCCGGGCAACTGAACTTGCTGCCCGTGTTCCTTCGCCCACTTGATCTCTTCGATCGATGGCGCGTTCTGGATGCCGGCAGATGTGCCTTTCACCTCAGCCTGTGTGCCGGCAATCTTGAACGCTGACTGCGCCATCTGGCCAATGCGCTGGGACAGGCTGTTGGCCATGTTCTGTGTTACAGCCAACAGGGGGTCTGGGCCTGTCGGCACAGAGACGCCGGGAAGCGAGATCGGCGCAACGCTGCCGACCGATGACTGTGGCTTGAGGAGATCCCGCGCAGCCATTATGCCGGCTTCACTTGGTTGTTGAGGATGTTGCCCTTCGCGGAGGTATTAGACCCAAACGCTCCGACCTGTGCGCCAGACATGATGCCTTGGCCCATGACGGCCATCGCGTTGAAGACGCCATTGCGACGGGCGACCGGGGCTCCAGCGCGGAGCCTCTTTGCCTGATCGCGTTGCAGCAATGCCTGATAACTTGCCATGTCCCGGGTGATGGTTTCGTTTGCCGAGGCTGTCTGAACATCCCGAACGCCGATCGACAGGATCTCGTTATTCACGGCAGAGATGGATCCAGATGACGGGTCGATATGACCCGCACCGGCACGGGCATTGTTCGAGGCCATCGCCCTCAAGACATTGTCGAGAGAGGCAACCGCCTGTCGTTTATGCTGCAAGGCGTTCTGGCGCCCTGCAAGCTTGGTGACTTCGGACTGTGCATCGATGGCGTCGGCCTGACCCTGCATCGATGCGGCCTGTGCCTTGCCTGCCTGATATTGTCCGACAGCAGATGCTGCCGTCAGGCCAAGGGCGATATAAGGAACTGCTGCTACCATGTCATTGCCCCACTGAAACTTTATACTCGAGGGCAAGCAGCGTCATGAACAACGGCTCATCCTGAGTGACTTCAATCTGGCCCTCATAATCATAACCAAGGAAAGGGCCGGCTCTTTTTGTCCCGGTGAAAAATTCAATACCAGAATCAAGGCTCATGTTGTCCAGTTGCCTGAACGGCACGGCCTCACCATTGATCGTGATGGCTTGCGTGTCATCGAGGATGATTGATGCCTGGACGATGCGCTTTTTAAACCCGATGATCGGACCAGACTTCAGATGTGTTTCCACCGGCATTGTGCGAAGCAGGGGTGTTGTCTTTGTCGCATTGTCGGCCAAGGCATCTGTGAATGTGGGGTATTCCAGGCCGGCTTCAATGTAGGTAGTTGCGACACGATCAGTCACAATCTCACCCGAACCGTCAACGGTTTCATCAGACAGCATGGCGTCATCAGCGATGACTTTGACTGTTTCTGCCTCAAGATGCGTGAGCCCCGTCATGGTCGTTGTCCCGGGCAGATCTCCACCAGACAGTTGAAGGGCGGAGTCTGTTGTATAGTTACTGTCGAACAGTTCGACGTAGTAGACTGTTGCGGCATTCACCGTGCGCTTCACAACATTATAAACTAATGGCGTGTCAGCATCTTCGACAGCAACATCAATAAACGTGCCTTCAGTAGACAACAGGCTGGGCGCGATGACGTTTTGTGTTCGCAGGATTGTAAATGCAGCCATCGTGCCGTCATCGCCATTGACAACTAAAAGCAGATCGCCCTCATCCACGTTTGTGCCACGGCGCATCGCCATATTGGTCGGACCCTGCAACAGGTGCGAGGACAACAAGCTAATATCGTTGGCGATGTAACTGCCTTGCGTATCAGTGAACAGGAACTCTCTGATCGCCTTGCCGCCGCGCTGGAGAAATAGTGTGCCGCCTTCCGTGGACTGTGGGCGGATGCCGACTTCGGATCCTCGGCGGGTTGAAGGCTTGGGAATGAAGTTGGACGGCGTGAGAGGGGCGCCGTCCAACTGGGGCAAAATGAACTCAGTGCCCGTCGTAAAAATCTGCAGATCACGGCCAGAGTGAATAGCCGTGACAGCGTTGACCAGATCTGTGTCGATGGTGGCCTCAAGGCCTTCGTCATCGAGGTTCGCAGCCTTGTCAAAATTAAAGTACTCGCCGACCTTCGAGCCCCAGACTGTCGTCGGTAATGACTTCGATCCGCCGACAACCAACCGGCCTTCGTGGAAGGTTGCCGTCCTTGGATAACCCTTACTCGCAGACCAGGCGTCTTCCCAGCCATTCTCAAGGGTCCATTCACCGGACGGGACTGCGCTGGTATCAAAGAATGGTATCAGTGTCACGCCTGTGACAACGGTCGTTGATGTGTAGCCTGTAATACGAACACGCCCGAAACCATTATCGACGTAGACCTGATCACCGACATCGCCGGCAACAAATGCCGGGGCTGATGCTGTGAGGGTAATGTTACCTTCTGTCGCAGACGGGGTCAGGGTTACAGCCGGTGCCGTCTCAGAGGCAGTGAACAGATAGAGGGGGGTGAAGTCCCATGATATCGCAGAGATCGTCCATGATGTGTGTGATGCGCCCCTGACGATCTGCTGCGGGATCAGATCTTCCTGAAACAGCAACAGGGTATCGGCCGATTGCGTCCAGTAAAGGGATGATAATGCTGCTGACCCGACGGTGGTCACAAGGTAGTCATTGCCGCTGCCGTTGATGTTGGTCTGCAGTTCACCTTCCTTGTAGACGTACATCCTGTTGTTCACGAACAGGAGCATATAGGTCTGGGTTGTTGAGAACGCGAAAGGGACAAACCTGACGCCGCTGCCGGGGCTGGCGGCTGACGGGATGGTGCTGACGTACTTCAGGCCCGGGCGCCGTTCAGCGATGCCTTGTGGCTTGATGATGACGTTCCGCGCACGTTCGAGGGCGCTCTCATACTGTGCAATATCGATCCTGCCCCGAAGTTCCGGGTTAATCTCGCCGACTGCAAAGTTTGTTTGAACCTTGATCGATCTGGACATTGATTAACTCAACGTCTGTCTGGCGTCGATCAGCGGGAAGTCTGCAATAAATGAAGCTGGTTGGCCCATGCCATCGATGGCTGCAGCCTGCCGGAACTGACCGCCTCGACCGCCCTCTGAAGGGTTGCCGATCGCGATGCGTTCCCAGTGCTGGCCTTTGGTGATCTGATCTGTGACCGGCTCGGCCAGATGCATGGCCATGAGGTATTTCAGCAACAAGACAAAGTGCGACGGCATGTCGGCTTCTGTCGTCTGGTACTGGTAATCGATGACAACGGTTTCCTGATCTGTCAGGACTGACCCGCCGTACAGTTCCCAGCCTGATGTCAGTGGTGTGGCGCCGACTGCGGTCGAGTTGAACAGGGCCCGGGGAGCGCCTGTCAAGTTATCTGACGGCATCGGGTAAGCGTAGGTCCACTCGTTGACAGGCGAAGTTGTCGACTGTGCCAGAGAAACCTTCTTCATGGAAAATGACCAAGGATACATCGACAGGGCCTGTGCCCTGACATCCGGGTAGATGGCATCACAGATACCGGCTCGGGCTGTACCATCTGAAAACGAAGAAATCTCGGCTTCTCCGAGGAGTAGCAGAGCATGGGCGCAAACTGAAACGTCTGTGTCACCTAGAGCCATTGAGATCTCCGGTAAAAAGGAAGGGGGGCCGCAGCCCCCCGACCAGATTTAGTCAGAATCGGTGACGGCCATTACGTTGCCGTCGCCAACATCTACAACACCGGAAGCATTGGAGACCACGACATGCCATGAGGATGTCGCCGTCCCGTCAGAACTGGCCCATGAGTAGATGATATCACCGACAGAAACATCGTCAGAGACATCGTTGAAGTAACCAGCACCGTCGACAACCGTCTTGGCGTCTGTGGTCGAATAAGACCACATTGCGGGTGCGTTGCCTTTTTTGGCTTGACCACCGATCGGTGACCATCCTGCTCTTGCGAAAGCCATTTTGAACTCCTTTGTTCAGTTCAGTTCAAGTCGGTCTGGCGATTACTCGCGAGCCGTGATGATTACGATGCCTTCGTCGTCAATGGCGACGGCACCGGCAGACACCATGCTGGCGCAAAGCCAAGATGTCTTCTCGGGGATCCAGTCGATGTTTGTCTTCTGGGCAATACCCTCGGCGTAACCGAGTGCAGATTTATGCCAGGCAAAACATGTCCGGTCGTCAGAACCGTCGATCGCCAAACCACCTTCATCGCGGTCACCAAGGCTGATGACGTTGAAGCCAAGGTAGTGAGACACTTCGCCAGAAACCAACGCTTTGACGTTGTTGTAATCGGCAGAACCGACTTCAGTTTCGGACAAGAGGCTCGACAGGCCATCGGCACTGATTGCCATGTGACGATCAGCCTTTGGCACGTTGGCACCATCCATCAGGCGCTTGGCTTCACGCAGCTTTGCGACGTTGATGTTGGTGTCTGCACCGCCGATGCTGTTGGCAACGGTCAGGCTTGTACTGGATGCGGCGAGGGCATCAAGCTTCAGTTGATCGCAACGCCGACCGATAGCACCGGCCAGAGCCTGAACGAGTTCAGCGCGTTCCTGAAAGTTGACTTTCGCCTGATTGAAGATATCCGAATATTCTGGCGCGATGTAGTCGGACAGTGTGGCGGTCGCATTTGTGTGTGCGAGGTTCAACGGCACAACATCGGTTTGTGGAGTGCGAACAGTCGCGACACCTTTGCCGAGTTTTGGGAATTGTACAGTTGAGCCGACAACGCCGGAACGTGTACGACATGTGCCTGACAAAGCCTGTTCAGCTTGGTAGGCTTGCTTCACTTCGCTGTCGAACAGCGTGATGAAGTTGGTAGAGAGGGATACAGACATTTACCTGTTTCTCCGTTCAATGTTGAAGTTGAACGCGACAGGTGGGAGACAGATATCTCAGGCTGTTGCTTGCGGGTCAGACCCCCGCCGGGGTCGGGTGATTACACCCTTCAGACCAGTTCAGGCACAGCCTGAGTTGGGGTCAAGTAGAATAGGCCCAGAAAAATACCTGTATGTCAACAAGCAATTTGCTGTTCCTTGCTGTTGGACAGATCAGAAATGACTCGAACTCGACCCGCCGCCGGGGTTCATACGCTCGATCATCTTGTAGACTTTCGCACGATAAGCCTCATCAGTCTGGTATCGTGGGTCTGCGATGGCTGAGTTCACATCGGCTTGTGTCGGCAGTTCACCGCTGTTGGCATCGATCCGAACAGGGACAACTTGTTCGCCATACATCGATCGCAGTTTATTGAACACGCGAATCCCGGCTGCGGTCCCGCCCATGATTTTCATCTCTTCAAAATCATCTGCGGAGATCTGGCCCTTCTCGGCGAGGCCCTGCATCCACTTGACTGTGCCGTTGACGATCTCTTCGCCGTTCTGCCCCAGCTTTGCCAGTTCAGCTTGCTGGTCGAAGGGCTCTTCGGCTTCGCCGGTCAACTCGCCGCGATTCTCGAGGAACATTCCAACGACAGCTTCATAATCGTCCTGTGACATGCCCCGATCTTTTGCCAGTTCGTTGAACTTCCCGAGTAATGGATCATCGGCTGCGACCTGATCGCCCATGAACTTGGCATCGTAGCCATCTTTTGGGACGATGTGTTTGCCTGATCGCATCTTCTTGAAAAGTTCTGCTTGTGATTTTGCGAGGGCCTCAAAGTCAGCGCCGGATTCATTGTTGAAGAATTGATCAGGGAGCCAATCAGGCTTTTCGCCTGTGCTTGCCGGATCAATATGGCTGATCTCGCTTGATTCGTTTTCTGAAGCTTGTTGTGTTTCTTCAGTCTCAGGTTTGGCCCCGTCGAGAAGACCTTCGCTTGGGGCTTCCATTTGGGCATCCGCGACATCGGACATTTTGTTCTCCTGTTTGGGTTAAAGTTTTGCTCTTTCGATTCGTGTTTTTATTTCTCGAATAAGAGTATTTTGGCCCTCTCGAAAATAGCCGTAGGAGTGATCGTATCCCGGAGCCCATGAAGGCTGGCCGAGGTATGTTTGCTCTAGCCATTCCATCAAGGCCCTTCCTTCTTCAGTGGCAAATGCACGGGCAACAACCTTGTCCTCTTCAGCCAGATCTGTGGCCAGATGGGGAAGGGGTTCTGCCGCTTGGGCCTCGAGGCCCTCCCAGCCGGGAGTGTTTATGTCGCTCATTTTTTGGAACGGTTCCTGTGTTTTGACATGACGCGCAAATTGCGCCGGCTATTGTTCAGGGTGTTCTTGTCCTTGTGATCGACATCCTTGCCATCGCCTTTCCTCACGGCCCCCACCTTTTCAAGCAAACGCCGAGCCTTGTTGCGGCCAGCCCTGCGTTTTTTCTGCGCTGGCTTGCTGTGATAATCCGCATATTCCTTTTTGTAGTTACGCGCCACCGACGCCCCCCTCCGGTGCTGGTTGCTGTGACTGTGTCGCCAGATACTGGCCGACAAGTTCCTCGGTTTCTGCGCGTTCATCGTCAGTCGTTCGCAGTTCTTCAGGGACGCCCAGCTTGTCGCCAATGAAGTCTGCGACGGCTTCCATGTTTACAGTCGCGATGCCGGTCGGGCCCATCTGTGTTGTGATTCCCAGCCACTGCATTACATCCTGAATCTCATCGAGGTTCTGGGCCTGCGCCAGAGGCGATACCGGCACGATGCCGACCTCGAGGCCGTTGACCTTCAGGGGCAGATTGATCAGGCCTTTTTCATCCATGATGAACAAGGCGCGGCGAACAATCGGCACCATAGTCTCTGTGATCAGGCGACCAAATGCAGAGCCGAGGTTTGTTGCCAGTTCGCGCATCCGTTCGACAATCTCTGTCGCGGATCGAGCAGACGCCGAATCAGGTGGAAGGCTGTCATCGAGCATCACCCGTTTGATGTTGAGACGCAGATCCTGAATTATGATCTGTGACAACTGGACATCACCGGAGCGCGGCAGGGGCATGAGAGACGGCCCCTGCGGCCCACCGTTTCGAGCGACAGGGAGGACAGAGCCCGGGATGATCCTTACAGTCTGGGTATTGAGAACGCCGTCATCGACAGCCGTGTAGACGCCGGCAATGTTGATCGATGCGTTTTTGAGCAATAACTCCAACGTCTTGTTCAGGGTTTTGATGTCTGGCAGGGCAGAGATCAGAGGACCACGGCCATAAGTCTCGCCGGCAACTTTCATGAATCGTGAAATCACCCAGGGCGACATCTTTAGTTTGCGATAAACGAGAACCTCGGCCTCGGCATCATCGCCGCCCTTCCATGTCACATAGTAGCCATACCCGCCGTCCTCGATGTCGATGACTGTGGCTTCTTCGAGGTTGACCATCTCGGATGGCTTGTCCTCGATCTGTTGGGCGAGGCTGTCGGGGATATCGGCATCGGGCCACTGGCGCGAGATGCTGTCACCCGAGACACGCATCTTGCGGAAAACATTTTCAACATTCCCGTTAGGGCCTTCCTCGAGGGCCAGAAGATAAATCGGAACAGCATCAAACCTGATCGGTTGCAGGTCATCCCCGGGCTGGATCAGCATGGCGCCGGTCCCGACGCACATATCCATCAGGAACTCACCCATCGCCAGATCAAAACTTGTCTGTCGCAGGATCGAGAAAAACTTGTCGCCATACGTCTGCAGGGCGCCGGCAACCTCTTTCTTCTGGGGCGGCTGGATGTCAGTACCGGGGGCCAGTACCATCCACTGCTTGTCAGGCGGGAACAGGCCTGACTGTATCCTGTTTGCAAAACGCTGTGTCGAGTGGATCGCTGTACTGTCAAAAACCTTCAGGCCCTTTGACCGACCGCCGATGGATCCTTCCCAGTTGCCGTCGAACAGGTTTCGCTGGGGTAGAGCATACTCATAGGCCTCTTCGTAAAGACTGCGCCACTGATCCTTGCGGTTCCATGCAGCGGCGGACCTTTTCCGCAGGGCATCTGCTTTGATCTCGGCCATTACTTGCCGCCCTTCTTCCGGTTTTTCGGGTTGCGCTGAAAACTCATACTGTGTTCCGCCTTCTGGTAAATCCGGCGCCAGGACCAAGGCTGGACGATGCCGTCAATGACGGGCTAGTCACGGTCTGTGTCTGGACGCCCTCACTCGAAGTCCCGAGGAAGCCGCCTGTGATCAGGGGGCGAGTGACCTTGCGTTTACGGTTCGCCATCGCCTGTGCGATGTGCTCGGGGCTGTCGGGGGCTGAAATGGTTTGCTTGGCAGGGGCAACGGGATCCTGTTTTATCGGGGCTTTTTTTGGGGCGGCTGTGGCTTGTTGTTTGGGGGCGGCTGTGGCTTGTTGTTTGGGTACGGCGGCACTCCCGTCACCATGACCGCCGGCCTGATCTCCTGGCGGGGCGTTTGTCCCGCCAGTGCCAAAAACATTCGATACAGATTGCGCTGCGGAATAGAGCCCGTAACCCGGAACCACGGCTGCAGCAATAGCAGACGCAGGGGTCATGTTGTTGGCTATGTCTTGTGCGATCGCCGCAGCATTACCACCCCATGTTCCAAAGCCACCGGCAGCCTGACCGGCAGCTTCGGCTGTGCCCTCGTCGGCTGAGATACCCATCGATGTCGCGCCAATGGATGCGGATGTTCCAATACCAAGGTTCGCAGCTTCCTGTGCTGCTGCAGAGGTATTGTTTTCGTTACCTCCTGCTGCGCCTTCGCCGCCGCCACTGCTGCTCATGTGTTTGTCGGCCCGAATGTATTGCCGTCAACAACACCGAGGGCAGGAATTGGTCGGCTTTGGCTGATCAAGGGACGGCGACGGCGTCGAGCCGTCACACGCGACTTGATCTGTGAAAGTTTGGATTTTTTCTGGTTGTCCAGAGAGGCTTCCTGCTGCTCGGTCGCCTCAACGACTTCAGGCGCGGCCTTCTGGACGGGAGGAGGCGGGGGAGGCGCCTGTATCTTCGGGGCGAACAGAGAACTCATCGAACAGCCTCGCGTAAATTCTGTAATCAGAGCCATCCGCGCCAAACTGGCGAAGATAACCTTCCTCCATAAAATACGCCGCCTTGATCCAGCGGTCAGCCTTGACATTTTGCGTATTGACGGTTGCCGAAACCCTCCATAACCGGAGTTCTGAGGCAATTACCTCAAAAGCGCGTAACGCTGACCTATGAAAGGTGTGCCTGACAGATGAAACTGCCACAGAAGGGACCAGCCACGCCTCACCAACACCGGCCCAGTAGACCATAATCCCGGCACAGGCAATTGGCCGACCGTCCCGAACCCATGCATAGGCAGGTCCACGCTGGGCATTTCGCCTCAAAACGTCATCAAAGTTATTCAACAGGCGATAATGGTCGAGATCCCACTTCTGCAACTCCATCAAGCGCAATAAAACAGGATCGAAGGGAACCAGCTTGTCACGAACGCCATCGAGGCCAATCCGGCGCCCCAGGGTATTGCAGTCATTCAGCAAAGACATCGAAGTCCATTGCGGCAACGACAGGCTGTCCATGACCCATCGGGCGACGGGTCATCCGCTTGTGTTCACCGCCGCCCAGAACAAGATACCCATATGCGTCACCGACGTGACTATGCTCGTTTTTATTCGGCACGTCACGAAAACGCTCCTGACCAGCGCCCATGGCAACCCGGGAGAAGTGATATCCGCCGGCAAGGGACTTTCGCGTCCGGTGACATGACTTCGCAACCAGTAATCCCGGTTTTTTATCAACAAAACGCAGCATCGGGGCAACCATCGCTTCCCGGCGTGACTTCCAATCGTTGGTCGCTGTCGGCCGAGCCATCAGGCCCAAAGTCTTGAGGTGATCAAACGCCGTGACCTCATAGATCGCGTCACGCTGCATACCCGCCGGATCACCCCAGATCGACACCTCGGCGCCCGGGAACAAGGTCTCGATCTCAGCCTTCAACTGATTACCAAAACGCTCCAGACCCATGTCAAAAGTCACTAATTCATGGATAATCCGCCACTGGCCGGAACCGGTGCGCTGTCCGAACACAGCAGCAGGCGTCAAGCCAAAATCCAGACCGATCTGCAGGGGCAGGGCAGGGTCATACTGCAAGCCATCGACGCACATCATCTCATCGTCAAACTCAGGCGTGATCGGCTTGCCTTCCTGAACATAGGTATATTCCCCACGCGCATAACACCGGATCCAATCAAGTGACTTGCCACCGACAAGCTGGTCATAATATCCGACAGGAAGATTATTCAGGTTCTCGGCAACAGGGTTCGTCATCCACCACTTACCGGCCGACAACGTAAAGCCGTTAAACTCGGGGTCAGACGGCAATTCCTCTACCGGCGTCTCAAGAACCCCTGCCGGTTGACGAAAAAACTTCCACGCAAAATCACCACCGGGGCTCTCGCCACCTTCAGCAAGGCGATGCCACCAGTGATCATCATCCATAGGGTTAGTATCAGCCCAAATCCCACGCCAAGTAGGACCACCATCAGACTGCACTGGATAACGCCCGACACGGTGTGTAAGGCCATCGATAATCGCTTTCGGTAGTTCCCGGGCCTCATTGATCCATGCTCCAGTTAGCTCCAGCGACAACAGTTTCCGAACGTCTTTCGGCTGATCCAACGCCAGAAATATAACCTCGCAGTCAATGCCGGCGGCACCTTCCCTCGATGGCAACTTGATGTGATGAGTGATCGGCGGCGACCAGTGCATCCGCCCCCAGATGTTCTCGGGGAACAATTCCTGCCATGTTTTAATCGTCGTTGTTCGCAGCATCGGATACGAGTTCCGAACAATCACAAACCTCGAATACCGGATCCCGTCCCTGGGCGATGGTTTCTGCTTCACTGCCCTCAACATCACTTCGGCTGCGGAGCCGTAACTCTTGCCAGATCCAACCGGACCCATTAACCCCCGGACAAACGAATTGTCCTGGAGAAACTCCCAAACCGTCCGAGCCTTCGAGAAATCAAGATTCAGACCAGCAAGATCATCAGGCTCAGTCGCCATCTTCCACCTCGATATCAATTACATCAGGGCCCTTCATCGTAATCCCGACGACAGATGGCTTGTCCGACTCGATTTCCGGTGCTTCCAACAACCCAGCCGCCTTCGCCAAGACCTTCAGCGAACCCAGCTTGTCGTGCATCTTCAGTTCCAGCGTCGATGTCTCGACGCCATCGCGGACAGTCTGAACCGTTTTCACTTCCTTGATCGCAGACAGAACATTCCGGGGGATATCAGCCGACGCCTTCACGCGAACATTGCCCTGTGAATCCCACTCGATAACATCAGAAATATTCGCGGCACCAACAGCCATCAATTCATCAGCAATCGCTTCCTTATGCTGGGCAACATGATCATTTCGACCAGACATCCGACGATTCAGGGCCTTAATCCCGCCAAACCGCTGTGTGGGACTGTACGTTTTAGCCATCAGGATGCGCCTCCAGAATTGCGTTGCCGACTAGCGTCACAACAGCAGGGACCACACAGTTGCCTAGCCCCTTGCATCGGTCCACCCAATCGGGAAACCCATGTGCCACTCCAAGTACGGGAGATTTATTCTCTGTCCATGCAACCCCATCCTTCCGCCCCACTCGTCCAGGTTGCCCATGTACTTCCCAACTGCCGCTTCCCGGTCCCACCACTTTGAGTTCTTCCATTGGCTTGCACGAAGGGTAGGCAATAACCCAGATGCGGTCCCTCTGGTGAGGGGCACCAACGTGGGAAGCTGGTATGCAGTGCCATTCCGCATCATACCCGAGCGAGGCCAAGTCGCTGAGTATTCTGCCAAACCATCCTCCTGGCCGTTCGCTTGGGCCACTAAGCAGGTTTGCGACGTTTTCCACGATGACGTATCTGGGTCGTAACTCGCTAACAAGACGGGCGATTTCTGACCATAGGCCGCTGCGGGTTTCGTCTGTGATCCCGGCTTGCTTTCCTGCGACTGATATGTCTTGGCAGGGGAATCCTCCTGTAATAACGTCAACGGTAACTCCATCGGCAGCAAGCTGTCGTCCTGTGACATTCCGCACGTCCTCATAAATCGGCACATCCGGCCAGTGTTTTTTCAAAACCTGCTGCGGGAATTTTTCTATCTCGCAAAAGGCGACGGTTTCAAATCCACCCGTCCGTTCCAACCCCAGGCTAAAACCACCAATGCCAGAAAACAGGTCAAGTACTTTCAACTTCCCCATCAAAAAACTCCCCGCCCTGTCGCTGGTGCCGTGGTCAATCGGATCACGAGGCCAGGGCGGGGAAAGTTCAGCGGTACAGCAACAAGACCGCCGTGGGGAAGAAAATCATTCATCAGGGGTCACCAACTCGCAGCCCAGTGCCGCATATCCACAGATATCGACCCAGTGGTCAGCGTCATCAGCCTTGCCGGAGATAATCCGCGCCTGCTTCAACTGCATCATCATCATCGCGACCTGGGATACACCAACAGGACGCCCCAATGTCACCGACCACAAGGCAGCTATATTCTGAAAACTGTCCGCAGCAACACCATGCGTCTCCTCACGGTCATTACACACAATATTGGCCGCTGTATTCAGGCATGTATCGCGTTTCATCTGGCTAAATCCTCCCTGTTGCAAGTGGACAATACCCTGTGGGCGGTAATATGGCAAATATTTTTGTGAACTCCCCCTCTACGCACAGGGCGGGGGCGGGGGGGGAAAGGGTGGGGTCGCGCCGCCGCCGGCCAATGATGACAAGGGGCCGGGGGGGGTGCCTCATGCCTCGAGGGCCCCGGATTCCTGCGGTTGTTGGGCTGGGCGTCCATTCCATTGATCTTCGTTTAACTTTTGGACACTGGCTTGGTTCCACGCAGGAAACCCAAGTGATGCGGGGCATCCGAGCCCTTGGCCTTGCCCTCCTCGAGGTAGTGATTGGCTGTGTACTTGATGTCGACCTCGGCCCAGCCGTCCTGTAACAGCCACTCAGCGCCGGCTACAGCCCTCTCGTTCACCAGCCTGAGTTGCCCGTTGTGAGCGTTCACCGAGCCCACATACCACTGCGCCAGCCGCCTGGCATCGCTCTTCACACTACCCTTCCCAGCTAGCTCCTTATCGGTATTAACCGGAATGTGGTTAACTGTTGCTGGTGGTGACGGTATCGGTGGATCCTCGCGGTCCTTGGCGGGTTCCCGGTCCATTGCATCGATGACATCTTGGTCTGACAGCCTCTTGTCGTAGATGACGCGATAGACGTTGCCGAACACACCTTTCCACTCAGATCTGTACCTCGATATGACACTGACATGTCCGAGCCTGACCCACTTGCTGATTGATCTTGCGACTGATGACCTTTCGGAGTTGATGGCCTTTGCCATTCGTTCCTGCCCGACGAAGCAGATACCTTGGTTGTTGACGTAGGCACACATGACGGCGAGAACCTTGAGGTCGAGGTAATTGATCTTGTCTTTCCCTTTACTGTCCTTAATGGCCCATATCGCCGCTGTGGGCACCCTTGAGAACCACGATGGGGGTTTCCCTGCCGCAGCCCCGAACTTCCTCTCCTGACCCCCTTCAGGGTCCACTGATGGCGTCTTGCCTTTAGAACGGGATGTCATCGCCTGTTACCTCATCGAATTGTGGTGATTTCGTGATGCGTGTGACTTGTGCCAGTTTGAACTGCCTCTTGGTTTCCATTGTCAGTGTTCCGAGTTCATCGATCAGCAGTCCGATCTCCTTGAGTGTGAAGACGATGTCTGCGCCGTGTGCGGCAGCGAGGCTTGCGTCGACCTGATCCCTGACCAGACCGACGACATTGCCGTCTTGCAGTTTGACTTCCCAGACTTCAGCCGGTCTTGGCTTGGTGAATGTTTCGCGTGCATTCTGTTCGAGTGCATCCCAGGCACGTTCCATTCCACCGGCAGTCTTGATCACTCTGGCTGGGTCATCATCGACTATTGCTGAATCGAGTCTGTCCTTCTGTGTATTGAACCTGGTCAACAGGTGAGTGTTTGCTGCCTGTTGTAGCTTGCCGACGCCCCACTTGCGTTCGATCAGATGCACCTTGTTATCGAGAGCTTGGAGCGACGATGTCATATCCTCACGATGTCGATCAGTTTTCATGATGATAGATCTCCACATCCCGGGGCCTTGATGTCAGGCCCGGGTGATTGGTAGCGGAACAAGTTGCGCCGAGCCCCAAGCGAAGGCGCGAACGCAGTGAGCAGGGGGGGATTCTTAAGGGGGGAGTGACTGACTTTTGTGACTGCTTGTAAGTCGTTGATGTTGTTAAGGAACTCCGGTGAAGTGACTGATCAGTCAGTTTCCCAGTCACTTGGGCTGGAACCTTCATGTATATCAATGGGTTGATCATGGTTTTAGGGGCTCCATTTTCGGATTAGTGACTGCTAGTGACTGATTAGTGACTGGATCCAGACAGTATTCCCAGAGGCCATTTGCTCTGTCTCCTCGAGGGCGTTTGTCGATGGTGTGACTGCCGAAACGCTCCTTTCTGAGGTGCCTCAGTTGGGCTGATATGCTGGCATGTGGGTCGCCTGTCAGCCCTGCAATTTCGTCCAGGGTGTACCATTTGTGTGATGCCATCACGTTATAGACCCGCTTGATTTGACCCGTCAGCCTGACATGATCATGCTGTGGGCTGTACGCTGGGCCATTGAAGTGTGGTGCATCGATATCGAACAAGTCAGCTTGCATCATCCGTTCCTTTTCTCCAGCCTTGCGAGGCCGGCATCCGACAGCCGGTAGCCCCTTTGCGTTGTCGTTCCAGTGTTCTGTTTGTCGATGCTTATGAGTTCATCTTGCTCTATTTCCCTGAGCGCATTGGCGATGACCTTGCGGTCATGACCTGCCTTCGAGAGTGCTTTTGGGAGAGCGACAGACAGCTTTGCTTTCCTCGGTGCGTTGCCTGTGTTCCCCTTGAATGGTGACCCGTCTCTCCACTGCCGATCGATGGTGATCATTGCCTCATTGATGCAGGAATTGTGGGCGATGCGGCTGATGGTATTGCTGCTTGTTGTCTTCACTTCCTGTAGGACGCCAGCTTCCCAGATCAGGTTGATGTTCTCTTCGTCACCGGCAGATGAATAGTTTGATTTCTTGCGGGACAAGACCCGCTCTTCATCGAGGCCACCGTCTGCCTTTGTCAGGTAGAATCTTCCCCGAACGCCGTTGTTCCATGCCGTCGATCCAGACATGCCAGACCCTGAAGCCATGCCGGCGACAGATGGATGGGCCAACACGATGAT
>Ga0208299_1001582_pt1 | contig 16699 bp, 15 predicted proteins | sample 15_taG_FD_184089 | JGI IMG/M metagenome (GOLD analysis project Ga0208299, IMG submission 184089) | Marine viral communities from the Subarctic Pacific Ocean - 15_ETSP_OMZ_AT15312 metaG (SPAdes) (version 2) | ecosystem: Environmental > Aquatic > Marine > Oceanic | place: Pacific Ocean | collected...
CCTATATCCATAATTTATGATAAACCTATTAAACTAAGCATTAATCCAAACCCAGTAGAAGATAAATTAAACCTATATTTAGGTGAAAATTTAAGGGGAATGACTAATGTAACTATAGTTAATAGTAGAGGCCAAGTAATATACAAGAAAAGTTTCTTAGGAGAATATAAAATGATTAATTTACAAGTTGGAGAATATAGAAGAGGTTATTATCTTTTAGAAGTTGACCACAATCAAAGAATTGGAACACTTAAATTCATAAAAGAATGAGACAACATATAACAAATAAAAAAAGAATGCTTAGACCTGTTAGAAGGTGTAAAAGTGGATGTTAGCTTTTTAGTACAAATAAATAGAGTAAAAAATGGGTAAGTAAAATGGTGGAATTGTTATTGTTAATTGTTGCTGTCATTTTGCTTTATCTGTTACTCCCCATTGTCGCTGTTTTCATGATATTGAAATATATTTTTACATTCGACAAAAGAATACTAATTGTTTGGTTTTATAGAACTGCTAGGGCTATTGATGTTTTTGCTAATGTTAATGGTGCCGAATTTTTTAATGCCATTTTTATAATTGATAAAGGATATAGATTTGGTAACCCCCAAGAAACCATCTCTTCCGTTATTGGAAAAAATCAAAGAGATGATACTTTATCATTAGCAGGTAAATCCCTACGTTGGATGTTAGATCAAATATCCCCTTACCATTGTTTAAATTCTATTAATGAAAATGCCACTAATACCAAAAAAGATACGCATTAATTGGCATTTTACGCGCGTTTACAGCATTATTACATAGTATTGGCATATATCGTTGATATTATTTAATATATGTTGATTTCCAAATAAAAGTAATTCACCTTCCCTCGTCTTTCCTGCGCAGGAGACTTGGAGTCCACAGGAAGAGTTCGTATATTTACGACGTAAATAAAAAGTTAAATAAATAAATAAATAAAAAAGTTATGTTAGATTTAGAAAAAAAAGAGTATTTAAGTAAAGAAAATATTAAAAGTTTAGCACCTAGTGTTTTTTCAGAAAAACCATCAAAAGAGGTGTCAAAACATTATGTTCACATTCCAACTGAAAGGGTGATAGATGATATGGAAGTTTTAGGATGGAAAGTTGTTGATGCAAAAGAAGTTAAAGCAAGAACATCTGGGACTAAAGGTTTTCAAAAACATTTATTGGTTTTTAGAAATGATGAAATTGTGATTAATGGTGAAGATGGTGATACAGTTTTTCCACAAATATTATTAACAAATAGCCATGATGCTAAAAATGCATTTACATTTACCGCTGGTTTATTCAGAATGGTTTGTGAAAATGGGTTAGTGATTAGCACTAAAGAGTTTGGTTCAGTTAGAGTTAGACATATGGGTTATGATTTTGAAAAAGTTCAAGAAACAATAAAAGAAATTGTTGAACAATTACCATTAACTGTTGAGTCAATGAACAAAATGAAAGAAACTGAGTTAAACCAAGAAAAAGCAGTTGAATTTGCTCAAAAGGCTTTAAACACAAGATTCACAGATGATGAATTAAAAAGAATTAAAGTTGATGTTTTGGGATTATTAGAACCAGTTCGTGAAGAAGATAAAGGATCTGATTTATGGTCAATATTTAATGTGGTTCAAGAGAAAATTATTGAGGGTGATTTTGATTATAGAGTTGGTGGTAAAGAAAGAAAAGCCAGAGAAATTAAAAACTTTAAACAAGATATTAAGGTTAATGAGAAATTATTTGATTTAGCTTTAGAATACGTTTCATAATAGAACTAATAATTTAAATAATATAAGCCCTCCAAGTGAGGGCTTTTTTTTTAAAGTAACTTGACATATTGGAATTTTTTTTCAATATTTATAGATATGGACATCAACCGTATATTCAATATGTTTAACCCTGATGATGGGTATGACTCTCCTACTAAGGAGGACCTGAAAGCATTGGAGGATTTTGAAAAATTTAAAGGTACCCCACCGTATAAAATAGGAATGTTTGAAAAAATGATTTTAAATCATAACAATGTTAGAAACCAAGTTGTTGAATTATTTAAAAAATCAAATGAGAAATTTGATGTTAAGGAAATTGAAGAGGCGGGGGAGTTTATGGCTTATAATAGGGCGTGGGGTTGGATTTCTGAGTGTGATTTAAATGATGAATGTTGGGGTGAAAGCCTGTTGTTGAGGAATAGTGATTATTTTGTTACTGCTCTAAAATTATCAATCCATTACTTTGAAGGTTATGAAGAATATGAAAAATGCGCATTCTTAAAAAAAATTGAAAATTTTCTTAAAGATAATTTGGCTCCCGAAGAATAATTTATTACATTATGGATACGTGGGTTTAAAAAAAAACAACAACACGTAAAAGGAAAAAAATGTGACCCGGTGATAGGGTGGATAGGGTATAATAGGGGTTAAATGTAATTAATAAAATAAAATGAGAAATAAAAAGTTAGTAAAAACTCGTCTCCAGACATTAAATGGATTATTGAAGAAATTAGATATGAATATTCACAGAGGAGGGGGAAGAAGTGAAATAAACGCTACACAAAGGGAAATTAGCCTTTTAGTTCAGGATATAAGTGATATTATAGAAAGGGAACAAGGGTAATATGAAACTTACAGCTGAACAAATCCAATCAAATTGGGAGTTATTTATAGGGTATATTAACACCTATATCTCAGACCCTAGGAGAGATAAACTTATAAAATTTTATAAAAAACATGAAGAAGAAATCATTATGATGCCCGCTTCTCATAAAAAGGCATACCATAATGCTTTTCCAGGTGGTTATGTTGATCATGTTAACCGTGTAATTGAAGGAGCCATAGAAATAAATAAAGTATGGGTAAAATTTGAAGCAGAACAAAATTATACAATTGAAGAACTTGTATTTTCTGCTATTAACCATGATTTAGGGAAATTAGGAGAAGAAGATAATTATGCTCATCAACCCTCAACTGATGAATGGAGGAAAAAGAATTTGGGGGAAATGTATAAATTTAATGATGCCATAGCTTATATGTCAGTCCCAGAAAGATCCATTAAATTATTAGTTGATAATGGTATTAAATTAACTACAAATGAGTGGTTATCAATTAGGTTACATGATGGTTTATATGATCCAGCAAATGAACCTTATCTCAAAAATTATATGCCAGAATTAAAACCTCGGACTTCTCTTGTATTTATACTCCATCAAGCAGACTTAATGGCATCCAGAATAGAATTTGAAAAAGAATGGTTACCAAAATTTGGTAATAAAGAAAAAATAAATAATAACTTTTCAATTAAAAAACCAACCCCCTCATCAAAAACCAAAGCTTTAGGATCTATAAAAAGTGAAGGTTTAAAAGGCATATTAGATAATTTATGATTAGTATAGTTACTATTTCCGTTTTATCGGTTATAGTCGTGATTCTTGGTTTCACGACTTTTAACCTCCTCAAGAAGAATGAAAAACAAGAAGACATTCTTATAGGGTATCTTGAATATTTAGACAGACTTTCTAGGGTTATAGAAACGTCGGAGAAAAAATTAAAGGAAATTGACCATAGTGGGGCTTTTAAATCTGATGATGAAATAGGACATTTTTTCAAATCAGTTCAAAATATCCAAGAAATATTGAACGATTTTAAACTAAAAAGATTAAAGTGATTGTGGCAAAAAAACGAAGAAAAAAATCTAAAAACTACTTCACAAAGGATACAGAAGCAGCTATAGTTAGATACAATAACGAACCCAACCCTGAGGTTAGGAGTATTATTTATAGAGATGAAATTCATTATCCTTTTTTTAAACTAACTGAGAATATAATACACACATTTAAATTTTATTATACAGAAGTAGATGAGATTGAACATTTACAACATGAAATAATAACCTTTCTCCTAACTAAAATGCATTTATTTAACCCTGATAAAGGGGCTAAAGCCTATTCCTATTTTGGTACTATAGTAAAGAATTGGTTAATAATTTATAATACAAAAAACTACAAAAAAAGAGTAAATTCTGCCCCTGTAGATGATTTATATAAGGATGAAACATATTCTTATAATTTAGAGGATGAAAGGGTAACTGATGAGTTATCTGACTTTATAGATCATTATATTAAGTATGTTGAGGATAATTTTAATTTATTTTTTCCTAAGGGGAATGATTCTAAAATAGCAGATGCTATATTAGAATTATTTAGGAAGAGAGAAAGTATAGAAATTTTTAACAAAAAAGCATTATACATTTACATTAGAGAAATAATGGCTACTAATGGGTTGGAAGTCAAAACACCCAAAATAACAAAAATAGCAAATAGATTATATGATTTATTCAAAGGTAATTATATATTTTATTTAGAGACAGGGTATATTGACTTTGAAAGGGGTTAGTTTCTCATATTTATAATTAACCAAAACCCAATAAATATGAGCCATTTAGATAAAAAAGTATTTGGGAAAAAAACATATTCCAACCTACTTAAAGAAATTTACGATAATCAAAAGAAAAAAGAAGATCAAATATCTGCTTTAATATCAGAATTAAAACCCTTGGTACAGGATATAGGGGATGCTACTTTAATTGTACCCTTAATTAAGGAATATATGGAATTAGGTATTAAAAATGATGAAGCATTAATTAAAGTAGCTACTATATTCCAAAGAATATTTGCTAACGAAGGCAATGAAGATAATGGGTTTGGAATTTCTGAAGAAGAAAAAGAACAACTTTTAAATGACATAAAAAGTTTACAATTACCACCTAAAAAAGAAGATGAAGAATAATAATGGCTGAAAATTCAGAAATACAATCTCTCAAGGATAAGATAGTTAGTGGTAAAGTTCTTTCAATTATAATGGACAGTAACCATCCTAGGTATTTTGAAAAGGGTAAAAATAAATCTATAGGGGTAATAGAATTCGAACAACTAAACCCCCCTTCAACAACTGCGGGTACTCCTCCAACAGCTCAACCCCTCTTTCCAAATATTTCCAACTACCCCCTAAAGGGTGAAAATGTAATTATATTTAAATTTCCAGGAAGGGGTTCCCAAATAAACAAATCAAAAACCGATTGTTTTTATTTACCCCCTACTAACATATGGAACACTCCTCATGTAAATACTCTCCCCCCAACTTCTAAGGTTCCCCAAACATCAAATAAAAGGGGTAAAACCCCTGATCAAATTGCTGCAGGTTCTTTCCTCCCCCCTCCTAGTAATGAAAAAGAAGAGGCATTTACTAACTTTTTAGGGGAATATGTAACTGAAAAGGGTAACATTCAAAAATTATTACCCTATGCAGGGGATATAATATTAGAAGGTAGGTTTGGTAGCTCCATCAGGTTAGGTAATACAATTAAAAACTCTCCCCCACCTTCAAAGGATGGGGATATTTGGAAAAATACATGGTCATCCTTTGGGGAAAATAATAAACCCATAACTATAATTAGAAATGGTCAGTACTCCAGCAATTTATCAGGGACAAAATTTTATATTGAAGATGTTAATAAAGACCCATCATCTATATATTTAACAGATAATCAAATAGTACCTTTAAATTTATCCTATTTCAACCCCCAAGCATACACAAATCCCCCTAAATCCCCAGGGGGGTATGCTTCCTCCCAAGTTATTATTAATTCAAATAGGGTTATTATTAATGCTAAACAGGACTCAATACTTCTCTCATCAAACTCTACAATAGGGTTAAATAGTAACAACAGCATTAATTTTAGTAGTAACAAAGAAACTATATTATCCTCAACTGATTTAAGGTTGGGCAATAAATTAGCAAAGGAACCCATATTATTAGGTGATATTACCATGGAATATTTAAATAGCTTATTTGAGGCCTTAATTACCTTAGCTAAACCATTAACCCAATTACAAGAATATGTACAGAATGATAAGGTAATCCAACAACCTAACATCCCAGTCCAACAAGTGGCTAAAGAATTTGTTGATGTTGTTGATGCCATAAGAAATAACATGGGTAATGAAGTTAAATCAAAAAACGTAAAATCAACCTAATGCCTACAAGTACTGAAATAATATCTGTTTATAGCTTTTTAAGTGAGGGCCCTGAGGTGGCCAAAATACAAAATAGGTTAATGAATTTCTTTATCCATAGGTTACCCTCCCAATTAGATTTTTATTTTCCAGATGGTTCTTTAGGTATTACAAACATATATGATGAGTTAATTGTAAGTGCTGTTAAAGATTTTCAACATTATATAACATTCAATTTTGACCCCACCTTTGTAGCAACGGGGGAGGCAGGTCCAAAAACCCAAACGTATCTAAAGTTAGATTGGGGGAATAAATCAGACGAAGAATTACAAAGAGAACCCCTCCCTGTTGGTAGGATAATTAAAGGTAGAATTATTGATTCCAATCAGAACCAACCAATTAAAGGGGTTAGGGTTAGAATGAAATTAGACCCTAATAATGATTTACTATCCATATCCAATGAAGATGGGGGTTTTGAACTTCAATTATCTGATAACATAATTTTTTATCAAGGTATTTTCCCAACACCCCCCAAATTCCAACCTATAGAGTTAAGAGACTCAACGGTAATTTCAACAGTTGAACTGGGTTCAATTGGAACAGGTTCTTTAGAAGAAGTTGAATTCTCCTCTACACCAAATTCTTTTAGTGGTTTTTATACTGACCAACCACCCAATCCCTCATTTGAGAATGACGTACCCAATGCCATTTATAACACAACAAAAGTCCAAATGGAAGTTAATACTTATGGTAAGGAAAGAGAAAAACAGATCAATAATTTGTCCTCTGAGGGTTACTATATAAGTACTTCAAAAATATTAGAGTTTACAACAAAAGAGGAGGGGAATGGATATGTTATTGAATTAAAGTACCCACAAGTTAACACGGATAGAGATGGATCAATTCAAGAAATATTACCATCTAAGGTGGCACTAAAATCTAAAAGATATACAAAAGATGAATTTATTGAGGAATCAACACCAGGTGGGGTTTATAGAATCAGGGGTTCATCTAATTTAATTACAAACAAACCAAAATCTAAGATCAAATCCCTCCCTGAGGGTTTGAAAATTGGGGATATAATAATGGCCGAAACACCTTTTGGTATTTTTACTCTTCGGTATGTTGTAGATACTGATAATATAGTCAAAAAACTCCCAACCATCATTAGAAATGCAAAGGAATATGTGGATAGATCTAATACAGGACAATTACACCAACATTACAAATGGTTAATTAAGAAGAATGGATTAGAAAAGAAATTCAAAAATAATTTAACTGATTATGTTAATATGCAATCGGATACTACTAAATTCCCAACAGATTACAACGACCCAGATCAAAAAAAATCCAAAGACCAAATTAAAAATCTAATAAATGATGGTAATTTAGACTTATTGATTAATTTCATGCTACAAGTGGACACCAGGGAAAAATCTGTTAATTTAGGAATAAGAACATCAACTAATTCTACTACAGGGATAAGTAAAATGAATACAAAAGCAGCATCAGAATGGAATCAAGGTCTTATTGCTAAAGTACTTTATCCTGGACTTAAGGGGAAGTTGAATATTTCAGAAGATGTAATTACCGAGGATCAATTACAAAATATTAGAAATTATGAACCCCCAACTGAAAAAAATCTCGGTACAATCCCCCCTCTCCAACAATTTTTAAATGATATAAATGATGGAAATACACAATATGAGGATAAAGGCAAATTTAATGTTGTAGAATTAATATATGGCCCACCACAACAAATATTCCCCAATATTCAATTAAATTTCATTTCCCCTTCATTAAGAAATGTTATGAGTTCTCCTGAGTGGGGAGTTTTAACAAAAGGAGCCCAAAATGAAATTAAAAACAAAACTAATATTAATATAACTGGTAAAAAATTAGCTAAAGTCCCAGTTCTTATTGATGATAAACTAATAGAAGAACAAAGGGATTATGTTTTAAATAAACAAAACATTAAAAACAGTAGTATTGCTTCTGATGAAATCTCCCCTATTAAATCTAATGGGGAATGGGTATGGAATTTAGGTGACATTTCAATGGTAGTAAATGATCCCAAATTGGGTCTTGATGAGGTAGAAAGAAAAAAATACATTATTAATGACTTTGTCGGTAAAGATGGGGATAAAACCTTACAAGATAGTATACTTAGGAAAGATATTAAAAATACTATAGTAGATACTATTGATGCTACAATAATGAAGGTAAAAGAAAAACTACTTCAAACTTTATATGACCAATTAGCAGAATTTGGCATTAAGGATCCTTCATTTATAATAAAAACATTAAGGGAATTTCAAGATGTAATTGATACAACAGCAGAAGATCTTGAAAACAACCCAGAAAATAACAATAACACACCCAACTATGACCCTTATCAAAGTAATAGTGATGATGCTTCAACCATTGGGGAATTTATTACTGGTTCTCTTATAGGACGTTTAGAAGGGAGAACAGAAGGAACAATAACCTCCACAATTAATACAGGAGAAAACATTGTTGATATATCGAAAGAATTACTAAACAAAGACAACCCAACAACTATAAAACAAATAGACACCAAGATAGTTGTATTAGAAGAACAAATAGAATTGGTGAGTAGTATGGATGAAGGTATGGTTAATTTAGGTTATATTACTAGGGATAGAGATGAAATATTAGTTGCATTAAATGAGGAGTTAAAGGAATTGAAAGAAAGAAAGAATATCATCCAAAACTTCAAAAAGGACATAGGGGTACAAATTAAAATTTTAGTACAAAGGGGATTATTAAATTTCCCAAAAATCTGTCCTAAAAAAGGGGGAACATTAGACCAGATAGTTATAATTAGAAACAATTTATCAAGTCAAATTAATAAAATGCAAAAAGTATTGAATGGGACTTTTGATACAATTGATATTTTTGACAAAGTTATAACAGCTTACCAACAACTCAAACTTGTTATAATAACCACATACGCCGCCTTACCCCTCCCCTTATCAACTGCCACGGCGGGTGTAGTAAGTACTTTACAAGATGCTAAGGATATCTTAATGGATAAAAACGATGTGGCAATAGATAAGATGAAAAATAAAATTGAACCTGCTTTGAAAATATTACCAATAGCTATTGGGGTATTAAATCAAATAGATTCTTATATGAAGTTATTAGATTATTTAATTGAGGACTGTGCTGAAGAAAGCAATTTAAAGAGTGGTACTTTTAACTTAACCCCATTATTAATTGCATCAAAACAAAAACAAACTATAGAAGATGAAAACCCAGTAGTTAAGGAGTACAAGGGTTTCACCTTTGAAGTAAAAGAGGAGGTATCTAATAAGGAAGTTAAAAGAAGGTATGCTCAAGCTCTTAATGCTGCTGGTAACATAAGTTTAGTGGGGTCACCATCATATAGTTCAAATGAACAAATTTTAATAAACGAGTTAATATATCAAATAGAACTTAATAAAATGGTAGCAATTTAAAATTTAATAATATTTATAAAAAACATAATATGAAATCAAGTGAATTAAAAAAAATGATTAAGGAAGCAGTTAAGGAAGCTATCCAAGATGAATTAAAAGATATTCTATTAGAAGCTATTAAAGCTCCTAAACAGGTTGTAAATGAAAACAAAAACATAAATCCCCCTACCCCTACACCCCAAATATCATCTGCTGAGACGAGACAGAAGTATATGGATGTGTTAGGTGAAACAGCTTTAAATTACACAAGTAAAGATGTACAAAGATTTAACCCCCAAGGTGTAGGAGATACTACTTCCCCTAATGGAAGTTTACCTACGGGAGAATTAGGAATGGACCAAATAATGAATTTAATGAAATAGATAATGCCCTTAGATGCCAAAAGAATATCACCCATTGATTTTAAAAAGGATTATGCTGTAGGGGTTAATTTACCCTTTAGTGGACCAGCGGTGTTTTATTCAAACTACACTACCAAGGAGGCAATTAAAAACAACCTATTAAATTACTTTTTAACAAACCCAGGGGAGAGGTATTTGCGTCCCCTCTTTGGTGGAGGTTTAAGGGCAACTATATTTGAACAGTTAGATACTGTGACTGTTGAGTCCCTAAAAGATAATATCTCAACTTCTCTCCTTGATGATTTCCCATCAGTGGAAGTTGTTGAATTAGAAGTAACCCCAAATGAAGAAGAACAAGTATTAAAAATATATTTAAGATATAATGTTATAAACACTGGAATAAACGACCAAATTGAATTTAACTTTGAATAATGAGTGAAATAAAAAGAGACATAAAATATTTAAATAAGGATTTTGATAAAAATTTACAATCAATAATAAATTATTCAAAAACCTATTTCCCAAAAACCTATAATGATTTTTCTATATCTTCACCAGGAAGGTTATTTATGGAGATGGCAGCGTATATAGGAGATGTTCAATCCTTTTATTTAGATAATCAAATCCAAGAAACATTCCTACAATTCGCCAGAGAAACCCCAAACCTATACCAATTAGCTTATATGTTTGGATATAAACCTAGAGTAACATATGCCTCAACAGTACCAGTAACTATATACCAAACAGTACCTGCATCTGGGAGTAGTGGAGAATATCCAGATTATAAATATGCTGTACAAATATCCCCCAATTCAAAAATCTCCTCGGATAACGAAAAACAAAATGTTAATTTTTTAATAGGGGATAATGTGGATTTTTCATTTTCAAGTTCCCAAGACCCAACAGAAATATCAGTATATTCCCTAACAGGGGGTAATATACCTGATAAATATCTCCTGACTAAAACCCGAAATGCCTCATCTATTGATATTACAACAACCTCATTCAATTTCACCAATCCCGTTGAATTTAATACTGTAGAAATTGAAGATGAAAATATAATAGGGATATTAGATATTATTGATAGTGATGGTAATACATGGTACGAGGTGGATTATTTAGGTCAAGAATCAATTTATGATTCTATATCTAATACCAATGAAAATGATCCAAACAATTCAGTAGAATCTAATGACGCCCCCTATCTTTTAAAGTTAAAAAAAATACAAAGAAGATTCGCAACTAGAGTTATAAACGAGAAACTATTACAAATCCAATTTGGTGCGGGTACCACATCATCAACAACTGAAGAAATCATCCCAAATTCTAATAATGTTGGTTTGGGTTTACCCTTTGAAATAGATAAATTAACTACCGCCTATTCCCCCACAAATTTTATGTTTGATAACACTTATGGAATAGCACCTTCAAATACCACCTTAACCGTTAGATACATGACGGGGGGTGGGGTTAATTCAAATATAATAGCAAAATCCCTAAATCAAATAGCAGCTGAAGATATCTCGTTTAAATCAATTAATTTAAACTCAGTTTTAGCAAATTCCACCATTAGTAGTATTGAAGTAACCAACCTTTCATCAGCTACAGGGGGTGCAGATGGGGATAGTGTTGAAGAGTTAAGACAAAATTCAATATCAAACATTTCCACACAGATGAGAAATGTAACTTTAGATGATTACATTGTTAGAACTTTAAGTTTACCCTCTAAATTTGGTACCATAGCTAAAGTATTTATTCAACCCTCCAATATACAAGACTTATACCCTGGGGAGATATCAACCTTATCCTTATACCTTTTATCATATGATGTGAATAAAAACCTTCAATCCCCTAGTGATGCCTTAAAATCTAATTTAAGAACATATTTAAATCAACATAAAATTTTAGGGGATTCTTTAAGTATAAAAAACGCTTTTATAGTTAATATAAGTGTTGAATTTGAAATTATAGTCCTTCCTAGATTTAATAACAATGATGTTATATTAAAATGTATTAATAGTTTAAAAGATTACTTTAATATAGATAACCAACAGATAAATTCCCCTATTAGAGTAAATGAAATCTATGTAATGTTAGATAGAATAGAGGGGGTACAGACAGTTAAAAATATAAAAATAGAAAACAAAAAAGGGCAAGTAGATGGGTATTCTAATTACTCTTATGATTTATCAGCAGCTACCCAAAACAAAGTAATCTATCCTTCTATTGATCCTATGATTTTTGAAGTTCGTTTTCCTGAAAATGATATTAAAGGAAGAGTAGTACCCTTATAAAAACAAAAAATGGCCGTATACAAATTATTCCCATATAAAGACACAACCTTATATTCATTTTACCCTAATATGAATACAGGAATAGATCCTATCTCCCAAATTTCAAACTTGAATTTTGCTGTAGACACTAACCCACAAGTAGCAAGATTCTTAACAGAATTTGTTCAATCTGAAATTGAAGATGTTATTAACAATAAAATAGGGACAAAACAATGGGATGTTGATTTTAGATCATATATAGCCACTGCTCAAGGTATAGTTGAATCAACAGATTTATCCATTCATCCTATAGCTCAATATTGGTATAATGGAACAGGAACATATTTAGACCAACCCTTAACTACTGATGGCGCTTCTTGGTATTCACCAAATTTCTTAAATTCAATTGCTTGGTCTTCAAGTGGTACTGATTCAACTGATCATTATGTTACAAGTTCATACAACCCTAGTTATGTAGGTGCTGGAGGAGGTTCTTGGTATCATAGTGGTTCAGATGGAACTTTATATGCTATAACCCAATCATTTGATACTAGAAGTGAAAAAGACTTAAAAGTAGGAGTTAAAACTATTGTATCCAATTGGTATAGCAGTTCTTTAGGAGTTGACCCCTCATCTTCATTACCTAATTATGGATTTATAACAAAATGGGAAAACTCAGTTGAATTTAATTCAAATGTTCAAATCCAACCTGTAATGCAATTTTACAGTGTTGATACTAATACTATTTACCCACCTGAATTAGAATTTAAATGGCAAGATTATACAACAATATTAACAGGATCAGCAACATCAAGCATAATTAATACAACAAATTTAATTTCATCATTAGCTGAAAACCCAGGAACATTCACCCCTCAAAGTGTTAATAGATTTAGGTTTAATGTAGCAGACAAATACCCTATTAAAGTGTGGTCAACATCTTCTCAATACACAGGGACGAATTATTTACCAACTTCTTCATATTATGCTATAAAAGATTTGGATACCAACGAATTTGTTGTAAATTACGATACAACATACACACAATTAAGTTCGGATAGTAATGGGAATTATTTTGATGTGTATATGAATGGATTAGAACCTGAAAGATATTATAAAGTATTAATTAAGACTACCATTAATGGTTCTACACTCATATTAGATGATAATTATTATTTTAAAGTAATAAATGGATAATGGCACAAAATAAAAAAATCAATTTCATAAGAAAGTTCTATAATAGAAAGGAGTATACAAACTTTATAGATAACTCCTTTAAAGAACTAACAGCACCAACCCCTCAAAAACGACCAGGGGAAAACGTCTTCATAGACCCCAATGAACAGTTAAATCAATTTTTTCAACTTTATGATAAGTTATTTTATATCATCCCAGAAGTGGGGGATTCCAAATCTCACGAATATTTAGTTAAAACCAGTGGTAATTTAGTTACATTAAATAATGAAGTAAATGATAGTATAATACAATTACAAGCTGAAATAGGGGCATTAAGAGAGGATTTATTAGAAAGCCAAAAACAAGCATTATTACTTCAAACAGAAAATTCAGAGTTAAAAGCAACTCTCAATATTACATAATATAAATGTCAGAAGAAAAACAACCTATATTAACAGCAGTTGATCCATTAACTTTTTACCCTTCACAACTTACTAGTGAGGATGAATCGGCTATCCAAAATACCCGAATAGATACTGCATTTAATCCTAATACTGATTATATAGAGTTATACATTTATAACCAGCTACAAGAATTATATTTCCCACAAGACCCTAACACCACAATACAATCAACAGATTATGAGGTAAATGACGAGGTAGGAAATACAGGCACATATTTTTCTATTAAAGTTGACCCTGTAAAAGAGGTTCAATCATATGGAGCCACTTCCGAAGAATATTTTATAACTTACAATCCACTTAGGAAAATTTTAAATTCCTCACCTACCTCTAAATACTTTATATCCCAAATAAGTAACGATAGGACGGAAATTATTATAAAAAGTAACCAAATAAATCAAAATTCTGTAATTACATCAACAGAATCATTTATAAACTACTTCAATTCAACCTCTTATTTCCCTGAATTTTATATTAATTTTGGGGGTAATAATTTATGTTTATCAACTAACATTCAATTAAACCTATTAAACCCTGACTCACCCTCAGTATTAATAAAATTATATGATCCCTTACCACCTGAATATGAAGTAAAATCATTATTATGGGTAGTAGAAAGATTTACAGAACCATTTGCTTATAATATCCAATTCCCCCCAGTTGAAATTAAACCCCCTTCCTACCCAGAACTTAAGGGACCTAATTTTAATTTATCTATAAAAGATGAAATAAACAATAGCTCTGAATTACTATCTTTTTCAGACCTTATCTCAACAACATCAAGTTCATCCCTACAACAGTTAAATAGTTTATTAGAAGAAAAAGGATTAACTTTAAATATTGACTATGGCGATTTTAATAATTTTGTATTCTTTTCTGATGCTTTAACTCGGCTAGAAACTTTCCAAGATAAAGTAATTGAAATTGAAGAACATAGTGCTAGTATTGCTTTATTAAATACAACAGTAGGTCCTAGTACTTCTAGTCTTGAATTTAGTTCCTCTATTGGTTTATATGAAAGTCAAATATCTACAATAACAAAAAACTTTGATGGTTATGAATATTTCTTATATTATAATTCAGGTTCATTATACTCATATCCAAAAACAACTACAGAACCCCCCTACTTATTAGCAAAGTCCAACTCTACACAGGTTAGAAATTGGTTAGGAAATTCTATTTATGGAACCCCATATTATGGGGGTATGGCTTTGTCTGCTTCTTTATATGATAACCAAAACCAAAATAATTTACTTTTTTCAATCCCCGAATATATAAGAATAGATAATGCCAATAGTCAATATGAACTATTCATTTCTATGATAGGTAATTATTTTGATAACATATATGTTGCCATAAAAGATGTTACTAATAAGTTTAATGCTGATAATAGAATTGATTATGGTATATCAAAGGATATGGTGGCAGATGCTATTAGAGATTTTGGGGTAAAATTATACCAAAATAATTTCTCTAATGATGATTTATATTCATCCTTTTTAGGAATTTCTCCTGAAGGTAATCTTTCATTATTCCCCAACACCACAGGATCATTACCAACTCCTACAGGGTATGAATATATAACTAATTATGTAACTTCAAGCAATGAAGTTGTACCCTTAAATGACACCCAAAAAAGATTATATAAAAGAATTTATCATAATTTACCTTATTTACTTAAAAGAAAAGGTACAAGAGAAGGATTAAGGTCATTAATTTCAATGTATGGTATACCTGATACCATACTTAGAATATCTGAATTTGGTGGTAAAGATAAAGTAAATGAAAATGATTGGGATTATTATTTCAATAAATTTAACTATGCTTGGAATACTCAAGGAAATTCTATGAGTACTGATTGGGTAATAAATTACACAGATTTCCCTGGGTTTAATCCTGCGGGAAGAAATCCAAATACAATCCAATTTAGATTTAAACCTCAACCTATTACAGGAAGCACTTCACCTTTTGGGCTATCCAGTGTGTCCCAATCCTTATGGTATTTAAGAAATGGATCTGATGTATCAGGATCTATTGTACTAGAATACACAGGTTCAGGTTTAGATTCAGGTTCATTAGTTAACACAAGTGGTTCATATAATGGTTCAATAAAAGATCCTTATTACCAATATGGTACTTTAAAATACATAAATTCCATAGGACAATCTGCTAGTATTTATTTACCTTTCTTTGATGGTGGATGGTGGTCAACAATGGTAACGGTTGACTCAAACCTAACCGCTTCTTTATATGCGGGGAATAAAATTTATAATGGGAAAGATGGAACTTCTATAGGATATTTTTCTTCCTCTATTACCCCAGCTGAAGGATGGTTAAATAATACAGGGGGCACTTCGTATTTTGCTCGACAAGGATTAACAGGATATCCAGGTTTTTCAGGTTCAATGCAAGAAGTAAGGTATTATGTCCCTAATATAAGTGAAAGTGTATTTAAGGATTACGTAATGAATCCTTTATCTATTGAGGGTAATTCTATTAACTCTTCACCTAATGAATTGGTATTTAGAGCATCTTTAGGTAGTGAATTAGATGTTTCAACTGCTACTACTCAAGTATCTATACACCCCAAAGTAACTGGATCTTGGGTTACTGCTTCATCTTTTACTTCCGATAGTAATTATAATTTTGGTCAAACACCAACTTATGTGTCTAACACAGAATACTACTTTTTAGACCAATTCCCCGCAGGTATAAAAAATAGAATCACTGATAAAGTAAGAAATGAAAATATCAACCTCCCATATAGTGGAAGTTTTACAAACATCCCAAATAGTGATATACTTTCTCCCTTTCAATCTATACAACAAAAAACAGAAAATAGTCAAAGTTATACTGAAGATATTAATTATGTAGAGGTAGCATTTTCACCACAAAACGAAATAAATGATAATATTATAGACCAAATAGGGTATTTTAATATTGGAGATTACATAGGG
>Ga0208299_1001584_pt1 | contig 16688 bp, 12 predicted proteins | sample 15_taG_FD_184089 | JGI IMG/M metagenome (GOLD analysis project Ga0208299, IMG submission 184089) | Marine viral communities from the Subarctic Pacific Ocean - 15_ETSP_OMZ_AT15312 metaG (SPAdes) (version 2) | ecosystem: Environmental > Aquatic > Marine > Oceanic | place: Pacific Ocean | collected...
GCTCCACGCTGAGATGGAAGAGATCGGCAGGCGTTTTCACCCACTCCTGATCCACCAACTGTTCAATCAGCTTCTCGCCCAGGCCGTCGATATCCAGCGCTTTACGGCTGGCAAAGTGCTTCAGCGCCTCTTTACGTTGGGCAGCGCAGTAAAGCCCACCAGAGCAGCGTGCCACCGCCTCGCCTTCCAGGCGTTCGATATCCGAGCCGCACACTGGGCAGTGGTCGGGGAAGGTAATCGCACGGGCATCCGCCGGGCGCTTCTCTTCGTCCACTCGCACCACTTGTGGAATCACATCCCCTGCGCGGCGAATGGCTACCGTATCGCCAATCATCACGCCCAAGCGAGTAATCTCATCGGCGTTATGCAGCGTGGCGTTAGAGACAGTCACTCCTGCGACGGTGACCGGCGCAAGGCGCGCCACCGGCGTAATCGCTCCAGTACGGCCTACCTGAAACTCCACATCGTTGAGGGTCGTGACTTCTTCTTGGGCAGGGAATTTAAACGCCACCGCCCAGCGGGGTGCACGGGCCACAAATCCCAGCTCCCGCTGGTGGCGCAGGTCATTGACCTTAATCACCACGCCATCAATGTCGTAGCCGAGCTGGTCGCGTTTAGCGCCTAGCTGCTCGCAGTAGTCGGCTACCGCGCCGGGGCCGTACATCGTGGTTAACTCTGCACTAGTGCGAAAGCCCAGGGTAGATAGCCGTGCCATCAGCGCACTGTGGGTGGCATCGCCCAAGTCTGGCTCCAAGCGTGCTGCTTGGTAGGCGTGAAACTCCAACGGGCGGGTCGCCGTAATGCGCGGGTCGAGCTGGCGCAGGCTGCCAGCCGCAGCGTTGCGTGGGTTGGCAAATACTTTGCTGCCCTCTTCTCTGGCGCGCTCGTTGAGCGCTTCAAAGCCGGAGTGGCGCATAATCACTTCGCCGCGCACTTCCAAGAGCTCAGGCACGCTTTTACCCATGAGCTTAAGCGGCACCGAGCGCAGGGTACGCAGGTTAGAGGTAATGCCTTCCCCCGTGCGGCCATCCCCACGGGTCGCACCGCTGACCAACACACCCTGCTCATACACCAGCGATACCGCCGCGCCATCCAGCTTCGGCTCGCAGCTAAACTCAATCTCTTCTGCCTGACACTCCAAGCGTTCCGCCACGCGTTCGGCAAAGGCCACAATATCGTCACGACTAAAGGCATTATCCAGCGAGAGCATCGGAATGGCATGGGCAACCTCGGGAAAGCCCTCTGCCGGAGCGGCGCCGACTCGCTGAGTGGGCGAGTCGGGGGAAATCAACTCGGGGTGCTCGCCCTCTAACTGCTTTAAGCGCTGCAACTTACGGTCGTAGTCAGCGTCGGTTAACGTTGGCTCGTCTAGCACGTAGTAGCGGTAGTTGGCGTCATCCAGATCAGCGCGTAGTTGGCTGATCTCTTCCAGCAGGGTGGGGTCAGGCTGACTCATTCAGAGGTTCCGAAGACAAATAAAACAGGTAATTAGTAACAAAAACACCCGCCTTCTTGAGGAAGGCGGGTGTTCGCACAACGCGGCGTTTAGCGAGCCTGCATATGGCGGTGCAGGCGGTGGCGACGCTCAAATTCATGAACACGCTGCCGCGCAAACTCGATGGTTTGCGCCGTCATCACGCTGCGGTTTTCATCTTTCAGCTCGCCGCCCATGTGGCGTACCACCACCATGGCCGTTTCGACCATTGCTTCAAAAGCAGCCGAGCTATCCACCGCGCCGGGCAGGGGCATTAAGAAAGTGATCCCAGGCGTTACAAACTCATCCATCTCTTCGATGGGGAAAGTGCCGGGTTTGAGCACGTTCACCATCGAGAACTGCAGCTCGCTATTGGGGCTTTCCGTTTCAAAGCGATTGAAGACGCCCATCGCGCGGCAATAGCGCAACCCACAGGCCATCATTAGTTCAAGCAACTTGTCGCCATCAAAACCTTCGGGATCACGCGACAGCACGCTAATGACTACCAACTCGTCAGCATTGGCAAGCGTCTCTTTGGCGTGCTCGCCGTTCACGTCATGACGCAGAGCTTTTTCCAACGTAGGGTGCGCGCGCACAACATTGTCTTGGGCTGCATAAGCGTCATCGTACTCGTCATCAACGCTCTGGTAGTGATCTTCATAGCGGCTAGCGCTGTTTGCGTAGCGCTCTAATTCAGGCTCGGCATGCGCCTGCTGCACGGCGTCGCGTTGGGCGGCAGCTTCATTAGCAGCAGCGGCTTCGCGAGCTTGAGCTTTTTCTTGAGCGATACGCGCTTTTTCCGCTTCAGCGGCCTGCTTCGCTTCACGGCGCTGCTCGGCTTCCAGCGCTTTACGCTCAGCTTTTTGCTTGGCGGCTGCTTCAGCTCGCTTGGCTTTCTCGGCTTTTTTGATGGCTTTCTCTTTACGGCGCTCAATAATACGGCGCTTAAAGGAACGGCCAATGCCTTCAAAATCGACTAAACGATACTCGTCGATTTCATCGTCATCTAGCTCGTGATCGCCTGCCATGTCGGCGCGCAACTGGCGGCGCTTGGGTGCGTCGGAAGCGTGCTTGGCAAATACCGCATCTTCAGGCTCGGCGCGAAGCACCGGCTCGGGCTCAGGAGTAATATCTGGCTCAGCGGCCGCTGGCTCTTCAGGAGCTCGGTTGCTTTCCAGCTCAGCATGGGGCTCTGGTGTATGAGAGGCATTTAGCTCAGCGGTGTTCGGCTGTTCGCTAGGTGCTTCATCAGTGGCAGAGAACGACGCAGGTGCTGTACCTGTTTGCTGAGACTGGGGTGCTTCGTCTTCCATGGCACTCATGGACGGCTCCGGGGTCGCTGGCTGGGGGGCCTCTGCTTTCGGGGCCTCTTCACGAGCTGTAAAGACACTTGGCTCACGGCGTGGCGGTTCGCGCATTTCGTTTCTGGTTTCAGCAGACGCATCAGCTGTTGCTGACACATTAGCAGTAGCTGCCTGGACAGCCGGCTCCGCCTTGTTAGATTTCGCTGCTGCAGGTTTTGGCTTTCCTGAGGGTTTGGTAACCGAGCGACGGAAATCAGACAGCACCCTAGAAGGCCCTGGATGCTCTTGGCGCTCTAACTTGGGTTTTTGACCCAGCCCGCTGTAGTCAGCAGCTTTAACGACCCGGGCACCGCCGTTAGGCAGTTCCCAATTGATCTCGGCCTCTCTCGCCTCGTCGTCGAACTCTTCTAGCTTGGCGGTGGGTAAATCCTTTACCGCTTGATCTAGCCGGGGTACACGACGCTGACGCTGGAGCCTACGCACACCGTCGACAACGATTAGCGAAACCAGTGCCAGTCCTAGAATGATTAACCACTCTCTTAATTCCATGTCGAGCATTCCATGGGTCATCTAACCGGTTACTAGGGCACAGTGAGCGGCACTGCGCCAGAATATGGGAACCTTCTTATAAATCGATATTTAGCACCAAGCATAGCGCGGTTGCTACGAAAAGAGCCAATTTTTGCTGATTTTCACACGTTTGAGCCGCTAAGGGAGCTTTTTAGGCGAATTTTTCGACCTTATCAACCATCAAAAGTGCCCTTTCCGCGTCATTCCATCTCTGATACGGGTGGCCAAACGCGGAGTGCCGTGTGAGGCCGCTACCCACTCAGTTCACCCTATTTAAACGTTATGCTAGTGAATGTTTTTCACTATCGCTAGTTTCTTATGAACGCATTGCGCTTTAACAACAGGTAATGATTCGCAAGCGATAAGCGGGACTTAAGCCTATACGGCCGCGACGACCCCACCGCCAACACCACGTTTTTTCAACAACTTGCTGTTATCAAAGCATTTCGTGGGCATGGCGTTACTATCCGCTTGCGCTGGCGCACCCAGGTGACAGGCACGCCTTGGCAAATAAGGAAACTCTGGGGAAGTCGCAACACGGCGCAGCCATGAGCCACACGCACTATTCGACCAACTCAGCGGCCTCATCGATACCCACGGAAACCAAACGTGAAACGCCGGGCTCTTGCATGGTGACCCCCATCAGGCGCTCGGCGGCTTCCATGGCAATCTTGTTGTGGGTGATATAGATGAACTGCACGCTTTCGGACATCTCTTTCACCAGCTTGGCGTAGCGGCCAACGTTGGCGTCATCCAGCGGAGCGTCGACCTCATCCAGCATACAGAACGGGGCCGGGTTGAGCTGGAAGATGGCAAAGACCAGCGACAGCGCAGTTAGGGCTTTTTCCCCACCGGATAGCAGATGAATCGTGCTGTTCTTCTTACCCGGCGGGCGGGCCATGATGGCCACGCCGGTTTCCAACAGGTCATCACCGGTCAGCGTCAGCCACGCCGCCCCACCGCCAAACACACGGGGAAAGAGCGTTTGCAGACCGTTATTGACCTGATCGAACGTCTCCCGAAAACGGACGCGGGTTTCTTGATCGATCCGCTTGATCGCCCGCTCCAGCGTTTCCAGTGCTTCGGTGAGCTCGGCATGCTGGGCTTCTAGGTAATTACGCCGCTCGGCCTGCTGATCGTACTCCTCGATGGCCGCAAGGTTGATCGCCCCCAGGCGGCGGATTTTTTCCGAGGTACTTTCCAAACGCTCTTGCCACGCAGGTTCGCTGGCATCGCTGGGCAGCGTGCTGGCGAGCGCATCGGCATCGTGGCCTAGTTCTGCTAACTGCTCATCCTGGGTCGCTGCTTTGAGCGCTAGTGCCTGCACGTCCATGCGGCGCTGCTGGAGCTGTTCGCGACTCTGTTCAAGATTGCGCTCGTGCTGCTGGCGGGCTAACTCATCGTTGCGCAGCTGCTCGGCTAGCGCCTGGGCCTGTTGGCGCGTTTCGTTGAGCCGCCGTTCCTGCTGTTCGCGCTGGTGGAGCAGCTCTTCGAGCTCCTCTGCGGCCAGCTCGTCGGGCTCGACCAGCATTTCACGGGACTCTTCCAGCTCGGCAATACGCAGTGAGAGGCGCTCTTCGGTATCGCTTGAGCGGGACTGCTGCGCACGCAGGCTGTCGCGCTCGGCTTTTAAGCGCTCACGTTCCAAGGCCAGCGCCTGCTGCCGCGCTTTGAGCGGGGCATGCTGTTGGTTGAGCTGCTCGCGCTGCTCACGCTGGCGGTGGCGCTGTTCGGCGCTGGTTTCGCGGGCTTCTGCGGCGGTTTCCAGTTGCTCCATGGCCGTGTGCCAACGAGCGCGCTGCTCTTCTAAAGTAAGTGTTAACTCCGCCTCATCTTCTTGCAGCTGGGCCAGTTCGTCGTCCAGCTCCGTGGCGCGACTGGAGAGATGCTCAAGGCGTTGGGCAAGCCGCTGCTCTTGCACTGCTAGCTGTTGGCGGGTGGCCGCGTGGTCACGCTCCTGCTCCGCCTGCTGCTCACGGGTCAGTTCTAACGTTTCAATCGTCTCGTTGGCGGCTTCGCACTGTTCATCTAAGAGTGCCAGCGCCTCTTCCGCCCGCTCACGCTCTGCGGCCAGCTCCTCATAGCGGCGACGAGTGACCAGTAGCGCATCGACGCCTTCGCCATTGGATTGCTGATGCAGCCAACCGCGACCGCGCCATACGCCGTCTTGGCTGACCACACTCTCACCAGGGGCAAGCCTAGCCAGCAGCGCCTCGGCAGCCTCGGCGGTATCCACATAGTGAATACTTGCTAACCACTCTGTTAGCGCGCCTGCGCCTTTCACCAAATCGCTGAGGCGATTGCCTGGGCCCGCCGTGGCTGTGGAAGGCGGCGCTTGATCAATCAAGCACCACTCCGTCGCCAGCGCTTCGGGCAGCGCGTTTAGCTGATGGGCAGCTACCAGTCGGGCGTTTAACCAAGGGGCGAGTAGCCAGGAAATAACCCGCTCCCAGCCTTGGCTGACCGAAATGGCTTCACCCAAGCGGGGTGCATCGGCGAGGCCATGAGCGGCCAGCGTTTCGCTTAGCTGAGGGTCGTGATCGGCCAGAGCGGCATCCATCAGCGCCTGCAGCGAGGCAAGTTCACCCTGCTGCTGGCTCAGCGCAGCGCGCTGCTCGTCGCGGCAGGTTACCGCTTGCTGGTAGGCGCTTTTGGCATCGCTGTAGCGCTGCTGCCACTGTTCTCGCTCCACTTGGAAGGCGTCGGCACGTTGGTCGGCTTCTTCCAGGCGGGCTTGGTATTCGGCGTGCTCGTTTTGTAGCGCGGTCATGTCGGCCAGCTCGCCGCGCTGCTGGCGGCGGCGCTGCCCTTCTGCCTGCAGGCGGGCAATACGTTGCTCTAAGTCGCGCAGTTGGTCTTGGCTACGGTCGGCATCGCGGCTGGCCTCGCGCCAGCGGTTTTCGGCGTCGGCCCACTGCTGTTCGGCGGCTTCCAGCGCTGGCGTTGCGTCGGCCAGGGTCTGATCGAGCATTTCGAGCTGCTCTTCCAGCGCTTCATGCTCGGGCAGCAGCTCCTCAAAGCGCTCATCGATCACCGCGAGCCGCTCCTGGTCGCCCTCGCTGACCTGGCGCTGCTCGTCGAGATCCCGTCGGGCGGTGGCAATGTCATTGGCCAACTGCGCTTCGCGGCTGCGGCGGTGGGCCTGGTCCTGCTCTAAGCGGGCAATGCGCGTGGTGGTTTCATAAAACTGCTGCTGGTGGCGGTCCAACACGTCGGCCAGCTCGTCGTGCTGTTCGCGGGCCTGCTCCAGGCGGGTTTCGCACTGACGCACGCCAAACACGTCTTTTTCGACGGCAATTTCCAGCTCGCGGACACGGCTCTCTTGGTGAGACTGTTCGGCCCGCAGGGTTCGGCCGCGCAGCAGCGCCAACTCGCCTTTTAAGCGATACTCTTGCTGTTTGAGCTCTTGGTAACGCTTGGCGGCTTCCGCTTGGCGCTTGAGGCGTTCGAGCTGTTTATCCAGCTCTTCGCGAATATCGTCCAGGCGCTCCAGGTTCTCCTGGGTGCGCCGCATGCGGTTTTCGGTTTCCCGACGGCGCTCTTTGTACTTGGAAATCCCCGCGGCTTCTTCGAGGGTGGCGCGAAGGTCATCCGGGCGCGCTTCGATCAGCCGCGAGATCATCCCCTGGCCGATAATGGCGTAGGAGCGCGGGCCTAGGCCGGTCCCCATGAACAGGTCGGCGATATCCCGGCGGCGGCACTTCTGGCCGTTGAAGAAGTAGTTGGACTGGCCATCCCGGGTCACCAGGCGTTTGACGGCAATTTCTGAGTACTGGGCGTATAAACCGCCCATGCCGCCATCGCGGTTATCGAACTTCAGCTCGATAGAGGCCTGCCCTACCGGCTTACGCCCGGTAGAGCCGTTGAAGATAACGTCGGCCATGGATTCGCCGCGCAGGGTTTTGGCGGAGGACTCCCCCATCACCCAGCGCACGGCGTCGATAATATTGGATTTACCGCAGCCGTTGGGCCCAACGATGGCCGTCATGTTGCCATCGAAGGGCACGGTGACCGGATCGACAAAGGACTTGAACCCAACGAGACGAATAGAGGTTAAGCGCATTGCGACCCTTGGCAGAAGTTGCTTTCGTGGGTTTTATTCAAAAACACGGTTAATAACGACATTGGCCGCATCGTCTTCGCTGATAGCACCTACGCTGACGCTCTCCAAATCGCCAAACAGGTCGCCCGGCTGCGGCGTGGCCTGCCCAGATTCTGAGACACGCACCACCAAGCGTGCTTCACGCACCTGGGAGATTTGCGCTTGCGGCGACATGGCGGCGGTATCGTCCAGCACCACGGTCATCGGCAGATCGGCAACCTGTGCGCGGATCACTGCCAGCGGCGGCAGCTCGCCGTCGATGTCCCGTGCGGTAATGAACACCGTCGCATCGTCGCTGACACGGTCTGCCAGCGCCTCATCCAGCGAGACGCTCACCCGCACGCCTTGGCCCTGAGCGGCGGCAGATGGCTCCGGTGCGACACCCATGCGCTCTTGGGCCACACGGATACCATCACGCAGGGAAGCAGCCGTCTCTGGGTCTGAAATATTGGCAACGGCACGGCGCCAACGGTCGACGGCCGTTTCATAATCACCGTTATCGAAGGCGTGAATGCCCAGAAGCCCCAACACGGTGGGCTGACGGGGGTCTAGTTCAAGCGTTTCATCGACCAGCGCCTGTACCTCGGGCGTTAACTCCCGCTCGGCCATGAAGAAGCGGAGCTGCGCCAACTGAGCGAGCAGCGGCGGAATGCGCCCTTCGATGGCGATCAAGCGCTCCAGCGCATCGACTGCTTTGTCAGGCTGACCAGTATCCCGGTAGAGTGGAAACAGCGAGCTCCACACGTTGGGGTTGTTAGGCTGGCGCTCGGCTTCGGCTTCCATGCGCTCCAGGAACATCATCAACGAGCCTTCCGGGTCGTTTCTGATCTCTTCTTGAATCGCGTAGAGCGTCAGGTCTCCTTCGGCACCGTTTTGCTGATACCAAAACGTACTGGCACCCACCACCGCTACCATGACCAGCGGCACCACCAGCCGTCCAGCGCTCGCAGCTTTCAGCGGCCGCTTGGCCTGAGTGGCAGTGTCTTCCAGCAGGCTGCGCTCTAGCTCTAGGCGATCTTCATTAAAACGAGCGTCGTCGATGTCGCCACGCTCGCGTGCCGCTTCCAGGGACGCCATGCGCCGCTGGAAAATCGCCACGTTCTGCTCGGCAGACGTATCGTTGGCTTCAAAGTGATCTAGCTGGTCGCGCAGAACGCGGGCACCGCGCATGGGGGCAACTAATAGCCACAGCGCGGGCAGTAACAGTAAGGCAATCGCTATCCAGAGCGGTGTCATGAAGACCTCTCGCGGTTAATCAGGGCATCCAAGCGGGCGCGTTCTTCTGCGCTCAACGCTTTCGCAGATGCATTGCGGCGGGCGCGTACCATCAGCACGACGACCAGCATGCCTAGCACCACCAACCCAATGGGTAGCCCCCACAGCAGGTAGGTGCGGTTTTCCAGGCGCGGGTTGTAGAGGATGTACTCCCCAAAGCGCTGCACCATGTGGTTGATGATTTCGATATCCGACTGACCGTCTTGAAGCAGCTGATAGACCCGCTCGCGCATATCACCAGAGATCGGCGCGTCCGAGTCATCGATCGCCTGGTTTTCGCATAGCGGGCAGCGCATGGAGGAGGTCAGATCACGGTAGCGCTGCTCCATCACCGGGTCGTCGAACTCGCGGAGTTCAATGCCTGCCGCGACAACGCTGCCTGCCAGCGTTAGCAGAACAGCAGCGAACACCCAACGCATTAACGCCATTTTTCCACCTCCGGCAGGATGCGCTCGCGAACGTCTTCAGGTGACACGTAGCCTTTATGGTGGTAGCGAATCACTCCATCGGCATCCACCAAGAACGTTTCCGGTGCGCCGTAGACGCCAAGATCGAAGCCCAGGCTGCCTTCAGGGTCGAAAACATTCACTTCAAAGGGGTCGCCAAACTCGCTTAAAAACTCTAAGCCTTTCTCGCGGGTATCTCGGTAGTTGATGCCCACCATACGGATGCCGTTATCAGCGAGTTCTAACAGCTGCGGCATTTCCTGCTTGCAGGCGGGACACCATTCGCCCCATACGTTGACGAGCGTGACCTCCCCTGTCAGCAGCGATTGATCCACCTGACGGTTGGCATCCCGCAACGTGGAGGCTTCGAACGCAGGAAAATCCCGCGCCATCAGCGCTGAGTCTCGCTGTGAAGGGTCGCGCCCCAGCCCTTGATAGAGAAACAGCGCGATGCCCACAAAACCGATGGGTAAAAGAAGCAACAGCAGGCGGCGTGTCATACCGTGGCCTCCTGTGACGGAGATTGATCAATACGTGAGGATGCAGGTTGGCGCGCGGCTGCGCGGCGGTAGCGCTTATCCGCTACGGCCAAGATGCCGCCGAAGGCCATGAGCAGGCCGCCTAACCACAGCCAGCGCACAAACGGCTTGTACTGGACGCGCATGGCATAGCTGCCGTCGCCCAGGTCTTCACCCATGGCCACATAGAGGTCGCGGAACAAACCAGGGCGCAGCGCAACTTGGGTCATGGGCATGCCGGTGGCGAGGTAAAGGCGCTTCTCGGGGCGCATCACGAAGCTGCGTCCCTCGTCCCCGCGCTGTACCTGAATGATCGAAGTATCGGCCAGGAAGTTGGGGCCACGTCGGTTGGTGAGTTCCGTCATGGTGAACTGATAGCCCGCCACTTCCACGGTGGTGCCCGGCGACATGCGCACGTTGCGTTCGATGTTGTAGTTCGAAACGACGGCAACGCCCACGATGGTCACCGCAATGCCCACGTGGCCCAGCACCATTCCCCAATAAGAGAGCGAGAGCTTGCGCAGCCCGGCGACAAACGAGCTGGCGTGACGGGTCTTGTCGAACAGGTCGCGCACCATCGGCAAGACGATCCACAGCGCAGAAATAATGCCCAGCGACACCCACAGGTTCCATTCGCCGCCGTAGACCAACGGCATGGCCACACCCAGCACGATGGCAGCTGCCGCCGCGAGACCTAGCTTGCGCCACAGCTCACGGCCACTCATGCTTTTCCAACGCGCCACCGGCCCCAAGCCCATGAAGACACACATCACCACGGTGAGCGGTACGAACAGCGCATTGAAGTAAGGCGGGCCTACGCTGATTTTACCCAACCCCAGAGAATCCAGAATCAGCGGGTACACCGTGCCCAAGAGCACCGTGACGGTCATGATGACCAAAATGATGTTGTTGATCAGCAGCAGCGAATCCCGCGAGAGCCAGTTAAAACCGACCTTATGGCTCACCCGCGGCGCACGCAGGGCAAACACTAGCAGCGATAGCGTGACGGTAATCGCCAGCAGCATCAAAATGAAGAAGCCACGGGTGGGGTCATTGGCAAAGGCATGGACCGAGGTCAGTACGCCCGAGCGCACCAAGAAGGTGCCCATCAGCGACAGCGAGAACGTCGAGATCGCCAGCAGCACCGTCCAGCTCTTGAACGAGCCACGTTTTTCGGTCACCGCCAGCGAGTGAACCAGTGCCGTGCCCGTTAGCCAGGGCAATAGCGAAGCGTTCTCCACCGGGTCCCAGAACCACCAGCCGCCCCAGCCAAGCTCGTAGTAGGCCCACCAGCTGCCGAGTGCGATCCCGACGGTGAGAAACGCCCAGGCCACGTTGGTCCAGGGGCGCGCCCAGCGGGTCCAAGCGGCGTCTAAGCGCCCGCCCAGCAGGGCGGCAATCGCGAAAGCAAACACCACCGAAAAGCCCACATAACCCATGTAGAGCATCGGCGGGTGAACCACTAGGCCAAAATCCTGCAACAGCGGATTCAGGTCCGCGCCATCCTGCGGCATGTTGGGCAGCAGGCGTTCAAAGGGGTTGGAGGTCATGAGAATGAAGAGCAAGAAGCCCACACACACCATGCCCATGATGCCCTGCACCCTGGCCACCATGTCGCGGGGCAAGTCGCCCGAGAAGACCGATGCCGCGAATCCCCAACCCGCCAGCATCAAGCTCCATAGCAGCACCGAGCCTTCATGGTTACCCCACACGGCGCTGAATTTGTAGTACCAGGGCAGCAGAGAGTTGGAGTTGTTAGCGACATTAGCCACGCTGAAATCGTCCAGCATGTAGCTGGCGGTCAAGCAGAGGTAGGCAATGGTCACAAACAGGAATTGGCCGATGGCCATGGGACGACCATAGGCCATCCACAGCGGGCGACGCGTGGCAGCCCCGGCAAGCGGCATCACCGCCTGAACCACCGCCATGAGTAGCGCGATAACCAGGGCAAAGTGGCCGATTTCAGGAATGATCTTAATCAACATGGGTGCTCCGAATTAGCATCAGGCTTTATCGCACAGCGTGCGTGCAGTCGTTAATAGTCGCTTCCTTCTGGGGAGCCTTCCTGCTCTAGGCGCTTGCCCACTTCGGCAGCTTTCGCTTGAAAGTCGGCCGGGGAGTAGCCTGCTTCTTCCAGCGCCTGCGCCACTTCGGGCGGCATGTAGTTTTCATCGTGGCGCGCCAGTACTTTATCGGCGTAGAGGCGGCCATCGGCCTGCAGTTCGCCGACCACCACCACGCCCTGCCCTTCACGGAATAGGTCCGGCAGAATACCGCTGTAGTAGACCTCTAGATCATCCACGTAGTCAGTTACCACGAACTCCACATCCAGGCTTTCCGGGTCGCGGGACACAGAGCCCTCTTTGACCATGCCACCCGCGCGAATTTGGCGCTCCATAGGGGCATCGCCTTGGGCAATTTGTACCGGGCTGAAAAACAGATTGATATTGGCGCGCAGCGCATACAGGGTGAGCCCCACCGCAATGGCGGTGAGCGACAATAGCCCTAAGATAACAAACAGCTTCTGTTTACGTTTAGGCGTCATGGTGAACGTCCTTCTGAGCAGAGTTAACTGGCTCTTGCAGGGGCTGCGCGTGCGATGGCTGAGCGTTGCGCTGGGCATTTTCACGACGCGCCCGGCGCTTTACCACGTTGAGTAGCTGGCGGCGTTCCTGACGTGCGTGCCACACAATCACTAGCATCAACAGCGCAGTGACTCCCCAGGCAGCCCACACGTAAACCGCGTGACCGCCCATGGCAAAAAATTCGTTTAGCGAGGAAAAGGCCATTAGTTCGTCTCCTCGGCAAGCTCGCGCACCCAGCGCTTGTTGGCTTCACGACGCAGAATTTCGCTACGCGTGCGCATCAGCGTGAGCGCAATGAAAAAACTGTAAAAGCCCAACACCATGATGAGCAGCGGCGCCCACATATCCATGGTCATGGCAGCGCGGCCGGTAATCGTAAAGGTGGCGGGCTGGTGAAGGGTGTACCACCAATCCACTGAGTACTTAATAATCGGAATATTGATCACGCCAACCATCGCTAGCACAGACGCGGCACGGGAGCCGCTATCGCGGCTGCTAAACGCACCGCGCAAGGCAATTACGCCCAGGTAGAGAAACAGCAGAATCAGCATGGAGGTAAGCCGTGCATCCCACATCCACCAGGTTCCCCAGGTGGGCACGCCCCATACTGCGCCCGAAAAAAGCGCTACGAAGGTCATCGCGGCACCCAGCGGGGCCATCACGGTGGCGACCATATCCGCCACTTTGATCTTCCAGACCATGAATACCAGCCCGGAGACCGCCATGGAGACAAAGATGGATTGGGCTAGGAATGCGGCGGGTACGTGGACATAAATGATGCGAAAACTATTGCCCTGTTGATAGTCCACAGGCGCAAAGGCCAACCCCCAGACGGTGCCTACCAGCAGCAGTAGCGTCGCCGCCACCCAAAAAAGTGGCTGCAGCTTGGCGCTAATGGCATAGAACCACTTGGGTGATCTTAGTTTGTTGATAAAGGCCCACATGGTGTTCCCGTCCTCTAACCGTTAATGCTGATGCGCAGCGATGCCGCAATGGCCCAGGGAGCCAACATCAGCGCCAGCGCTAACAGTGCGCCTAAAATCGCCAGATGCGCGGCAATGCCCTCGCCAAAAATAGCGGCTTGTACGGCACCTGCGCCGAAAATTAGTACTGGTATATAGAGCGGCAGCACCAGCAGCGAGAGCAGCACACCGCCACGGGCCAGCCCTACTGTTAGCGCCGCTCCGATCGCCCCAATTAAGCTCAAGCTGGCCGTACCGAGTGCCAACGACAGCGCTAGCACGGCGTAGCTTCCCGCTGGAAGCGACAGCATGATGCCCAGCAGCGGTGCCATCAGTGCCAGCGGCAGCCCCGTCAGCAACCAATGTACCGCCACTTTTGCCAACCCCAGCGCCGCCAGCGGCTGGGGTGCCAGTAATAGTTGTTCCAGGCTGCCATCGTCGTAGTCGCTGCGAAACAGGCTATCCAGCGAAAGCAGTGCCGCGAGCAGTGCGGCCACCCATAAAAGCCCTGGCGCAATGCTTGCCAACAGCTCTGGATCCGGTGAAATACCAATGGGAAACAGGGTAATCACCAGGGCAAAGAACACCAGCGGATTGAGCACTTCGCCACGACGGCGCAGCATCAGGGTGAGGTCGCGTTTGAGGGTTGCCTTTATGGCCACCAGCAGACCGCCCTGGGGAGCATGGATAGCCACCTCTGGGGTGCTCAGTTGAGCGTGTGAACGTTGCAACGCTGTCTCCTTCTTACCCCAGCTGAATGCGCCTAAGCACAGGTGACTCGGTCAACGCGTGGTGAGTAGTGACCAGAACGCAGCCGCCAGACTGCGCATGCGCCACCAGCTGCGCCTCTAGCGCCGCCACCCCTTGGCGATCAATCGCGGTGAAAGGCTCGTCGAGCACCCACAGCGCCCGCTGGGTCAGGGTCAGGCGTGCCAGCGCCACGCGCCGCTGCTGCCCGGCGGAAAGCTGGCCGGCAGGAACATCTTCAAACCCCGCCAACCCAACGGCAGCCAACGCTGCCTCACGTGCAGGCTCGCTGCCCTTTTCTCCGCTAAGCGCCTGATACCAAGCTAGATTTTCCAGCGGTGACAGGCCTGCTTTCACGCCTGGGGCATGACCTAAATAGAGTAAATTGGCGAGAAAATGTTCACGGGCTTGGCGCATGGGTTCGCCATTCCAGTAAAGCTCGCCACGGTAATCGGTTAATTGCCCGGAGAGTATTTTCAGCAGGGTCGTCTTGCCGCTGCCGTTGGGGCCTTCAATGCGCACAATCTCGCCGCTTTGAATATCGAGATCGAGCCCTTCAAACAGCCAACGGTCGTCGCGTTCACAGGCCAATTGTCGGGCTTGCAGGCACAGGCTCAAAAGACACTCCAGGCACGTTGATTTTGGGTCGAACTCTACACGGAAAGGCCCTTTCTCGCCAGTCACGCTCTGCGGTCTTGGGTCGCAGCGTGACCTGTCTCAATTTCCGCGTAAGAAACCCAGGTGTGAGACAGCACTAGCACTGTATGCAAAAACAGGCTTATACTGTAACAACTGTATAAATAGACACCACAGAATAAAACTACAGCTATCGACTCAATCAAACGCCTTGGCAACGGGCGCTGCATGGGAGAACACACTATGACGATTTGCCTATCCCCTCAGGTAACGTCTCACGTACCTTCTTACGTACCCTCTCAGACGCTGTCTCAACCGGTAGCGCCATCGACGCCTACCCCACTAGCGTCTCGCAGCGCCTCATCACATGCGCGCCAAGCGTGCACACCCCCTCGCGTCACACGTCGCAACACCTACGCCCTGCGTATTCGCGGCGATCGCATGCGCGACTGCAACCTCTTCGACGGCGATGTCATCATCATTCATCGCCACCAGCACGACGCTCATCAAGAAACCGTCGTAGCAACGATTAACCAGCGGGAAGTGGCGCTGAAGCAGCTCTCTATCAGCCGTTTAGGCATTCATTTATGGCCCGAAGATGCAGCGATGTCCGAAGTCTTCCTGCATAATTGTGATATCCAGGTGCTGGGCATGGTAATGGGCGTAGCCCACCACGCAACGGAAACCCGGCACCATTAACGTTATCCACCCTGCTGAGAGTACTATTTGCGCTATCGAGTCCCTGATTTAGCCCCTGAGACATGGCACACCGCCGAGATTGACGTTGAAAAGAGTCAGTTCTTGGCCTGGGTGTGCCACGCTCCTACCACCGACGCCTTCGACGCGCTGCTTCAAGCGGCCAAAGCTGCCCACCCGAATGCCAGCCATCACTGCACTGCGTTTATCGCCGGACCTCCTGGAGAGCAAACGCATATTGGCTTTTCCGACGACGGCGAGCCCGGCGGAACCGCAGGCCGTCCGATGTTCCAGGCGTTGCAGGGCAGCCAGATTGGCGAAATTGGTTGCGTGGTGATTCGCTACTTTGGCGGCACCAAGTTAGGTACCGGAGGTTTGGCACGCGCTTATGCGCAGGCGGTCAATGCCGGGCTGGAAACGCTGCCCACCCGGGAAGTCGTCGAGCGGGATAGCTATTTATTAAAGGTCAGCTTCGCCCACGAAGCGCAAGCCCGCGCTTGGTGCGACGAGCAGGCACTGCCCGTGCAACAGGCGGAGTACGATGGCAACGGCGTGAGCTTAACCATTGGCTGGCCACGCGATGTCGAGCTGGATATCAGCGGACTGGAAAACCGCCTTAAAACATCCATTGAGCTACAGCGAACATAAAAAAACGCGGCTTACACGAGCGCTTGCTCGGTAAGCCGCGTTCTATAGCGGCAGACGTGCTGTCTAACTAGCCGCTTAGCCCAGGTACTTGATCATCACACCGGCAGCCACTGCCGAACCAATGACCCCAGCAACGTTCGGCCCCATGGCGTGCATCAGCAGGAAGTTATGCGGGTTCGCTTCCAGACCCACCTTATTCGCCACACGCGCCGCCATCGGCACGGCAGACACACCCGCCGCGCCAATCAGCGGGTTGATGGGCATTTTGCTGACTAGGTTCATCAGCTTGGCCATCAATACGCCAGCGGCGGTGCCGATGCCGAAGGCTACGATCCCCAGTCCCAGAATACCCAGGGTTTCAAACGCCAGGAAGCTATCGGCCATCAGTTTCGAGCCCACAGAGAGCCCGAGGATGATCGTCACGATATTGATCAGCGCGTTTTGCGCGGTATCGGAAAGGCGCTCGACCACACCACACTCGCGCATCAGGTTACCAAAGCAGAACATGCCTAGCAGCGGTGCCGCGTCCGGTAGAAACAGCGCCACGGCGATCAATAGCATCAGCGGGAAAACCACTTTTTCGAGCTTGGAGACCGGACGCAGCTGCGTCATGGTGATCTTACGCTCTTTTTCGGTGGTCAGCAGACGCATAATTGGCGGCTGGATCAGCGGCACCAGCGCCATATAGGCATAGGCGGCCACGGCAATCGCCCCCAACAGCTCCG
>Ga0208299_1001586_pt1 | contig 16677 bp, 10 predicted proteins | sample 15_taG_FD_184089 | JGI IMG/M metagenome (GOLD analysis project Ga0208299, IMG submission 184089) | Marine viral communities from the Subarctic Pacific Ocean - 15_ETSP_OMZ_AT15312 metaG (SPAdes) (version 2) | ecosystem: Environmental > Aquatic > Marine > Oceanic | place: Pacific Ocean | collected...
TGTAATAGGGTACTCCGCCCCTAGGTGTCTGCCTTACCAGTTCTTCTACCTCTTCTACGGACTTCTGTAGTTTGATTTTTTCTGAAGTATCTGCTTCTCCTTCAAATCTTACACCTTCTTGGAATAGTTCCATTTGTTCAGGTTCAACAGGTTTAGCAAGTTGTTGTTCAATAAAGTCTATTTCATTTTGTATTCTATTAACTCTATTTCTATCTTTTTTAGCAGTTGTTGGTCCTACTCTTCCTCTGCCATCTGCTTCTAATCTTTCTGCGTCATATAACTGTGTTTGTAAATCTCTTAATTCAGTTCTAAGATTTTCTTTATCGCTGACATCTATTAATTTTTCATCAAGAGATAAATCAGCCATACGACTCAATTCAGGTATCTGCAAACGTACACCTTCTATATTAGGATCAGGATGTTGTGTACTTATAATATTTCCTTTATATAAATCATTCAAATCACTTTTAAGAGCTTGAACAACAGAATCTGTACGAGTTCCAAGATTTGCACCTTCATCTGCATATATAATAAAAGTATTTGCTAAAGGACCTTCATCATTAATTGTGGTATCACGAATAGCATATTGTCCTTCACCATTATTTAAAATATCTACTCGATATTTTACAAAACCTTCTTTATCTACAGACAATGGTTTTATACGAAAATTAAAATCGTCAATAGAACCTTCTGAAACAACGCCTTCACTTTCAAGTGTAACTTGGTCAAATTCTTTTGTTACTTCTGCAAATTTCCGAGTTCCTTCACCTTTAAAACCTTTTCCTAAAGCTGTGGTTTCTGCACCTGTTGTTATTGCTGGTTCTGCGTATTGTAAAAATGCAGATAATGCAGTATTAGATTTTGCTGGTAGATTTAATAAGTTTCTTATAGCTTCTACAAAACTACTCCAAGCTTTTTTCGTTTTATAAGGAATAGCTTCTAGTAATTTTTGGAATTCTCTATCAGTAAACCCATGAGTAATAAATTCTGATAAATCTTTAGAACCCTTACCTTTAGCCTTTCCTGTAATCATATAATCAAAATAATGCCTTTTCCAACCTTCATAACGCTGAATATTATTAAAGTGCCTTTGATTAGTAGGCAGATTAGCATCAACTAAAGAAGCAGCTAAATCTTGTATAATTTGAGGTTCTACAGAAACTGTCTCTACATACTTATCAAATGCTTCTTGAAATTCATTGCTATCTAAGGCTTCAGTTCTTTGGAGGACTAAAAGTTCATTGCCTAATTTTCTATAATATGATGTTTTTTCTTCTATGTATTCAACTACTTTATCTTGTACTTTTCCTAAATCTTCAATAGCTTTTATGCTTTTCTTATTTAATTTAACAGGTGCTCTAGCAGCTTCAGGCAACCTTCTTCCTTCAACCATCATCTTATAAGATTCAAGATTAGACTGAGTAGCTGCGTGCATAGCTTCATGTAAAATAGTTGAATAATTAACACCATTATATGATTGACGAAAAGGAAGATGTCTTGAATCAATAGCTTTTACACTATCTGGAGAATTCATAATATACATTTGAAACTTAGTAGGAGTACCAAAACTTCTATAACTTACTGCTCCAGCAGTGGTAAGTTCTCCTCGTATCTGTGAATTTGTAAATTCTAAAGGAAACTCAAAACCTTTTTTCTTCAACTTAACTAATGTTTCATAAGTTTTAGCAGCAAGTATTCTATATTCTTCAGTTGGTGAGTTATCTTTTAACCACTTCATCATTTCAACAGAATCACCTACATATAAATTAGGCTGTCTGTTGCTGCCAGCTTTACTTATAGCCTTACTATTTACAAGACCATTAATTATGTATTCTCTATTTTCTTTATATTCTGTTGGGGTAAGTTTTGTAGTGTCATAAACTTCATTTAAAGGCGGTATGTCTTCTATTTCTATTTCTGTTGGTTCAGGAGTTTTCTTTGGGTCTTTAGGTTTTGGTTTTGGTTCTACATGAGGTGGATTAGGAATACTAATACCTTTTAAATTTTGTAGTTCTTGTGTTGTAATTATAGGATCGCCTGCAACTACTCTAGTAGGTTCTTCTAATGCCTCTTCTCTTATTCTTATGTCATCAGCAAGATCACCTAATCCTCTGTCAATTGGACCAGTATCTAACTCTCTAGTGGTTCTTATTTCACCTCTTGTTCTAGCACCTACTCTACCTGATTCAATATCAGTAAATATATCAGATACATTTTTGTAACCTGATAGACGCATGGCTTCTCCCATGCCTTTAAAGAAATCAATAACCTTATTAAAAATGCCATCTACTTTAGGTGGCACATTCTTAATGTCTTCTTTAGCTTTAAACATCTCAGCAATAGCTTCTTCCACAAAGAATTCTTCTCTTTTCTCTTCTGTTAGTTCTCTACCTGCTAATGTAGGAGTATTAATATCTACACTTCTTTGATAGAAAGTTTTATTTTTAAACTTATCATCAAATGATGCTGGAACTTTTTTGCTTTTTACTTGGTTACGAAGATAGTTATATTCTTTTTCATTAATTAAATCTTTGGCTCTCAACGCATGAACCATCTCATGGTCAAGAACTCTATTTAATTTTTGTTGTATTTCTATTTCAGAAAGATTGCCGTCAGGATTAATTCTGTTTAAAGATAAAAATATTATGTCAGACTGTTTGTCATACTCTCCTTCTACTCCTCTGTCTTTAACCTGTCTAGGATCATATATAACTTCATTGTCTTTAATCTGCCTTAATGTGCTTGCAGACAATAATTCATCACTAATAATAACTCCCGTATCACCAAGACCTCTTTCTTTTAATATTCTCTGAGCTTCTTTAGCAAACTTATTAGTTCTGCCTTCTTCTATAGCTTCTGCATAATTTAAAAACTTAGGTTCTATTTCTTCAGGAGGTAATACCTTTTCTTGTTTAACTCTTTCAGATTCTACTAACTGGTCAATAATCTCTGGTGGTAATTTATTTTCTGCTTCAAGCTTGGCTCTAAACTCTTCTGGTGTTTGTCCAAAACTTTCAGTTCGTCTTGCAATATCAAACTCAAAGTTATCCCTGATATTCATAGTTATCATATCGTCTTTAAGTTCTGCTCTACCACTAGCTAATAAATCTCTTTCAAACGCATCTGCCTCTTGTATTGCTAAATAAGAATTGTCTTCAAAATTACCTTCATTATATTTAGCTTTTTTTCCTGTATATCTTTGGGTTAAAAAGTTTTCAATATCTAGCATTGTAAAATCAGATTTACCAACACTAGCTACAAAATCAGCCATATCTTGTGCTATATATTCTCTAGGTTTAAAGTTAGGCATTTCTATTTTGTTATTAAACTTAGGCATTGCATGAATCCTAGCTAACAAAAGTTCTTTTTGTCCTTTGCTCATATCAGCTATTACACCAGAGCCAGTAAAAACTTCAGCAGCGTGTCTAAAAGCAGGTGATACTAGTGAGTCTTCTTTAATATTTTTAGAAGCAAGCATAGATTTTAAAAACTTAGGAGTAGTATTTAGTTTTTGTTTACCAGCAGTAAGAGAAGGTTCACCAGACTTTTCTGATTGTTTAAATACAGCCTGTGCCATACTTTCTGTCATGGTGTTAAAGTCTTTCTTAGTAAGAAGTCCTTTAGCTTCTTTCATAGTAAAAGTTTTATCTTTGTTTTGATCTACAAAATTCTTTTTACCTTTATCTTTTAATCTGCTGTTATAAGCAGCAATATCATTAGCACCAACAGTTGTAGCTATTGGGTCTAATAAAGTTTGCCCAATTTCAAACGCAGCAGAGCTATTAACATTACCTTGTAGGTAAAGCATATTATCTAATTGGGATTTAAGAAGTTTGTTGTTTTCAGCAGTTTTTAATTTATCAATACCTATAACTGCTTCTGCCTGTGAAGGGGCTGTTGCCATTACAGGATTACTGGGGTTGTTTAAGTTTAATATAGAGTAAGTGCCATCAGCATTTTCTACATAATCTAAGTTGATGATTTCTTGGATGAAATCAGGGGGAGGGATGTTTGGGATATTTACTTGAACAGGTTCTTGATATTCTTGAATAGTACCTTGTTGAATTCCTAATTCTACTTTTTTAGCGTTCATTAACGCTTCTTTGTTTAGAGTTTCTCTTCTTGCTTTTTCTTGTGCATGAAAGTCTTTTATGCCTTTTTTGCCCATACTAGTAACAACTAGATCAGCTCCAGCACCAATAATGCCACCTATAGTAAACTCGTCAAAGAGGCTTTCGCCTATAGGCAGTTCCTCGCTGTATAAACCACGAGCAGTTAAATCTTGCAATATACTTGCAGTTACCTCTTGACCACCTTCAAATGCCCATGATTTAAGAGCTGAGATTAATTTTTCTTTTGTTGAGGGTGGAGCTGCTTTAGAAATTTTAGAAAATATATGTGCAACAGGTAGTATTTCTGTAATACCTATAGCACCACCTAATAGAGTGGCAGTCGTTTCTGTTAAGCCACCAACGTCTTCACCCATCTCTCTAGCCATATTTAGACGATCAGCTTGTGCTGACATACCTGTAGGTATAGCTAATGCTGCTGGCACTCCGTACTGTCCAGCTTTTTGGCTTACAGCACCAGCTTTAGATAAAAGACTACCTGCTTTTGCAGCACCTAAAAAGGGTACAAATGAACCAATACCTTCACCTAGTTTTGTACTAAATTTATCTGCGTATCTGGGATCGGCTGCAAGTGCTGAGTCTTCTCGTAAAGATTGTTCCAATCCACGCAGTCCTTTAAGTGCCTCACTATCATCACCAATATCAAATAAAGAAACTATACCTGTTGGTACATCTAAAGCTAAACTAGCTGCACCTCTCGGTATAGCTTTAAGAAATTCTTTGGCTTGCCCTAATGTAGAAGTCTCGTCTAGGTCTTCCTTGTATTTAATTTTTACGGCATCAACAAATCTTTTTCTTTGTAAAGGGTCTGATGGAATATTGTATTTACTTCCATCAGGTGCTTTATATACGCTCATTAGTTTATTTTTGGTCCTAATGCTTTATCAACATCAAGTCCTGTTAATGAATTTGCATCTATACCTTGTAAAGCTAAAATTTGTGAAGTTAAAAGTTGAGAAGCTTGATTTAATTCAAGTTTACGTTCATCTGTCAATTCAATTTCACCTTCACGAGCTTGTTTCAATGTTTCTGTAATATTATCTAAAATATCAAACTTTTGTTCTAAAGGTAAATTTTCTAATTCAGCTCTTATTTTTTCAGTATTAGCTTTATAGTAATCATCTTTGGCTTGTCCTTCTAATAAGGCATCTTCTCTAGCTTGTTTTCTTTCAGCTAAACCAGCTAATCCCATACCAAGTTCACTCATATTTCTAGAACCCATTATAAGACCACCTAATCCTACTAGGTCATAGTCTATTTCTCTTTTGGGTTTAGCCATTCCTGTAGCTTTATCTCTAAGTTCATCTAGTAGTTTATCTTTATCTTTATCTTTATCTTTATCTTTATCTTTTGTTTTTGTTGGTTCAGGTTGCCCTGTTAATTTATTTATTCCAGCTAAAATTGGTGTTATTGTTGCAGCACTTGTAATCGGATTTTCTGTTATTGGTTTTATAATATTACGATAACCTGTTCCTCCATATGCTTCATCAGTAGTAAGTCTACCGCTTGGATTTTTTTTAGGTCTTGAAAAATAATTTTTTATACCTTTATATGCTTTAGGAATAAAAGGTAATGTTTTTCGTAGTGCTTGAATTCCTAGTCCTCCTACAGGAATACTAGCTATATAATCCATAGCTTCATCACCAAATTCATCTCCATACATAAATTCAAAAACAGCATCTCCTAAATCACTTGCTGTTTTTGGAGCATTACTTTCTGGATAAGGATTAGTAGATGAACCTAATACATTTGCATATGGATCATCAAAAGATTGATCTAAAGAACCGCCATTAGCATAAGCAGTTAAACCACCGCTAGCCATTCCCATTTGTCTTTGTCGCATTTCATTACGAGAAGCATCTCTAGCTGCTTGCAAAGAATCATTACTTCTATAAATGTCTTTACCATGCCCCCATTGAGGAGTAAAAGCATTTAATTTTGATCCTAGAATTAAAGTATCTGTTTCTGTTTGTAGTGCTTTTCTAAATTCTTCTTCATCTATAATTCCTTGCATATACAATTTTTTGTATAAGTCATACTTTGGCAAAAATGTTTGTGTTCTGCGACTTACATTTTTTATTTCATCTTGAGTTTCTTTTAAAACACTTTCAGGAGAAATTGGTTTCGGAGGTCCAACTTTTGTTTTTCCTCTATTTGCATAACCAATTAATCCACCACTAGCCATTTGCATAGGAGCAGAGGCAGGCATACCCATAGACTCTGAAGAGAAAGCATCAGTTGGAGCTGATTCAGATGGCATACCTGCTTGCAAACCTTTAGGTTGAACAAACTCACCAACAACCTCTTCTGCTACTGTAGAAGTAGGCTTAGGTTGAGCTGCTGCGTAAGCTTTTTCGTTTTGTGTACGTCTTTGTATTTCCGCTAATACTAAATATGGAGGATAAGAGGCATTAGGGTCTTGCGACATCTGTGCCAATTGATCTTTAGGAACATATTCTAATTCTGTAGCCAGTTTTACTAAATTCATATTTTAACCTCCCATTCCTCTATATAAGCCTAGACCTGACAAGCCAGCACCGACTGCTGTTTGAAATAATCCAGGTTGTTGTTGAAACGTACTAACTGTTTGTTGTGGAGTAGCTGGAACACCTCGTAGAATATTACTAAACATACCAAGTCTATTTTGAGAATAATCTCTTTGTCTTTGAAAGTCTTCATAACCTAAATCCATACTGGCTTGTTCCAAGGCTCTTTGTTGTGATCCAATTCCTTGTAAAGCTTGTATCCTTGATATGGCATCCTGATTAATAGTTTGACCTGCACCCATTAATCCTTGTGCAGCAGCTAAGTTATAACGATTAGACATATCATAAGCACTCTGCCCAAACTTCTCTTGTGCTTGTCTAGCTGCTTCTTCTTGTTGTTGTGCAGTTAAACCAAGTTTTGCTGCTTCTTGTCTTGCAGATTCACCAGCTTGATATGCTTGTAGCGATTGAGCACCTTCTTGTTGTAAAGCCTGTTGACTTAACTGGAATCCAGACTGTGCAAACTTTTCTTGTGCTTGCTTTGAAGCTTCTGTTTGTTGTTCTGCTGTTAATCCTAAAGAGGCAGCTTGTTGTTTTGCTTGCTCTCCAGCTTGGAATGCAGACTGCATTAACTGTTCTTGTGTTTGTTGTGCTCCTTCACCCGCTTGGAATTGTTGTAATCCAAACTGTGCAGCACCTAATCCAGCAGCTCTTTCTGCTGCTAACTGTTGTTGAGCTGACTGAAATGCTGCCTGACTACCCCTAGTTTGTATATCGCCTAGTTGTTGTCCTAAATTACGCTCTCGCTCTGCTTGTTGTATGGCTTCTCTGTAACCACCTAAACCACCTTGAGCTGTAGCTGCATCGCCTATACCTTTACCCATTAGGTCAGACTGTCTTCTTGCTTCACGTTTTTCAACGTCTATAACATTTTGTTGGTAAGGCGACATAAACCTTTGTAAGTTTTGTTCATATCCTATAGGTGAATAACTATCACCAACTATTCCTGCCATATATTGTGATTGTCTTGCATCAGGTCTATAAGATGATCCTATTTGTCTACCTTTATAATCTGAATCTATAGTTCCTGCTTGATAGGTCGGACCAGCATCTCCTGCTGTATAACCAGAATCAAATTCACCTGCTTGATATTGTGGAGTTCCATAACCTTGTGTACCACTATATCTAGCTGATGCGTCTGTAAATTGTTGAGGAGTACCAGAAGTGGCAAAACCTCTAGTCATAGCTTGACTAGTTAATTCATCAGGTGAAAAGTAGGCTAGTCTTTGACCGCCATATGGAGTATATCCTTGTAGTGATTCAGCCTCACCACGTTGCATAAGCCGTTTAAAATACGGCTCAACGTATTCAGGTAGGTCTGTGCTATAAACAGTTTGCTCTGTTGGTGCAGAACTTCCGCCTCCGCCTTTAAATTTCTTCATTTATCATCCTCAAAATTATATTCATAAAATGTTGCAGGTCTTTTCCATCCCTTTCTTCCTTTAACCCAATTCCATTGTCCGTGCCTTCCCATCCCTTCTATGCCATCGCATCCGTTATCTTTGGCAAATTTAGTCATTATTTCAAGACCACGCTCTATCCAATCTTGCATATTCTTACCTGCCGTATGCTCTAAATTAAGCATTTTTTTGCCTGTAGGGTATGTATTAAATATAGTGACTTGAATTCCTGTAATCTTAAAATTACCTGTATCAAAAATTATCCAAAGATGTGCTTGGCTATTAAGAATATCATAGTAAATATCTTCTAATCTTGTCCTTCCCCCTGAACGGCTAGCAGATTTCTTTAAGAAATTTTCTATTCCATTCCAAACTAGAGGCAAGCTATCAACAGGAACTAATGAGAAATCATATACTCCTGAAGCTTCCTCTTTTATTGCTGCTTCATTCATGCAGGCAATACCTTATTTACATTAATTCTAGGTGCTTGAGTAGTGCCTCCAGTCTTAGCTTGCCTTACTCTATCCATCATGTTGTAAAGTTCTTTAGAACCAGCATCTGAACTTCCATCACCAAGCATAGATACTACGTCAGCAGGAACAATAAACTCGTCTTGAGATACAGCTATTCTTTCTTTATCGCCTATCATACCTCTTAAATCGTCATCCATTCCCCCTTCGCCATCACCTCTGATTAAACCTTCTGTTTGTGCATCAGGCACTATAGACTCAAGCACTTGCTGTCTAAGTTGCATAAAAACTTCGCTTCCATATTTATCTATAAACATATTTAAAGCTTCTTCGTTTTCATTTTCACCTAAAACAAATTTAACTACTTCTTGAGTAAGTGGATCATTGTTTATATCAGCCATACCACCTTCTTGAAAACCAGTTACTCCTCCAGAAGCCATCATTCCTTGTCTGGCGTTAATCATATTTCTTAGATTTCTTCGAGTAGGTTGAGTTCGTGTTGGTTTTTTAGCAACAGATGCTGGTGCTGGTCTTGCTGCTATGCTTTTTGCTATTTGATCTGCTCTTGCTAACTCAGCTTGTTCTTGTTCAAATGTTTTACCGCCACTTTCAGCAAAGGCTTTTTGTAAATTAGCTGCCATTGCTGCATTTTTAGCTTTTTGTATTTGTCCTTGAGTTACTGGACCTTGCGCTTGAGCCAACTCTAATTCTAATTGTGCATCCGTAGCTGCTTGTTGTAAGTTTTGATCTACAGATAATTCAGGCATTGCTTGTTTTATTTTCTCTATTTCTTTAGGTGATGTAATCATCTCTTTAGGTTCTACTGGAGCTGGAGATATAGGTAATATTTCTGGAGCTGTTATTGGTAATCCAGTAGCAGTTATAGGTGATGCAGTTTTTGGTATTTGTCTTCTATTAGGAACTAAATCTTCTGCTGGCAGAAGTGTAGGAGCAACAGATGGCGGTCCTAATTGCGGTGTTAATTGCGGTGCTACAGGTGAAGCAGGTGCTAATGTTGGTCCAGATGCTGCCACATTCTGCAAAGGTATAGACGGAGCTATCGGTGTTCCTCCTGTTGGTGGTGTTTCTACAGCTTGAGGTAATGCTAAACTCGGTACAAATCCAGTGCCAAGGTCAGTTCTTGGTAATGCCATAGCTGGCTCTACAGACATATCAACTGGTGGTGTTATAGGTTGTTTATTGGTATCAAATCCACCTTCTAATTCTAATGGAATAAAACCACGTTCATTTTGTTTAAGAGCCTGTATAGGTGAATCAAAATAATCTAAAGCAGCACTAAAGTCTGGCTCATTAGTTTGTGGAATATTTATTTGAGGTAGAGCTAATTCAGATTCAGTCATTAAAGATGCACCTACTTCTGGTATATTTATTTGGTTTTGAGCTAATTGTGGTATAGAAACTTCTGGTATATTTATTTGAGATAAATCTACTTCAGGTGCAGCCATTTGTGCTTGTGCAATTTGAGCTTGTGTAATTTCTGGTATATCTATATTTGGTGTAAAACCTAAATCATTAAAATTTTCACCAAGACCTAAATCATCTCCTGTAATTGGTACAAAGTTATTATTAACTTCATCAAAACCTGCACCTACACCAATTTCTTTTTCAGGAATATTAAATTGATCTAATATATTTCTAGAATCAAATATTCCATTTTCATACTGATTCACTAATGATTCAAAATCCATACCACTAAAATCTATATTACTTAAATCTATATTTCCTATGTTAGGAATATTTATTCCTCCGCCATAATCAGGCAAACCAATTTCAGGAATACCTATATCAGGTAGCTGTGGTTTCTCAAATATAGGTGGAGGAGTAGGTCCTTTTCTGAATTTTAATCCTTCTGGTGCTTCTCCTGTGTAAGCAGCATATGGATCAATAGATGTTTGTGGTGCTATATAGGCTTGTCTGCCTCCATAACCGCCTTTAGAGCCTTCATATGTATCTACTCCTAAAGAAGGTGCACCTGCTTGTAAACTTGACGCAGGAGCTGATATCGTGGCTGGATTAAAATACATAGTTTCAGGTGAAAAACCTGCCATAAAATTAGGATTAACCTGATAAGCTTGTCTTGCTGGCGCAAATATTTGTGGCAACTCTCCACCTATATTATCAGGTAACTCGCCAAATCTACCGCCTTCATAATAACCAGTTCTTCCACCTTCTGCTGAGTAAAGAATAGGTTCAGGATTATCAAGAAGATTTTGCTGTCTACGTCTTCTATATTCTTCTTCACTTTCACCTAGCATTCTTTCAAAAGCTTCTTGTGATTCCATTATTCCAGTACCGCCCATACCTATACCTGCTGGTATGTACGCCATAGGGTCTGTAAGACCTGTAGCTAAATTACCGAAACCTTCACCAATAGTGTTACCTGTAAAAGCATCTTTTAAAGCACCTACACCTGTTCCAGCATAACCTTCTACTGCTGTTTTACCAGCTTGTGCTATTGCTGGTTGAGCTGCTGCTATATTTCCTTGTAAAGCAAGTTGTCCTGCTTCATTTAAAACTTGCTGACCAGCCGTTGCTCCTGTCATACCAGGTGTAGAAAGTAGGTTTTGTGTTGCTGCATCTGTTGCTGTTTGTGTTGCTGCTGCTGTTGCATCTGCTCCAGCTTTAGCTGCTCCTGCACCTTGCATAGCAGTTCCTAGTCCATATCCTGTTAAACCAGCCAATAGTCCTTTTTTAAGATCACCTGTAGCTGCCCATTGTGCAAGACCTGAACCTAAAGCACTTGCTCCTAAAGCACCCATGCCACTAAATAATGTTGGTCCTAACATAGAACCTATTATTGGTGCTAAGAAAGGTAAGAAAGCTTCTGGTTGTCCAGTTTGTGGATTAACAGTTAAAGGCATTGCTGATGCTAATCCTCGCACTTCTGCTGGATTAACGTGCATAAGCATAGAATCGCCATAGCGACCCTTAGAAGCTATATTTTTAACTTGTCTCTGGATTTCATTCATTATCTTTCCTCTTTTGTTTCGCAGCCGAATACATTAAAACTCATATCTACTGCGCTTGTATAAACCTTTAATACATCCGTTTGATTAAGCGTTATACCTATAACTATAGCTAGCGAATCATTAGCTGCAACTGATTTGTCATAGTATAAATACTGTTTATCGTCTGCACCTGCTCCAGCCACATGAACACTTAGTCTAAAAGTTATAGCCGAACCCGTTCTGTTAGCTGCCATAATAGAACTAATTGTGGTCTGCGTCATATCAGGAACAGTATATAAAACTGTTGTGGTTGTAGCGGAAGGGTCTAATTGACCTAATACTTTTAAGCTATCAGCCATGCTTTAACCCCATTAATAAAAATTGATGTCTTTTAGAAGCTTTGCTTGTTACTGTAGACTGCATTCGCTGTATAGTTGTTATTTTAACATTTAAGTCTTCTATCGCTTGCTCAATGGTTCTGCGTGTAATAGCTTCATTATTAGCATCATAATCTAAATTAACCATAGGTAATGCTAGCGTTTTAATATCAGCCATTATCTTTTCCCATCTGGTCTAATTTCCAATCTCAAATCTCCTAAACGCCAACCAAAGTCACTAGACGAATTAGATATACGCATAGCTGCTTGTCTGCTTCTAGCTCTAGTATTCTCAAAAGTAGAAGCTGGAGTTACATTTATAGTTTGTAAAGTAGACAAATCTTGCAAAGGATAATCTCTACCTTTTATTGTAAAAGTAACAGTATCACTTGTTGTTTGTTGATTTCTAAATTCTATATCAGGTATTAACTTAGATATAAAAGTAAAGTTTTCTCCATCAGGAGCTAAATCAAAATCACTTGATTCTATATATGCAGTAAAGGCATTTGCTCCATCTCCATGACCTATTTCATGGCTATAAACATAATTTAAATTTGAAGTATCATTTTTACTAGCACCCATTGGATTTTCATATATAGATGCTTCACTCCAAGCAGTTCTCACAAAGTTATCAGTAGTTGTTCCTATTGACCAAGTTTCTTCTAAATAGTTATATATAACGTATTTATCAATTTCTGTACTTGTTCCTGAAGGGTAAAACCAAATTACTTCATTCACTCCTGCATTTGAACCTCCAATAACTTTATAAGCCTGATCTTGATTTAAATCAGATAAAACATAATCCAACACAGTACAAGGCAATCTTTGTGAAGTTCCTGAATAAACATGGAATCCATCACGATCCATAAAATACACTCTATTATTGGCACTTGTAGCAGAATTAGGTGATATTAAGCTAACGCCTTCAGCTACTTCTGTAAAACTAAATATAAAAGGCTCACCCACAAAACGCATTGAAACTATGCCAGAATCTGTCCAAATAAGTATTTCTTGTCTGGTTCTTAATGCACCTACAATTGTAGAACCTTGTGATAATTGCACACCGCCAGCCTGATTAGTGGCTGTAGGTGTCCAATCTACTGCACTTTCTCTATCTGAAAATCTAATTAATAAAGGATCAATAGCAGAACTTCCTATAGGATTAGAACCAAAAGCTATAACGTGCTTATCAACATCAGATGTCATAATTTGTAAACAAGCCGTAGGAACATCACTAGCTCCAGACTCTGATGACAATGCAACGGCTCTAGCGGTTAATCCATCTGATTTATCCCAAAAGTATATACCACCAGCTCTAGGTGCAGCTATTGTATCGTCACCAAAGTTATCTATTGTCCACAGTCTTAATTGATTAGTAAGTGTTAAATCTCCTGCCGAACCAAATGTACCTGCTCCCCATGTATTTACACCCCAACCAGTACCCCTTACATAAACATCTAAGCCAGAATTAATTTGATACGCTCCAACTACGGAACTACCTCCGTTACCACTGTCACTACCATTAGCAGTTACTGTATCTCCGTCTGTGTCTTTAGCGGTTATTGTGTAAGTATTTATTGAGGAGACTCCATCTATTTGATATTCTTGATTGAGAACATCGGCAGTAACTAATCCCCCTAAAGTGGCAGCACCACTGAAAGTTACAAAATCTCCCGTTACTGCACCATGACTTGCATCAGTTACAGTTATAGTTGAACTACCATTACTCGCAGAAAAGGTAACATCTCCAGCAGAAGTTGTTGCTCTTAAAGGAGTTATGTCGTAGTAAACATCACCATTTAAGTTATAAAGTTTTTGATGAGTGCCTAAGATAACAAACGAATCACCATTTACTGCTTTGTATGGATAAAGTTGTCTGCAAGTTCCAATATAAGAATCTGTTGTAAACTTATTCCAGCCTCCTATCCTTTCTGGTTTACCTTTGCGAAATCTTACTTTATCAGCATCAAACCAACCACCCTCATTTGAGTAGTTTGTTCCTTCTTTATTTATTCCTGGTTTGAAAACATATTTAGCTAAAGCCATTGTTAGACCTCAATCCATTCTTTACCTTCAAACAAAAGAGCTTCAGCTTCTCTTCTTCTTATTAATCCTTGCAAAGTCTTTCCTCCTGCTTTATTCCATCGTTTTATTTGACTAGGAACTAAATGATAGTCACCAGCATTAAGTAATTTTAAAAGAGTTGAATCATTTAAGTTAGTTGGTCCTAAGTTATAGACCCAAGCACATAAAGCATCAAATTGATTTTGCTCCAAAGGAACTTTGACCATATCATTTATATATCCCTCATATTCAGGCATTTCTTCAATTAATAAATTTTCTGCTTCATCTTGATTAATGCTATCTCCCTCTTTAACTTGCTTGGTATGTCCATAACCTATTGTCCAAACTCCTACTGAATCTTGATAGGCATCTAATTTACATCCCTCAAACCTTTTTATTAAAGATAAACCTTCTTGTGATATATTCATATTACTTCCCTTCATTGGGTTGATTCGTAGTAACCTTCCTATAATAGACAACAACTTGTTTAAGTTCATTTATATATCTTTTTAACTCCTGCATATTGTATGACATGATTTCATAATCAGGCACAGACATAGCAAAAAATACTACTTGTCCATGCTCCTTCTCAACTCTTTGCAGAAATTCTTCTATATTTTTATCAGAAACCACATACCAGTAAGGTTCTTTTAAATCTATCTCTCTAGGCATAACAGGCTGTGCTATCTGCCTTTCTAAAGCTTTTGTTGTTATTTGTACGTTTTGTTTACTGGGAAACAGACTGCAACTGGAGACCATCATCAAGGTCATCAATATTGCGACTGTCTTCTTCAATGCTATCAAATACATTTTTTGTTCCTTTATTGACTTTAGGCTCTAATAAAGATGGCTTTGCTGCTGCAAGCTTCGTTAAATCATGTCTTTTAAATATGTCTAGATATCTAGACATTTCAACCTGTATAGCTTGATTTTTACTTTGTATCTCTAATAAACCTTCTGTTTGCACTTTGAAATCATTTTGCAAAGATTCTATAGCAGCTTTCTGTTCTTGGTCTCTTAGTTCAAATGCTTGGTTTAAAGCAGATAAACGCGCATTCTCATTCCATAAGAAATAACCAATTATTAATAAAACTACAATTACTCCAGACAAAATTTTACTCATATTCTATGCCCATGTATAAACCTGTAATGGTTTAGCTTTTCCTTTAACCTTTATCGGTTCTAATAATTGTAGCTTAAAATCAACATTTTTTGCAGTTTCTTCACCAATTAATACACCAACTCCTGCGATCTTCGTACTTGATTCTAATCTTGCAGCTACATTACAAGGGTCGCCAATTAGACTAAATGCAAATCTATCCGTAGCTCCAAAGTTACCAGCTATACAAACTCCAGAATTAACTCCTATACCAATAGCCATTTCAGGTATGCCTTCTTCCTTAAATTTAATGTTTAACTGGTCAATATTCTTTTCTATCTCTTGTGCTGCCTTTAATGCTAATGTGTGATGATCTTCTTGTGGAATAATAGTATTCCAATGAAACATACCCGCATCACCAATAAATTTATCAGTACATCCATAATATTTATTTGCTGCTTGTACTTGTGCATCTAATACAGCGTTCATTATGTATGTGACCATTTCAGGTTCAACTGATTCAGATAAACTTGTAAACCCTCTTAAATCAGTAAATATAATAGAACAATCAACTCTTTTTCCATTTACCTGACACAACTCAGGATTATCTTGTAATTTTTTAACCATTCTTGGGTCAAGGTATTTACCAAATTGTGCCTTAATCTGCTGTCTAAGCTTATATTGCTCCCTAAAACGTAAATAAAATGCTGTTGAAGCTGTTATAAATTGAGATATTAAAGCCCAAACTACATCAATTAAAAGCCCTTGCTGTATAAAATAATAACCACTACCTGCTGTAAATAAAAATAATAAACCAGTTATAGATATTCCTAATGTTATTCCAAAAATATTTATTAGATACCATGCCAAAATAACTGTTATTCCAAATATTAATATTTCAACAGCTATACTCCAATCAGGAACATAAGGACTATTTTCTATTAATATGCTTTCAGCAAGTGCTGCTTGTATTTTATGTGGCTCTAATAACCCACCATTAGGAACTGCTATCTGAGGCATTATGCCTTTTGCAGTAAAACCAATGAATACAAACTTATCTTTAACATTCATCTCAGCTAAATCTGTTTGTGGAGTATTCACGAAACTTATCCACTTGCGACCTAAAACATCTGTTTTGACTGGATTTAAGCCCTTAACCCTAATTTCTTCTATACCATTATCATTCGTCTTTATAATATAAGTATCTGCACCTGTTAAAACTTTTAATACTTCTATTCCGTATGAGGCTACCCATCCGTCAGGTGTTCTTAATAACAGTGGTAATCTTCTTACAAGCGAATCTACTTCTGTTCTAGCTACTGCTATTCCCTGATTAGCGTTTTGTTTAAGTATATCTATGTTTTGAATAACGCCTTGTGCATCTATACCACCTTTGTCATCTCCCATAATGACTGTTCCAGTAGTAGGTGGATAATTTCCATTATCATTTTCAAACATTGCCAAGATACTTGGTGCGTAAGATAAGGCTTTAGAGAATTCTTTATCTCCGCCAAATCTATCTGGTTGAGGAAAGGCGACTACCCAACCGACACCTATCGCTCCACTATTTAAAATTTCTATCTGTATTTCAGCGAGCCTTTGTCTACTCAGTGGATAGCCAC
>Ga0208299_1001590_pt1 | contig 16642 bp, 21 predicted proteins | sample 15_taG_FD_184089 | JGI IMG/M metagenome (GOLD analysis project Ga0208299, IMG submission 184089) | Marine viral communities from the Subarctic Pacific Ocean - 15_ETSP_OMZ_AT15312 metaG (SPAdes) (version 2) | ecosystem: Environmental > Aquatic > Marine > Oceanic | place: Pacific Ocean | collected...
GGTAACTGTATGGCAGAGGGTATGACCGAGGTAGACGCTAGGGTCTATGCTATGAAATATGGTTACTCTATTGGTAGGACAGAGGTAAATAGCAGTTCACCGGTGAACCTCAATTCTGAGGGTGTAGAGATTAGCTATGAGAACAAAGACATTCTAAGTGAGGAGGATTTCGAATGAGATGTAGATGTTGTGATAGACTATTGACCGAATGGGAGTCTAAAGCTAGAGACCCTAAAGACAGGTCCCAATTTTTAGACATTTGTGGTATTTGTAGATATAAATCTAGTCATTATATGGAGGAGGAGGAAGTATTAAAAAAAGAAGACATTAATATTGATTCTGGGTGAAAGTGTAGTATAATATTACTATAGATAAAAATAAAGTGACAATCATAATGGTTATCACTTTGTTTTTTTCTTTAGTGTGATTGTTTACATCTTAGGTGAGTCTATGAGACCCGCCCACCTAAGTTTTTTTTCTACAGGGTCTTGGAGTATAATTATGGTAACTAAAGGAATAGCAAAGTACGTCTATCTTGATAGCACGGAAAAATTTCAAGGTGAGGACACTGGTAAGTACACACTTACTGTCGCCCTTGACTCTAAAGAAGCTAAGGCTCTAGAGAGTGAAGGTGTTAAGGTTCGCACTATCAAGACTGAGGACGGTGGCTCTTATAAAGCCCGTAAATTCTCAACAAAATATCCTCTCTCTTTTGAAATGATTAAGACTGCAGACGGTGAGTCTATAGGTCACGATTTTGGAGCAGAGAGTGTCGTTGAGGTACTATGGAAAAAAGGCAACGAACACCCTCAACACGGTGTAGCTACCTATCTCACTGCAGTCAAGGTACACGAGCGTACTGAAGGCTACAGGTCTGCTGATGAAGAGACCGGTGAGTTCTTCTCTGCATAAAGTCTCTACATTCGTAGAGCATCAGCCCTGCCCTGCCTGTAGAAATACAGGTGGGGATAGGTCAGGTGATAACCTATCGGTCTATTCTGACGGTCACGGTTATTGCAATGCCTGTGGACATTATCAAAAAGATGTCACCGGTGACAACAATTTTGTAGAGGAGGTAAGTATTATGCAAACAATAACACCGAGAGGTGTATCTAATGCGTCAATTAAAGATAGACGTATATCATCTAAAATCACATCTAAGTTTGGTGTGACTGTAAGTTACGACAAGAAAGGTCAGGTAGAAAAACATTACTACCCATACTACGACTCTAGCGAGAGCAATAGGCTACTCGGCTATAAAGAGAGAACTGTCGCAACAAAAGAGTTTCAAATAATAGGTACTAATAAAGGTTCAGGTCTGTTCGGTCAGGAAGCTAATCGTTCAGGAGGTAAGTATCTAACTATCTGTGAGGGCGAACTAGATGCCCTTTCCGTCAGCGAAATGTTCGACGGTAAGTGGCAAGTGGTCTCTCTAAAGAATGGAGCGTCATCATCAGCACGAGATATTAAGGACAATCTAGAGTACATCGAGTCTTTTGATAATGTCGTGTTATGTTTCGACCAAGACCAAGCTGGATTTGATGCTATAAAATCTTGTCAGGATATTATATCTGTTGGTAAACTAAAGGTCTGTAAGCTACCTATGAAAGATGCTAGTGAGATGCTGATGGCAGGTAAGGTCAGAGAGTTCACTAATGCTTGGTGGTCAGCAGAGTCCTATACGCCTGCAGGTATTGTTAAAGGTAGTGATACTTGGGAACATCTACTGAAGGATGAAAATATCGTGACTGTAGATTATCCTTATCGAGGTCTAAATATGCTGACTTATGGGTTCAGAGAGAAGGAACTGGTAACTATAACAAGTGGTGCAGGTATGGGTAAGACGAGTCTTGTAAAAGAACTGGAAGCATACATACTAAATAGGACTGATGATAATCTAGCAATAATCCACTTGGAGGAGTCTATCGAGAGGAGTGTTAAAGGTCTGATGTCTATTGAGGCTAACTTACCTATCCACATACCTCAGTATGAGAGAGAGTTAAGTCCTGAAGCTAAAAAAGACTTATGGCAAAAATCTGTTGGTAATAAGAATGTATATTTCTATGACCACTTCGGTAGTATGTCGGAAGACTCTCTACTCAATGTGATTAGAACTTATGCTAAATCTTATGACTGTAAATGGATTGTCTTAGACCATCTATCTATCGTTGTCAGCGACCAAGACGGTACTCTAGATGAACGAAAGACTATTGATGCTATTATGACTAAGCTTAGGAAGATAGTGCAAGAGACGGGAGTTGGATTATTTCTCATCTCTCACTTGAAACGACCACAAGGTAGAGCACACGAGGATGGCGGACAGATAAGCTTATCAGAGTTAAGAGGTTCATCCTCTATCGCACAACTATCTGACATAGTTATAGGTCTAGAACGCAATCAACAGGATGATGACCCTATCATTCGTAACCAGACTACATTGAGGGTTCTGAAGAATAGGTTCTCAGGTTTAACTGGTAAAGCCTGTAAGTTACAATATGATGGTGATACTGGTAGATTAACGGAGGTAGAAGAAGATGTCGAAAGCTTTTTTTGATATAGAGACTGACGGACTCAATGCTACTCGAGTACATTGCATCTGTGCGATGCTTGATAATAATGAGCCTACTGTTTACAATTTTATAGGAGGAAATATATATGGAAATTTTCGAGACTGGCTGGCATCAGAGAATGTCAACACGCTTGTGGGACACAACATTATTAACTTTGATGTTCCTATTCTGCGTAGGCTTAGTGGGATGGATTGGGATTTTAATCTTCGGGACACTCTCGTACTTTCTAGACTACACAACCCTAGCCTTGATGGAGGTCACTCTCTAAGAGTTTGGGGTGAGAGATTACATAATATCAAGGGTGACTATCAAGGTGGATGGGAAGAGTATAACCAAGAGATGTTGGAATACTGTCAGCAAGATGTCCGAGTCACTAAAACATTATACAAACACTTGGAGCTGTGGAGACATCAGCACGACAACGATGAGGCAGTAGATTTAGAACACGATACTGCTGATATCATAAGAGAACAGACCGATAATGGTATGGTCCTAAATGAGGAGCGTGCTTATGAATTACTCGCTGAGATGAAAGAGAAGGTATTAGATATAGAGGATGAGGTACACAAGAGATTTGAACCTCTGCCTGTATGGATACCTCTCGTACATCCTAAAGAAAAGAAACACAACAAGGATGGCAGTATATCTAAGAGGTATCAAGCACAGCTAGACAAGGGTGCTCACTGGAGAATTTTAACTGAGAAGGATAATGACTGGGGCTACTACGAGTATCCTGAGTTCAACCTTGGTTCTCGTCAGCAGATAGCTAAGTATCTACAACACTTCGGTTGGAAGCCCAAAGCATTTACTGATAAGGGTAATGTGATTGTAGACGAGAAGGTTCTTAAGTCTGTGGATATACCCGAGGCACAATTGATTGTGGATTACTTGACACTCACTAAGCGTATAGCTATGGTCAAGAGTTGGGTAGAAGCCATTGATGAGCATACTGGAAGGGTACACGGCAATGTCAATTCTTGTGGTGCAATTACAGGACGAATGACTCACTCCAAACCTAACTGTGCTCAAGTCCCTGCGACTAAGTATGATAAGGACGGCAATGTCTTATGGGGATTTGAGGGTGGCTATGGTGCTGACTGTCGTGACCTATGGACTGTGCCTAAAGGGTACAAACTGGTGGGTGTAGATGCTAGTGGTCTAGAGTTGAGGATGTTAGCACACTATATGAATGATGATAAGTACACCAATGAGATACTTACTGGTGACATACATACTGCTAATCAGAAGTCAGCCGGACTTAGAACTAGAGACCAAGCCAAGACATTTATCTATGCGTTTCTATATGGAGCAGGTGTTTTGAAACTAGGTTCCGTGGCAGGAGGAGGTGCATCTTTAGGCACTCAACTCCAGAAGAACTTCCTTGATAATACTCCGGCATTGAAACAACTTAGGACTAATGTCCAGAGGAAAGCTAAGAAGGGATGGGTGAGAGGTTTAGACAACAGGAAACTACATATAAGGTCTGAACATTCAGCACTCAATACTGTACTCCAGAGTGCAGGTGCAATCATAATGAAGAAAGCATTGATACTTCTGGATGAGTATGCAAAGCAATACAAGATAGACTACAAGTTTGTACTTAATGTACACGATGAGTTCCAGTGTGAAGTCAGAGAAGACCAAGCAGACTTCTTTGGAGGTCTAGCAGTTGGTTCAATAGTACGAGCAGGTAAATATTTTAACTTAAACTGTCCTTTGGACGGTGAATACAAGGTAGGTGAAACGTGGCAACAGACGCACTAAGAACCTGTAAAGATTGTAATCTTACTGCAAACACTGAGGAAGAATTAAATCTATTTGTAAAATGTAGTAGACACACTCACGGTAGAAGAAACTTATGCTACAAGTGTGAGAACAAAAGAGATAATGCTTGGCGAGCTAAAAATGGCGAGTCTATATTGCGTAAAAGAAGAAAGCATTATGCAGAAAAAGTATATGGTACAACCTATAAAAAATACCAAGAAAGAATGGCGAGCAGTGACAAGTGTGAAGTGTGTGGTAGCAAAGATAAACTTTGTTATGACCACGACCACCAGAATATGCAGTTCAGGGGTGTGCTATGTAATAAATGTAATAGGTCTATAGGTATCTTAGGTGATACAGTAGAATCAATACAGAAAGTTTTATTCTATTTAACCAAGGAGAAACAACAATGAATACAGATACAACAGTAAAGTATAAAAAGAAACAGGTAGTTATTACTATAAGCAAAGATAACTATCAAGAACTTTGTGATGGTTATAACAAACTAAGAAGTGCGAATCAAATGATTTGTGAAACACAGGATTTATATCTTAGTGATTTAAGGAACCTAGAAAAACTCAGTTATACTATGAGTCATTTAGGTTTTGAAAGAGGTGAACATTATTGGAGTGATGTTACTATTCCAAAGGAGACTAAGTAATGAGTACAGATACAATAGTAAGCGACATATATCGTATGATTGACACCAAAGAAATTACGGAAGGTGTGGATGTCGAGCAGGTAATAGAAACATTCGGTGAGAATGTTAAGAATATATTACGAAACAATATCACAGAGAGTAAGTTTGATAGACGCAAACTCCGTATGTCTAACATAGGTAAGAAGGATAGACAGTTGTGGTATTCTTATAATGGATATAAGGGTGAGGAACTTATGCCTCACACTAGAATCAAATTTCTCTACGGTCACTTGATTGAAGAGATGGTACTAGCACTCACTAAACTTGCCGGTCACGATGTGACGCACGAACAGAAGCGAGTAGAAGTAGATGGTATCAAAGGTTCTATGGACTGTAAGATAGATGGTGTACTGACAGATGTTAAGTCAGCATCACCTTACGGGTTCAAGAAATTCAAGGATGGTTCTCTTATTAACGATGACCCCTTTGGATACATAGACCAAATCAAAGGCTATGCTCACGCAGAGGGTACGACAGATGTAGGTTGGTTAGTAATGGATAAGACCAACGGACACCTGACATACCTCAAGTATGATATGGCTGATGAATCTCAGTGGTACTGGACTAAGCTAAACTTCTTCTCGATAGTAGAAAGAATTAAATCTATCAAGAATATAGTTAGGTTATCTAAGCCACCTAAGAGATGTTATGAACCAGTAGCCGATGGTAAGTCTGGCAATATGAAGCTACCTGTTGGATGTAGCTACTGTTCATTCAAGCACGAGTGCTGGGGCGAAGACCTAAGAACATTCCTGTACTCTAATGGACCACGATACTTAATTAAAGTAGAGAACTTACCTAATGTTATAGAGGTGGATAAAGATGGCAACAAAGTTTCGGAGTAAGCTAGAGAAAGAATGTGCGGAAGCACTAGGCAAGGAATGGAAATATGAGCCCTGTAGGATAGCCTATACGATACGAAAGAACTACACCCCAGACTTTGTTAAGGGTAAGTATCATATCGAGGTTAAAGGGTTCTTCCGGAGTGGGGATAGACAGAAGTATAAATCAATTGCTGAACAGATGAGATTTGAAGGCAAGGAGTTGATATTTCTTATGCCCCGCCCCGATTCTAAAGTTGCGAAGGGTAATAAAATTACTTATCGTCAATGGTGTGCTAAGTATGATATTAAAATATTCTCAACTAAACAAATAAAGGAGTTAAAAAGATGGACACTGAAGGATTAGAAGTTTCCTATAAAGGAGTAGCAATGACACCAGAAGATGTCACCGGTGACAGCATTAATCCAAGTCACTATAAGCAAGGTAAGATTGAGGTCATAGATTTTATAATAGACCAGAAGATGGATTACCTAACCTCCAATATCACAAAGTATATCTGTCGCTGGAGATTTAAGGGGGAGGGTATACGCGACTTGAAGAAGGCTAGGTGGTACTTGAATAAACTTATTGAACAACAAGAGGAGGGAGGAAGTGCCCCTAACCCTAAATGAATTAAAGGAACGAATAGTTCAAGAAAACATAGACCCTTGTACTTTGTGTGAGATACTAGATGTAACAGTTGAGGATATCTTACACGAGTTCGAGGATAAATTAATAGATAAGCGAGAGGAGTTTGATGATGTTGATGATACCTACTGAGAATTTTATATTACTAATGTGTGGTCTATTAATAATAGGTGCATTTTTATTATGGCGACACGGAACCAGATGTTACGATAGGGGGATAACAGATGCTGTCCTCTTACATAGGAACGGAAGACTAAAATATAATACTTACTTAGACGATAGCGGGAGTAAGATGGTTAACATTGAAATTGAGCCGTTGGATGAAGACTAGCAAACCTCATCCTGTTAGAAACAAACTAAAGTATGCACTAAGGTATGATAGGCTTTGGCATACTAAAACTATTATTAACAAAAAGAAAGAGAACAAGAAGAGAGGAGCACACATAAATGAACACATTACCAAATGATTATCAAAATTTTATAGCCCTTAGCAGGTATGCTAGGTGGCTACCCGACAAAAACAGAAGAGAGACTTGGAAAGAGACTGTCGCACGCTACTTCGATTTTATGGAGTGGCATCTCGAAAGTCATACCAACCAAGAGTTAGTACCTAAGACTAGGAAGATACTTGAGGAAGCAGTATGTAACTTAGAAGTTATGCCTAGTATGAGAGCTCTTATGACAGCAGGTCCTGCCCTAGCTAAGAATAATATAGCAGGATATAACTGTGCTTACTTAAGCGTAGACCACCCGAAAGCATTTGATGAATGTCTATTCATTCTGATGCACGGGACTGGTGTAGGCTTTAGTGTAGAGAGACAGCATATAAGTAAACTACCCGAGATACCTGAGCAGATAGTAGAGGTCGAGGATACTATTGTCGTACAGGATAGTAAGGAGGGATGGCAGTCAGCCTTTAGAAAACTAATTAATTATTTATTTGAAGGTGAGATACCTAACTGGGACTTCTCTAAGGTCAGACCTAAAGGTTCTAGACTTAAGACCTTTGGTGGTAGGGCTAGTGGTCCAGAACCTCTGGTTGATTTATTTAATTTTGCTACTAGTATCTTTCGTAATGCGTCAGGTAGAAAACTAAACTCTTATGAGTGCCACCGCCTGATGTGTAAGATTGCAGAAGTAGTTGTAGTGGGTGGTGTGCGTAGGTCAGCACTTATATCTCTATCCAATCTAACTGATGAGCGTATGCGTAGTGCTAAGACTGGACAGTGGTGGATAGATACACCTGAGATGGCACTAAGTAACAACAGCGTGTGCTACACAGAGAAGCCTGATATGGGCATCTTTATGAAGGAATGGCTATCACTATATGATTCTAAATCAGGTGAGCGTGGTATCTTTAATAGGGAAGCAGCAATTAAACAAGTAGCAACTACAGGAAGGAGGGACACTGAGCACGAGTTTGGTTGTAATCCTTGTAGTGAAATCATACTGAGAGATGGACAGTTCTGTAACTTAACTGAGGTTGTAGTGAGAGCGAAGGATACACAGAAAGATATACTTCGTAAGGTTAGGCTGGCTACCATACTTGGTACGTTCCAAGCATCCCTCACTAACATTAAAAGATTGAGACCTAAGTGGGTACAGAATACAGAGGAGGAGGCACTACTAGGCGTCTCACTCACTGGAATTATGGATAACTCATTTATGAATGGCAGTAATCCTGATAGAGGTTACTATGGTAAGAAGAGCCTACCGGACTTCTTGCTTATACTCAAAAAAGAAATTGTTGATACAAATAAGCACTGGGCTGAATTATTAGGAATTAATCAATCTACTGCCACTACAGCTATCAAACCTAGTGGTACTGTCAGCCAACTGGTAGATTCAGCGTCAGGCATTCACCCTAGACATAGTGATTACTACTTACGCAGGGTTAGAGCCGATGTTAAAGACCCTATCGCTCAGCTGATGAAGGATGAAGGTGTACCTTGTGAGCCTGATGTTATGAAGCCCGATAGTGTAGAGGTATTTACATTTCCTATGAAAGCACCAGAGGGTGCGGTCTTAAGAGATGATAGGACAGCAATAGAACAACTCGAATTATGGCTTATGTATCAAGAATACTATTGTGAACACAAGCCTAGCGTAACTATTACTGTTCGTGAACACGAGTGGATGGAAGTTGGTTCTTGGGTTTACAAGAATTTTGATAAGGTTAGTGGTGTTTCATTTTTACCTCACTCAGACCATAGTTATCAACAAGCTCCATATGAAGATTGCACTGAGGAGATTTATCTCGAGGCTCTTGCTAATATGCCTGAGTCTGTTATGTGGGATAGAATAGAAGATTTTGAGCTTACAGACACTACTAGAAGTATGAAAACTATGGCGTGTACTGGTGATGTTTGTGAGATGGTAGATTTAACTGAAGAAGAGAGGGATATAGAATGATAAATACAATATTATTAATTATAGCGTTACAAGTAATTGTTATTACCTTAACAGGCTGTACTATGCTTGAAGAGAAGATGCAACACTTACAATGTCACGCACCTGTTGACTCATCCTTATGTGTGGGTTGGAAAGTTTGAGTTATCAGATATACACCAATAAGGAATGTGAGTTCTTCCCTTGTCATAAGGGTATAAAAGATGAGGAGTTCAACTGTATGTTCTGTTACTGCCCACTCTATTTTATCGAGTGTCCTGTGAATGTGCCATTATTAAGCAATGGATTGAAGGACTGTATGGAATGTACTGCCACACACAGAGGTAAGAAGGCGTGGGTAATAGTGAGAAAATATTTAGATAAACATTGGGAGAAGTGTAGTGAAATTACTTAGATTTATTTTATATACAATTTATTTTTTATTAGCAGTTACCTGTACTAGTTCTTTAGTCTATGTAGTTATGTGGCTAGAAGCACTGAGGAAAGGGTGGCTCGTATGAGAGTAAGTTTAGTACGCAAACTTTGGAAAGAGAAGGTGCAGATACCTGCTCTACAGAAACAAGTAGACGAAACACTGAGGCAGATAGATGTTAAACTTAATAATAATAGAGGAGTAAAAGTTATGGATGGATACAAAAACTATATCAATATGGTTTTAAAAAATAGGTCACTTACTGTGTTCTTAGCTGTTGTTGTAGTGGCTATGTTCTTTGGTTGGATTGGTGGTTAATAAACAAGCATCAACTAAACATACTTGGGGTCTCGTCCGAATGGATGGGACTTCCAAACTACAATGGGAGCTTAAAAAGAATAGAAAAGCTGTCACCGGTGACAACATTAGTCCTAGACTGTGGAAGTCAGATTGGCGTAAATAAGCTGTTTTTAACCCTACCCTAGGTATGGGTGACATAGAGAAGTCCTCGAGAATCGAATCCTCGGGACACAATATTTTAATAATTAAGGAAATTACCTATGATATATGAATATAAGTGTAAAGATTGTGATTTAGTCTTTACTGATATGCGTAAGATAGCAGATAGGGATAAGCCTATAGAATGTTATTCTTGTGGTGGTGAGGGTAAGTTTATGGTAAGTACCCCAGTATTTCAGAGCAACAACGGTAAAGGTTGGGCGAAGAAGGGAGAGTGGAAATGAATGAGAAGAAATTAATCAAGCTGTTAAACTCAAGCAATCAGTATAACTTTGTTGCTATGGATGATAAGTTTTCTAGGTATGATGCTTTCGATACAAAGAATGGGATTATGCTAGAGATTAAATGTCGTAATAAACATTATGATGATACTCTTCTAGAAAGGATAAAATTTGATTGGAATAAGAAGTATGCTCGAGATAACAATTTAGAGTTTATGTATGCTGTCAGTATGCCATACAAAAAGGGACATAAGGTTTATTTATTTGACCCTATCGTTATGGAAGATGAAGACGAGTATGACTTCAAATGGCACACTAGGAAACTACCAGCTCAAACAGAGTTCGCTAGAAATGAGTGGATAGATAAGGAGGTTGGTTATTTGAATGTTAAGGATGCACTAGCGGTTCTTATTGAGAAGACGACCCACTAAACACTCCTGCACCGAGAGTTTGATATTGTCTTCCTGTTTCAAGGAGTGCGTCTGAGCGTGTTGCTTTTGCGTCTATAAGTTGGGCTAAGTGCTCATCCCATCTTTTATTATCTAATTTCTTATCCATTGCTATTCTATTTTTTTCGAAGAGGGTGGGTTTAGCACCACTGCCCTCTGCTCTCTTAAAGTTCTTTATCTTGCCTGTTACTGGAGTAGTCATAGTAATAACCCTCTTAGATAAACTACTTTCTATCATTGTCCCAACAACCGGAATCTTCTCTAGAAAGTTATGCTCATCACTGACTGCTGCAATAAACTTACCATTAGGCTTAATACCAAAAGCAATATTGACACCTCCTTCAGTGATAGACGTACCTTTCATTGAGAAATTACTCCACACTTGTCCTGTTGTTTTATCTGGAGTGAAAGCTTTACCTGTAACTTTAGTGAGATATTCGGCTAGTTCGTCTAAATTATAGTTAGATAATTGTACTGAGTTCTTGTCAAATAGATTTGCTATTTTAGTAATATCAGGAGACTTTGTTTTCATATCATTAATATGACTTCCTCCTTTAGTGCCGGAAGGTCTCTTTATAAGAACTAGAGTGTTTGGGTCATCGGATGCTCTTATACCCTTTCTATTAGTCCACACTCCACCCATAATACTCTCTAGCATATTGGCTTCATCCTTGCTAATTCCACTACCACCTTTAACTCTTAATTTAGACGCTTTATGATAATCGCCTTCCTTATATGGTGTGTATCCTTTATATTGCACTCTACCCATAAAGGTATCTAGAAGTTTTGAATCCCCTGTTTTACCTGCTTGTTGGACAATGTGGGCATTATAGATAGCCCTATGAATAACTTCTATCTCTTTGTTTGATTTGTTTGATAAGAAGGCACTCTCTAACATATTCTTATTTATACCGTGACTTCTATATAGAGCCCTAGCTTCTGGACTTAATGTGTTCCATATCATATTAGAAAAACCAGACTTAGCTGTTTTAGCAAAACCCAACCCTTTCTTAAAAGCCCCATACGCGTCAGCTTTCTTCACTCCCCATAGAGTATCATCACCATAAGCCTTCATCTTTTCTAAGGTCTTCGCAGTAGGCGTATAATATTCTTGAATGTAGTTTGGGAATGAAGATATGAGGGAACCTTTCATAGCGTTCTTATCTACATTAGCTCCCATTGCTTTAGCCGTCTTGACAGCTTTAGTCCCTTTAGAAAAGAGACCGAGACCTACTACATTTAAAGGGTCAGCAAGTAGGTTTGCAGCACCAAATCCTACATACTTTAATCTATCAAGATTATCTCTCTCGTAATATCCTTTCTTTGCAAGTTCTCTATCGTGCATCTGCTCGAAATCATAATCCTCTTCTTGATTCCAGCCACGCTTGAGACCCTCTGTACCGTCAACAAATAAACCTTGAAGAGCATTAGATGGTCGGTCTATGTTCTTAAATGCTTCTCCCAAAGCAGCTTTACTGAAAAGTCCAGACAAGCCTATCATTTTAGAAACTTCTTAAAGACATCAGTAAACATCCCTTGTCCTACTCCCTTGTACATATCCGCAGGTTCTGTGTGTGTGAATAGACCCTTCTTGTTCGCTTGTTCAGGTGTAAGATATGCTCCCGCTATATCAGCGCCTATATCATCCCAAGAGAATCCAGTTTTAGAGCCTGTAACACCTAGCCAATCCGCTACTTCCTTACCTAGAGGTTTGTACATACGCTGAAAAGAGTTCATAGTATTGACTTCAGCATAGTGCTTCAGCAAATCCTTATCTATATCAGGGAACTGCTCTAATAATTTATTATATAATTCTAAGGCTTCTGGACTCATCTAATGACCCTCTACCAAATATAACCAGCTTTAACTTCCTCTATCTTCCTCTTAACAGGGTCTTCATACTTTTCCCATATTTCATCTAGACTGCCCATAGCATATCCAGTACCTGTCATTCCCCATAGAGTATTTTGGATGCTCTCAATTTCAGTTCTAGAGTATCCTTTCTGCTTCAACCAAGCTTTAGTTCCAGTATCTAATGTTCCACCCTTCCTCTGGTAAGCTTTAATCATAGCGTTCTGAAAGAAAGGAGCATCTACGAGCTTATTGACCACACTAATTCCTGATAGAGCACCTACTATTGGTCCTGCTTGTCTCAATTGTTGTGAAGCAGCACCTTTAGTTAAGTCTGTTCCTATATTAGAACCAACTCTAGCAATAGCCATATTCATAACAACACTACTAGAGCCACCTTTCTTTTCAGGAAGTTTTCTGGATAGATTCATTAGAGATGTCCAAAATGCCTTATCTTCTGGATATATAGTTTTCAGAGTTTTTAATCCCTGCTTGTCATTTATTAGTGTGACTAAGTTTTTATAGTCACCATTCTGACCTCTTAAAAAACCACCTACAGCTTTTTGAATATTCTGGTGTAGATTGATAGCAGTTTGTTCCTGACCAGTCCCTTTAAAGGCACTAGAGTTGAGTGCTTTCTGGAATGACCTTAAATGATGCCAAGAGAAATCACCCAGAACCATACCTTTTATTAATTTTCCTGCTTCTTCCGGACTCTTAGAAGCTAAAAGAATTTTCTTTCCTATAGGTGTTTTTAGTAAATCTTTAAACTCACCATAATTGTCTTTCAGTAATTTATATTGCTTTCCGTGCCCTTGATTATATGCTGCAATCTCTTCCATATTTTGAAGCTCTTTTCTAAAACCATATAGAGTCTGTCTGCTGGAATCAGATACCGGTTTCTTTCCAGCCATCTTACTAGGATTAGCTGTATGGTATAATACTGATTTTAGTTCTCTAAGTGCTTCTATGGGTGTTATAGTCTTTGCAGCTAATTTTTCCATAGTCTGTACAGCTTCTTTAGGTACTTCCATACCCACAGTTTTCTTCCACCTCTGAAATACATTTAATACTCCAACAGGGTTTATGTTGTTTAGAGGGATAGCATCAAACGCATCATTATAATATTGATGAGTCTTCTGTATACCAGCTTCTAAATTACCTTGAAAATTAAGAGCACCTACATCTTTATCAGCACCATACTTTCCTGTAACCTGACCCGCTTTACGAGTCATTCCTCTAGCAGCAGCAGTTGCACTATAGCCACCAGAAAGTTTCTGAGCGAGTGTACTAGCCCCTTGTAGCATATGTGTAGATGCTCGTCCTGCTTTACCTGCAGCCCATCCAATAGGCTTACCTGCTAAACCTGCTCCTCCACCAATAACAGCTGATTGAGCTGTCTGTCCTATATCATATTCATCTCTAAGACCTAAACCTATTTCCATATGTTGTCTTTCGACATCCGCAGTCATTCCATATAATGCGCCAGTACCAACTACCTTTGTTTTAGACGATAGAGCATTTGTAAGAACACCTCTAGCAGTATTCTTAGCCAATGTACTTTTAGCAATATTAGCTGCTGTACCTATTCCTAGAGAAGCACCTACATCAATACCTACTCCCGTAGCAACACCCTTAAACTGCTCTTTAAAATCTCTAGAATAATCACCAGTAGGGGATGTATTTATGTAAGTCTGCCATCGGATTGAATTATTCTTCTTTGTCTCTTCATCCATCTCAGCATAGGCATCATAGACACCCTTACCAGCAACAAGTAGAGAACCATCAATAAGATTCCAATGCTCAAAGTCTTTCTCTATGAGGTCAGTAATATTACCATTAAATTGTTCACCGTGAGCTCTAAAGTAACTGTTTGTTAATGACTTAGTATATCTCTTATTATTTCTTAATTCTTGAAACTCATACTGTAAGTCACCTTCTAATATTCCCTGAAAGGCTCTAAATTTTTCTACATCACCATTATTATAAGCATTAATCATACGACCCCGAATTTCTCTTCGGTACTTCTCTCTCGTATCAAAAATTTCTTGAGTAGTCTTCTCAGCCATATTAGTCCTCTATTGTGCTGCGTTTAAGGAATTAATTAGTTCGTCATCGGATAATTGTGAGAGGTCATCCACATCTACCTGTAATTGTTCTTGAGTCTCATCTGAAGTAAGAGTTTTAAGTGTAGCTTCTATTTCAACATCTGTAGGTAAGTGTAAGATGTTCTCAGGCTTATTAGCCCACTCTAGAAGATGTGCTGACCACTCTTCCAATAGAGGAACTTTACCTTGAGCTCTCTGTTCTTTAACCCATCTGTTCTGTTCTGCTGCCTTCTTCTGTCTAAAAGTAGCATATGCTTGAGCTGTCTGGAGCATTAATCTGTTACCTGCTTCAGTTCTATCCAGTCCCGGAGCGGAAGCTCTAAATGCTTCAAACTCTCTATCTGATACAGCACCTTTAGTCTGACTGATATACTTAAGAGCCTGTTCCATACCACCGGCAGCAAATAACTCCATCTGACCTGCATTTTCAGTTGCGGAGGCAATGCCCATTGTAGCGCCTATTTTATTTGCAAGTAGAACTGTTTCAGCGTTCCAACCAGTATATATCTGAGGGAGTATCTCTAATAATTGTTCAAATCTTCCACCATCTTCTAGAGATTTAGCACCTTCTTCTTGAACTAATACCATATCATCAACAAGAGCTTCTGCTGAACCACCTTCCCAGACATCTTGTCTCTTATAATCTTTTACTAATTCGTATGCGTTCTTCCTACAATCAGCATCATTATCTAAATCACAACCTAGTATTAATGCTGCGGTGTTTAAAGATTTTCTAAATGTTCCGGGGTCATTAGAAGTAGCAGCTAATCTTGCCGAAGCCTGATTTTGTTCTAACATAGGCATTACTTGCTTTTGAAACTCTGCTGCTGACTGTGGGTCAATCTGCATAATTTTATTAAAAGTATCCGACACAGACTGAGAACTAGTTAAATCTACACCCTTCATAGCATTTAATACTTGATTCTCTTTAGAAGTAAAGCCTCTACCTTCCATATAAGGGTCTATCATACCTGTGCCTATACCTCTAGCAACTCCTCGATACATATCACCGAGTGTCTCTGGTGCATTACCCATTCCTTGTCCGTCAAATAATCCCATTACTTATCTCCTAAATTTACCATACTGACCCCATATAACCAGTAGGTTTGCCGGTATATTCTGATTGCATTGCTAATTGTCTATAAGGGTCTTGATTAGAATATCCCATCATATGTTGACCTAAAGCATAAGGTAGTTGTGCCTGTGCCAAACCTGTTGACTGCCGTGCATTCATCAATTGAGTACCACCAAGATTGTATGCGTCAGCTGCTCTGCTTCCCATTCCTGTTCCTATGTTAGCTAAGTTCTGACCTATAGAGCCATATCCTTGCATCATTCGTTGAGCATTATTAGAACGATTTATATAACTATCAATATCATTCTGTACTGCAGCTCTATTAGATTCTAAAATACTATAATCTTCCAAAGCATTTCCAGTATCAAAGTCACTAATAGCGTCTGCTCCAAAAGAAGATGTAAGAAGACCCTTCCTATTTAGTGTACCTAATAAATCTTGTCCTAACTTATTTCTTTTATCAGTCATAAAGCCTATAGATTTACTAGCTCTCTGTTGCGCTGCTGCTTCAGGGTCTTTCAGATAATCTTCAATAAGTGCTCTCTGTCTATAAGCATCTTGAAGATTAGCTCCAAAGAGCCCCATCATAGGAGCAGAAGGTGATATCTCATATTGCTGTTTCGCATCATTCCAATAAGCAACACCTGTTGGGTCTATTACAGTCTTAGGTTTTGCTGCTTCAGTTATACCTTCATTAAAATCTGAAGCTGCCTCCGTTTGTGCATCAGCTGCTTTGTTAGAACCAAACCACTGCAATCCTAATGCTATTAAGCTTATTGGGTCCATTATTCTATCTCCTTAGTTCTATTTATCTTATAATCCATATCTACTCTCATTATGCAAAAATATTCCGAATGTCTCTGCGTACTGCAAAATTATTGTTACGTTGTTTTGTACTATAGCCTCCTGCTGGAGCAGAAGGTCTAGCTGCTGGCGTAGGTGCTCTGGCTACTGGTCCTGTTTCATACCTGTCATTCATACGCTTTTGAGCTGCTGCTGCTTGCCTTTCTTTTTCTGCTGCTGCTGCTTTAGCTCTAGCTTGTGCTTCAGCTTGTGCTTTAGCTCTAGCTTGTGCTTCAGCTTGTGCTTTAGCT
>Ga0208299_1001591_pt1 | contig 16634 bp, 25 predicted proteins | sample 15_taG_FD_184089 | JGI IMG/M metagenome (GOLD analysis project Ga0208299, IMG submission 184089) | Marine viral communities from the Subarctic Pacific Ocean - 15_ETSP_OMZ_AT15312 metaG (SPAdes) (version 2) | ecosystem: Environmental > Aquatic > Marine > Oceanic | place: Pacific Ocean | collected...
GGCGTCAGCCAATGCCCACAAGCTACCGCAACCTACCATGACATAGACCTACTATGGTAGTAAATTAATACATGTTCATTTCAAAAGGAGAATGCCATGAACAAGAGAAGATTCCATAAGAATCTCATAACTACTGAGCAGATTTATGATGTAGCCGTGAGAGTAGAGTCTTATGGTGAGAACGTTGGGATCTGTACCGCTTGCGGATATGAGCAGGACGGATGCGAGCCTGACGCCGAGAACTATGAGTGCGAGGATTGTGGGGAGCGTAAGGTTCAGGGTTATATGAATCTGATTATGGGAGTAGGATTCTAAAAAAAAGACTAGGCATACTCCACTACGCGTAGATGGCAAGGCCTAGTCGGGGTCAGTCCTTCGGGGCTGACCCTATTTTTTTGTCCATATGTGAACGTCCGTACCTATATTTTTTAAAAGATTGTATGTCCGTACCTATCTTTCTTTAAAAGATAGTACGTCCGTACCTATCTGTTTTTAAAAGGTGGTGCCGGAGTGGCTTGACGATGTGACAACATCATTGTAACTTGGTCGTGCATTCTCCCTAGTAGTACTGGGTGGGTAGGTCTTCGGATCTGCCCACCCATTTTCTTTGTACCCTAAACGACAGGAGCAAGACAATGGAATGCGTGATCTGTAAGGATCCAGTTACTGGCTACGGACACAACGCTCAGCCAGTAGCAGAGGGAAGGTGCTGTAATACTTGCAATGATATCGAAGTCATGCCGATGCGGTTCAACCTCGTGTTTGGTGGAGAAGTGGAGGGCTTCGCACCTGACTGGTCGCGGTACATGAAAGGCTCTCCCTCTGAACCGGTGTATTCGCAAGAGCGAGATGAGAGCAATTGACCCGGTACACAAAGCCTGACTAGCAGGCACAAAAAAAGGGAGGGACTATTTCTAGTCCCTCCCTCCTCGTGTCCTATCCCTTTACTTATCCCTCCTCTCTAGGATCCACTCCACGATCCCTGCCACGGCTAGGAATCCTAGCATGCATGCTAGAGCTACCACTACGAACAGACCGTCTTGGTCGTACATCATTCTCCTCCTTGAAAAGATTCAACTGAACATCTCTTGGTGACTGGTCAGAAATTTCAGCCAGTACAGTTTTAAGTACTTCGCTAATGTGGATCACGGCATCCTCCTTTGAGGGAGGGACTATCTCTAGTCCCTCCCTCTAGTGGTTAGGTTAGTTAGCTTGGCCTCGACTCAAGGCTTCGGCCAAGTCTAGCTCCATCCTCATCTTATCTACTTCTTCAGTGATCTGTTCAGCTTGCTCAAGGAAAGCTTTCTTCTCCATCAGCAATTCAATCCCTTTCTCTCCACCTTCAGTAAAAAGGTGTTGAACGAGATTGCCTCTAGCTTCTGACAATTCCCTGCATGGCTCAGCGGATCCGTCATCGGCATTGTTGACCGCTAGGATTAGCTGAAGGATATCCCAAACCCAATTAGCCATCTCAGTGTGATTGTCCATCACCTTCTCACCTACCTCGCTCATCTGCTGAGCGAAACCTTCTAGGCGTTTCATTATCATCTTTTCGTCAATCATTTTGCTTCTCCCTTGGGAGCGGGTCTCTCGACCCGCTCCCTGTTATCCCTAGGATTAAACTAGGTTTTGGTTAGTGATTACTTTCGACGTTGCTACTCGACCTATCTTCAGCATCGTATTCTTTCCTTTTGATGCCATGACTCTCGACACAGCGGGGACAGTCTGCTGTCTCAAGCAATGGTATGGAGAATCTTGCTCTACATCATCAGCAGGGATCTCCAACCTTCTGTCGAGGTCGATTCCTGAGAACCTCCACACTCCTGCCTTGTTTTCGTGCATCCCTAGAAACTCGCCCACAGGCTGGAGGCCAAACGGCTTCTCAGTTTCGGGGTTGATCTCGCGGATGTACTCGACGTTCTGGAAAAGGATCGGCGCGAAAACGCGCTTCTGTGGTTCAGCATCCTTTTTCCCTTGGTACATCGTGGTGACGACCATGGCAGTGTCGCTGTCTAGTTTGTCTAGACATTCTGTAAACGTGCCATTGTGTTCCGCAATGCTCATGACTTGCGACTCAAAGTCTTGAACATCAGCAACATCAAACCACTTGTTGCCGTGCGATTCTGTTTGCTTGTGCATGCTCCCTCCCTTCTTTGTTTACAGGCTCACATTGTGTGTGCCTTTCTTATACAAGAAAGGTACCATGCTTACAGCGTGATATCAAGGTAGGTAGTGGGTGGGACCACCCCTATTTGCGGGCCACTCTCCCTGATCTAAAAAACACTGTTTTGCTCACTTAATCACTAAAAATGGGCTTGGGACTCCTAATCCCAAAAAAATTTTTTGCAAATTTTCGGCTTAACGGGGTATATTAGATCGTGCCTGACTTACCTGATCTCGAAACTGTGCTGGATGAAGCTGTTAAGGTCTACTTAATAGCTAAGAAACGTTGTGCCCTGATGCGTCACTCGAACACCTCTCCCTTTACTGCGGAGGATCTCGCTAAGAAGTATCCGGACTATTTCGAGCCATTTATTAAAAAGTCCACGGGCGAACACAAGTACAAGGTGATAGGAAAAACTGCTGATGTCATCTTAGAAGAATACCTTGCGCAACTGGGCTATCCTTCCAATAGTGACTTATGGTATACTTTAGCTCACATTGTAATAGAGAGAGGGGAATATGAGTCAGACTTTGACGGAGATCTTGACCGACCGACACGGCGTAGAAGGCGCCATATGCATGAATGATTTTGACGATTGCGCTATAGGAATCTTGGAACGCTTTGGTCTAGATGTGCCGGTAATAGTGTATGATCGCGAAAAAGTAATCGCGAAACTGATGGAGAGGGACGGGATGACGCATGAGGAAGCGGAGGAGTTTTATTACTTCAACCAAGTAGGGGCGTGGGTTGGCGAAGGAACTCCTGCCTTTCTAATTAAGCTGGAAACAAAATGAGTTGGCTTAAGACCATTCCCAACGACCCTAATCAAATAGATCTGTTTAATAACGAATGTGAGGGAATGTGTGGGGTATAAAGAAGTGGCTGATGCTCACACTGCTTTTTTGCGTTGCTTGTACGGCGCACCACCAACCATGCTGGGATGGCCTTGATGCCTTGAATGACAGGTGTATAGATGAATCTTGAGTTGCTGGACGCATTACCGATTGAAAAACAGCGTCAGATACTTGAGTTGGTAGAAGAACTTAATGATGCAAAAGCAAGGGAGAATTCGCATGAGGACTTCCTCGCATTTGTAAAACAAGTTTGGCCTGCGTTCATAGAAGGCGATCACCACAGGGTAATGGCAGATGCGTTTAATCGTATAGCTAATGGTGAACTCAAGCGCCTAATCATCAATATGCCACCAAGGCACACCAAGTCAGAATTTGCTTCGCATTTATTTCCAGCGTGGTATCTAGGTCGGTTTCCAGACCAAAAGGTTATCCAGACTGCACATACCGCAGAGTTGGCAGTGGGGTTTGGCCGTAAGGTTCGTAACTTGGTTGGATCCAAGGACTATGAAAAAATATTCTCAGGAGTACGGCTGAGTGCTGACTCCAAGGCGGCTGGTCGTTGGAACACAAACAAGGGTGGAGACTATTTCGCTATCGGTGTTGGCGGTGCCGTAACCGGTAAGGGTGCAGACATCTTAATCGTGGATGACCCGCATTCTGAGCAGGAGGCCGCACAAAACGACCCTTCTGTGTACGATAAAACGTATGAATGGTACACTTCGGGTCCGCGTCAGAGATTACAGCCGGGTGGTGCTATATGTTTAGTTATGACTCGCTGGTCTAAGCGAGATCTAACTGGGAGCATCCTCAAGGCTTCTATAGAGCGAGGTGGCAGTGATGAATGGGAGATTATCGAACTTCCCGCCATCCTTCCTAGTGGTAGCCCGCTATGGCCCGGCTTTTGGCCGATTGACCAGCTAGAAGCATTAAAAGCAGAACTTCCGGTCAGTAAGTGGAGCGCCCAGTACCAGCAGGATCCGACATCGGAAGAAGGTGCGATCATTAAGCGGGAATGGTGGAAGGAATGGACTCAATCAAGACCACCGGCATGTGATTTCGTGATTCAATCGTGGGATACTGCCTTCCTTGCAAAAGAAACTGCTGATTACAGTGCTTGCACAACGTGGGGTGTGTTCTATGGCGAAGATGGTGATGCCAATATAATTTTATTAGATGCTTTACAAGAACGGCTAGAATTTCCGGACTTGAAGCAACGCGCCTATGAGATGTACAAAGAGTATGAGCCTGATGCTTTTATAGTAGAAGCTAAGGCGGCAGGTAGCCCTTTGATCTTTGAGCTTAGACGAATCGGCATACCTGTCTCAGAATACACTCCCGGCAGAGGCCGCGATAAAATCGCGAGGGTAAACGCGGTGTCAGATCTATTTCACAGCGGTAGAGTGTGGGCACCCAAAAAACGCTGGGCAGAAGAAGTCATAGAAGAGTTTGCCGCCTTTCCTACTGGAGAGCATGACGACTTGGTGGATTCATCGACACAGGCGTTGTTGAGATTTCGGCAAGGTGGCTTCATAAATTTGGAAAGTGATGATCCTTGGGATGATTTACTGCCGATGCGAAAAGCCAACTATTATTGACTATAAGGTGTTATGTTAGCATAGTGTCTTAGGCGCTTACATCAAAGAAGGATATACATGGCGGTAGATAAACCCCTGCAAGACCTACTGAACCAAGATGATTTTGAAATGGGTGCAGAAGGGCTCACGGTCGTTGAAGAGGGGCTAATTCCAGAAGACTCACTAGTTACTGAGCTTGAGGACGGCGGTATTGAGATTGATTTTGATCCATCCGCAGATGATGAGATGCCTGATGTGGGGTTCGACGGCAACCTTGCTGAGGTTATAGACGATGACGAGCTACAAACCTTGGCAGTGGATTTGGTTGGTAAGTTCGATTCTGACAAAAACAGCAGATCCGACTGGGAAGAAACCTACGAACAGGGACTTGACCAGTTAGGTCTGGAGATTGAAGAGCGCACCACCCCATGGTCAGGAGCGTGTGGTGTATTCCACCCGATGTTGTCTGAGGCCGTGGTCCGGTTCCAGAGTCAGACGATTCAGGAGATTATGCCTGCCAAAGGTCCAGTCAAGACACAATGCTGGGGGCTACAAACAAAAGACCGCATGGACCAAGCAAGGCGTGTCCAAGACTACATGAACTATCAGCTTCTTGAAGTTATGACTGAATATCGGTCTGAAACAGAGAAGCTTTTGTTTAGCCTGCCATTGGCTGGTAGTGCGTTTAGGAAGATCTACTATGATCCGTCGCTGGGTAGGCCCACGTCTATGTTCGTGCCTGCCGAAGATTTTGTGGTTGCGTTTAACGAAGCTGACTTAGAACAGTCAGAGCGTTACACCCATGTAATGAACCGCAGTACAAATCAGATTAGAAAGCTACAGGTTAGTGGTTTTTATCGTGATGTAGAACTCACGACGGGATATATCGAAGACAATCCAATCACCGATAAATTCAATGACATCGGAGGCGTGTCACCGTCAGGGGATACCGAAGATCGCCATCAGTTACTTGAGATGCATGTGGACGTAGACCTGCCCGGCTTTGAAGATGCAGATGGTATTGCACTTCCTTATGTAGTCACGATAGACAAAGCAAGCGATACAATCTTGTCTATTTACAGAAATTGGGATGAAGATGACGAGAACAAGGTTAAGAAACAGCACTTTGTGCATTACGGATACGTTCCCGGCATCGGATTTTATAACCTTGGCTTGATTCATATGATTGGAGGATTAGCCAAGTCCGCGACTAGCCTCCTTAGACAGCTAGTAGACGCGGGCACACTATCCAATCTACCGGGAGGACTTAAGACTCGTGGACTCAGAATCAAGGGCGACGACACGCCCATTATGCCGGGCGAGTTTAGAGACGTTGATGTGCCGGGCGGGGTTATTCGCGACAATATCACCTTCCTTCCTTATAAGGAACCTTCTTCGGTCCTTTATCAGTTACTGGGTAACATCGTCGAGGAAGGCAGGCGTTTCGCGTCTATGGCGGATCTCAAAGTAGCAGACATGAACCAAGAGGCTCCCGTAGGGACCACTCTTGCAATCATGGAACGCGCTATGAAGGTGCAGTCTGCTATCCAAGCTAGGATCCATGCAAGCCTCAAGCAGGAGTACAAGATTTTAGCAAGGATCATTGCTGACTTCACGAGCCCGGACTATCCGTATGAAACGGACGCAGGCGAAGGCATTAAGGCTGAAGACTTTGATGATCGCATTGATGTGGTTCCGGTGTCGGATCCGAATGCTTCTACAATGGCGCAACGCATCATGCAGTATCAGGCCGCTCTGCAACTCGCACAGCAGGCTCCGAATATGTATGACTTGCCGCTATTACACAGGCAGATGATGGAACTAATCGGAATACCGAATGCAGATAAGGTTGTACCAATGCCTGACGAAGTACCTGCTAAGGATCCGATTACAGAAAATCAGGCCATGATGACCCAAGAGCCGGTCAAGGTTTACGAGTATCAAGACCATGAAGCTCACAACCGTGTCCACATGGCACTAAAGAACGATCCTCAAATGGCCCAGCAAGTTCAGAACAGTCCTGCGGGTCAGGCTATTATGAGTGCGTTAGATGCACATGTTAGAGAACACTTGGCATTTATATACCGCAGACAGATAGAAGAAGAACTTGGAACAGAGCTACCACCGATGGGTCAACCGCTACCAGAGGACATAGAAAAGAGATTGAGCAAGCTGGTGGCCGATGCGGCAGACCAGTTAATGGGCAAGAAGCAACAGCAGGCGGCGGCGCAACAACAAGCACAGCAACAGCAAGATCCAATTATTCAAATGAAGCAACAAGAGTTGCAGATCCGCCAATCAGAGGTACAGCGCAAGGCTCAAGCGGATCAAGCGAAGCAAATGCTCGACCAACAAAAGCTCGCGTTGCTTGAAGAAAAACTAGATGCAGAACAGCAGATGGATGCGGCTGAGTTGCAACTAGAAGCACAGAAAGTTGCACTTAAGGCAGATTCAGACCAAAAGATGCGAGAGGCAAAAGAAGAAGCCGAAGGTATGAAACTGATAACAGACTTAGCAAAGGAAGATACGAGTGAGTGATGACGTTTTATCGTTGCTCAAAAAAAAGCTGAGGGATCAGATGAACGAATTGGCTGATCATCTGGCCGTGGGATCCGCGAAAGACATGGAAGAGTATCGTAAGGTCACCGGCATCATCGAAGGCTTGGCTTGGGCAGAACGCGAAATAATTGATTTAGAAGATAAATTAAGAGATCTATAAAGATTGTAGAAGTACCTTTTATCGCCGTATGGCGCATGTTGGACAATTTAACGAGAGGTCTGTATGACTACGCTCGCACAAGAAAAAGAAAATGAAGTTATTGACGTTGAGGACATCACGTTCAAAGATGCAGATGATGACAAAAACTTTGCATCGCAGTTGCCTGAGCCAAAAGGCTACAAATTACTGATCGCACTTCCTGAAATTGAAGAAAAAACGGAAGGCGGTATCATCAAATCCGTGCAGACCCAGCACGAAGAAAACATAGCCACGATTGTTGGATATGTAATGTCTATGGGTCCAGACGCTTACGCTAATTTTTCACGGTTTCCTACTGGTCCTTACTGCGAAGTAGGTGATTGGGTGCTGTTTAGAGCGTTTAGCGGTACACGAATCAAAATACATGGGAGAGAATTCCGAATTATTAACGATGACACTGTAGAGGCGGTCGTAGCAGATCCCAGAGGCGTAGAAAGGGCTTAACATGAGCGAGGAAACTGGAAGGATGAGTAGCGAAGACAAGTTTTTGGGTGTAAAAACGACTATAGAGCCACCCGTACAGGAAAGTGTAGAGAAGGAAGAATTAGATATTGAAGTTCTTGATGATCGTCCAGAAGAAGATCAGCGGCCTCCGGCTAAGGCGTCAGACAAAGAAGATGACGACGTAGCAACAGATGAGGAAATTGCCCAGTATGGAAAAAGAGCCCAGAAGAGAATTAAAAAACTCAAGTGGGAATACCATGAAGAGCGTCGGGCAAAAGAAAGAAACAAGAGGCTGGCGGACGAAGCGGTAAACTATACACAGACGCTTCAGACAGAAAACCAACGGCTACTCAAATTAGTGCAGGATTCACAAAAGGCACTAAATGAACACAGCAAGTATGGCGCTACTACCGCATTGCAGATGGCAGAAGCGGCATTCAAGGCGGCACACGAGTCAGGGGATTCTGAGCAAATTGCGGCGGCACAAAAAGCTCTTACTAATGCCCAACTACGAGAAGCTTCGTCTGGTACAGTGTCCCAAAGGGTTGTTGATGAGTGGAAAAAAGAAGTTTTAAATCAGCAACGCGAACAAGAAAGGCAACGAAGCAGAGAGCCACAAGCACAGCCAGAGGCGGATCCACAGGCCGTAGAATGGTCACAGAACAACCCTTGGTTTGGTAATGATACAGAAATGACAAGTTTTGCATATGGAGTGCATGAGAAGTTAGTAGGTCAAGATGGTGTTGACCCAAACACTCCAGAATATTATCAATTAATAGACAAACGTATGAAGGAAGTATTTCCTAATTACTTCGGAAACGACGAGTCAGGCTCTCACGAGCAAGTAGTTGTCGATTCTGCACCTCGCCGTAGAGCGAGCCCCGTGGTAGCACCGGCCACTAGAAATACTGGCGCGGCCCCACGCAAAGTCACATTGACTCAGACACAAGTTGCACTCGCGAAAAGATTGGGCCTAACACCCCAACAGTATGCAACACAGCTTATCAAGGAGACAACGATATAATGGCTGATGAACGCGCTCCACGGGAGCCAAGAAACTTGGATAATCGCGAAAGCGAAGAAAGAGCTAAGGCTTGGGAACCCGCATCAATTTTACCTGATCCTGAACCGCAGGATGGGTGGGTATTTCGCTGGATAAGAACTTCTATGGTTGGCACCGCAGACAACATGAACGTGTCAAAACGCTTTCGTGAAGGCTGGGAGCCAGTGAAGGCCGAAGACCACCCAGAGTTACAAATTATGAGTGATCATAAGTCGGAATGGGCTCAGAAAGGCGGTATTGAAGTTGGTGGACTGTTGCTGTGCAAGGCACCACAAGAACTAGTGGAGAAGAGGCGGGCTTATTACAGAAGTCATGCTGAGTCTCAAATGGCGGCAGTTGATAACAACTATATGCGAGAAAACGATCCAAGGATGCCGGTTCTCGCTCCAGACAGAAAAACTCGTGTAGCGTTTGGCGGCGGAAGCCGTTGACCACTGCACATAACTTAGCAAATAGGAACTGATTATGGCTACTTCAGCTTCACCATACGGTGCGCGGCCAATCGGTACTCTTAGTGCATCTGGTTCTTGGTCCGCCAAGGTCAGACACCTACCAATCGGTAGTGGGTACGGAACCGCCATCTTTAACGGTGATTTTGTGAAGTTAGCGGCAGATGGTGAGATCGAAAAAGATACAGGCACCACCGCGCTAACGGCAGTAGGTATTTTTGTGGGTTGTTCCTACACACCAAGCACAACGAATCAGAAGACGTTTAACACGCAGTGGCCTGCGTCCACAACTGCTACTGATGCGATGGCTTATGTTATTGACGACCCATTTGTAGTATTTCAAATGCAAGGTGACGAGGCTCTGAACACCACGGACCGTGGACTTAACGCGTCTGTTGTTCAGACTGCTGGTAGCACTTCGATTGGAAAATCCAAGAATGCCTTGGATGCTTCAACACCAGCTACCACAAACACGCTTCCTCTCCGGATCATCGACTTCGTTGATGGCCCGATGAGCCTTGCGCCAGTTGGAACGACCGCGAGTGATGCCTATCCTGACGTTATTGTGAAATTCAATGCCGCGTCGAGTGGGTCAGCCTCAAATCATTCATACTTAAACGCCACCGGCGTATAATAGGAGACTGACAAATGGCTATTTCACGCGCACAACTCCTCAAGGAGCTTTTGCCGGGATTGAATGCTCTCTTTGGAATGGAGTATGGACGTTACGATGACGAACATACCGAAATCTATGAGACTGAAAGTTCCAGTCGCTCTTTTGAGGAAGAGGTAAAGCTTTCGGGCTTTGATGCGGCCCCCGTTAAAGACGAAGGGTCTGCAATTTCTTACGATGCCGCACAGGAGAGCTTCACGGCTCGCTACAACCATGAGACTATCGCCATGGGCTTCGCTATTACAGAAGAAGCTATGGAGGATAATCTTTATGACTCCCTGTCGGCTCGTTACACTAAAGCCTTGGCTCGTGCCATGGCTCACACCAAGCAGGTTAAAGCTGTTGTTCCATTGAACAACGGATTTACCAACGCTTACCAGAGCGGCGATGGTGTAAACCTTTTCACGGCGTCTGGTGACGGCGTAACCGGTGGTGACGGTCACCCACTCGTTTCGGGTGGTAAGAACTCAAACCGTCCGGCTACTGCTGTTGACCTCAACGAGACATCTCTTGAGGCCGCTGTAATTCAGATTGGCAAGTGGACGGACGAGCGTGGTCTAATGATCGCCGCACGGCCTCAGAAGCTTGTAATTCCACCTGATTTGCAATTCGTTGCAACACGGGTGATGCAGTCTGAGCTTCGCCCCGGAACTGCTGACAACGACATTAACGCTGTGCGTTCAATGGGTGTTGTCCCCGGCGGAACTGTTGTGAACCATTATCTAACCGATACGGACGCATGGTTCTTGATGACGGATGTTCCTAACGGAATGAAGCACTTTAATCGTGTTGCACTTGAGACAAGCATGGACGGTGACTTTGACACCGGAAATGTTCGCTACAAGGCTCGCGAGCGTTATAGCTTTGGAGTCTCCGACCCACTAGGGGTCTGGGGTTCACCCGGAGCGTAGTTTAGGTTGGGGGTGGGAGCGATACGTCGCTTCTGCCCCCAGTCTTCTTTTATTCCCTGACTATCGGCAAACCGATAGACACTGGCCACGACAGGAGAACTTAAATGGCTAACACAACTTTTTCAGGACCAGTCCGATCAGAAAATGGGTTTGAGGTAGTATCGAAAAGCTCATCGACTGGAGCAGTTACAACATCTTTTACTTATGACGGTTCAGGGATGCAGGTTGCACCTGTAACCTTATCCGATGCTGATACTTCGATAACTGCTGCCACTCATGGTGGTAGGGTTGTTGTAGTTCCAGCCATTGGCAGTAACCGTACACTGACACTTCCCAGCCCTGCTGAGGGTGTGTCTTTTACGTTTGTTTACGGTGGAGCGGCAGAAGAAGCAGAGAATCTGATTATTGATACTGGTGCTGATGCTAACTACTTCATCGGTGGAGTTGTCCATATAGATTCTGATGCGGACAGTGTGTCCGTGTACGCAAATGGTAGCTCCAACTCAATTTTAACCCTTACTGATTTTGGTCTCATGGAGATTAATATCGTAGCAAAAGATTCAACGAATTGGATTATTTGGGGTTACACACAAGGTGCAGACGCACCTGCGTTTACAGATCAATCGTAATTAACAAGATAGGGTCACCCACTCGTTTGGGTGGGTGACCACATCTTCTGCTATGGGCAGAGCGAAAGCTCCCGTACCCATAAGGAGACTTTTAGATGGCCGACGCAGTAACTTCTCAAACTCTGCAAGACGGCGACAAGGTCGCTGTTATGAAGTTCACCAACATTTCTGACGGGTCAGGCGAGGCCGCCGTCAAGAAGGTGGACGTTTCCGCTCTACAAACCCAGTCAGGTTCGGGAGCCTCCTGCACAAGCGTGACGATTGACCGTGTGTGGTATGAGTGCAGTGGCATGGCTGTAGACCTCCTGTGGGATGCATCAACAGACGTGCTTGCTTGGACACTTAGTGGGTATGGATATTTTGATTTTAGACAAGCTGGACCTCTAGTTAATAATGCATCTAGCCCAACTGGTGACATCATGTTTACCACCACAGGGGCTGGTAGCGGAGATCGCTATTCCATAATGCTTTCTATGACAAAGAGCTATGAATAATGCCCGACTCCAAGTTTCAGGACGTAATTAAAAAGAAAGCTGAAGAAGTTAATGATGACGGATATTACAGCAAGCTTGTAAAAAACTACCCTCAACAAAAAGAGGAAGTAGGCTATACAAGTAAGATTGCAAAAAAGTATCCTAACTGGAGAGCTATTTAATCGTGCCTTTCAAGAGCGAAAAGCAGAGAAAGTGGATGCATGCCAATAACCCTGATATGGCACAAGAGTGGGAAGGCAAAGCTTCTGGTGGCTTATTAAGGCGGGCTGTAGCAAACACAATACGTCTTCCTGATCTGGCAAGGTTGAGGAGCGGGGGGATAGTGAAAACCGGCTCAAAGTTGCCGGGATCCTGCATGGATGCGACTACTAGAGCCCTAAACAAGTTCAAGGAGAGTTGAAATGGCTACTTCTGGAACAGCAACCTTTAATTTAGAAATATCAGAAGTTATTGAAGAGGCATTTGAACGATGCGGGCTACAAAGCAAAACAGGCTATGACATAGAGACTGCTCGCAGGTCTTTAAACCTTCTTAGTCTTGAGTGGGCCAACCGTGGACTAAACTTTTGGTGTGTAGAGCAGGGAACTGCTAGTACAACGGCCAGCACCTCTACAATCACACTTCCAGCCGACACGATAGATCTTATTGAGCATTGGATCCGCGATGGGTCGGGCACATCTCAAAATGATCTCCCTCTGTCACGTTTTAGCGTATCTCAGTACTCAACGATACCTAACAAGCTTACCGAAGGTCGTCCGGTAAACCTTTACATCGACAAACAACAGGCCGCACCGGTGGTATATTTGTGGCCTACCCCTGACAAGGTGTACACATTTGCCTATCAACGTATTAGGCGAATAGAAGACACTGGAGCAGTTGGATCTACGAACCCCGATGTGCCTGCACGTTTTTTACCTGCATTGGTATCGGGGCTTGCGTTTAATATTTCGCAGAAATACCCAGAAGCGTTTGTGCGTTCTGCGGAGTTAAAGCAAGAATACGAGTTTCAGTGGGATCTAGCTCAACAAGAAGACCGTGATCGTGCTTCGGTGCATTTTGTACCCGGAGGTTATTAATGGCACGATTCGCTAATGGTAAATACGCTTTTGGCTTCTGTGATCGCACCGGTTTTAGATACAAATTGAAGGACTTGGTTCCTCAAGTGAGGGCGGGTCGAATGACTGGCTTAATGGTCGGTCGCGACATGCTTGACGAGGACCAGCCTCAAAACTTCTTAGGTAGACTTGGCGATTACGCAGACCCACAAGCGTTGAGGGATCCTAGGCCAGATATATCTCAAGATACTAGCAGAGAGTTGTTTGCATTTGATCCAGTCGGTAACGGTAATGGAGGCGGATCCGGAAACCTTGTTGCACACGGCAAGACTGGAAAGGTTACGGTAACGACATGAATTACAGCGAATTGACTGATGCAATTAAGGATTACTCGAACAACACTGAAACAAACTTTGTTGCGGCAATACCTACGTTCATCAAACAAGCTGAACAAAGGGTATACCGCTCAGTAAATCTGCCAGTAAATCGCAAGAATGTTGCGGGTAACATGACTGATGGTAATGCGTACTTGGCGATGCCATCTGACTTTTTGTTTCCCTTCTCTTTGTCAATAACCAGTTCTAGCAATCAAATCTTTTTGCTCAACAAAGACGCAAACTTTATTAGATCGACGTATCCAAATGCATCTACAGAGGGAACGCCAAAGTATTACGGAGTCTTTGATACAGACACGTTTATTATCGGACCCACGCCAGATGCTAATTACGTCACAGAACTACATTATTACTACCAACCAAGCTCTATCGTTAGCTCCACAACGTCATGGCTGGGCACCAATGCTGACACAGTGTTGCTGTACGGATCCTTGATAGAAGCGTACACCTATATGAAGGGTGACGCGGACATGATGCAACTATACCAACAAAGGTATGCTGACGCCTTGTCTTTGCTAAAAATGCAAGCAGAAGGTAGAATGACAGGAGATGAATATCGTGATGGACAAATAAGGACGATACCTAGTTAATGTTCGATATTGATTCGGGAGTAGGAAACGTAACAGTTACCACCAGCGTTAATGGCAATCTTGGTCCAAGTCATTGGGCAGAGAGGGCTTCAGATATGATTATTTCCGTAGGGAAAAATGCTCATCCTACTATCGCTGAACAAGCAAAAGAGTTTAAGGCTTATATTCACAAGGCAGTACAATATTTTATATGGGAAGCGATAAAAGAAGATCGCTCTAAGGTCATTACCCTGTTGAGGTCAGCAGGTCATAATGACTTGGCTAACTCAGTGGAGAAACTATAATGGCATTTTCAGGAAATTTTATGTGCACCTCTTTCAAAAAAGAATTGATGGAAGCTGGTCACAACTTTAAAAATTCAGGTGGTAATACCTTTAGGATGGCTTTGTATACAGATAGTGCGTCATTCACTGCCGCTACTACAGCGTATACCAGTTCTAATGAGATTACTAATGATGCAGGATCTGCCTATACTGCCAAGGGAGAATCACTAACTCGTGTAGATCCTACGACAAGTAGCACGACCGCCTATACTGATTTTGCTGATGTTTCGTGGTCTACTGCTACGTTTTCGGCTATGGGTGCAATGATCTTTAATGATAGTCATTCAGGTGATGCGTCTGTCGTTATTTTAGACTTTGGTGCATTAAAGACAGCTACCGCTGGTACGTTTACGGTTGCCTTTCCTGCGGCAGATGCGAGTAATGCGATAATTCGTATAGCCTAGTATGGCTAATGTAACAGGCTGGGGCCGGTCTACATGGGGTTCTGGCACGTGGGGTGAAGCTATACCTGTTGAAGTAACAGGTTTAGCAGGTACAAGTGCAGTAGGGTCGGTTACAGTAACGGCGGATGCAAATGTTACTTTAACGGGCTTGGCGGGAACCGGAGCAGTTGGAAGCGTAACTGCAACGGGTGATGCAAATGTTGCTCCTACAGGTGTAGCGGCAACAGGTGGAGTAGGAAGCGTCACGGTAACAGGAACGGCAAATGTTACCTTGACAGGTTTAGCTGGAACGGGCGCAGTTGGCTCTGTAACAGTTGCAGGTGATGCAAATCTTTCGGTCACAGGGCTGGCCGGAACAAGTGCATTGGGATCGGTATCGGTTACTGTAGATGTCTCAATATCCGCTACCGGGCTTGCCGCAACCAGTGGGCTGGGGTCAGTAACAGTAACATGTGATGGAAATGTTGATGTTACGGGGCTTGCAGGAACTGGAGCAGTTGGAAGCGTAGTTGTTACCATACCAGTAACGGTTGACGTAACCGGTGTGGGGGCAACTGCATCAACTAGTGGCGTACAAGTCTGGGGTATTATAGATGACTCACAAACACCGAATTGGACAGCAGTCAGCGACTCGCAAACCCCTGAGTGGGCGGCGGTTTCAGATTCGCAGACTCCCGGTTGGTCTGAAGTGTCAGACTCTCAGACACCAAGCTGGTCAGCAGTCAGTGATACACAAACTCCAGATTGGGAGACAATAGAGCGATAAAAACGGTATATGGCCGTTTGGAAAGTTTTAATAGATATTTGGACTTGGATACTATAAGGAATAAAACATGGGAACATACGTTAACAATCTAAGACTGCTTGAAATCACCACAGGTGATGAATCAGGTACTTGGGGCACCAAGACCAATACAAATCTAGAGCTTATCGCTGATGCATTTGGTTCTGGTACAGAAGCGATCACAACAAACGCTGATACCCACACAACGACTATCGCAGACGGTGCGGCTGACGAAGGCCGAGCGATCTTCCTGAAATACACAGGAACATTAGACTCTGCTTGCACAATCACCCTTGCACCTAACACGGTTAATAAGCTGTGGTTTATTGAGAACGCTACGAGCGGATCCCAAAACATTATTATCAACCAAGGGACCAGCGGTGGCACAGGCGGCAAGGTTACTATCGGCAATGGCAAGATAGCGGCTGTATATACGGATGGTTCCGGTGACAACAACGCCGCAGTATTGGATGCGTTTGCTGACTTAGAACTAAGTAGTACACTTACTGTTGCTGGTGCTATTACAGGGTCTAGTACTATTCAAGGTACAACAATTACTGCCACGACAGCGTTTGTTCCTGATGCGTCAGATGGAGCCGCTTTGGGTACAGCTTCACTAGAGTTTAGTGACTTATTCTTGGCAGATGAAGCGGTAATATCATTCGGTGACGATGACGATGTAACTCTGACCCATGTTGCAGACACGGGTTTGTTGCTTAACAGCACAATGGCTTTGCAGTTCAATGATGCCAGTCAGTATATCAATGCTCCTACAAATGCAATATTGGACATTAACGCTACTGATGAGATAGAACTGAACGCCACGGCAGTAGATTTAAATGGTACACTGGATGTCAGTGGAGCATCTACTCTTACAGGAGCAGTCACTGCTAGTGGAGGAATTACATCTACTGCGGCTTCCAATACCTTTGGTGCGAGTTCTTTTAATGATGCAGACATTACTAACGTCGGAGACATAGCCCTCGACAGCATTTCTAGCGACGGTAGTGCAATCGGAATCGGTGCATCTGGAGATACAGTCACCTGCGAAGGTGCATGGATTTTTAACG
>Ga0208299_1001592_pt1 | contig 16633 bp, 3 predicted proteins | sample 15_taG_FD_184089 | JGI IMG/M metagenome (GOLD analysis project Ga0208299, IMG submission 184089) | Marine viral communities from the Subarctic Pacific Ocean - 15_ETSP_OMZ_AT15312 metaG (SPAdes) (version 2) | ecosystem: Environmental > Aquatic > Marine > Oceanic | place: Pacific Ocean | collected...
TTTTCAATTCTAGGATGGCCGCCGTCAGCAGTATTATTGGCGGATGTACCAGTAACTTCAAAGCCGCGGTCGGCGCCTGCGCCGCCGATGGCAACAGGATAATCAACTGCAATTCCTGATTTTATAGTATTAAATAAAATACCCGGGGCGAAAAGGGGAGTAGCTATTGTACGTAAATTGGAATCGCGGCCCTGGAGGCCTGGCGAGGGAAAAGATTTTTTAAATAATTCTGCTAATTGTAGGGCCCGGTTGGCGGGATAAAAACCATCATAAGGCAAGAATTTTTTAAGTGCCTTAACTGAGAGCCTAATCTTTGCAGGAGGATAAGCAGTGGCGCCCTTAAGGTGATCTTCTTTCAACACTTTAAAATATTTTAGAAAATCTGTTGTGGTAAAGACACTAATAAAATCTTCTGATAGTACATCACTATTTCTGTAAGACGAATCTGGTACATGGGCGCCTGTTAAAGTTAACCAATTTGCCGGCTCATCTTGTTGTGTGCTCGGAAAGCCATTTTTGATATAGTGATCCATATGTTCAGACATTCTGTATTCTGAAACAATTGAATATCCTTTTCCTGCCGCTCTTAAGTCCTCCGCCCAATCTTCGTACGTATCATAAAATGGCCCAATGCATTTATTGTGACCATAACGATCGATAACATTTTCCATATTCATTTGTTCGCCGGCTTGCCATAAAGTATCGCCAGAAAAAATAACCGTGCCGTCGCCCAGTGTTTCTTGAACTCTTCTGTTGTATGAGCAGCCGGCTCGGAGGCCGGCAGATTGACCAAGATATCCGTAATCGCCATATATCGTTCCATGACCCTGGAGTGTGGCGTAGGCTTCGCCGGCGGCGGGGTTTCCGGTACCGCTTTGTATTAAGTCTCCGTTATGGAACAAGCAATAATCATTTTGTAGTTCGCCTGCGCCATCGAGACCAGACATACCGCCGGTTATTCTATGTGCTATTGTGTATGCGGTATCATACGCAGCACTACTAGACAGCTTGGAATCAGCAGAACTAGTCATAACAAGACAATAACCCTTGTCGTCAGTCCGCGAAAACTGTGCTCTAGCGTCTAAGCACCATTTGCTTCCGTTGGCGACGGGTGCATACCCGTGAGTACCCGAATGCAATGTTACAATGGCGCCTAGTGAATTGGTGACATAGAACACAGCGTTGTTATCTTCCAGTGCTGTTGCAGTATCATAGGCAATAGAGCCAGAATAGGTATACTCTGTTCTACCATGATGTGTTTGAAGATAGCCAAAAGTAGTTTCGTGTCCGAACGTGGCGCGCCAGACGGGCTGATCAGAGGTGAGCAAATATTCACTTAATCTTTTGTCTCTCCAAAATTTATTTTCAAATTGTGTTCGCATGCGCGCTTTGTTCAAGAAAGAGTATTTTTCTCTAGGATAAACGTTTTCTAGATATATTAGAGTAACCATGGCTGGGCGGCCGGTTAGGGAAGAGTGGTTAAGCGGATTGAGCGTGGGTGGTATTATAGAGAAAGCTTCGTCGGCCGATCCAGGAGGCAAGGAAGATGCCAGATAAAATAATTTTAAATCATGATAGAGAGTTGGCATGGAACTCCATGTATTTAAAACATTGTTTAATTTAGCATTGGCAAATGTACTTCGGTTATTTCCATGCGTATATTTTAGAAATACCAACTCGCGCATTGCATCCATGTGATTGTCTGTTTTAATTCTGAATACATGGCCTAAAGGCTTGTATCTGTCAGAAACAGGCGGCTCTGTGACGTGACCAATAAGATTGTCATCTGTATATATATGTATAGCCGGCTCATTAGATTCTTCACCAGCGCCGGCAGGATTATATAATTTGCCAAAAGTCTTATAATCTGTACCTGGTATTGATGAATACCCCAATGGTGTCTCTTGAACATATTTATATTTATTTATATTGTGACCGCCGATGCCATGGGCCTGCTTAAGCTTGGTTATCAAAGAAATAATATTTTTCTTTCGCATATATTTGGCAATAGGCTTCTGTGCTACTCTAATTTGTTTCCACGTACACCATCCATAAGGCCCATTGCGCTCCATCATTAAACCATTAAATAATAGGCCGCCGCCATTCCTCTGAGAATTATACTTTGATAACAGCTGAAGCGGATAAAACCCATTACCGAGGACGCAGTCTCTGCCGGCCGCTGATATATTGATATCATTAAAATATGATTTTCTAAACGGTATCAAGGTCGAGTTGCCCTGTGAAAAATCTGGGCCATCCAAAATTTCATCATTTTCTTCATAGCCTGCAAAATTAACAAAATTATAAGTATATGTTGTTCCATCGGCTACTGTTTCAGAATAAGAAGAACTAGTCGTTATAGGCTCTGCAATAATCATGTTTATCCTCGTAAAAGGATGCCATATGGGGCTGCCATTATTATTCAGGCCGCCGTCAAAATCATGAACATATTCTGATTGAATTCCAACCGGACTTCCGCAGGCGCCGCCGGCGTTGTGGGCCAGCATTGTACCTTTTGACGCTGATAAAAATCTTATCGCGGGGAAATAGTGTGTTCCGGAATGGGCGATTACATCAAGCGGTAAGTTCCAGCCCGGGCGAAAGGCGCCCGAAACATAACCACTAGCAGGAGCGTGCCCTTGAAGGCGCTGGATTACTGATAGTTCTTCTTGGCCTCCAGTGTTACGGACTGTTGAATCGACAGAAGCCGTAATCCAAGAATATTGAAAATCACTTCTTGGAATGTGGTGCTGCACCCAAGCGTTATTGTAGCTAGCAGTAATAGCAACACCAGCATTTAATTGATCTGAAGGTGTTGCTACTTCAGTGCTAAGACCTAGGCGTGGTGTAGAGTTTTCATGTACTTTGTGATAAGACGGACCCCAAGGATCATATATGTTGATGTCATCAATAGCCCAATGGTCAAGGGCGACGTGGGAGCCGACTTGCCGTGAAATAAATCTTATATATACTTGTGTTCCATCCGGAACTAAATTTTCTCCAATTACATCTTCGTATGCAACAATCCTTCCTTCTGTCTCTCCCTCAGCTAAGTGTCGCCGTACGGTTGTCCAATTGGTACCATCAGTGCTATATTGAACCCACAAGTGTTCATCGGAGGCGGCTTCCGGCTTATCAAGAAGGTCTCCGGCAGCGTTATAATAAAAATTACCAGCTACAACTCTGTAAGCCAACACTAACGGCGTCATAAATGTGTTATTAGCTTCGGCAAAGCGGACGTATTGGCCAGCTACTGGAGCGTCGTCGACGGCGGCGTCGTTGTGGGCGTCAACGGTGCCGATCAATAATAACATGCGGCCAGTTCCAACATTGGTATCGGCAAATCGCGGGCCGGTGGAGACGTCATTAAAAGTCCACTGATCTTCTGCTAGCTTGCCAGTACGATATTTAATCTCGCCGTCTCCAGCATTAATGCCGGTACGTTTTCCATAGCGGCCTCCGCGGACTGTCCACATTGCATCTAAAGCCTGGCGTACATTTTGGTTTCTGTAATTCATCGTGTTGTATACAGAATATGTTTCCGATAGATCATCCATATAGCCACGCGAGAGGCACTCTGGACCGCCTGGGGCTGAAAATCTTTCAGCAAAAACAGTTTTGTTTTTAAGTCCGGTTTCAGAACCTGTCTTTGCGAAAAGGAAGCGATCTACAACTCCGCTAATAGCAGCGGATGGGGCTTCGACAGGGTACCAATCGGGAAGAACCGCCACTCCGCCTGTTGTGTGGCCGTATCCGCCATATAAGTCTCGGAGCCATATATTATTAACATCACGACCAGAAGTATGTCCAATCTCATAAGGCTGCATAAAATTACCGGCTATTGTGCCAAGAGCATTTCCAAAAGCGCCAGTAGTTCTAATATTTCTAATATTTACAGGGCGTTTAGCATATTCATCTCGTGTATAAACGGCTCGGGCGCGGCTTACTCCAAAGCGGTCGACCGAATGTATTTGAAGAGTTTCTGCGCTGGGCAGATAAAGATCCCACTCCTCTCCTCTATTAAGATTAGTATGCTGTAAATCAACATTTAAGGGCTGATGTCTTGCTTGCCTTCCCCCAACGTGATATTCAGTAAAGGGGCCCTGCATTGGTGTTTCATATTGTGGACCATAAACGTCATGATGAATATTATTTATATCAAGAGAGGATTCAGCTGGTATGGCGCCTGCTGCAGCTGCCGAATCTTTCCAGCCAGAACGAGCAGAAGAGCTATAAAAAGTAAACGGTGCAAATAAGTCTGCTTTGCCGCTTTCGTAAGCTATGTTCACACCGTTTTGATAGCGCATGACTGTGTTCACAAGACGCTTCTTTTCAGGTGCTGGATCATCACAATCACAGTAGGAAGCAGAACTAGGAATATCTGTAGTGAATTCAATATAGTTGTTGTTGTCACCGAACGAGCGAGCTACCGGGGAAACATAATCTATTCGACGTTGGTCATCGTCAGAATTTGGACCGCCGTGGATAATTTTATTTCTTACAACACCAAATTTATATGGTTTCGAAAGATTTCTTCTTACATATGTCGAACCATAATATTTAGTACCGTCAACTTGAGAATAAGTTGGCGCCGAAGCAGTTATTTTTGTAGTGAGAACATTTAAAATTTGTTGCTTGCTTATATTAACATCCCATATGCCAGATGATAATATCCCATCTCTATCCGCTCTTTCTTTCCACCACAAACAATTATACGATTCACTAGTATCTGTACCGCCTATTAAATACTGAGGCGCGCCATATGAGGTACCATCAGACTCATATAAGACGAGCTGGTTTCCATTCAGATTTCTTGCATAAATTCCATTTCCAGCAAGACCGGCAGTGGTTGCAGTTAAAGAAATTTTATTTGTTGAAACCGTCGCCGATAAGCCCAGAATACCATTGGCGCCGGCGAACAGCACAGCCTTGCCATAAGATATATGATCGACATGATAGTGCGCATCGCCAGTACCATTAATTGCAGCTTTAACTCTATTTGCAGTTGTGGCATCGTTGGCATCACGCAGTACAACAACGTGTGGGGAGGTGCCCGGGCTGTAGAGAGTATCCCGCAGCAATATGAATTGTTCAACATCCTGGCCGCCGGCAGCGGCGGGTACCCTAATTCTGAAGGTATCCAGGTGTTCTTGGCCGGTCGTATTGATAATACTAGTTTTAGACGCTGCAACGGCGTTGAGTGCATTGAGTTGATCAACAGGAACCGAGCCACATTCAAAGTCATAAAGTGCCTCGTTGATACCCAGTATTTGGCCCTCAATAACTGGAAATTTGCTTTCGAAAGTTGGATATTTATTCCAATATTTATTTCTTTCAAAAACATGACTCTCAATTGTGTCTCCGACGCCGCCTATTTGCCACATACTAGCAGGTATCAGTTGCTGCAGCATCCTGTTAACCGAAGAATCAAACCATTTATAAAATTCTATATATTTTTCAACATCTGGCGTGTTCTGAACTTTATCAAAAAAGGCTTGACGTAGTTTTTCTAGTGCCTTATATTCTTGTCGATATCTATTGACTGGTTGGCCAATTATATTATTAAACTCTTTAACCGTAGCAAACATATTTATCATTTCTTCTGATATTGTTTGATACATGCTTTTTTCAATTGCTAGCAAATATCTGACTGGCAAGGTACGTTCAGACGGAAAGAATTCATCATCTTGTTCTAAAATGCTAATCAAATCGGCGGCGCCTAAAATTTCTGGTAATCTTTGTTTGGCAACAGAATAATATTCAATATCATATATGTCTGCCGAGCTGGCCACGAAATCTTTTCCACAGCCGGCGTGATGGCGATATAAAATATTTCCAAAACCATCTTTTTCTGCATATCTGTCTGCAGAACCAGATGATATATCGGCAACTTCAAACTGGCCGCCGGCGGTCGACCCCGTTAAGGCATCAAATTCCCAATTCATTACCAAAGTATCAAAATTGTGTATATATTGGTTATCAAGTGCTTTGTTGCTAACAGATAAATTACGATAGGCGTCGAGGGCGCCATAATTTTCTATATCATAAGCATGATATTTAAGTTCGTCATCTTGTAAATATTTTAACCACACCCTAGCGTTTGCTATTCTGATATCTGTTCTGTTAATGTTAGATCCAGTAAAATTAGTATTATGCGCGCCGACATATACCCTTGTTGAACTTGTTAATACATTAACGCCATATGTTGTTGACAAAGTGCCAGTTAATTTAAAACTATCCTCAATAACGTCTACCTTGGCATTATATCCTCTAAATTCTATAGTATATGCTTTATCGGTGCCGTGAGATACAGTACCGGTCAGAACTCTATTGGCTGTTTCAATATTTGTTGGTCTCAGTGCTACAGATAAATTCCACTTTTCGTTGTCATATAGATCAAAGTAATCTGTTTCTAATGTTGGGAACACACCGCCGTCAGTAGTTGTTATAACAAATTTGGCTTTTGGCTCGTTTGGCCTGTCTCTTACAGCATAAACCTGAAAATTGGCTACATCAGCAGGATTCCATGTAAAAATATTAGCAGCTTTAGTCTCCTCATGAGTATGTACACCAAAAATTGAAGATGATAATTCATTAAAATTTTTGTAAGGGGGGATAGTTGTGGGCAGCTGCTTTGGGAAAGCAACACTAACTTCGTAAGTTATTGGGCGCGCTAGAAAGCCCGTTCCATCAGTTGGAGAAGGAGAGCCAGAAATATATGACAAAGAAGATGCGTCGAGAGAAGACGTTGACTGATATACTGTGGCTTTTGCATTCTCTGCTCTATGAAAATCTAATAATTTTCGTTTTTTTGAAAAATATTTATAATCTTCTTTTATCTCATAGGTTATATCTCCAGCATAAAGATTTATTTTAAATAAGTCCTCATCAATACCGATTGAATGTAAGAGCTGTCTAAAAGATCTTTCATTTCCTTTTGATTTATAAATTGAAGTTAAATTATTATATATATTATCATATATAAAGTTCTTTATATTATGAACCTTGTCTTCAAAACTCTCATCTTCATTCTTATCTAAGAATTTTTCAATTTTTTCTGCATCTTTAAAAAGCTGGTATGTGCTAAAGCCCATTGATTCTAATTTTCTGTTAGAAAATGGCTGTGGTTTAAGACTTCCGCTTGGATATTCAACGTCTCTTAGACGAGGAAGAGCCTTCATTAAAACCACTAATTCATCCAAATATGAAGCCATTGTTTGTGATATGCGGTACAACGCCAAATCGTTTTCGCCATCTTCAGATGTAATCCATTCTGGAAAAAATGAATGAATAGAGGTTATATTTTGTTGGTCCCAAACACTTCCTGTTGTTTCCATATTCTGCTTATAAGAAATATATTTTGGATTTGAACTGTATATAACAGGGTCTTTATATTCCGCATATCCACGATCATCGATGGCAGAGCCGTCGTGTCTTTGATTATAATCTAGATTATAGCCTACATATGTGCCGTTTGAAGACCGGCCTGAATAATCTAATATCACAGAGTCGTATGTCTTATTATTGACTATGCCTTCGTTAAATTTATAATACAAGCCCAAATCCACGTTGCTTATGTCGGTGTTTGTGCCTCCTCCATATTGAGCAAACCAGTTTCTACCAATTTGTTTAGAAGATCTTGCATTTTTCCAAAATCTAAATTCATCTATAGATCCTGATAATTTATTCCAACCTAGGCCGTTGACGCTCCCAAGTTCGCCGGGCTGGATCCCTGATGTGTTTGATACCCATGGGTGAGCAATAGAGGCGCCAATAGTAGCATGCATACCAGATGAAGTCGTGTTCATGGCTACCGATATCGGACCTATGGCTTGGCCAGAGGCAGTTAGGGTTTGTTTCATGGCGCCGTCTACATATAATGTACAATATAGACTATTGGCTATATTTCTCGTTACAAAAGCATAATGATGCCAATTGCCGTCCAGAACAGAAGAGGTGGCGACTGAAGTAAAAGCATGCTTGTCTGGAGAATGAAGCGAGGAGGTCACATCCATTCCAGCCATGGTTCCGTTGGCTACAGTGTTTGAAGAGCCAGAGACACAATTAATAAAAAATGCTGCATCGCGGGTGATCTGAGCCGGATTATCCCAGTTTTTATAGAATATCGTAAAGCGACCATATGAATCATTTGACGCGGTGATACCATTCCATGCATCAAAAATTACCGGTGTATACGTTGTGGCTGCTGCGGATGGATAGCCTGGCCCGCCGAGTGATTCATCTAATGGCCCCTTATACCAAAATTCTACAGTTACGCCGCGGTCAAAATCTAATTCTAGATTTGTAGTTCTTAAATCATCAGCATTATAAATGTTGGCTTTTGAATAACTTGATTTAAAATCGCCATTCGGATCCTTATTAGGGCCGCCTTTAACATAAATATATTCTTTGATGCTGGGCTCGGCTGTTCTTAAACCCGAGGCCTCGGTGGCCGTTGTTGTCTGACTACCCCATCCATCCGTTCCAGAAGAAAAATTTACATACCCTGTAGTCCTTGGGTATTCATTATCAAATATATAATTATCTAAACTTGAAGCTTGATTATGCCAAGCTTGTATTTCGCTTAAAGAGCCATCATATGGATATGTTTTTCTAATATATTCAAAAGAATATTTGTAATATTCTTTAGCAGAGCCATAAAGTGCAAAATTTTTCGGCTTACTGTAATCTATGTTTGGAACATATCTGTTTTTATCTATGTTTCTTTCGCGTACATAGTCTAAAGATTCCAACTCTTCTGTTATAGAATTAGAATCCTCTATCGTTACTGTTTCAATGCTTTTCTCTTGTTCAAAAAGCTTTTGTAAGTCTTTATAGCTCATACTTCTTCTGTTATTCTAAATTTAAAAGTCTCTTTTTGCTCTTGGTAAATATCATTAATTTTATATAAAAATCTGATTCCATACATATAATCTTCTTCTAATGTAGACATGTCCAAATCAAAGTAATTTCCGGAAACATCATGGGACAATCGAGTATGCTGTGTTGAGCTAGCGGTACCATAACTGATTATCTCTAGTTTATCATAGACTCTAAATATTTTATAATAAGCGTTTTCTATTATTTTATTTTCTATATCGGCACTGGCTTTGGTATAAATAGTCGGAGACCAATCTTTGCCTCTCACAAACAATCTAAATCTAGCTGTTTCTTTGGTGTTATATTCTGACTTAAGATTGGTTATTTTTGTAATACATTTGGTGTAGGGGTTATAATCAGAAGAGCCATATGACTTAGGAAGTATAAGTGTTCCTGTGTGAGCCTCATTTCCGGCATGCTCCCAAACATCCCACAAATAGCTTGTATCTGCCGAAGAGGTTATGGCGAAAGAAGCGCTATAAATACCTTTTTCTATTCTGGTCGCCAAAATAGACGTGACGTCTGTATTTAACGTAGAATGTTTTAAAGTTAGCTGAGTAGCGCTCGGGGAAGTATTAGTGCCAGCATATATTTTCAAGGTTGGGAGCTGGCTAGTGTCTCCTCCAATATCTTGAAGGCGACCCCTGGTAAAGTTATACATATATAGCGAATTTAAATTATCGGTGGCGGGCGCCAGAGAACTACTAAAATAAAAATTTCCTCTATTGTCTTTCTTGGACGAATCCCAGCGTGCTTCTAATACAGGTCTTTTAAAGAAAAATTCTGTTCCTCTGGCAAAAAGCTTTTTAGTATAATAAGATTCTTGGGCGCCGAGCAAATTATCTAACACACCATCAGCCTCCGGAGTGTTTTGGCCCAGAGAGCTTGAATAATAGGCTTCCTGGCTCTGTGTTAAATGAATCCCAAAACCATAATTTTGCCGGCTGTTGACGATGTCTTCGCGTCCGTCGATCCATTCTTCAATCATGCTAGTTACATCAATTTCTATATCTTCAGGTCCTTTTACCAGTGTTGTACCATACATCGGCAACGTTGTGCCGGGAACATATGAGGCAGTATGATAATCTCCTCCAGGGGTTGTCCAAGCGCCGTCGCCTCCTGTAAAGGCGCCTTCGAGAATTTTAGTTCCCGCAAACCCATTTGTGCTTGCAAGCACATTCGCATGTCCATTTCCTACCAGCCCCTTGTTCTCGAACTCTAGATCGATAGTTGCGCCGCCACCAGTTCCTGGCGCCGTTGCCTTAATTTTGAGATCAACAGTGTTAACAGAACTCACATCCCCGTCACTGAAGCCGGCATTCGCATTTGCAATTCCATTAATAGCATCAGCACAAACAATGGCGCGTTGGGCGTCGGTGAGGCCGTTGCGGGCAATGTAATAGATGTTTCCTGCCGCTCCATCGTTGACGGCGGCGGTATTCGCCACGAATTTAAATGTATAGGTAACGCCATCACCCCCCATAGTAGTAGGAGATGTTAGCGTAAATGCGTGATCATTGTTTACGGCGGCGCAATCAATAGCATTAGCCAACGTGGCTGCAGCAAGATTACTATTAGCATTTATCCAGTTAGCAGCGTCTTTGTCCCTATAGCCTTCCATATCTAAGCCGCGGCCTTCGTCCCATGAAGCCGATACAGCATAAATATTTAACATAGTATTGTTTGGAATAGTGTGTCTATGCTTGGCATTAAACATTCTTAAAAAGAAGTTGACACTCCCGCTAACAGGAACGGTGCCAAGAAGGCGATCGCCGTATATTTCACCCAAATCTGAGCCTGAAACGGGGAATTCAATTAAAACCCTTGATAATTCGCTAGTAAGTGTTTTTGAATTCGCTGATGAAGAAAACATACTTTGGCCATATATTGAAAATATTTCAAGTACATCTGACTGCCCCATGTTCGATCCTGTAGCGCGGTGAGATAAGCCCTCTCTAAACGCATCAGATATGGTAGTATCTTTTGTGGCAAAATATTTTTTAATTCCCATTACTTAACAACCCCTACAATATCTGTATTTCTGTATCTTACTTCAAAAATAGAATCTTGCGGAAGAAATAATAAACGCCCGTCATGTGATGTATTTTCATCAACGTTGTAATAAGCAGTGCTATATCTTGAACCATATTTGTTAGCAAATTTAATATTTACAACGTCTAAGACACCAGGGACGTTCCCCAACATTTTATAAATACGCGTTATATATAGGGGCTCGCCGATCTCCAAATGATCTGCAAAATAAGCAGCCATTTCGGCTCGGGTCGCTTCCAAAACTTCATATTTATCGTAGCCCGACTCGGTCATAACTACGTAACTAACTCCTAAATTGATAACCTTGGCATCTAGAATGTCAACGGTATCGCTAATCATTTTATAATCTTGCAGCCAAAATTTTAAATTATCTTTAATAGTGCTGTTCGTTCTTGTAAGTCTATTGTTATAATCAGTTGATATCACATATAAATTAAGATTTCTTTTAAGAGAATTGGCATCTTGCACGACAGTACAGCGTTTAACTTTTCCATATTTAGGTGGCATGCGATATACAACACTAACGTAATCTTGTGCGGTAACAGCTCTATTTTGGCTAGCATACGCATCAGTTGCATGACGCTTAATTTCTCTACCAGTCATGCCGCTAACATATCCCACAACAGGCTCTTCATTGGTACACTGCAGTGAATTCACAACGCTTGCTATTTTTGAAGTATTTAAATTAGATTTTGCAAAACCAACTAATGGAGTTGTAACAGTATTAATCGTGTTTGTCGCGGCATTAACGTTATTCGTAGTATTCATTCTATATTTAATAACCAACGTTGTATTGGCCGGCGCGACGCCGAGCTTATCAGTCACTTTTAAATTTGATGGATCAAAATTTTTAGCTGTTGAATAGTTCTTTCCATGTGATTTTAAAATAACCTCGTTGGCCCTGGTTAGAGGATTAGTATCTAAAGACTCTTCTGATCCGTATCCAAATTGTAAATAAGTTATATTGCCATCTTGCTCAACTGTAAATCTACGAGGCACCATCATAGGTCTTAACAACACAGAAGGAGTTTCAGGGTCGGGATTGGGATTTGTTATTTCTTTATAAATTACATCTTGAGAGAGATATTCTACTTCGTAATATTCATGTCCTTCTGAGTCGACTACAGAAATAATTTCTGTTATATTTTCGCTTGACAAGCCCAGCCTTCTTAATCTTTCAAAAGAGCCAACAGCCAAAACCTCTTCATAAAGAGCACCAGAAACTACCTGCCCAAAAGCTTTTATTGCGTAAGATGTCGGTGTACCTGTATCGGCATCAACTTGTGCTACGACTATTTCATTGTTTGTTTTCGAAAAATCGACATCTTCATTCAAAAGGAAACTAGTCCCAGCATTATTTATTAGCTCAGTCCCCTTCTTGAGAATTGGAATATAATCGGTATCAGGACCCAGGCCAATTGGTAGTGCGGGGGCGACTGCATAAAAAGACACAATACCAGTCGAACTAGGAGATTCTCTAAATTTATATCCCAACTGTTTGGCTAATTTAACAATATTGTCATATTCAATTGCCGTATCCATAAAAGATTCATTAGCCTGATAATCTAAATAAAAGGATAAAACATCGCCGATATAAGATACCATATCAAGCATTAGAGAACCGAAAGAGGCCTCATTAAAATCTTGATATGTTTCAGGATAATACCGCTTAATATGTTCAACTAAACTTTTTTTAATTGAATCAAACTCGCGATCTGTATATTTAATTGGTATTTGTTTTTTTGGCATCAACTTCGTCCTCAGACTCGTGCTACAAATAACTAGTTTAAAACTTTAATTTATCTATAGACATTTAAAACAGATCTGGGCTCAAATTAAATTCGACCAATATTGCATCAAGCAAATTAAGTGGATGAATTTCATATTTGATATAAACTGATATTGTATTAGTATCGTTTGTACGATTAACATCAGAATTTACATCTAGATGTAATATATGAATATAAGGAAGATATTTTCTTGTTTGCTCTTTGATTCTAGTTTCTACTTTTCTTGAAGTTTCCAAGCTGATGTTTTCAAAAAACATCTTTTGTAGCCCAATCCCAAATGTTGGATCCATTATCTTTTCGCCAGGAACTGTTAAAAGCAGCATTTTAAAATTTTGTTTTGCAACAGCTGCATATGATTTGTTTAATAAAATTCCATCAGTGGGGTCAAATGTTAGTGGTAAAAATGGTGAATATCCAGGCATATTATACCTCCTTTTTAATCAGAATCTGTTTCTGGGGGGTCCGAATCAATTGCGCCGACTGCGGCAATCTCTTGATACTTCAATAGTTTTTCTCTACATGTGACTTCAAATCCTTCTGGGAATTGATTACTAATTGTGGGATTCCTAGCATCTGGCGTGAGGTCTGGGTGTGGCGGGTAGTTAAGATCTTTCCACAAGCCTAGAATAAGATAGGCTACGCCGAAGGGCGTTAGCGGAGGCCCAATACCTATTCCGAACGGAGGCGGAGGGAAACCACATCCAAATGGCAACATGTTTGGCAACATTAGAACGCTCATGAGTGGTACCGGCATATCATCCAAAATCTTTTGCAGCTCTTTTTTAATATTTCTGTACTTCTTATCCAGGTCGTACTTGCATTGACCTCCTTCCCACTTCGGATGATGAGGACCAATGCATTCCGCCGCGAGGGCGCATTCTGGTGCTTCATCCGGTAAAGATTCAATTATAATTTTTAGAATATCTAAAACTTTTTTAATTATCGATATGTTTGGATCAAAAGCCTCAACAAGACCTTTCAAAATTAAGAAAGGAGTTTCTAAGAATAATTTGACAACCAAAGCACCTATATTAATTTTAATAGGATTGAAATTTTTACCTTGTGCATCAGTGAACATGCCTACGTCGCCGCCGAGAGAAGCCAATTGAGGATCTTCATAACCGACGGCATTAGCGCCGATGGCATCTTCAGCGCTTAATAGTGCTGAAGTTAATATGTCTCTCGTGCCAACATACATATATGGACCAATTCCAATCTTCTTTACAGACATGATCGTATTCATCGCGTTAAGTCCTAAATAATGCTGAACTGGGAACGTATAATCAAAAATAGCTGCATATTCTTCTGATCGAAGTATTTCGTCTTGTAACATATTAAAAACACTTCGCTCGTCAGCGGTGGCGCCGGTGGGGCCGATTATCTGATTGCCGTCCCAGAACTTGCCGGCCTGTTCCTCAGCGGCGGCTGGAGTTCCGAAGGCCGAGAGCTTTCTGCTCCTTAGTGTTGTATTTAACACTGATAGTTCTCTTTCAATAAGAGGAATTGAATATACTTTTTTTCCTGTTAGTGTCCCGGGGCCATGAGAAAACGGATCATATTGGACTAACGCATTGCGTGGAGCTTTGCTAACATAAGGCGGAGTTGACATGTCGTCGGCGCATAGTTGGCCTTGTGTCTCGTCATCGGTCTCGGCTGATGCTATTTTGCACGAAGCAAGGCCAAATGGCCAAGGACCAACAGAGCCCAGTGGCGTATCTATTTCACGTTCAGTGCCAGGCGTTGGAAGAAGGGGATCGTGGCGATCTGCATAATATACTAAATCTTGGTTATCAATAACGCTCTCTAAAGCGCCTCTTATAACACTTTGTGCTTGCGGAGCCATGGCGTGATTAGTAGAGTCTTCTCTAAACATATAAGTTAATCTTAAGCCCCATTTTATGTCATCAAACCAATAATTTTCTGCTGCTGGTCCTATCATATTTTTTAATGTACAATTGTAGCTATTAATATGTGCCAACACTTGAGAATTAGTAGCCTCTTCATGAGCAGTTTTAACACTTTCTATCATATTTCCTCCAATCTCTATATCAATCATCTCATCACATGCATCTTTGTGGCCAAGCAAACCAATATATTTGCGGAAAAGATTAATTAGCTCCACTGTTCTATGTTTTATATTTTGTGAACAATACCTATTGACCCTAATATGGCCATATGACAGGCCACCGTTGCCGTAGGTCTGTTCATCGCCGTACTCGGTCATGGTTTGATACCAATCGACTGGCACGCCGATGCCGCCAGTCCCTTGACCGGGGAAGTCGGCGGGGGCAGGGAACCATCGTACATCGCGCGCTGGCTCGCCATAGGACCGATCGTTGTGATCAATCTGTTCGGACCAATCGATGCGCCAGTTGCCTTTGGAGTCGTCCCAGAATTCTTCCCCATCATATGAGTAGGGTTCCCAGATCCGGTGCCTAGGAGTTTTGATGCTCACTGGGATGTCTATAGGCCACACCCAATGATTCGCAATCGCGATGTCGTGCTCCAGGGGGGTGTTATACATATCTCCACTGGGAAAGTCTAGGCCTAGGTGGCGGAGATCCCCCAGCATTTCATCTGCCATAAACCAACTAGCATAAATAACATCAATTATTTTTTCCGGTCGGATTGATTCACCTTCGTTCCCTTTCATTGGATCAATCGCTGGCCAAGGAGCTGCAGGAGATTTTATGAACTGGGGAACTGGGTATGTAACGTGGTGTGGTACTCCGTTCGAATCGAAGGTGGTGCCGGCGAGGTCGGAGTCGCTCGACCCGAAGAAGGTTTCTTCAAACCAGGACTTATCATCCGCGCCGCCCGCGTCGGTCCACTGTCCGGTGCACCAGCCCGCGGGTGGGTCTTGTGAGGTGATCTCGTGAACGTTACAAGGTAAATAATACCAAGAGTCTTCTTGTGTCTCTAAACTAAAAATTGCACATGCGCCCTGGAGAACTTCGGCCATCTCGCCTTCGAGAAAGGCCGGGTCGTCGAACGCATGCTCGTCGGGAACGAGGTTGGGCAGGTCGAGCAGATGTTCATACACAGAACACATGCCGTTGTGGCCCAGGCATGGATTAAAAAGGCTATGATTGTCATATTTGGCCACAGCAGAGTTCTCGCCTTGATATACCAACCAATTATCTCTCCAATCTACCGGGAATGTTTTTGTTGCTCCCGCGGGAGTATACCACGTAGAATCGATGTCGTCGTAGGTGGAATCCCACCAGGCCTGGTAGGCGCCGTCGGTCTTGGGCGTCGGTTTGTCGCTGTAATACTGGCTCCAACAGGCATCGTCGTGCACTGAGTAAGTTATTTCCGATGTCGCTTTATATTCATCTGTTTCAATGAGGGCGTTCCAATAGCTAGCCGGAGCTGAAAGGGGTGCTATACAATCTGTATTGTACCTGTTACGCGTCCAGTTCACCGCGTCGTCGGGGGTCAAAATATATTCGCGGTCTCCATTTGTTGGGTGAAATGCTGCATTGACAAACATTTTGATTTCTTTATGCAAATCCTCAAATTCTTTCCACTTAGCAAGAGTTTTGACGCCGCCATAATAAGGCGTCCACCAATCACGGAAGACCTCCCATGTCAAAGCATCATATTTTGCTTCTAGTTCGCCAAGGGGATAAGCCCCCGTGGGGGGGCCGTCGGGGACCGATTCGTTGGGAGAGGTATCGCCCGGGAACCTTTGGTGTCCAACATTCGCCCAGCCATATGTCTCTCTTAGTTGATGAATTATCTGTTCTATATTGTCATCTTTGTGTTCTCTGGCAACCATATCATAGTCGCCGGTGAGGAATGTGACGCCGGCCTGGGGGTGGGGTTCCCAGACCACGCGACCTGGTTCGCCTTCGTTGTGGGCCTCACATTCTTCTTTGGTGAAGTATTGCTGAAGGCCTCCCACCATA
>Ga0208299_1001593_pt1 | contig 16629 bp, 21 predicted proteins | sample 15_taG_FD_184089 | JGI IMG/M metagenome (GOLD analysis project Ga0208299, IMG submission 184089) | Marine viral communities from the Subarctic Pacific Ocean - 15_ETSP_OMZ_AT15312 metaG (SPAdes) (version 2) | ecosystem: Environmental > Aquatic > Marine > Oceanic | place: Pacific Ocean | collected...
AATTCAGAGCAAACATTCTCCCACTGCCTAGGGCAGGCGCTCGGATTGACTGAGCCCGCCAACGGTAATGAAGGTTTAAAAACCTCATCAATTTTGCGGCGGGTTTCGCCGTCCTCAGTACGTGTAGTATCCGCAAGATCGCGAACATATAGCAGATAAGAAATGATATCGTTATCAACAAACCAATCCTTATTTTCTGCCCACTTAATCCACTCTTCAAAAGTGTTTTCAATAATGAAAAACTTGCCGCGTTTTAAGATCGCCTGATCAGGATCTGAGGCAGTTGGTGAACCGTCCTCAACTCTGTTACCAGTGATCAAGATCCTAATATTAGGGGCCAGTTCATGCGTTCCGAAAATCGGATTGCCGCGCCGCGATTGAAGCGGGCGGATCATGCTTTGAACGGTAGGGTCAAATACTGAAAACTCATCGAAGATTAAAAGAATCGGGCGATTTGGGTCACCGCTTCCTGAATTCGTCACCTTATGCAAGGTAGGTAAATCCCTATTGGCTGAAAAATTCATATGAATTTTATCATCATCTAGGAAACCATAGCCCGCCGCTTCCTGCGGACCCTTGTCGGTATAGTTAAGGCAGTAAACATCCCCGCCCTCTGAATGGGGGCGGCTATCTTCAATGCCAAGTTCCTCAGCCAATACATTGACTGCAATGTCAGTTTTGCCATCGCCTGATGGCCCATATAGGACGCAGAAATTATTGTTTCTGGTCCACAATTCGAAGCCAGCGCGAAGCTGAGCTATCGTTATTTTAACAGTGTCGAAGAATCGATCTATCATAATTTTAGTTAGTTAAGTTAAGTTAAGTTAAGTTAAGTTTGAGCTATCATCATCAGGGTACAGGGCTCAATCTATACCGACCGCTTTCGCGGTTTCGAATTTATTTTTTCTTGCGAGAATCTAATAAGTGCAAGTCTTCTAGATGTGCAAAATCATTAAGATTATGCACCGATTTTTTACCCGCCCCCGTTGTAATTCGGATTACAAAATCTTGCGGGAACTTAGCCCTATAAAAATTGTGGACCGTTGGTATTTTATCTTTCAGCATTACGCAAGATTTAGCAGGCTTGCCACACTTAAATGCATCAGGATTAATCGCTTGTAATAATAGAGCTTTTTTAAGCTCAGTTTTTAATTCTTTTTTACCTGCCTCGAGGCGGTCCAATTTTGCTAAGGCTTCTAATTCTTTTGTCATAAAATAATTTAAGTTAAGTAAGTTAAGTTTGAGCTATCATCATCAGGGTACAGGGCTCAATTTATACCGACCGCTTTCGCGGTTTCGAATTAACTAATCTGTATCCAATCCCTGCACTGTTGCACCGCAACCTGCACAAGGTGTGCTAGTAGGAATTTCATGGCAACCGTTCCAGCCCTTATAATTTTTATTGTGCTCTTTATTGCATGAATCGGAGCAATAAACTACTAGGTCGATTACATCCCCTTGTTGATCTTCTATGTATTCTAAATGTGCCATAATATTAAGTGAGTTAAGTTAAGTAAGTTAAGTTAAGTTTGAGCTATCATCATCAGGGTACAGGGCTCAATTTATACCGACCGCTTTCGCGGTTTCGAATTAACTAATCTGTATCCAATCCGTAGCACTAACGGGCTCCCCGTTCCGCATTGCCTCCCCTCTCACGGTATGGAATCCCGCCCCTGTAATACCGTTAACCCGTTCCTTAGTGGTTGGAGTATTCCAGCCCGCTAAGGTAGCAAATACATTGCCATTTTCTTTTTTGATTATTGCATTGCCATGCAACCAGACCATCGCGCCATCGGTCGAAGTGTTGCCAATCCGTTTAGATTTTCCAGCGTCGAAAGCTTCTTTAATTTGTGAAGTTATAAGTCTCATAATATTAAGTGAGTTAAGTTAAGTAAGTTAAGTTAAGTTTGAGCTATCATCATCAGGGTACAGGGCTCAATCTATACCGACCGCTCTCGCGGTTTCGAATTATCAAATTTCATCAACAAAGATAGTTTCGGGGAAAACTTCTTTAGTTTTATACTGACTAATCAATTCAGGGTTCCACGGTTGGCGGACCGTTTCGGCCTTTTCGAGGGCTTTCTTTTCAGAAACCGCGTCTATTTTTATCCAACAGGATACTTCAATTTTACGTAATACTTGGTATTTAGGCATAGCGTTATTAAGTTAAGAGTTAAGTTAAGTTTGAGCTATCATCATCAGGGTACAGGGCTCAATCTATACCGACCGCTCTCGCGGTTTCGAATTTTCAGCTAGTGGGATGGGACCACTGAGTCAAATTAGTAAAGTAAGTTATTTAGCATATTATGAACCGTTGCCAGTTCATCGGGCCTCAATAGGTGCCGCAGAGCGGGACCGTCACTTTTCACTTAGGAAGTTAATAAGGGCTGGAAATTAAAGACTGACCGATTGAACCCAAAAGGGCTGGCCCAAGTTTTCTAAATCACTGCTCCCTGAAAAGGGGCCATATTGATTTAGCTCTAATGCATACATTAAGGCGGGTTTAAAAACCGCTTGTTATCAGTCCCACGGTGCGATTACTGGCCGTAGGTTCCTGAAATTTGAAGGCCGAATTTTTAAGGTGCTAAACTTAACCGCTTGCTAGGCGGGGCAGGGACTGTACTGGCCTCCCCTTGACTGGCCCCCCTTGGTAGGCGGGGCGCTTGACCCTGACTCTCTCAGGGCCTCCCCTCGAAAAGGGGATAGACTAGAAGCTTAATCGAATGTTATTCCTATGTAAAGCATTATTTAATAAATGTTTTTACCATAGGTTTTCATATACCCTCATGATGATACCCGCAGGCCCTGATTCAATAGGGGATCTTTAAAGAATTCGCTTCTATTTAACTAGGCTATTCGATTTACTGGTAAAGGGTTTAGCATATTGTTTCAGGAAGTTACATAAGTTTTTATAACAAAATACGTAAGAAGTGCCTTCATAACTCGTTGATTATCAACGGTTAAAATTCTGAGTTGTTCAAATGAACATACGTTTAAATGCACCAGAATGGACGCTAAGGCTCTTTAGGGCCATATAAGGCAACCATACCAGAGAGGCCATCGACTGCATATGAGCAATTATGGAGCAATTGAGGGGTATCAACTTTTATTGAAAAATAGCCCTTATTTGACTGAGAATTACTGACCTGATTAGGCCAGTTGATTCTTGAATCATGATTCATTGATCAGGATTCAGGGGGCAGATTGTGTTTGATGACGACGCGGAATAATACCAAGTGATTCTGATATCATGACCGCTCAATAATGAATCAGGATTCTAGAAAAATGGATTTTGAAAAATGGCTGATCAGACATGACCCACAAACAAGGGTGCCTGATTCATGAGACACGCCACGGGTACCCCGAGAGTTTTTTGTGCGGGCCAGCGTGTGTGTGTGTACCCTCTGAGAAAAAATTTGAATAAATCCCGACCGCTCGTAGGGTCGAGTATGTCGAGGTTTAAAAAACAGGAGTATTACAAGAAGAACAGAGAAGAGAGATTAGAGTATCAAAAGGAATACTATATAGTTAACAGGTCAGAAATCAGGGAAAGACTGAAGAAGAAAAGGAAGGATGATCCTGAGTGGGCCGCTAAACAAAAGAAGTATAACCGAGAATACTACAGGAATAATAAAAAGCGGATCATGGAGAAAAGGGCCAAGAAAAAGACCGCGCAAAATAATATGAGCGGTTATTGGAAAAAGAGCGGTTTTCGAAAGTAGTGCGCGGTTTTTACGTTGTTGACGTAAGAAGCGCTCATTGTTATAATTATTAGCAATATTGAGCACCAACTTATAGATAATGTCGTATAAACGTATCGTAGTTGCTGTCAGACCAAATCAAAAAGTTTCTAAAAGTAGTAAAAAAAGTTTATTCTAAATTAGAATAAATTTAATTGCCTAAATAGAAAAAATAATATATATAGGGTAGCGTCAATTCTTTTCGCTAACCGCTCATTAAAATGGTAACAACTGAAAACCGCGCACGGGTCCCGTTCGCTAAACAATACGAGATAGATGAGCATGGCCTTGTTTATCGACGAGATAAAAAACTCCGCCTCACTAATCGTAGTGGGCGGTGGTTTGCCCAAGTATACGCTGACGACGGTAAGAAAAAAATATTCGATGTAGAGAAGTTAGCCTCCAATATGTTTGGCCCTGAACCCTTAGCCCTGAGCGTAGACGATATATTAGGTCCCCTTTCAGCTAGAATAATTCCTGACTTCCCTCGCTATGCCGTGACTCATCATGGAGCTATTTATTGTATTGACCCCCCTTCGCGGGGTCCTAATGCAGGGCAGGTGTACGCTTTACGGGAGACATTGCAAAATGATCATCGATACGTTACCTTACGACCCGCTGAAGGGCGGGCTACCTTTATACGTGTTTCGGATGTGATAGATATGGTTTGGGATTAGCTACTTGTTTTAATGTGAAAAAGTTTTAGATTTTAACCTACATGGAATACAACACCTCTACCCTAAATGCGTTATCTGAGTTAGGTTCTTTGGACGAAAAAGGAGCTCCTGTAAAAAGCAGACTACAAGATGCCGCTAGTGCTAATTCTTTATTCCACGCTTTACGAAAAGCGGATGAGGGGTCTGCCCGTAACAGGGCTCGGGTTGATGGAATGTTTGATGGGGCTAACCCATACAACCAAGCACAGTTAAGCACTAGTGGTCAAGGGCTCAAGACTAACCTTAATTTCGGAGAGGCCCAGCGGTTGTTGGATGTTTCTCTTTCCGCTTACGTGGATCTTTACTCTTCGCTGGAAAAGCTAGTTGAAGTAAAGGGGACTTTAGGAGAACCGTCTGAGAGAGGAATCATGGAGGATATTGTTGCGGAAGAGTTGACGCACCTCCTACGAAGCTGGCCTGAGTTTCATTCTCACTATCTTCGCTTATGCACCACGTTTATAAAGCATGGCGTAGGGGTTTGTTATTTTGATACTCCTGACAACTGGCGTTTCAGGGTCGGTGGTTTTTCAGACATGCTCATTCCACGGCAGACCCCCGCGAGTGAGTCGATGATAGATATAGCTGTTGGCCGAAGGAAGTACCACTTGCATGAGCTATATGCTTTTATAAAAAACCCAAAAGCGGCGGAACGTGTTGGGTGGGATGTTACAGAGGTTAAGAGGGTCATTATGAAAAATTGCCGAACCGACGGCAAGCCCCGCTCTTGGGAACAATACCAGCAGGAGTTAAAGAACAATGACATTTATGAGGGTTTCCAAAACCCCACTGTTTCAGTTCTTCATTTCTGGGTGAGGGAGGTGGATGGTTCTATCTCGCATTACATAACTGCTGAAGATAAGCCTAAAGAATTTTTATATAAAAAGATTTCCAGATATGAATCCCCTGAGCAGGCATATGTTATGTTTGCTTATGGGGTAGGTTCGAACGGCACTTACCATTCTGTTAGGGGGTTAGGCCACCGAATATTCAACCATATCCAAACGAGCAACAGGCTGAGGTGCCAGATGGTCGATGGAGCGATGCTCTCATCTGCTGTTATGATTCAGCCTGACAGTCAACGGGCAATGGATGAATTAGGTTTCACATATTATGGAGCTTATGCCGTACTATCCCCGAATGTTAACATTATTGATAAGGCGATTCCGAACTTAAGTAATTCAGTTCAACCTGCCTTAACCGATATATCAAACCAACTTGCTCGCAACACAGACACCGTAAGTTCATATGGGTCTGAACAGAGTTCACCGTACAGGAATCAAATGCAGGTTGTGGCGGACATGGATGTACAGACCCGTTTGTCGGGGGCATCCCTTAATTTATTTTACGCTAGTTGGCAGAGGTTACTTAGAGAAGTTGTCAGGAGAGTCATCACGAGCAAGCGCAAAGATGCTTCGCTTACTGACTTCCGCGATAGGTGCCTCATGCGCGGGGTACCTGAAGAATTTATCAACACCCTTGATATTGCCCGCACAAAGGCGGTCCGATCTATTGGTAATGGTTCTTATGCCAATAGGTTGGTCGCCTTACGCGAGTTGCAGGGAATAAGCGGTTCCTTTGATGAAGTGGGTAGGAAGAACCTGACCCGTGACATTGTCTCAACGAGAGTGGGTCATGATTTAGCGGACAGGTACGTACCTATTGCTCAGGATTCAAGGCCCACTGTTGATAACAAGATTGCATTCTTGGAGAATCAAAGTTTGATGCAAGGCAGTCCTGTTCCCGTAGAGGCGAATGAGATGCATGGGTTACATCTCGATGTACACCTCCCAGCTCTTGTTCAAATAATTGAACAATTAAATGCTGGAGCTGCTGATCCTGTACAGAGTTTACCAGTACTACAGGCTTTTTATGCTCATGTAGCGGAAACAATACAGGCATTAGCAGCAGATCCTGCGGCGCAGGCGGTAATAGGTGAAGCGAATCAGGTATTGCAGTATGCTGAAGAAATGATCAATAATACTTCTAAGCAGGTGCAGAAGATGCAGAGAGAGGCGGCTGAGGCGGGAGCCGAAGGGGATGGGCAACAGGGACCCGATCCTGAAATGCAGGTTAAAATGCAAGAGCATCAATTAAAAATGGACATGGCCCGACAAAAGGCCGAGCTTGATATGAGCCTTAAGCAAGCCAAGTTTGAGCAGGAACAATCGATGAGAGATGCAGAAAATGTTTTGAAAATGCGTGAGGCTGAGTAATATGTATATATGCCAGAAAAAATTACGTTACCTGTCCCACTAGATAGGTGGTTCGCAGATGACAAACGAATCTCAGAACTTCGAGAGATCTTGGAATCTACGACTTTACAAGAGGCAATTGCAACACTCAAAGAAGTTGCAGGCCCCTCCTACGGAACCATTACTCTCTCAGACAATGATAGTCGAGCTAGACATGCGTGGTATGCTGGTTATCGCGATGCTTTCAATGATCTCCACAAGTTAACTAAGTTTAAAAACAAGACACCTAAACAAATAGACGAATGGACACACATACATCCGACGCAGTAGCAGTAGCCGAACCACCAGCACCTGATCCAGTAGCTGAAATTCCCGTAGAAGAATCTTCAGCGGATCTTAGTTTTTCAGATGCTTTAGATAAAGCGATAGCTAATTTAAATGCTGCCCCAGAAGCTGAGGCTCCTCCAGAACCTAAAGAGGAACCTAAAGAGGAACCTAAAGAGGAACCTAAAGAGGAACCTAAAGAGGAACCTAAAGAGGAAGAACCTCTTGCAGACTCCACTAAGGAGGAATCATCTGAGGATACTGATCTTCTGGAAAGTTTATCGGAAGACATAGGGGATGACTGGACTCCAAAAGCTGCTTCTCGTTTTAAACAATTAAAAGAAGAACTGAAGTCTAACAGAACCGAAGTAGATACCTTACGCCAGACTGTAAAAGAGCAAGAGATGAAACTGGAGGAGATGACGGGCCTCGTAGAAAATAAAGATATAGAAGCTCTTCAAAACCAAATTTCGGAGTACGAGCAAGAAAAAACTTTTTCTGACCTCGAAAATACGAGTGCATATAAGGAAGCCGTATCAGACCCACTAAACTCCTTAGTCCAACAAGCTAATGAGCTCGCAGATAAGTGGAGCTTAAATACGGATGAGTTGATAGATGCGATAGCTCTAGAGGATTCCGAGAAGCAGGACGAGACATTGAAAGAACTGATTGCTCCTTTGAACGATAGAGACAAAGCAAAAGTGTATCGCATTATTGAAGATATTGATCCGATAATGCAACGGAGGAATACTCTAATAGAAAATGCAGATGAGGCTTTACAAGAAGCTAAATTGTTGCAGGAGAAAGAAACCGCCTCACAAGCTGCTGAAAAAGCAGAACTAAGGACTAATGTCACTAGGAATGTGACTAACCGTATAACCGAGAAGCTTCCTTTTCTATCAGGAATAGAGGGGTTAGATATGGGGGCAGTAGAACAAAAAGCTTCCGAGGTAGATCCTACCGTAGTTCACCCTGTAGACGCTGCTTATAATGCTGTTTCAGCCCAATTACTCCCTGTAATTGTGAAGGAATATATCTCTTCTCGTAAAGAAGCAGAGCTCTTGACTTCTAAATTAGCTGAATACGAAGAAGCTGAACCCACGGTTGGAGGGTCCCCTAACTCTGATACTACGCAACCTTCTTCTGATAGTTCGTTCCTAGATGCAATAAACGCTAAATTGGGAGTAGCCTAATCTATTTTTTAAAAAAAGGTTTAGCATGGGGTGAGAAGGTTATTTTATATTCTTTCGGTAGTATCCCTATTCGCAAACTCAATATTCGCCGAGGATCACTGGGGAACTACACCCCCATTACCTGAATTAAATATTCATCACTACCCAGCAATGGGCGTGATTGAGATAGGTTTCGTATCCGACTCTACAGTGGATAGACCAATTTGGTATATCCTTGAGGTTAAGCAGGATGGAGATCCGAATGCTAACTGGTTTAGACCATTTAACCCCTTGCAAGGGGCTGTTTTCAATCAGTGGGTGACACTTGAGCTGAATTATAGAGATGCCGCAGGACAGGTTTTCTCTTGGTTTAACGCTGAAATGGTGCGTGTAAGAGTAATGTGGGGTGCTTAGTTGCAATTACTTAGAAGTAGTGTTTATTTTCAGCTATGAAGAAATTCTTTATTATACTTGGTGCGCTATCAGTTCTTGCCTGTGGGGTTTCCTGCGAGTCACTTAACACAGGAGCTAGTCTTCCTATTCCCTTCACTAACCCTTCAGCGAGTGTTAGTTTAGATATTCAGGCTACTCCACTCCCGCCTAAGTTTTGTATTGGGTTGGATGTAGTTGAGACTCCTTAGTGGACACTAAATTTATTGTATCTCTCTGCGTTGGCCTAGCTGTTCAAGCTGGGGGTATCGTGTGGTGGGCATCTAAATTGCAGTCGCAAGTCCAACACAACGATTTCCAAATCCAGATGATGGCGAAGGATGTGGAGGAGCATTCCGTTTTCGTATCCGACTGGCCCGCAGGAAAGTGGGGGTCAGGTTCTTTACCTTCTGACGTTAGGCAGGATTTAAAGATTGGTATGCTGGAGGCTGATATGGACAAAGTATTGTCCAAACTCTACAACGGGGTAAATAAAGACCACTAAATCTCCTATTGCGTTTATAAAAAAAGTATATTACGTTTATCCTGTTACAACAGGATGGGTTGCTCTAGCCACACAAATAGTTCTAGTTCTCACGTAATAAAGGCTTTGTCCTTTTAAATCTTACTTGGTTGCTCTAGCCACGAATAGTTCTACAAAAGTAAGCTTCTATATTTTATTTGGCCGTTTTACGCCCTTATGGGGAGCGGTCTACTTTTGTTTAACTTTAAATACTTTAAATATTATGGCTGTTGATAATTTCAACTTACCTAGTGACGGTACAGAGGCAATCAATACACTGCTCGCTGAAGAAGCGAACAGGATTGGTTCTGATATTCACAAACAGACTCTTCATACGAGTCCGTGGCTCGACCTGATAAAGCAATCTGCTTTTCCAGATGAAATGGGCTACACACTAACTTCACTCGTATATGACCGAGCACTTCCTACTACTACTGGAGACGGTACAACTGTAGGAGCTAACTGGACTAATGTTGCCGCAAGCGCAGTAAACGGTTCTTCTGACTTCGACACATCTAACGGGCTTGGTGACCAAGCTATTGTTGGAGCTGCTGTTGACTTCCAAGGAGGTCGTGGTTATGGAGATAATGACAAGCGTTCATACGTCAAGTTCACCAAGAAGCTCAATCAGTACAACCTCAAAAAGGCTGCTATTGAATCACCTCGAATCTCTCTCGATGACCTACGTTTTGCCGCACAGCGTCAAAGCCAGTTATCTGCTATTGTAGACTCGATGGCTGAGACTACCCGTTTCACATGGGAGACACGTAACCGCGACGAGTATGAGCGTCTTGCAGGAAACCTTGTTTCTTGTCTGACTGCCTCTTCCGCATTTTCCACATTCGAAGACGTATCCGATGGAACATCCTTCTCTGGGTCTAACCTTAGCTCCTTTGACATTAAGAATGATCTTATTACGTCGGGTAGTGTTGTTGATTACACTCCGACAGCTAACATTTCCAATGCTGTTATGGACAAGGCTTATTATCAGCTTATCCGCAAGGGTGCTGGCACTAATGCTTATGGCCGTGAGAATGGTCGTCCAGTGTTCTCCTTGGTTTGTTCTTCGGAGGCATCCTATCAGTTAATGACTGAGGCTGGATTCCGCGACGATGTCCGTTACAACAATGCAAAGGTTAGTGACCTGATTGCTCCTCTTGGAATTGAGAAGAGCTTCCGTGGTTTCTATCACCTTATTGATGACACGGTTCCCCGTTTCACCCTTACTGGTGATGTGACCCTTGTTCAGAAGTTACCCTACGACATCTCTGCTGCTGGAGTTGTTACCGATAGCACTGATTATGAGGATGCCGATTATGAGGCTGCTTATATTATCCACCCTGACGTTATGGAGTCTCAGATTCCTAATCCTCTTAGTGGAGCAGGATCTATTAAATTCGATCCAGTCTCTTACAAAGGTGACTTCAAGTGGACTAATATTCCACACGCTGCTAACAACCCAGACGGAACAATTGGTTTCTTCAGGGGAGTTCTTGCCAGTGCCTCGAAGCCAATCAAGACCAACTTTGGTTATGTGATTCTCTTCAAACGCACTAGCACTACACCTGCTGCTTAATTCTAAAGTGGGGTTCCTGTAAAAGGGAACCCCACATAATCCTTAATACTAATTTAGCCATTAAAAATTATGCCAACTTTAGATGATTCTCCAATATTAGAAGCCCTTGCAACCGCTGAACTTGATGCGTCTACTGCGGGAACGGCTACTACTATAGCTACCCAAGATCTTATTTTAATCTACGATGTATCCCAACAAAAGATTAAAACAATCACTGTAGCTGCTTTTTTCACTTCTATAAATGATGACACTGCTCTTGTAGCCACTACAGGGACTGAGTAAATCAGAAACATAACAAATCACAATAATCCCCGATCCTCTTGAAAAAGGAGGGGATCGGGGTTATTTATATACAACCAATTATTTATTATGCCAAAAGTAGGAGAAAAAGAATTCGAGTATGACGAGGAGGGTATGGTAGAGGCAGAAGCTGAAGCAGCCAATACTGGTCAAAATGTAGAAGTAGCAGCAGAGCAAGACACATCTTCCATGATCGACAAGATAATGGAAGATATTACTCCTGAGACTTCTGAGGAACCTAACTCAGTTGATGAGGCTCTTGAGTCTCAGACTGAAGAAGCCACCCCTGAAACAACACCTGACGAGGGGCTGATGCTACAGTTATTCGAAATAGTGTATGGGGGGAGTTTCGACCCCGCTTCCGAGGAAGACCAGCAACGGTTACAACAGATACAGTCTATTCTTGCGAATGACCCTGAAGCGGCTGAGAAGCTTAAATCGGGCGAGTTATCTATGACTGAGTTTGCTATTCGAGTGCATAGAGATGATCCTAAGAACACCATAGGATAATGGCTCTTACTTCTGTAAACATAAGGCAGGAGATATCCGCAAAGTTAACAGCCTCCAGTTATCTCTCTTCGAATATTCCTATAGGTGGGCTTAACACTGTTACTGATTCATGTGATATTGGATTTGAGTTTGTACTTAAATCGGGTCATGCGGACAACCAAGTGATTCTTAAGTGGCAAAATTCTACCCATTCTAACAAGCCTACGTTACATAGTGGAGAGACTTCTGGAACTATTACGGGCGATTTATATAGTACTCAGCGGATAGCGGGCGAGTCGGACGGGCTTGCCAATGTGGATACTACTAATGCGGAAATTATACAGGATGGTTCTTTAACAGATATCGCGGCTATAGCAGAAATAAAAGCCGTTTATTACGAGGCTCCTTCCTCAAACGGAGGTATTATTACTATCACCAGTTCTGATAATGCTTTGGGAGATCTTTTACTAAAAAGTGCAGGAGCTTCCGCTTTATTAGTCCCTAGAATATCTGCAACTACTTCTCTGACCACCCAGTTTGATTTTTCTCAAGCGGATGACATCGTTAAAGTAGTAGTCCTTGCTAATTCTACTTAATTTAAAATGCCCTTATCCCCTACCAGAAGGCAACGGGCCATCGAGTTTGCGACTCCCAAGGTTGCTGATTTAATCGTTGTTGAGGTAGTAGATGCCAGTAAGCGCGTAAGATCTGCTACTGAAGATAGTGATCGCAACCCACACATTGGTCAGACTTATGGGACACCGCACCCTGACGGGGTAAAATTTAAAGACTTTAAACTCGCGCTTATTAAGAACGCGGATGATGAACAGGGGCAATTTCAATATTGGTTTTACGTTAAAGATAGATCAGAACAAGACAAATATAATTGGGAGTTTCAGGCTGCTGGGGGAGCGAATCCTTTGTATGATACGGTTGTACGTACTTATGTAATACCCCGTTACGGGTCTGACGCAGATGGGGCTGTTGGGGGGTCCCAGACAAAAGGGGAGCACGTATTTGATGAGTCAATCCCCGCTATTAATTCGGCAATGCCGACCACGACCTATGACCCGTTTGGGGGAGGTCTTGGCAGCAGTGCCTCACGCGAGGACACTTCTTATGTGTTGTTTGAGAAGAAGCAGGTCCGCTCTGGAGAAGAAACATTGGATTCTTTGTACGTTATTGAGCAGCGTATATATGTTAAGAAAGTACCTATAAGAAGGACTGATGTTGATTCTGAATTCGACACTCCTTTAAAGTCTAAAGAAACTTTATGGTACAAAGACGACACAATTTATAAAACAACTTCTTTCAAAAAAAGTACTTCAGTGGACGATGATGACGCTAGAAGTTCTATGTCGGTAACGACGGAGGCTATTTTTACGCGAAATGAAGTACCTGACGATTTCTTTGGTACCTTTTTGTACCCTAATACTAATGATAGCCAGTCTGGTGATGATGCTAGAGAGGTTGGTATATTACGGGAGGGCAGACAGCTAACTGATAATTGGTATGCTGTAGCTGAACGGGAAGTCATGAAGGTGGATGCTGCTGGAGATGATATGTTTCTTGTTAAGTCTTATACTACTTATCAAAACTATACATGGCCTGCTGTTCTTCAGTATATAGCCGATGAGAATTGGTCACGTAGGGATGGGGGTGTTGACACTATTGTTTATCCTGTTTATAAAAAAGGAGCTTATAGTGGACCCACTAAAGTAAAAGTCGAATTGTTCTGGAGAGTAGATGCTTTCGTGGGGACAGGTACGTCTAAAACAGGGAGCGCTACTGACCTAGCTAGAATAAACCCTATGCTCCCTGAGCCATGTGTATTTCAAACTCCTATAGCTACCGTGAATGTTCCTCCGACTCTTCATGAGCAGATATTAGTTAGTGCTACTACAGGAAACAGTCATCCTGTTTATGATTATATAGGAACCCGTTGGTTGTTTAATGCTACGAATTACACTGACTGGCCTGATAACTTAGTGATTGCAGATTCGCAAAGACCTTATAGGGGCGGGTACTTGAGGGAGAAGGTAACGGCATATAAACCAGAAGCGGGGACTTAATATGGCTGACGTGGACTCAAGGGGTAGGGGAGATGTAAAAACATCTGCCCAACCGTCAATTTCCTTTGTTAGACCTAATGCGGGGGAACACCCTCATACGTCTAGAAATCCTTACGGGGACTTTCAGCATACTTTATTTGATACTAACTATGATCATTCTCCTTATGCTTCTTTCAACGCGGGCGGGTCTTCAAGTGGTTCAGGAGGAGTTGTAGCTCCAAAATTCATCCATCCTTTTATGTTAGAAAGGTTTATTGATTCTGGAGGTAATATTAGAACTAGAGTATATGGAGGTAAGTTGAATGTAACTTTCACCAATATTGTGCCTGTAATTTCAGAAGATAGAATAATGCACGATGGATCGGATTTTGATTCATCAAACTCACACGCCAGAGACAAGTTTGTCACGATTATGCGCCAAGAAGCTATTGATGGAATAACTTCTTATGAGGCTAAAGATGACACGGGAGGAGGCGGAGCTGTTTTAGAAGCCTTTACCGATAATGATGGAAATGAGACAGTTCATACTGCTTATGAATTCCCCTTAGCTAAAACGCATGGTTCTTTTTATCTTTCTTGGACTGCCACTGTAGCGGCTGATCTTTCAGGAACAGTTACAATTGACCCTGTTCAGTTACACCATGCCGCAGGAGCACAGGCCGACGATACCATTGGGCAATTGGTACATAACAATGCTGGAATTAATTTAACGGAGATAACCCGTGCGGACAGGGTGGGGACTTATTACGCAAAATTAGGAGAATCTTATGACCCTGCCGCTGACGGCACGGGCATCAAATCTATCAAACAAGTAGCTTTTAATCATATTTACTGGGCCGCTTCTGTAATGGCAGAGTCCGCTGGATAACCCACCTTGATTTGCCCTTAAATTCTTTTATATTAAATAACCGTGCCAGCTAAGACCACAGAACAATTATTTGCTACCCATTCCCAATATTTAGAAGTTTCTGCATCACAGCAGGAAGATTTCCGTATTGCCTTGAACGAGGTTATGCCCCGAATATATAAAATGGGGTACTGGCGGGAGATGTTGGTAGAGCATACACAGGATGCTTCTGCTGGTTATGTGTCATTACCCCCAGATACTGACTCAATAGTTTCAGCTAATATAGATAATAGTGCGGTCCCCACACGTTCGATGTGGCATGATTACAAGTTATTTGGTACTAATGATGAAGACGCTACAATTTTAAGCTCCTTCATTGATGATGGGTATTCCCCTGTTTACAGGGACTTAGATACGGCAAATCAGTACACTATTATATTAGCTACCTTAAAAGAGCCCTTTACTGCGTTACCCAGTTCTGGAACCGTTACTATTAGGTACAGGCAGCACGATGACGCGACTCAAAACCCTGTCTCTTTAATTACTCCTGAGACTGTTTTAAAAGGATCAACGTACTCTGAAATGTCATACACTATGGTGGGGGCGGACGCAGTGTATTCTGCTAGTAGTGGGCATATGGTCCATGCTGATATTGATATAAGTGAGGTGACCTCTATTTCTTGGGTAGAAACTGAGGAAGACCATCCATTCATAGTTAAAGCTAAATATACAGGAGAGGCTGGGCGGGCTACAGAGACTACAGATACTACTAAAGATTTATTATTAGCGGATATAAACACGAACAACGGGGTATCGAGATATCGTAGATACCGCATAGGGGGAACTAACTCTGATTCTACGGCTCATATGCTTTTGAAGAGGCGCTGGGTGGACGTTGATAGTGCATCAGATTTAGTGCATATGCCCTCTAACGCTATCTTAAAACACGCACTATTAGGAAAGCTATCAGAAGACAACGCAGACGCACAACGAGCCATGTACCATTGGGGCGTGGTCAAAGAACTTTTAGAAGCAGACATGGATTCTTACAGGGGTGCTGCTAAACCACTTTACATATTGCGCCTGATGGGATAGGCGCTGGTATGTCTGGAATGTATTAACAATTTTAACAAACAAATAAATAAATAAATTATATGGCTGAGAATAGAACATTAAAAGGAATATACGGAGAAGCGGGAGCCGCTTATGTTACTCATGGTAACACAATAACTGGAGAGTTTTGTGCTGTTACTTCTTTGCACGACACTACTAACATAACCTTGACTTGGTCTGAATTAAATAAAGATATTCAAGGAGATGCTACAGGAGGAACCACAACAGCATTTTCAACGGTTACTGTTCCAGCAGGGGTAACTATTTACGGGCAATTTACTAGTGTTGTTATTGGTAGTTCATCCAGTACTACTGGAAAAGCAATAGCATATAATGCTTCTAAGTAATAATGGCCGAAATAGCACCAATAGAATTAAAGAGAGGTAAGTCTGTTAACATATCTTTAGCCTTCGCTCCGCATAGCGCAAAGCCTGTTGCTAACGGGGCCGCTTCAGCGGGAGATGACACAGTAACGATTGACGCTTTAGATAGCTATATGTCGGCAGGAACTACTGTTGTGTTCTCAAGTGGAGCTACTTTTACTTTATCTGTAGAGGCAACTAAAGGAACTACTACATTGACTGCTAATAGTGACAGTACCGACCTTAGTGGCAACATTGCAGATAATGAAACGGGTGTTGTCCCATCTAAAAACTTTTATACCTCCGACGCTCAATTTAGGGGTGTTCTAGTTTTACGCAGAAAGATAGGTAATTCTTTTAATGGGCCAATAATTGATACTCTTAAAAGCAACATATCTGGAGATGATCAGAATGGATCTGGCAGGATACGTTTCCCTAATATTGGGGACACCAGCAGTTTACCTAATATAGTTCTTTATTGGAGTGGTACTGAAGCTTCAGCCCTCCCTAACGAAGACGTTAGTGTTTATGGGGACTTGCAGATTATAGACAGTGGTGTACATGCCACTACGGAAACAATACATTCAATAAGATTAAGATTTGATATCAAAGCAGAAATTATATAATGGCTAACGAAGTAGTTCAAGTAACTGAAGTAGTAAACACTATTTCTGCGAGCATCAGTGATGGCTCATATAACCTTTTAGCAGGTGGAACTATAGGTGGCCCGCTCCAACTAAACAGTACACTCACTGTAGGGGTTGACGATACAGG
>Ga0208299_1001598_pt1 | contig 16542 bp, 18 predicted proteins | sample 15_taG_FD_184089 | JGI IMG/M metagenome (GOLD analysis project Ga0208299, IMG submission 184089) | Marine viral communities from the Subarctic Pacific Ocean - 15_ETSP_OMZ_AT15312 metaG (SPAdes) (version 2) | ecosystem: Environmental > Aquatic > Marine > Oceanic | place: Pacific Ocean | collected...
GCCTATTTTTTTTTAAGCGCCCTGCGGAGCGTCACCATGCTGACCTTTTTCCCCGTCTCCTCCTGAAAGCGGGCGTGCAAGGAGCGGAGCTGATGGGGCTGTTCTGCGACCAGCTCCTGCAGTCGCTGATGGTCATTGTCATCCAAGGCAGGCGTTCGACCACTGCGCGGCTTATCGATTAGACCATCAAGGCCCGACGCTTCCCATTGCTTGAGCCATCGTGATACGGCATCGCGACGAACCTGCAGTATCTCGCTGATTTGATTGATGGTATGGCCTTGATTGCTTAACAGGATGGCATGAGCACGACGACGTAAGGCGCGCTTCTCACCATCTTGATAAGCAGAGGTCAGCGTCTGCTGTTCAGAGTCAGAAAGTGGAGCAATAAAGCGCCTTCTTGCCATGGTTCCATCCGTGCCCGAGATCCTCGCATCGATAATACACGAAAATATTAGATTAAGCACTTAATAACGGCACGGTAATTGTGCCAGCGTTTAGCATTGGCCGTACCCAAGAGTTGCTATATGAGCTTGAGAGTATTATTCACCGTGCGGATAAGCAGTCACTGTGGAAGTCGTTAGAAATTATTGTCGATTCGCCGCTGGCAGCGCGCTTTACCCAGGTGTACCGAGACCTCAAGCCATTTTGGGACAGCGAGGCGCAAACCCGCGTTCGCGCTGGCCGTCATCCGCTGAGCTTTGCATCGCTCTACACAGTGGATAGCCACGCAACCCATGAGCAAACGGTGCGCTATTTAGCCGAAAGTGGGCGGCCTGCGGTGGTTATCGCTGCCAGCGGAATGTGTGCTGGTGGGCGGGTGGTGAACTATTTAAAAGCTATGCTGGGTGATGCGCGCCATCAGGTGCTGTTTGTAGGTTACCAAGGCGCCGGCACGCCGGGGCGGGATATTCAGCGCTATGGCCCCCAGGGCGGCTGGGTGATGTTGGATGGCGAGCGTTATGACATTAAAGCGGGGGTGACCACCATCAGTGGCTACTCTGCCCACGCGGATCAAGCGGGGTTATTGGGCTTTGTTAAGCAGATGCGCCACTGGCCCCGTAGCATCCATTTGGTACACGGGGATGCCGAGGCCAGAAGGGCGTTAAAAGTGGCTCTTGAATCGTTAGCCGCTAAACACGGTAAGACGCTGAAGGTAACGTTACCGGTGAATCAGCTAGAGTAGCTAGGTTGGGGCTATGCTACTATCAGCGGCTTTATGACGCTGGTTAGGTTAGTGACCTGTATGTTAAGCCCCAATGTTCCCCGTTCTGAGCCGTTGTCTCACGTTACCAGTCTCGCTGTATTTTTGATGGGCGCGCTGGCGCTGGTGGTGCCTTCTGGTTACTCCGTTGGCCCCGTACTGCTCCTGCTGGCGAGCACTGCTCTGCTATTTAAGCGCTTTAAGTTCTCCTCCTTTGTGCTGCTCCCCCAAGATCGCTGGATCATCGTAGCGTTAGTGGCTTACGGCCTGGTGGTGGGCGTTATGTCAGCGGTTGAGCTTGGTTCTCGTGGTTTTGATAGGCCGCTGCGCTTTTTATTGGCCATCCCGGTGCTGCTGCTGATATTGCGCTACCCGCCGCGTTTAAGCTGGGTATGGGGTGGGGTGGCGCTAGGCGCTATTGGCGCCGGAAGTTTGGCGCTGTGGTTGAAGCTCGTAGAGGGCGTTGCGCGGGCGAGTGGCTTTCTGCACGCGATCCAGTTTGGCAATTTAAGCATGTTAATGGGCGTGCTGTGCTTTGCAGGCTTGGGCTGGGCGGTGGTTCAGCGCCAACGCCATGCGTGGGTTTCCTTGCTACTGCTGGGGGCTTTGCTGGGGATGCTGGGCTCGTTAATGTCCGGTAGCCGTGGCGGCTGGGTGGGGCTACCGGTGGTCGCGTATGTACTTTACCGTGGCTATGGCCGCCAGTTACCGATGGCGATAAAAGCAGGAGCGGTTGGAGCAGTATTGACCCTGTTTGCAGCGGTGTATCTGCTGCCGCAAACGGGAGTTCAGCAGCGGGTTGAGGCTGCTGTTAGCGATATTAGCCACTATGTATCCGGTACTGAAACTGATACATCGCTGGGCTTGCGTTTTGAAATGTGGCGCGGGGCTGCTCAGTTAATTGCCGAGCGGCCACTGCTGGGCTGGGGCGAGGCTGGCTATCGTGAGGCTTTGGGGGAGCTAGGCGAGCAAGGTGTTATCTCCCCCGTGGCGGCGGAGTTTGGCCATGCCCATAACGAGTTTATCGATGCCTTTGCCAAACGAGGGCTGGTAGGGATGGCCGTGCTGCTCATGCTTTATATGATCCCGATGAGGATGTTTGCCCCTAGCTTATCGCACCCTGATTTGCCCACTCGCTCATTGGCGGTAGCGGGCACGCTGTTACCGGTCGCATTTATTGATTTTGGTTTATCGCAAACTTTTTTGGCCCATAACAGCGGCGCTACTTTCTATGCGTTTTGGTTAGCGGTGCTATGGGGGAGTTATCGTGCAAGAAGGAGAATTGTGTCGTAAAGGCCGGGTGGGGAAATAAAGCTGGGTGCGCGGCACCCAGCTTTATTTAGTTCGCATCGTTAAGCGGTGCCTCTTCAGCTGCTGTAGGCGCTATAACCGCAACGGTTTTTTGCTCCCGCGTCCATTTACCCGCTTTTTTATCAATGTACTGAAAGTGCTCGTTGGTAAAGCTGCCCTGGTTACAGGCGTGGCGGTAAGACACGGTAGGCACGTTGGCGTGGGTTAGTCTCTGGATAAATACCCCAGGCCCGGTAATGTCGAACACATTAGTCAACTCATTCTGCTTGATATTGACGCTAATTTGCTCAATGAGCAGCGCCAGATTAGGGTTGTTAGGTTTGCTGGCAATAAAGTAGTTGCTTAGCTCGCCCTTACGGGTAGTAACATAAAGCTCGTCAATATCGTTAGGTATCACGCTGCCAAGTGGCCAAATGGCGTGGGCATCGATATCCAGGTAGACCCCGCCATGCTTTTGCAGTACCAGCAAGCGCCAAAAATCCGCCTGGGCGGCACCAATTTGCAGCCGGGAGTACTGCTGATTAATATCTTTGTCGTAGTGCTCGGCAATGAATGCTTTTCGGGCTTCGGTAATCATAAACCGATACTCAAAGCGCGGGGCCATCAGGCGGTTGAACAGGTAGTTGAGATAAACCGGCAGAGTGACTTTATTGGTAAAGTTGGTTTGCCAAATAATACGTGGAACTACCGAATCATTTTTAGGCGCTAACCAGGGCGCGGCACGCTCTGGCAGCGTGAAGCGCTTGTTGGGAACAATAGCGTGAAAGACATAGCTGAGTAACTTGGTAATGTTAGCAAATAGCTTAATAAAACGGCTAACAACCACTATCAGCGTTTTGTTGGTGGCAGGCCTTGTAGGCATGAGAATCCTTTTAAATTCAGTTCCGTGCGTAACGGTTAAGCGAAGGGGCGTTACCAGCCTCCTTGGCTTTCCAGTAGGCTGCGCATGTTATTGTCGAGCGGTAGCTGGAAATCTGCGCTACTCAATACCATGGCATCGCCAGCGCGAACTACCCGTGCGCTCACATAGAGGTAATCCTGCCCTTGGGCATAAGTTCCCATCAAAATCGAGCGGGCGTTGTGCTGGGCGCTAAGACGTTGAACCTGGCGGGAGAGAATAAGTTCACCCACGCTCTCTTCAATAAACATGCTGTCACGCATTTTGACTTCGCGAACCTGCATGCCTTGCTGTGCCAAAGCGGACGCCATGATCTCCGAGCTAATACGGCCAAAAGTAGAGGATTGGCTTAGGTTATCGATGCTGACAAAGGTAGCGGCAATCATGGGGCTGTAGCGGGTCAGGTCTGGGTTGTTCGCCACCATCTGCTGCGCTGCCTGATGGGCAAGCTGAGAAAGATCAGGTTTAGGCTCTTCCGGTTGGGCATTACTGCCTAGCGTCGAGCAGCCCGTCAGCACCAGCATAGTGAACAGCAGCATCATTACGCGAATAGGAGCGCACAGAGATCGTAAAGACATAAACATTACCAGGTGTCGGTGATAGAAACTGTTGGCGTGGTGGGGGCTTGGGGAACCCGGTGCGGCGCGTAGTGACGGCGGTCACCTGCATTAATGTAATAGATATTGGAGGAGGAGTAGAGGATTCGTTCGCCGTCTAAAATTTGGGTGGTAATAATTACTTCTTCATTGCCGGTATGCGTCCAGCTGCCGCTGGTAATATCGGCAGCAATCGCACCAGGGATAAGGCCCAGGGCTGGCTCGCTCCACTGATTATAAGGAATGGTGGCCACAGCAATGCCAGCGGTTAAGGCTGTGAATGCGCCCACGGGCGGGCGTATAAAGCCACGATCTCGATGCGTCACAACTTCAACGTCGACATGAATGTTGGCGGTATTCGCTGTGGGAACGGTCATCAATGTCGCGCCGCGTGATACTAGCTCGCTGGTGAGCAAAGTACGAAAGCCCCGACCAAACTCGCCGCCACTATAGGCAGAGGCGCTGCTTTCTTCTGCGGGGGTAATGTAAAAATCACGAAAACGCACGCGTTCGCGCTGTAGGATTTGGGTAGCTTCATGGCGTGCGAGTACATCCCAGTGATGGGCCGCCTGCATGCGCTGCTGTTCCGTGTAAGGGTAAGTGGTGGCGATAGGTGCCTGTGATGTGTTGGCATAAAAACAACCACTCAGCATCAGGCTGACCATTCCCAGGCCAACGGGGCGTAAAAAGTGGACAATGGGGAATGACGTGGGAAGAATGCGCACCTGATAGTTCCTTATCGCTACTAAACAGCTATTTGATAGACTAGTTTGCCATGCTTAGCCTAGATCGGCCACGAGGTTAGAAACTTGAATGAGTGATAACACCCATGCTTGAAGACCACCGCAGTGGCCCACGCCATGATGCGCTGTTGTCTGCGTACCCCGAAGACGAGAGCAATAGCGGCTGGATGATTAGCTACATCGACATTATGACGCTGTTGGTGGCACTGTTTGTAATTATTATCGCCGCAGCTGGGGTGACAAGCCCGGAGTGGTCATCTGCGGATAACCAGGTTGAGCCTGATAACCTCATTGTGCGACCGCTGGAAGTGCCGCTGCCAGATGTGTTGGATGAATTTCGTTCACAACGTAGCCCGGTGTTGGCCTCCACCCCTGGAACGCTAAATCCGATGGCGATTAGTGCCGCGCTGGGTGTGGCGGGTTTACCCACCCGTTCTGTCTCCACCTTCAGCGTGCCGCCGCTATTAGCACTCCCTGAGCCAGCAGAGCTAACGCCGGCCGATGAGCTACCGTTCGTTAAGACGCTGTCTGAACGCCTGACACCGATCCTTCCTACTCCTTTGGTGCGCATAGAAGAAGTGGCCGCTTCGCCCATGGCAGATTATATGGTGCTACTGACAGATCGCCCCCCGGTTAATGTTCAGGAAATCAGCGATGAGGCCATCAGCAGCGCCCTGGCGCTGGACACAAGCCTGCCTGAGCGCGTTGAAACGTCAGCGTATCTGCCAAATTTAGAGGGCGTAGAGGTCTCCCGTGTGGCGGAGGGTATTAGCTTGCGGGTCCAAGATAGGCTGCTGTTCCCTTCTGCTACGGCGGAGCTTACCGAAGGCGGCTCATCGTTGGTGGGTAGCCTGCTGGAAACCATTCAGCGCTACGATGGTGAAGTGTGGGTAGAGGGACACTCCGATAGCCAAACCATTAACACGCCGGAGTTTTCATCTAACTGGGCGCTTTCAAGCGCCCGTGCTATCGCCATTGTAGAAGCCTTGGAGGAGGCGGGTGTGGCCTCTGAGCGTTTGCGGGCAGTGGGCCTAGCGGCTACCCAGCCGCTAGCCGATAACGACACCGCCGAAGGGCGTGCCCGCAACCGCCGAGTAGAAGTGGTCATCCATGTAGAGTAAGAGCAGGCAAAGCAAGCGCAAAAAAAGCCCGCCGGGGGTAGGCGGGCTTGAAAGGGCTTGGCTCACTGACATCAGGTGAGGGGGTGGACATGAATGTCAGTGAGTACAATATAAGTATAGCTATTTATGAGATTTTGCCAAGCGCTTGTGCAATTTTTTGTAGGCTTTTAGGCCGACATCTTAAATGAAAAACTTAGTTCACCATTTTTGCACCTATTTGGTGCTTTTCTGATGCGCTTTTTTGGTGCTCAAGCCTTCAGCGCCCTTTCTTTGATTTTAAGTATTTGATTTATATTAGATGAACTTCATTGGCATACATTCTGCTTTATTGCTTATCTGAAAGAAATGCCTGCGTAACGGCTTTTAAGATTGCAATAAGGTGGTGCCATGACCGAACAGACTCGCACTGCACATACTCAGACCGAGTTGCCTGATATAGCGCTGTCGCCCGATAGTGCTGACCCAGCGCTTCAACCACGCTTGGTGGTCACTGACCTAGACGGTTCCTTGCTAGACCACCACAGCTATGACTTCTCACCGGCAGCGCCTTGGCTGGCGCGTCTAAAACAGCAGGGCGTGCCCGTTATACCGGTCACTAGTAAAACCCGTGCCGAGCTTATTTCCCTGCGTGAAGCGCTAGGCCTGACAGCTACCCCATTTGTGGCGGAAAACGGCGCTGTGATTGGCCTGCCACCGGGCTGGTGTCACGCACGGCTAGACCGCCCAGGTAGTGGCCTGGATGGCGTGGTGGTTAAACACACTGGAGTAGATGTGGGCTTTATCCGGGCACGGCTTAACGTCTGGCGCAAACGCCTGGGCGTTCGTTTTACCCGTATGAGTGAGCTGGATATTACCCAAGTCATGGCGCTTACCGGTTTAGATGAACCCCGTGCCAAGGCTGCCCGAAAGCGTGAAGGCAGCGAGCCGCTTATCTGGGAAGACGACGAGGCCGCGCTGGCAAACTTTCGCTTAGCGCTTGAGGGCGATGGGTTGACGCTGACGCAAGGCGGGCGCTTTTGGCACGTAATGGGCAAAGCCTCTGATAAAGGCAGCGCCATTGACTGGCTGGTTAAACGATTTACCGCTTTACGGGGTCGTGCGCCGCTCTCATTAGGGCTAGGCGATGGCCCCAATGATATTTCCATGCTCGATGCCGTCGATCAGGCCGTCGTGATTAAAGGCTGCCACGACTTAACCGTCACACCCACGAACACAGCGCTTTATCGCACTAAGGAAACTGGACCAACGGGCTGGGCCGAGGGGGTAGCCCACTGGTGGGGGCGAGACGACCGCCGACTAGCGGCGGTACTCAGCCAACAACCAGAAACGGCCTAACCCAAAAGGGGATCAGCGAATGAGTGACTTTCATCAAAATGGCGTTATCACCGATTTTCATAACCTAACTCGCCGCCCGGTAGAGGCACTGGAGCAGGAGCTGAGTCAGTTTGCTAAGCGTCGCCCGATGGGGTTGATACTGCCGTCGCTGTTTTCCGAGCTGGAAGGTCCGGCGCTTTCTGCCATCGTGGATGAGTTAGTGAAGGTGCCTTACCTCAACGAGATTGTAATTGGCCTGGACCGCGCCGACCGTGAGCAATTCTTGTACGCCCGGGAGTTTTTCTCTCGCTTGCCCCAGCATACCCGCATTCTATGGAACGATGGGCCACGCCTACGCGAGTTAGACGCCGAGCTGGAAAGCCACGGTCTGGGAGCGTTAGAGCCAGGCAAAGGGCGCAACGTGTGGTATTGCGCAGGTTACGTGCTGGCGTCTGGCCGCTCGTCGGTGGTGGGATTACACGACTGCGATATCCTGACCTACGACCGCAGCCTGTTGGCTCGGCTCATGTACCCCGTGGCGCATCCACGTTTTAACTACCGCTTCTGTAAGGGCTACTACCCGCGCATCGCGGAAGGAAAACTGAACGGCCGCGTTTCTCGGTTGATGGTGACGCCGCTGCTGCGGGCACTAAAAACGGTATGCGGGCCGCTACCCTATTTGGACTACTTAGATAGCTTCCGCTACCCGCTCTCTGGAGAGTTCGCAATGCGCAGCGATGTGCTGGAAGGCATCCGTATTCCTGCCGACTGGGGGCTGGAAATTGGCGTACTCTCTGAGCTGCAGCGCAACTACTCCCACCGCCAGCTATGTCAGGTCGATATTGCCGATGCCTACGATCACAAGCATCAGCCCGTTAGCGAAGATGACGCCAATGCGGGCCTTAACCGCATGAGCCTGGACATCGCTAAAGCGCTGTATCGCAAACTGGCCACCCAAGGCGTAAGCTTTAGCAGTGAAGACTTTCGCACGCTAAAAGCCACGTACTATCGTTTAGCACTCGATTTGATCGAAGCCTACGACCACGACGCCACCATGAATGGCCTGAGTTTAGACCGTCACTGTGAAGAGCAGGCGGTGGAGTTATTTGCCAGCAACCTGCTGGAAGCGGGCAACCTGTTTTTGGATAACCCCCGCGAACGGCCATTTATTCCTAGCTGGAACCGCGTTCAGGCCGCTGTACCCGACATACTGGCGCGGATGCACGAAGCGGTAGAGTCGGATAACCAGGGCAGGGTGTAGCTGGGAACTGACACTCCCCGCCCGCCGCGCTTCGCGCTTTGGGCGAGGGTTCTGAGATCACCCCCAGAACCTTCCTGCTTCCACACGCCTTCACTAGATAGCAGCTAGGCCGCTGCCCTCCGCTCCGGTCGCTCCACAGGCTAACCCCGCCAGCCCGGCGGTTTGTATATTCCTGGCCGCGTTGATGTCGCGGTCAATGGGATAGCCGCAGCTTTCGCAGTGCCAGTGACGTTGCGACAGCGGCAGTTTCTCAACCTTGTAGCCACAGCCATGACACCGCTTGCTGCTGGGGAACCACTGGCTCACTTTCACCAGTTGGCGCCCCGCCCAGGCGGCCTTGTATTCCAGTTGCCGGACGAACTCACCCCACCCGGCATCGCTAATGGATTTAGAAAGCCGTCTATTCTTGATCATACCAATGATATTAAGTGACTCGACGCACAGGACTTGGTTTTCGTTAATGAGTGCGCGGGTCGCTTTGTGGGTAGCGTCACGGCGACAGTCGGCGATCTTGGCATGTAGCCGTGCCACTTTCCAACGGTGTTTGTTGCGGTTGTTTGAACCTGCCTGTTTTTTCGCCAACCGGCGCTGCAAGCAGGCCAGCTTCGCCTCGTAGCGTTTCAGGTGACGCGGATTGCCCGATTTTGCGCCGTCACTGGTAATGAACAAATCGCTCAAGCCGAGGTCAATGCCGACCGTTTTGCGCGTGACCGGAAGCGCTTTTGGCACGAAATCACACAGACAACTGATGAAGTAGCGTCCAGCACGATCGCGTGAAATCGTGATGGTAGAGGGTGCAGAGGGTAGTGACCGGCTCCATCGGATGGGTAACCGCGTCTTCGCTTTTGCGATAGTGATCTCACCATCCCGATAGCGGAACGCGGCCTTGGTCAGCCGGATCGACTGCCGGCAATCCTTGCGCTTGAAACGTGGGTAGCGCGCCTTGAGCTTTGGGTTGAAGAAGTTGTCGAAGGCGGCTTTCTGGTCGCGGAGCGTTTGCTGCAGGATCACGCTGGAAACATCCCGCAACCACGGAAACTCCGCCTTTAAGCCCACCAGTCGCTTTTCCGCCGATGAGTGCGAGACCGATTCACCGCGCTGCTGATACGCCTCGGTGCGATAGGCCAGGGTATTATTCCAGACAAAACGGGCACACCCGAACGACTGCGCCAACAGCTCAGCCTGTTCGGAGGTGGGGTAGAACCGTTCTTTGTAGGCACGCTTTGTCATGCTGTATAAATATCAGGGTAATGAGGCGAAGTCAATTTGGCACCGCTACGCGGTGCGCGCTTGTATCACCGCCCGACTGGGCGATGCTTTACGAGCTGTTTGGTAAGGTAAGCAAGCCCCCGCCTAATTGGGCGGGGGCAATGCCTATTAAAAGTCGCTGAAGGAGGAGTGAGCCGCTGGCGCGGCAATAGCAGGCTGGTGCGCTTCTTTATTTAACTTAAAGTTAGTCACCAAGTGGCGAAGCTGGGTGCTCAGCTGTGCTAGCTGCTGGGTAGCATGGTTACTCTGCTGTACCAGCCCCGCGTTTTGCTGAGTCATTTGATCCATTTGAGTAACTGCCTGATTGACCTGCTCGATACCGCTGCTCTGCTCAATGGTAGCGGCGGAGATTTCTTGGACCAGAGCACTCAACTGTTGAATATCTTCAACGACGCCTGTAATCACCTTGCCGGTATTGCTCACTTGGCGGCTGCCTTCTACAACTTGGGCGTCCGCATTTTCAATCAGCCCCTTGATCTCTTGCGCGGCAGAAGCAGAACGGCTTGCCAGCTGGCGCACTTCGTTGGCGACGACGGCAAATCCACGGCCTTGCTCCCCGGCACGGGCAGCTTCCACCGAGGCATTTAGCGCCAGAATATTGGTCTGGAAGGCGATGGCATCAATGGTGTTCACGATGCTGCTCATTTGGGTAGCGCTTTCGTTGATAGTAGCCATCGTAGTAATCACCGATGCCATGGCATCGCTACCACGTTGGGCGCTCTCAGCAGTTTTAGTGGCTAGTGTGCGGGCGTGATCGGCATGCTCGGCATTCTGTTTTACTGTCGCCGTCAGTTGCTCCATGCTGGAAGCTGTTTCGGCAAGCGATGCTGCCTGCTCTTCAGTGCGGGTAGAGAGCTCTTCGTTCACGCCCACAATTTGCTCTACCCCGTTATTCACTTGGTCGGCACCGTGGTGTATGTCGCTAATGGTGTCGGCTAGGGTCTCGCGCATGCGGTTAATATCATAAAGCAAACTTTGCTGATCGTTAGTTGAAAGGGACGCGACTTGGGTCAAATCCCCATCGGCGATATGGCGCACCACGGAGGCCGCATAGCGTGGGTCGCCACCTAATCGACGAGCAACATCACGAATAACCCAGCCCATCAACAGAGTCACCGGTATACCAATCACTAACAAAACAATCGCTGAGCGGATTAGCCCGGAGATAAAGGCAGCGTTGATGTCATCCACGTAAACTCCCGCCGCCACCGACCATCCCCATTCCGGTAGATGCGCGACATAGCTAACCTTCGGCACTTGGCCGTCACCGGTAATACGGCGTGAGAAGTAGTCCACATGACCGCCCCCAGCCTGAGCAACGTTAAGAAACGCAGCGTATAAACGTGTACCGCTAGCGTCTTGATAGCTGCTCATATCTTCGCCTCGGGGGCGATTGGGGTGAGACACAATGTCGAGATTATTATCAAAAGCAAAGACATATTCGCCGTCGCCAAAGCGTACGCTGGCAATATTATCAATGGCCCGCTGCTGTGCTTCCGCTTCTGTCAGTTCACCAAGCTCAGCACGTTTTTGTAAGGCCTCAAGCTGCCCATGAACGCTTTTTACAATGTGCTCAATACTGGCGCGACGCTCGTTTTCAAGCGTTTGGCGGTTTTCCCACGCCAACCAGCCTACTAATAGCAGCATCGCTATCCAAATGATGCCAAGTGTGCCCCAAAGCTTCTGCGTCGTTGTCAAACGTTTCATGATGTCCTTGTTAAAAAATTCCAATTAGTAATTAAACCCTGATCTCTATCGGCCAGAATTTTTTGTACCTTAGGCTAATTAATAAAAAATGTCTGATCTATGATACCCTTTAAATTCAAAAATGATATAAACATATAATTTTTGTTGCGCTACACTCGCTGTATAGATCCACTGTTAGCAGTCCATCCCCAGGAGGCTCCAGAATGCAGCGCCCTATCGTTACCCACTTCTTTGATGAACCAACCAATACGTTCAGCTATGTGGTGCAAGACCCCGATAGCAGCGCGTGCGCCATTATCGACTCTGTTCTGGACTTTGATTACGCGGCAGGGCGCACTGATATTCGTTCAGCTAATCAAATTATAGCGTTTGTCCGTGAAAAACGGCTGGAAGTGGCTTGGGTATTGGAAACCCATGTCCACGCTGACCACCTCTCCGCAGCACCGTATCTGCATGATCAGTTAGGAGGCAAAACGGGCATTGGTGCTCATATCGTCGAGGTGCAGGAGATTTTTGGTAAAGCGTTTAATGCAGGCACCGAGTTTGCCCGAGATGGAAGCCAGTTTGATGCGTTATTCAATGAAGGCGATACTTTCACGATTGGCTCGTTAGAGGGGCGTGTACTGCATACACCTGGCCACACTCCCGCCTGCTTAACCTACGTTATCGGTGATGCCGCCTTTGTGGGCGATACCCTGTTTATGCCAGATTACGGCACGGCGCGCTGTGATTTTCCCGGTGGCGATGCCCGCACGCTCTACCACTCCATTCAGAAAGTGCTGTCTTTGCCCGAGCAAACGCGGCTATTTCTATGCCACGACTATAAAGCCCCAGGGCGCGAGTTATTTCAGCACGAAACTTCCGTTGCTGAGCAGCGCAAAACGAACGTGCATGTCCATGACGGCATTAGTGAGGAAGAGTTCGTCAAAATGCGTACCGAACGGGATGCCACGTTAGGCATGCCGCGCCTGATTATTCCTTCGGTACAGGTCAATATGCGGGCCGGCGAGCTGCCGCCCGCTGAAGATAACGGCCAGGTATACCTAAAAGTACCAATTAACTGGTTTTAAGCGGCGGTGGGTTTAGTGTTAATCGTGCTGACCTTGATGGGCACGATTGGTGTATGGGGGTGGATAGGGGTCGCGCCGTTGGCAACGGGGCTATTCAATTTCTGCCCGGTGTATTCGCTCATGGGTATATCCACCTGTAAAACCAAGCGTTAGGCAACGAGCGTTGGGTAACATAAGGAGCTAGATGTGGACTGGATAGCGAGCCTGCACGGGCTAGTGGGCGGTGTGCTGATTGGACTTTCAGCAGTGTGGCTGATGGGCGCACTAGGCCGCATTGCCGGTATCAGCGGCATTATTGGCGGTTTAATTACTCAGCGGCCTAAAGGAGACAGTGCTTGGCGGGTAGCGTTTTTAGCGGGGCTAATTAGTGGCCCGCTGCTCGTCATGGCCGTTGGGGGTGGGCTGGGGAACGTGGCAGGCGTGCCCGGTGCGGTGATTGGTGAACCTGCAGGCGGTGTGCCGCTTATGTTGTTAGCAGGCCTGCTGGTGGGGATAGGCACGGGGCTTGGCAGTGGCTGCACCAGCGGCCATGGCGTATGTGGCTTGGCGCGGTTAGCGCCCCGGTCTATGGCGGCTACTGGAACCTTCCTGGTCGCGGCCATCGCGACGGTCTATGTGGTACGGCATGTCATCGGAGGTGGGGTATGAGCACACCGGCCGTCAAAACCGCAGCGGGATACCTCGCTGGCCTGCTGTTTGGTTTGGGGCTCGCGATTTCTGGGATGACCGACCCTGCGCGGGTACTCGGCTTTTTAGATATTGCCGGTGCCTGGGATCCCACGTTGATGTTTGTACTCGGGGCCGCCGTAGGCACCACCTTTGTGGGCTACCGCTTAGTATTCGCTCGCGGTACGCCGCTGTTTAGCGCCAAATTTCAACTGCCGACCAAGCAGGAGCTTGATGCCAAATTGCTAGGCGGCGCGGCGCTGTTTGGGGTGGGCTGGGGGCTTTCCGGTTACTGCCCTGGGCCTGCCATTGCCTCCATGGGTGGGCTAACGCTGCCGCTTCTTGCACTGCTGGCGGCGATGGTGCTGGGCTGGTTTATTGCCCAGCGTATCGCTCGCTAAGTGAGCAACTCCGTTCACGATGACGCCCTTACTTTCCCTGGTAAGGGCGCTTTTTTTGATCTGGTGCAAGGGTTTGGCCAAAGGGCTTAACGTTCGGTTAATGCACGTTTGTCATGCTGCTTCCATCACAAGGAAACCGCTATGCACGTCCTACTCATAGAAGATGATCCACTGGTGGCCTCGGGCATTCGTTCTGGACTGATGATGTACCACTTCGTGGTGGAGCACGTTACCTCGGTGCAGGCTGCGCGTCAGGCGATGCAAAGTGTCGCCAGCGACGTGGTGATTCTTGATCGTGGACTACCCGATGGCGATGGCTTGGCGCTGCTGCAATCCTGGCGCGATGAGGGCGTGACGACACCTGTGCTCATGCTGACTGCCAGGGATGCCGTGCGCGACAGAGTGGATGGGCTGCAAAGCGGGGCCGATGATTATCTAGTGAAGCCCTTTGATTTAGATGAGCTGGTGGCAAGACTACATGCGCTACTGCGGCGCGTAGCCGGGCGCAGCCAAGGGCTGACCGTGCATGGCGCGCTGACACTAGACCCCAGCGCTCGGGAGGTGCGGGTAGCGGGCGAACTGATAGCGCTCTCCCGCCGTGAGTTGGTGCTGTTAGAGGCTTTTTTACACGCCCCGCGCAGCGTGCTCTCGGCGGATCAGCTCAAAGATAGCCTCTACGGGCTAAGCGATGACGTAGAGAGTAATGCGCTCAATGTCCATATTCACCATCTGCGCCGCAAATTGGGCAGTGGGATTATCGAGACCGTGCGCGGCCTGGGCTACCGCTTGGGCAAGCCAGAAGCCGTGCTTGCGCCGGGGCAAACGCCTAAGGGGCAACGATGAGTCTACGCGCCCGCCTGCTACTCACGCTTGGGCTGACGTTGGCGCTGCTATGGGGCGTTGCGGCTGCTTGGCTGCTCAACGATTTGCAGAAAACCTTTGTCGCCACCCTTGACCAGCGTTTGGCTCAGTCCGCGCGCATGGTGGCCGGGCTGGTGCATCAATTGCCGGAGGAGGTGTGGGAACAGAGCATGATGACGACGCTTGCCATTCCACCCATCGAGGGGCTGGCCTGCCAGGTGCACTCGCCACGCGGAGAGGTGATTGCTCGCACCCACGCCAACATGGATAGCGTGCTAGCGCCAGGGCAGCGCGGTCACACCTACCGCCAGGAAGGCGATACCACTTGGCGCGTCTTTACCTACGAGCGCGGCGGCCTGGTCATTACCACGGCGGATCGAATGGATGAGCGCACGATGCTGCTAAACGGGGTAGTTCGGGTAGCCGTCGTGCCGTTTGTGGTGGCGTTAACCGGCAGCCTGATTGCGCTATGGGTGGGTATATGGCGCGGGCTGGCACCGCTGTCACGGTTGCGTGAGTCGTTAGCCAGCCGCCACCCAGAAGCGCTGGCACCGGTGGCTACCTACGGCGTGCCGAAAGAGATTAAGCCCCTTATCGATACGCTCAACAGCCTCTTAATACGCGTGCAGCAAACCCTGGTGCGGGAGCAGCGTTTTACCAATGACGCCGCCCATGAGCTGCGTACTCCTCTCACCGCTATTAAGACGCACCTACAGGTTGCCCAACGTGCTGAAGGCCCGGCTGCTCAAGAAGCCCTTAAGTATGCCGAAGCAGGCGTCGTGCGCTTGGCCCACACCTTAGGCCAACTGCTCACGCTGGCCCGTGTGGAAGGCCGCATGCGCTTTGATGATGGTGAGCCAAGCGAAGTAGCCCAAGTTGTTGAGCTAGCTGTTGCTGATAGCGCCGCTGCTCAGGGGCAGTGCCAGTGGCCTGAAGTGCTGCCTCAAGTGTATTTGGCCATGCCCAGAGAGCTGGCGATTACGGCGCTGCGTAACCTAGTGGATAACGCATTGCATCACGGGCCACGCGGAGCGCCCATCACCCTGATGGCAGAACAAACGCATAGCGACATTACCTTCACCGTGCATGACCAAGGCCCTGGGGTGGATGAAGAGACACTGGCCCAACTTACACAACGTTTTTGGCGGGCCAGTAAGCAGCAGGGCAGTGGTCTGGGGTTGGCCATCGTTGCAGCGATTGCCGAGCGTTTTGGTGGCGACGTGCGTTTTGAAAACGCAAAAGCAGGGGGCTTCTATGCGCATCTCACGATTCCCACGGTGTCACCGCTATAAAGCAATTCCATAACAACCGACGCGATCAGGGGGAGTAATGAAAACATCAATGTGGGGCAGGCTTAGCCTGCTGATGGGCGCTTGCTTGATGGCGAGTGGCAGCATAGCTCAAGAGGGAGATGCCGAGCGGGGTGAAGCGGCATCGGCGACATGTGTGGCCTGTCACCAAGCCAACGGAGGAGGCATGAACATTTCCGGCGGCGAATCCTGGCCGCGCTTGGCAGGCTTAAATTCCAACTACATCGCTAAGCAGCTGCACGATTTTAAAGCCGGGGACCGTCAGAACGCGACGATGGTGACGTTCGCCAATATGCTCGACGATCAGCAAATTGCCGACGTGGCGGCGTATTACAGCCAGCTACCCGCGACGCCAGGCCAAGGCGGCGACAATGCCGATGAAGCGCTGCTGGCTCGCGGCGAGCAGCTGGCCGAACGGGGCGACTGGAACGCTTATATTGTCTCCTGTAAGAGTTGCCATGGCCCGGGCGGCCAGGGGGTGGGAGAGACGTTTCCCGGCATTGCAGGGCAACATGCGGGCTATATCAGTGCACAGCTAAACGCTTGGAAGAGTGACACACGCAGCAACGACCCTCAAAACCTAATGGGGGCGATTGCCAAGCGTATGAGTGAAGAGGATATTCAGGCGGTCTCCGCGTGGTACGCCACCCAGCCCGCCGCTGAAGGGGAGGCCACACAATGAGTAACTACCATCGTTATATAGTGATCGCGCTATCCAGCAGCGCGCTTGCAGTGGGCACCGGTTTGAGCCTCTACGCAGCGAATGCGTTTGCCCAGCAGGAGGAGCGGGCCGATGCCGCGCTGAATCAGCTA
>Ga0208299_1001599_pt1 | contig 16542 bp, 4 predicted proteins | sample 15_taG_FD_184089 | JGI IMG/M metagenome (GOLD analysis project Ga0208299, IMG submission 184089) | Marine viral communities from the Subarctic Pacific Ocean - 15_ETSP_OMZ_AT15312 metaG (SPAdes) (version 2) | ecosystem: Environmental > Aquatic > Marine > Oceanic | place: Pacific Ocean | collected...
TAAGTGTGATGGTTGTATTGCCGGCCTCGCCTTTGACATCTTGAGTTAAGAGTACTTCGCCGGTAGCTCCGCCGCCAGTTGTAGCGGTTATACTTAATGCCGATGCATTAACCGCGTCAATCAAAGCTCCAGCCATACCTGCGGCGCTATTTGCAAATCCCGAACCGCCGCCTAAAAGTGTGTTGCCTGAGCCGGCATCGGCCAGACCATCACCAACTTGGTCAACCTCAAAGACCACAGAGGTACCTCCGGAGTCTGTAAGCGTTATTGTTGTTTCTTCGTTTCCCTTATCGGTAAATGTCCAAGTTGCGGTGGCAGCGGTATCTGGAAGTGGCGCGTGTCCTCTTCGCCATGGATAGTTCATTTCCTCGTAGCCGCGGATATTTCCTTCTGGCAAGCTTCGGTCAGCCTCTGCATCTTCAACCATTTTTATTTTAGAACGATATTTGTTTCTCTCTAAAATGTGACTCTCTATTACATTTAGAATTCCTTCTGATGTGTCTGCGCTAGCTGGCACCAACTGCCGAAGCATCTCCGACAAAGAAGAATCTATCCACTTATAGTAATCTATATATTTGTCAATGTCAGGTGTATTCTCAATTCTCTCAAAAAATAAATTTCTTAATTTACTCAAGCCCTTGTATTCGTGGCGGTATTTATGAACTGGCTGGCCTATCAAATTGTTAAATTCAACAATTGTTCCAAACATGTTTAGCATTTCTTCAGAAATTGTTTGGTACATATTCTTTTCAAAAGTGAAATAATAATCCTCTGGTCTTTCATCCCTAGGAAGTGCAGCTTCGGCATCCGTTACAATATTAATCATATCCAGTCCGCCCAAAGATTCGGGCAGCCTCTGTCTGGCTGATGATATATAATCTGACACCACTGTGTCCGTGGAGCTAGCAGGAAACCCTATTGCTCGTCCGGCATATTGATTCCCGACTATTGCGCCAAAGTCACCAGGGTACCTAGTTCTCAGCGCGACGGAGCCAGAGGAGAAATCATCAACAGTAAATGCGCCCGCAGCATCAGAGCCGGTTACTGCTGAAAAATCCCAATTCAGTGCTAGTGTTTCCATCTGCGGAACATTTGTCCCATCTAATGTTGTTGTGAGATATGTGCTTCGTTCTGGATTTTGTGAGCCGTAATTCTCTGGATCTTTTGCATGGATCAATAGTGCACTGTCATCAAGATAGGATGCCCAATGTCTCAGGGAAGTTGCCCTGACGTCTGAACTCACCACAGATGAGCCGGTAAAGTTTGTCCTTTCAGAACCCAGATAATATCTGCGATTAGAAGTTAAGTAGCTAGAGGTTAATGATGCCGTTAAAGAAAAGTCGTTTCTGACCATATCGCTGAAAACATTTATTCCGCGGAACTCTAGGCTGGACGATTGAATTGTTGATCCTGTGACGGAGCTTCCAATTGGGTGTCTCTCGTTCTTTAGTCTTACAGAGAAGTTCCACTTCTGATTGTCGTATACATCTTCGTATACATCACTAGTAAGAGATATATTGCCTGCCCTGTCTTTTATTACAAAATAGGCATCTTTAGACTCAACCCTAGTCCGCACGGCGTAGACCTGAAAGCCAAAATCGCTAGCGGCTGCCGGCCAGGTTAAATTACCAGGTGCGGTGACTGCGGTGTGGCAGCCAAAAATTGAAGAAGAAACAAACGATGTTGGGAAATAATTCTGGTTACCTTCTCCGGTTGATACTTTTCTAGGGAAAACAACTTCTATTTCTGCTGTGCTCGCAAGGTGCTTGTTCGATCCAGAAATATAAGTAACATCGGCGGTATTTGGATTTGTACTAGACGATTGCTGATAAACTGATGCTCCGAACCTGTCTAGCGCATTAAAGTCAGCATATGTCTTTTTTGCAGCTTTTGTGCGATAATTGTCCTTCAAAAGGTGAGTCGCATTGTTCGAATATAAATTTATTTTTACTAAATCCTCATCGACGCCATAGCATCGGATGAGATTCCGGAATGCTTTCTCTGTACCTTTAGATTTGTTTATATTAATAAGGTTATTGTATATATTTTGGTAGATCTGATTTTTAACTTCTTCAAGATCTAATTCAAAATTTCGGTCTTCGTCACGATTAGCCAACCACTCTAGTATACTAGCATTGTCAAATATCTCTGGCGTGATAAACCCCTTTGATTTCAGAAGATCTGATGCCATGGAAAGTGGCTTGGCACTGGAACTTACATAATTTGAAGGAGACAGCTTAGTCAAAGATTCTATTTGAAGATGCATCTCATCAAAATAGCTACCAACTATTTGTGTCAAGTTTCTTAAGTGTTTTTGATCCCCTCTTTCTTCTTCCTCTTCTAACATAAAATACGGAAAATGGTGATAAAGCATGCTTGTATTTTGTTCGTCCCAAACACTTCCGGAAGTAATATAAGAATCCATTAGTGATGTAACATCCGGATGACTTGAATATATTATTGGATCAGGGTATTCAGTTGTAGCAGCGGAAGCAGAGACAATCGCAGATCCCGTATTTCTGGATGTGGAAGAGTATCCGATCCACTTACCATTAGATATTCTTCCGGAATAATCCAACACAACAGAGTCCGTAGAGGTAGTCGTCGTTATTCCCTCATTGAACTTAAAATATACTCCAAGCTCAGTGTTTGCTATGTGATCGTTTGTTCCGCCTCCGACATGAGTGAACCAATTTCTTCCAATATCTTTTGATGTTCTTTTAGTTTTCCAATATCTGAATTCGTCTATTGAGCCCGAAAGCTTTCCATATCCGGCCATCGTTGTTCCGTGAAAAGCATTGCCAGAGGGAGATGTTTGTAGTGCCCCGACAAACCCGATAAGAGACCCAGTTACTTCACCAAATACCTTTCCCGTAGTTGTCTGGGATTCTTGCAGATCTCCATTTAAATAAAATTTTGTTTGTAACTGTGCATCGTCGGAGCTTGATAAAAATGTAAAGCCAACATGGTTCCAAGTATTCGTAAGAGAAGAAGTAGTAGTAGTGGAGCCGCCGAAGGCCATATCCCAAACACTTGATCCGGATGCCAGATGAACTCTAAATGGATCCTGTCCATCTGTGCTGCCCGTCAATGTAATCAAGACCCTACCATAGCCAGCACTTGACGATGCTTCCCCGTTCCAAAGATCAAATATAACCTCTTTTTCGGTCTTAGATGTTATCCAATCTCCTTTCCGGATCCAAAACTCTGTAGAGGCACCGGTAGACAAATCTAATCTAAGATTTGATTCTCTCGTTCCCACTCTTCCGGATGCGGCAAGTTCTTCTGTAGAATATATGTCAGTGTCGTATTTATTCGCACTTGGGCTTGTTCTGTATTTAGGATCTCCAAAGGCACTCCTAAGATCTTCGCCTATCATTCCGCCAGAGGAAGTATGTGGACCACCTTTAACGGATATATACTCCAAGCTATCTGATAGTCCATACCCTCCAGTTAGGGCCGTGCCGGGGCTCGAAAGGGTGCCCCATCCGCTGGGAGAAAATACAGCATACCCAGTGGTACGAGGATATATCTTATCAAATATATATCTATCTAAAAAAGTTGACTCATTGTCAAACTTGGTTACTTCTGCTCTTGTCCCGTCATATGGAAATTGTTGATAGATTCTTTTAAATGATTGTCTATAGTATTCCTCGGCAGAACCATAGTGAGCAAAATTAGATGCTGAAGAATAGTCTACATCCGGAACAAACCTAGACTTCTCTATGCCTCTCTCCGATGCATAGTCGCTGGATTCTATTTCTGTCCCCTTTAAGTCAAAAGCGCTTTCGAGTGTTTCTGCTGACTTAACTTTCGGACTTCCTTTTTGAAAGAAATCTCTTATAGTCATTAATCTTCTACCCTAAATTTAAATGTTTCTGGCTGTTCAACCCAAGAGCCAGCATCAGCATTGTAGTGAGAAATCCTTATCCCATACATATATCCGGACTCGAACATGGACATGTCTAAGTCAAAATAACTACCAGATGCATCAAAAGACATTTGAGTGTACAAGTCGCTGCCGGTGCCATATGATATTACCCTTAAGTCGTCAACAACCCTATAGACCTCATATGAGCCGCTTTCTATGATATTGACTTCTGGGGAAGCTACCGCCTTTGTATATATTGTTGGGCTCCAATTCTTATGTCTAGTGTATAATCTAAATCTAGATGTCTCGTCATTGCGATAGACATTTCTTAGGTTCTTTATATTTGTGACATATCTGGTGTCTGGTGCGATTGCGAAGCCGGAAAGAGTTTTTGGCTTTATAGTTCCCGTATGGTATTGGGTCGCAGTTGTAGCATCCGTTACGGAATCACTGCCGCTAAACCATACATCGTAAATTGTTTTAAGGGGGGTTGCCGCGGCTGTAAGCGCAAAACTTGCAGAATATATACCAGTAGAAACATAAGATCCGGTTATAACAGTATTCCTGTTTGCATGAGTTACGGCGGCGCCGTCGACAACTAACTGCAAAGCACTCCCAGAGGGTGCCGTGTCGGCCGATGATCCAGAAAAAAGACTTACTCGTATTGTATCTGTCCCGATGCCCGGTATGTTTCTAAGCTTGCCGCGGAAGTAGTTGTAAAAATAAAGTGTTTGTAGGTTTTCTTCCCCTGTCGCAAGAGAACTACTATAATAAAGAGTTCCCCTCTCATCCTTTGTTGCAGAGTTCCAGCGAGCTTCTATTGTTGGCCTGTTGAAAAAATACTCCGATCCTCTTGCGGAGAATTTTTTAGTATGATAAGATGTTGTCGCCCCATCTAGGTTGTGCAGTGCGGCGCCATTTGCGGCCGTTAGGTCATCTCCGGTAGAGCTGCTAAAGTAAGCTTCTTGACTGGATGTCAAAAATATTCCTAAGCCATAGTTGTTCCATGTGCCATCAATCCATTGCTCTACTAGGCCAGATATATCAACCTCTATATCTTCATCTCCATTAGCCAATGTTTGAGAATACATAAACTCGGTATCTGCCGCGGTGGCCGTAGTAGAGCCCGTGTGATAGTCGCCGCCCGCCTTACCCCATGCGGTGCCGGATGATGCATTAATCCAGTTTGCACCAACGCCATCGAGGGTCTTGTCCGTGTATGTATCTAAATCTATGCCCCTACCTTCTTCCCAAGAAGAAGATGCGGCAAAAATATTATATTTCGCAGAAGTGGGAAGAGTCTCATGATGAGCAACATTATGCAGACGAAAATAAAAAGAAACACTTCCGGATGCGGGGATTTTGCCGGCCGCTCTTTTGGCTTGTATAGAATTTACACTATCGTCAGAAGTGGTTATTGGAAACTTAACCAAAACCCTAGATAGTTCCGATGTGAAACCATTTAGGCTCCCGCTGCTCTGTCCATATACGGAGAACACCTCAAGAGAATCCGACAAGCCAATATTAGAGCCCGTAGCTCTTGTTGTCAAGCCCTCCAGAAAAGCATTTGTAATCGTAGTATCCGCTGTTGCTGTAAATCTTTTAATGGCCATTACACAATTGTCCCTTTAATGTCCGCCGATGGATACTTGACTTCTAGGGCCACATTTTCTGGGGCTGTTAGTGTTAGGCCGTCGGCCGATAATAAATCATCCATCTTGACAGATATAGAAGAATAGCCGATTCCTGCTTTATTTACTGCCTTTACCATCTTAGCATCGACAACTCCACGAACCTTATTCAGTATGCCATATATGTCCGAGAGATAAAGAGGCTCCCCTATATAAAGAGGATCGCTCATTGCATCTTGCACTGCTACTATTGAATTGTTTAAAACTTCATATTTGTTTTCATTCGGATCAACATTTATAGAAAACTCTATACCATAGTTAATTATTTTAGCATCTCTTATATCAAAGCTGTCATTCATCATCTTCCTCTCAGCAAGCCACATTTTTAAATTCTGCTTAAGAGTGTCAGTGGCTGTTGTTAGTTTTCCATCTGTGCCCTCTGATAAGACATACAGTTCAATATTTCTTTTAGATGTGCACTTTTTTCTTCTGGTTCTGCATCTTTTAATTGCGCCATATTTTATTGGCATTGTATATGCCATGGCTTCTATGTCTTGTTTTGTCACGCCTCTATTTTGAGCGGCGTATGAATCTTTTGCCCTTCTCTTTATTTCAGTTATATCTGGCAAGGTGATTCCGCCGACAATAGGATTAGAGTTTGAAACCTCCAAGGACGACTCGACATCTCGCATTTTTGAATTTGACAGAGATGTTGAATCGCCAAATTTTACTCTTTTAACTTTCAATTTTTTCAGGCCGTTGGTGGAGACATTTACGTTGGAAGCAGTGTTGACCCTGTATTTTACTATTATAGTGGTGTTCGCTGGGGCTATCCCAAATTTATCTGTTGACATAAGCTTGGATGGATCAAAAGCCTTATTTGTCGTGTAGCTTCTGCCGTGCATCTTTAATGCTAGTTCTGCCGGCCCGGAAACTGATGAGTTTGTAAGTTCGGCGCCTGTACCGTGGCCAAACTGTAGATATGTTGTATTTCTTAATCTTTCGACAACAAATCTCCTAGGGGCAACAAATGGCCTCAACACAGATGGGACCATATCAGAATCGGATCCTCTATTCGCCACATCCCGATAAACAACATCTTGAGAAAGATAATCTACTTGATAATATTCGTGGCCATCAGTGTCAACAACGCTGAACACCTCAGAAACATCAGTGTTTGATAGTTTGACTTTTTTAAACTTCTCATACTCTCCGATGTTTATCTTAAGAGATCTGATTTCTCCCGACACGACTCGGACCGGGACCTTTACTGCATAGTATGTTGGTATGCCGGTTGTCTCATTGACCCTGGCGACCACAACTTGATTCCTAGAATCGTCAAGCCTTGCATCTTCGGTGGTAGTAAATACTGCTCCGACATCAGAAGATATGGTTGCGCCGGCCTCAATAATAGGAAGATAGTTTGTGTCCGGGCCTAGGCCAGTAGAATTTGCAGGGACAATGGCATAGATTTCAGCTTCGCCGACAGAGCCGGCTCGGCCTTCATAATTGTACCCAAGATGTGCGCCTAGTTTTATAATATTGTCATATTCTGTCGCTGTATTTAGAAAAAGTTCATTGACCTGATAGTCCAAGTAAAATGACAACATGTCTCCAACATATGAAACCGCACCTAAATACATTGAACCCATAGAGGCCGGCCCGAAATCTTTATATGTCTCTGGATAGTTCCTCTTGGCATATTTCATGAGATCTGATTTTATAGTATCAAATTCTCTACTAGTATATTTGACTGGTATTTTCTTTGTTGCCATATTAAATGTTTCCCGTTCAGTTGTAAATAGTATTCATATAAATTATCTTATAAAGCATTGAATGTCTTTTAGGATCATCTTTTCCACTTTAGTTCTCCAAATAGGCCATCGATGCCGCCTACTTGCGGACCGATATTCGGCCAGCCGGCCACTTCTCTTTCGGGGAAAAACTCCTGTCCTGGAGACCTGTCTGGAAACAATTTATCCCCCCTAAGAGGGCCACTGGGTCGTCCCCCCTCGTCGTCGGCTGGGATATCCTCTTCTATGACATCAGACTCGCTGGTGCCCATAAGTATAGTATAAGACACTCTGACACTTAGCTTGGGATCGGCATCCTCAACAGGATAGGGGGAGAACTGGACTCCTAAAAGTCTAACCATGGGCTCCCCGGTGTCTCCGGTCCGAATATATGTATTTATTTGTTTCTTTATTCTGACCTCTATGTCGGCTCTTAGGCCAGGATAGTCATTCATAAATAGAACATTTCTAAGTCCTACGCCGAAGTTTACATCTAATTCAGCCGGATTTTCGCCAGGAACAGTGAGAATTAAGACCTTCATAAGCTGACGGACTACTTCTTTCATATCGGACACGCCGTTGTATGGGCCCCATGCATTGTTCCACCATAGTGGTGTATCTGCTGTTACTGACATTTATAATCTCCTCGTTAAGTCCTAACACGGGTTTCCATCTGAATCCACAACAGCATGTCGTTGCATGTTACGCAACCACCAGAAGAGGCTCCAAGATATTCCGCCCCAGCCTTTTGATGAAGTTTCGGAGCCTGTTGGGGCGGTCCAGTCTGGATCTGTTGCTTTATAATATCCATAGAATATACCTCTCGCGGTTGTCTTTGACCTCCGGAAAAGTGTTCTTTTGTCCCAGTCATGAAAACCATTTTGACCTATACCGAAGTTCTTGCCGCCGGGTGTACCATCGCTCCAATCTTCGTCACTTCCAACTGATAATAAAAATGTATTCATAACATAAATAGTCATGACAGATAGGATTTTTGGCAAAGGAATACAATATTCGAATATCATCTCATATCTTGGCTCTTTTATAAGATCTGCCACCAAGCATGCAAGCTCGGCATCATATATTGTTCCGATGGAGCCAGCAATGTCTTCTATGTTATTTTCGTCAATTGTTCCGCTTTCTTTTTCCGTAGAGACCAAGGGTATAAGTAGAACAGTATAGGCGTCATATGAGCCATTTGAGGGAAAGCGAACATCAAAGGCTTTATTTTCTAACTTTTCTTCTTGAGTCACGCCGGTTGGCACGGAAGAAGCCGAGTCTATGTGAACTATTCTTAGGCCAACCTCCCATGAAGACCACAAATCTTTAACTTTCTTACCGGCAAAAAGAGAAGCATTGTTTGATAGATACTCCTCCCAATCATCGATATTTATTACCCCACGAAGATGCTTGAGATCCTCTGTCTCCCTTCTGATTGTTTTGAGCTGCTCCTCGGACCAGAGCGCTATGGGGATGGCCAGAGCGCTGTCAGAAGATTGTTCTGCGCCCAATGCATTGGTCTCATAGTCAGTAACTTTAATATATTTTTCTAGCATATATGGCGCGTTGAGTTCGCCGGTTATTGGATCAGGACTTGCCAACAACTGTTCATGGCCGGCCGTAACAAAAGCACCTTTTGCAACATCCCACGGTCCGCCATCAGATAGGGATCCTAGAATCATATCACTGTTTGTCAAAAACAAATCATGTATATCAGATATTGGAGGCTCCATGTCTTTGGATATGGCATCGGCCACAAACTTAATCTCTTGCTTGACAATCCGACGAGCAAGAACCCTAGCATGCTTTAAATTGTTTGTATCAGCGACATAAGATGTCCAGTATTCTGCTCTTTTCTTTTTCGCGATGTAGTAGTTTGAAATGGCGCCGAGGAGCCCGCCGCCGGCGGCTACTGGCCCTCCGAATGGGGATGCGACCGCGGAAAGGAGGCCTGCGCTCATTAGTCCTGGGTATGAGTTCATGGCCAACTCTGGCGCGACCTTTTTACCCCATTTGTCCTGCTCTTTAAACAAAGCATCCAATGCTTCTCGCTCTGCGTCTGTCTCGTCCTCTATTTCTCCACGCTTGTACATACTATCATAGGTTTGTGCGGCCTGTTCCATGAAGAAGAAATAATACTCATTTGGAACCTCAAAGCCCAGCCAACCCCATCGAGGATCGTTTTGTTCAATGAGGCCGGCCTCCATCCTATCAATAATAAAGTCAATCAACGAATCGTCATATACCGAAGGAAATTTTGCCTCAAATACAGTAAATGCTGGCATGCCAGACAAAAATAGTTCAGCAACATAAATTCTTATTATTGCCAACAATGTCATCTCAACTCCACAAGCCGAGGAACGATCAAAGATCTTGTGCCATGGAGGCTCAAGTGCACAAGAAGGGTTTTGCAACAGCCTCTCATCCTCCACTATTGTGTTATATAAATTATCATGATATTCTGAAAGCTGGCCAAAATCGCAGCCGGCTGTGGCGCTTGGTTCGCACCCAGTAGATTCTGGTGCGAATATTTGCATTATTCTAGACCAACCATCAAACACTGGCTGTGGCATATAGAAAGCTGGATGGTCTGCTGTTCCTCCATACTTCTCCGGATCTACGGAGATTGGCTCTCCTGTTTTCGGATTTACAAATGTCTCATCCAAGAATATTATGCCAGGTATATCGGTGCCGGTATCAAAATCGTTGCCCTCGCTGTACTCAGTAGGGAACCCATGCACGAAAGCAGGGTTTGAATCGTCGGCAATTCTTTCTGCAAATTTTATAAAATAGTCTTCAATCAGAGAGTCACAATTGTCGTAATATGTATTAAAGAGATCATTATAGTCATCATCTATTGATCCGGCTGCTGTGGGCGACATGTTTTTCATTGTCTCTATGAGAAAACGAGCATACAATGAATGCCTAGGGGATTTGGCGCCGCCAGAAAAACTAAGATGTTCATCGATATCTAAATCTAAAGAAGTCGTTTCTGTAGTCCCTGCAAGGTCGACAAGTTCTCTTATTTGATTTTCTGTCTTTTGTACTCCTTCGAAACCAAACAGAGGCACATTTGCGCCATCAAAGCCGCCACCGGTGAGGAAGTCCACACTTTTGATGCTAATTATGTCGTTCCCTCGAATCCGATGATAGTCGTTCATTATGGAGTTTCCATCGTCATCCAAATCGAAACTGCTATATTCTAGCTTAAAGTCGTTGGTATCGTCGTCGGCGCCGGCATAACCTCCCCAATACATGACAACATCTGATTTTTTTCTTTCTATATCCTGAATGTTTCTGAAATATACTGAATCCTTTTCTCCAAGATTTTTACTGTCTACCATGGAATCAAAAGATCTTGGTTCGTCAATTCCCCAAACCGGTGTTATGGATTCAATAACGGAGGTTGTTTCTACTCCAGCATCTACAGGTCCTCCCTCTGTAAAAAACGCTCCCCCCTTAAGATAATTTTCTTTCAAATGAGTTGCAACATTTTCAGGGAACTCATTATCGTCGCCACCTTGAATAGCTTTTAAGTGTTTCCGAAATCCATATCCATTCTTAGAACTCATTACCATGTTTATAAGCCCACCTGTTCCCCAAGACCAACGATTATCTTGATTGTCCATCAAGTCTTCTCTGTGTGCTGAAGAAATATGCTCTAACATAGATTTTGACATTGAAGATGCCGCATTGGCCATGATAGGATTCACGGCGGGGAAAAGAGAGGGGACACACGGGTCTTGGGATGTTATGGGAGGTATTAATCCATCTAAAAAATCCTGGGGGCCGTTCTGCATAAGGTTTACCACTTGAGATATCTCGTCTTTTGTTTTATTTCTTAGTGCATTAAGGTGCTTCTCACACTGTTCTGCTGTCATGCCTCTTTCTGAATATAGATCGCAGCGGACAGTTTCCCACAGCATCATATCGCCACACATTGATGAAACGGCCGGCCTATCTTCTGCACTGGCTGGTATTTTCTTATATTTGTCCGGGACGATGGCGCCAAGAGTATTAAATGTCTTTGATATTCCAGCTTGGGAAGAGAATCCATCGCAAGATCCGAAAGAACCAGGATAAAGTAACTCTGCAATTTCTTGAATTGCGCGCAAGGTAGAGCTATTTGCTTCGCCATTAAATAAATCAACCAGTTCTTGCTGAGACAGTACTAGGGATATGTCTGTAAAGAATGCCGTGGAATCTTCTTTTAGTTTTTCAGGATCGCAGCCACTAAGATTGGCAGCAAGAGTGGCGACCGCAGCCGTAATCTCTTCGTCTGACAAATTCTCGTCACAGAAAGAATCTCGGAAAGCATCTAAGAATGCATCGGGATTAAGCAGGTCTCCACTAGTGAGGTAGTCGCCGAGACCTTCAAGAGCCTTACACAGGGCATTCAATATCATCTCTATAGCATATGCAAGAATCTTCACTAGAGCAGTGCATATAAGCTGAATTATCATTTCATATAATGCATCCATTAACATTCCCATAAAATCTGGGAATTTCGGGAGATTAAATTCCGGGTCATATAAGACAGGTTTATTCCAGCGACAGAAGTCAAGCTCCAATCCCTTGAAAAAGTCTGACAAAGGCGGATCAATCAATTCTGGAACATTGCAAGCATAAGCCTCGTAAATGGCGACAAATAATTCAGCGCCGGGTAGGCCGTTTAGTTGAGAAATCATTTCATCTTCGCTTAGGCCGTCAAGGAGTGCGTCTTTGTAGGCTTCAGTTATAGCCGCTTGAACATCGGATGCGGCTGTGCCTATTGTGCCAGCTCCAGGGGCAGATGGAAATATTAAGCTGATATCAGATTCATATCCATGGGACTTCAATTGCTCCATCATAACAGCGCCGTTATAATCAACCCCAGCTGGCCTCTCTGATAAAACATATGTTGCCCAATTCCTCCAGTCATCCTCCTCAAGAGCGCCAAGGTAATCATGATTACCGGAACCTTCAGTGATATCAATATAAGTATTTCCATCTTTATCTGCCAGCGTTTGCGTGAGGTCAAGATCGTTGTGAATCCCCTCTCCCGCTTCTTTTGCCAAGTCAAATGCAGTCTGAGAAGGGTCATTGGGATCGCCAGAACTCCAACTGCTTCCTATGTTATATCCATTTTCCCACGGCGGGGCGGCGAACACCATCCCCAAAGATTCTGATACTTGATCGGCTATCTGTTGTTGTTGTTGTGGGGATAGTCCCGGAATCATTGTCTCTAAGTCAGCCGCACTAAGAGACCGCACAGCGCCCTCCAAAATAAGAGCTATTCCATCAGCAGTAGGTACTCCCTGCAACAAACACCCAAGCAGCATATCAAGAAGAGAAATGACACCGCACCATTTATATTTAGTAAAGATTTTCTGCCAAAGCTCCCTGGGGCCCATAGCTCTGCCTTCTTCCTCTATCACGCTTAAAATCATTTCTCCCATAGAGTCGCCGGCGAAGAAGTCTCCAACTCCTTTCTCCATGGCCTGTTTCAGTACGGCTTTCTTAAGCTCATCATAGTCTGCCTTTTCGCTTCGCTCGTAATCCGTTCCGCTGCATGCCATTTTGTTAAACTTATTGGCTAGTGCTGATGGGAAATCGAATATATCGTTTAAGGTTTCTCCTAAAATCTGAGAGGCCTTAGACTCATCGAGGACCTCACAATCCATTGTTGGCATGCCCTTGTCAATTGCCGCGGCATCGATGAGATCAACTGTATATTTAATAATAAACTCATTCCACTCAATGGGCTCTCTGGCTGCCACATCCCTCCACATATCCGGCAGTCTCTGTATATATGCTAGTGTTCTGCGGTCAGACCAGCTATCTCCGGTGAAGTTCCACAAGATCTTTGAAACATCATCCTCTTCTGGATCTGCGCCTCTGAGGTATATCGGCGGACAACCATGTTCATTAATTTGAAGATATGTCATACCCGACATGTCTTCTTTAAACCCTATTTCTATGAACTCTACACGATTGTAGGGATAATATCCATGATTCCTAATCAACACCAGCAAGTCTGTTATGAACTGCTTAATTTTTTTGGCTTCATCTAGAAGATTTAAGTCCCCATAGTCTCCGCCATCTTCTTCTTTAAAGGTGGCCCACTCTGCATACTCTACATTATAATACCTCATGGCATCATAAACATCATTGACCATGTTGGTGCCTAGGTCTAGAACACCGAAATCAAATGGCCCTGTTGGCAAATCAGCCATCAAAAACCTTACTTTTATTCCAGTTTCTGGGGGGTCTATTTCCTTGAGAGACGAATAATCAATAGGTATCTTATCAAATAGTTTTGCTGGTATAACGACAAGCACGCGGGGCTTTAATAATGCACTATCTGGCACATAATAGCCGGCTTCTGGTATCCTAGGATAATCATCAGCCGTAGGTAGAAACCCAAGTCGTGCTTGAATAATTGTTCCGCCTGTTTCGTCAAAGATGACATCCATCGTGGATATGGACTCTACATCTCCATATTCTCCCGTTACGGTCTGCAAGAATATTCCGGCAGCCTCAGACCATGCAGAACCAGTGCCATAAGGATCATCAGTCGTTTCCACCACCTTAATATACTCTGATTTCATATATGCTTTTAAAAGCTGTTCAGCCCCTATACGAAGAACACCCGTCAAATCACCTATCTCAAATGGGTTGTCTTCTTCAAGGCGAACGACGACAGAATATTCACATGTCTTTTCGTTGAAGAATGTCTCGCCGGGATCCAAATTGTACCAGTCAGGAACAAATGCATTTGGATTTCCTACACATTCATCTGGGCATGTTCCTTCTGGAATGTCTTCTTCTGGAATACATACTGTTATGTCAAGAGTGGACCCCTCCTCTGGCGCGCCTTCTGTGGGGGAAGTCGCTGGCCCTGTAGCAGCGCCGGAATCGGCCCAATAAGAGCTAAGGAAATCAAGCCACCAAGTTTTAAGATCGGCCGGTATCAACAAATCCTCATTGGAAATTTCTTCCGACATGTTTTCCAGCAAAGAAATAGTCATGCCAGAATACCCAGCATTATTATCTTTTAAGTCCCGCAAGACGGAACTATAGTCTGGAGAATCTGCCTTTGGATAGCTCATATATGGCTTGCCACCAAAGAAGACGGGCTTGTCGTCGCCGGCTATCTGATTAGACCAATCTGCGGCTGCATAATAAGTATCAAGAAGCTCTATCAGTTCAGCGGCCCAAAGAAGGAATGATTCAAAATTGACACGGCAGTGCCACTTCTCCCACCTCACTGCTGGTGTTACTATGTTTTTCCAGTGCTCGGAATCCATGGATTCCGTACCGAAGTGACTGTGGAGTGGACCAGTGTATTCAGAATAGTTAACTTCTACTTTTTCGAGATGTTGTAGATATGGCATTGCAGCGCCTTGGCCCTCATCATTAAGTATGTACCTTCCGGCGCTGTTATAGCCGTCCTCGAACTCTGCTCTCAGTCCACGGTCTCCGGGCGCAAAAGAAGCTGGATGGTTAGTAGTATCCGCTACGCCGCCGGCGGCATGGCCATCAAAATCATCTGATTTAGGATATGCTGGTTCTGACCAAAAGTCATCCCAGTCGGCGGGGGTACCAGGGTCATCTGGGTCGTAGAATCCCGCGGGGGTGTATGACACGGGAGTGGTCGCTAGCGGCATGCCTAAAGCCTCTCTTTGTCTGCCGTGGCGATGTGGAGAAGTAAATTCAAACTCTGCATACCCTTTATACTTTAAAAAATCTTTTCCTGTAGTTGTGCTTATTCCGGGATCATAACCTGGATATGTCACATCAGAGATGGTGCTGCTTATTCTGTCGTATCCAATGAGATTTCCTCCATCAGAGTAGTCATCTCCGCCATCTTGATCGTCGACGAGAAGACACATCTTTAATAGTTGGCACAAAAATTCTATTCTTTTTGCTGCGTCTTGTTTTCCGGTTGCAACATTAGTTTCTCCAGTTGGCGCCGCATCATAATCCATGGCAGAATAAAGGGCATTAATGTCTAACCAATGCCTATGTCCGCCACCCATGTCGTCGATAACCCTAGCATGTACGCTCTCGTCGCCTTCGGCGACAGATCCCAATTCAGTCCCACCGAGGTTGATGAGGTTCCAGAGGTCAATAACATGTTGGTGATCTGAAGCTAATGTGAAAAAGTATTCAGCCTTAGAATTCCAGTAGTGTGGTGTTCCGCCTTTTTCTTCTGTATCATATACATTCGAGAGCGAGTTCGCGTGTTCTTCGGATCCGGCACCGTACTTCCGGATCCAATAGCCCTCTCCATCTTCGTTCTTGTCGCCATATACTGGATATTCTTCACTATTAAACGAATTATGAAAGGCCTCTGTGCTCTTCCAAAAACCATCAAAATTGTCTGGATTTTCCATCTCTTCTAAAATTGCTTTTATGAGTGTTTTAAATCCTGCAACGTTTCTATTTTCTTGTGCCATGTATTTAATGTTTCCTAATTACTATAATTGTTTCGGCTGCCAAACCAGCCTTTGGCATTTGGCGCCAGATGTCTAAGCCTAAACTTTACCCCAGCCATGCGGCAGGCCTGAACTTTTGCCAGTGCTTGCAACTGGATTTTCATCGCGCTGGTGATCATAGCGACCTTCGATTCTGGTGACTGTGCTAGTGCGCCGATTATTTCGTTGTTGAGGCCAGACTGATTATTGATCATTTCTTGGAGCGCTCCTAGAATTTTGTCTTCCAATATTTCTTTTAACATGAACTCAAAAGTATCCTCCAGTTTGTGTGTGAGCGCTATTGGCTCCAAACCTTTATCATCGTTCCCCGCTATCAAGTCGATTCCCGTATATGTTTTAAGTTTACTTCCAGTCGACAACTCAGTTCCTTTGCCCATGGTAACTAGCTTAATTCCTTCTCTTGCCACAATCCTAACGCCATCTGCTTTTATTCCAATAGCAGAACGAGCCTTATTTGAGCCAACTTCTCCCTTTACTAGGCCAAAAGAATGATCAGCGTCTGTTCTCTGGCATATATAAATTCTTGCTGCATCCCCTTTAAAGCTTGGATTCCCGCTTAATTTTGGATCCCTACCAACCACTAAATCAATCATGTGGCATTTGGTGTGTCCCTTTCCGGCATAACCAGAAGCTTTACTGCTTATCCTGTCTCCGCCAAGAACAATATGAGAATCATCTTGTGTTATTATCTTTTCTCGATGTGACGGATCAAAAGTTATTATCGGCTCTACATTGCGATAACCGGCATGGCCAACCTTAGACTTGTT
>Ga0208299_1001600_pt1 | contig 16534 bp, 12 predicted proteins | sample 15_taG_FD_184089 | JGI IMG/M metagenome (GOLD analysis project Ga0208299, IMG submission 184089) | Marine viral communities from the Subarctic Pacific Ocean - 15_ETSP_OMZ_AT15312 metaG (SPAdes) (version 2) | ecosystem: Environmental > Aquatic > Marine > Oceanic | place: Pacific Ocean | collected...
GGTTAAGCGGAGTTTCATCCCACCTGAAATCACCAGCTACATCCGGGTCAAGGTCATTATCTGCCGCCATTTTTCGAATAATATTATCCAAAGTATCAGCTTCTTTCAAAAACCCCTTGGCGTCTAGACTATTTGCAATCTTAACAAGTTCTTTTTATCATTTTAGTCTCCAGTGAAAAGCTCAATAGTTATCAGAACATTAATAGGAAATTCCTATTTTTAAAACAAAAAGGCCCCAGAGTTTCCCCTGGGGCCTTTTTAACTTCTTAGTTTAAGAGGTTAGGCTTAAACGATACCAGTTGCAACGCCTCGGGGGTTAACAATCCCGATCCCGATGATTTCATTCACGACCCAGCCAAGCTTCAGCTGCTTCGGCTCGTCAGCAGGTAGTACCTCAATGTCCTGACGGACAGGCATCACACCAACGAACTCTGGATCAGCGCAGGCGAATCCACGACCTGCCGGGACAACCTTTGACACAATGATGTCGGCGCCAAAGACATGACCATAAAGACCAGTCTGTAGCAACTCACGCTGGGTGACGGGGTCAACCTGTGAGTTAGTGTTTCCGGCAGATTCCCAAGTGAGAATGTCCGTAAACTCATTGATGTTTAGGAAGTACTTGGAAGTTACCAAGTCCCAACGGTCAATCTGACGCTTAAGATTGACGAGACCGTCTTTCTCAAGTGTTGCGCCAGAGGGGGATAGGTCCACAGCCGTGTTCTCACCACCCTGCGTGGAGTCACCAGCAAACTCAAGCGCGGCGAATACGTTAGCATCCTCATGAGCCTGGATTTCCTGACGAGCCTTCTGCTGGGCACGATCAATCACGTTGAACCGGCGTCTCTTGACTTCCGCGATGCGAACGGTCGGGTTTGAGACTACCTCAAACTCGGGCACGTTGACACGGTCACCGAATACGCGCGACTCAGGAGCTGTACCGTTACTTGACACGACTACAGCAGCCACATCGATATCACGGTCATAAACTGCGAGAGCACCCTGGGGGAGTGGATCGACTACTAGAGTCTTACGTGCCACACCCTGATAATCAAGGTTGCGACGAATCGGATTCGCCATCGCCTGACCAAGAGCAATCTTGCCTTCCTGCGTCATTAGAGCCTGCTTAATCATCTCATCTCTCTGACCATCATTTAGGCTAGGTGCTGCCACCTGAGCGTTACTTGACGGCTGAAGATCTTCGATAATAGAAGCATACTTAACAATCTGTCCTAGAGCTTCCTGTACGTTAGAAGCATTAATTTCACCAAGTGTATTGAATAAATTTGTCATTTTATGCTCCTAATTTATCGCGGGTCTAGTAAGTAAAGGGCAGAGGCTTCGATAGCCTTCGCAATACCTACTGCAGTATTGGTGGTAGAGACAAGTGACGTATCTGTCAAGTGTCCAACGAAAATAGCGACAGGCTGACCACCAAGAGCGTTCGTGCCTAAGAGGCCGGCAGCGTCCGCGTGAATCGGAGAGTTTACAGGCTGGAGAGCGCCACCCATTCCGCTTAGCGGTGCGGCAGAGTCAGTAGCTGCAGCGCCGTCAACAGCATAGAGTCCAGACTGTGACCACACAGTCACCTTGCCAGAAGCTCGTTCTGTGGTGGGACCAACTACAACCGCGCCATTAATAACGGTTGCACGACCAGCGTTTGAGCCGATAGTGCGGCCAAACATCGTTCCGTATCCAGTAGAGCCTTCGTCAGCGAGACCGGACATGCTACCTGCAGTTCGCGTACCGACGTCAAACTTAACGCTTGCACGGTTTCCTGCGAGGTCGGCACCAACAAAGGGGCCTACATCAGCAACGTCTGCAGCATAACCTTCTGCGCCGACAGCAGTTGAATTCAGCTCAACGTGCTCTCCGCCTTCAAGTGTGCCCAGAGTATCATCCTCAAGATCGAACATGCCTAGCGGCCGTAATCCGGGATTTAGTAATTTAAGAGCCATTTTAATATCTCCATTAAAATATTTTACTTATAAATATAAACGAAATTGTTTATACTCGTCTAGGTTATTTAAGTCCTTTTTTCTCTAACACATTACGCACCCAAGCGTAATTTGATCTGTAATTTCCAGTCGGAGTGCTCATCGCCACTCCTTGGCTTTTTTCGCTCTGCTCTAACCCGTTTTCTGCGAGGCCACCATCACCAATTGAGTCTAAGACTACTATCGCTTTTGGATGAGCTTCTTGGGTTGTTTCAGAACCAGAACCATCTGTTATGTTATAAAGAGAACTAAAATCTGTTTTGGGTTTTTCCGACTTTTCATCATACAGTCTACCTAGACCTGCAAAATATTCTCGGATCGATTTGTCACCACTACTGAGATCCTTAACGGCATCCTTGTAGTAGGACTTTGATGTCTCATCTGCTTCTTTGAACAGAGTTACATCAGTATTTTGATGATTATTAGTAGAAATAGACTTATCTAATGATATTTTGTTTAAAATGTCTAATTTACTTAATCTATTTGATTTATCTGAAGCAGTCATTCTTCTTCCTGGCCTCCTCTCTCTTCTTTCCGCAGGAGAGATTCTTTCAGCCTTTCTTCCGAGGAATCCTCTTCTCGGGAATGGTTTAAATGCTCTGCCCATTATGTATTTTGAAGCACGAGTTTCGCCAAGTGGCGTTGCATAAAACCCATACTGATAAATTGCCTGCACGGTTTTGTTGAGCGCAATCTGTGGAGAAGAAGCTTTACTTCTCTCATAATCCAAGACTTTGCTTCCAGCTCTTCCGTTAATTGAATTTAGAATTGCCTGAGTTTCTGGGTGTGTCGGGACAAGAACTCTCTCATCTGGGCTTCTTAATCTTCCGGAGTCAAAAAATGCAAAACTAAGACCATCTATTGGATCGGGGAAAATCATAAGATTGCTATACCGAGAATTACTTAAGGCGTCAGCCAAACCCGCTGTATCTCCAGACTTTAAGTATTCCTTTATAGCCTCTTCTGTAGAAATCTTTTCTTCAACAGGAGCGCCAATAGTGCCGCGAGCACCCGGCGTCTCTGACCTCTTAGAGTCGTCATCTTTGGTCATGTGTTTATAACCAAGATATGTAGCTCCAAGAAGAGCTGTAGAGCCTATAGTTTTTGCTACGTTCCAAGCAAAACCGGCTTTAATATACTTGCTGAGTTTTCCAAACCTTGTTTTGCCTTCTTCTGCATTTTTTGCAGCCTTAACAAGTGATTCTTTGGTATCGGCAAGATGCTTCGCCTGTTCTGCGGAGAGTTCAACTCCATCTAAACTTTTTTCAACTTCAACAACTTTATCCGCAGCAGTGTCTAACGCTTCAGCTGTTTTCTTATCAACAGCTTCTTTGCTGGCATCAAATATTTTAATTCCATCAGCAGGGGCATCGGCGGGAAGGGCTTTTGCCACATCATCTCCACGCTTTAAAACAGATACACTTTCTGATACACCATTTGCTAACTCTTCTGCTGCATCAGCCAAAGGCTTTAGATTAGGCTCTCCAGTTTTAGCACTAGCTATTGCGGTATCAGCCGCAGAAATAACTGCCACTTCTGATTTTATAAGCTTATTTCCTACGGCAGGAAGGCTCTCGGTAACTATGCTAGAAAGTATCTTTAACTCCGGTGCGCCTCGGGCCATTCCAGCAAGCCCTGGGTCGGGAGGATTGTGACCAATATTATCCACTCCTCGTTTAAAACTAGCATATTCAGACTTTGCAGCATCAATATGCTTTATTGAATCTTCTAATACCTCAGGTCCATCCTTCATAGATTTGTGAACAAGCGCAACAAGATCCTCGTTACCCTCTCTGGTTGCCTTTCTCAAAAAAGAAACTAGCCTGTCCCCATCTCCCTTCGCAAGAATCTCCCCAAGCTCATCTACATTAGACTTTCCAAATAACTCTATTAAATGCGTAGCCTTTTCAAGATTTAGAGATCTAAATTTACCAGCAACTCTCGCCACATCAAACATGTCTCGTACAGCGGTAGCCAAACTGGCCTTCTTGTTGAAACGACTAATCGTTTCAAAATAAGAATCGAGAGATGAGCGATTAGATACTTTGTTTATTCGCATACTACTTCCTGCTCCAAGATTTCATCAATAGTGCGCTCGATCTTGTAAGCTAGCTTTATATCATTTTTACTAATAGCCTCTTGGGCTAAAATACGAAGCTCTGCGACAACCTCTAGAGTTGCGTCATCCGCCTCATCTTCTTCTTTATCTTCTTCAGGATCTTCTGCAAGATTACTTAGAGCTTCCGTAGTCTTTTTTGCCTGATCTTCTATGGCCTTTAGGCTCTCTACAGCTTCTTGCGCGGCGATTTTTTCAGTCAAAATACCGGCACGCTTAACCGTATCGATAATTCGTGCTTCTAATTCCTTGAAAACCTCACTATCATTAAAGTTAGCTAGGTCTTCTTTGCTCCAATAATTTTGCATAATCTACTCCAAAGTATTTGTCAATAAAATTTAAATAATTAGTAGTTTAACTTTAAAGTAACAGGAACTCTAATGTACCAATTGAGGAAGAGGGAGGGCCAGTACATAGGGCCACACCCGGATGATTGTCTGTCGGTTGAGCGGATGTCAACTTCCCATCTAAACCTATATAGAGGGTTATATTTAGAGGATAAGCTTGAGTTGTATCAAACTGATCAGTAGCATATATTCCTCTCTGATAGTGTATCGTGATTCTTCCACTGCCAACCGTGGTATCATCTCCTGGCTTTCCAGCTATTCTGTAAATATAATTTACAACAATCCTAAAGCTGTCATTGGTTCCATTGCCTGTTGAGTCAAAATTCAATTCAGTTCCAGAGGGAATCGTAATAACTCCATTTACAGAGTTTAAAACAATTGAAACAGTTGAGGTAAAGCTATTCTCTATAATATTTGGAAACTCAAGCACTCCGGTAACGTCTACCGTGCTTACCCTTTTTCCGTTTCCATCAAGTACTGAGCCTTGGGCGTCAACCAGAACAATCTCATCTATCTGGGGTCGTGTAAAAGCAGAAGTCCTAACATCATCTATAATTCCAAGTGGAGCTGTGCCATCACTTATACTGGCAACTATATCATTTCCTATCAAACCAAGTTGTGCGAACATTCCAGGCTCAAACTCTGCTGTTGGATCAACAGACAGACTCATAGGTAAGGCATTTCCACTGTGAATAACTTTTAACAATTTAACTCTCCACAAAAAAGGGAGGAGATGACTCTCCTCCCTTTAATTTTACTATTAATAGGAAATTTCTTTAAGAAATTTTGTTCAAGGTAGCAAGAACCATATCTGCTGCAAACTGATCTCCAGACTCGCTTAATTCTTTTGCGATTTTATTCAAGGTATTAGTCACATCTTTATTTTTGCTGGCCTCTTTCTTAAAGTCTCCAATTATACTTCTAGCAGTAGCTTCTACTACGTCAGAGGCAAAGGCCTCTCCTTTCGTTTTTAGATCTGCGGAAATCTTTCGAAGACCTGTAACGATATACTTTGTTTTAGCTGTTAACACCGGATTAAAACCAGCATAAGAGTCCATATCGGCAATATCATCATCAATTAAGTCAGAAGCATAATTTTCACCAGATCCCTCCGGATCTCCTTCTAAAATCATATCTTTTAATTCCGAATCTAAACTTAACTCTGCACCCTGGGGCTCCTCACCTAAAGAAGCTGTCTTTACGACCTCTTCTACGGGTGGGGCGGGCGCTGCAGTTGCAGCGCCCCCCATTAGCCCAGCAAATTCTTGAGCGATATTATCTCCATTATTTTTTAGGCTATACATTGTTTACCCCTATTCGTCCCAGAGAGATGAAAGTGAATCAGCAGACATTAGTCTCTGCTCATTCGAAACATTTTCTTCATTTTTAACACCAATGCTTATTCCACCAAGATCTGTGGCAATTTTCATTGTTCCAACAGGGCGCGCATTTCCGATACTTCTCTTGAACGCTTCAAAAGCATTATTATCGAAAGACATAATCTCATCAACCTGTCGATCTAGAGATGCCTTAGAAGCCGGCAGCAGACCCTTGGACTGCATTTCGAGGCCAACATCATACGCTCTACGGAGCTTGACTCTAAATGCCTCTCTGTCTTCGTTGGCACGCTTCTCCTGCATCTTCTCTGCGAGAGCAGCCTTGAGCGCAGAAGCTTTATCTTCAGCGACAGTATTCCATCCGCCTTCAGCAAGATCTTCTTCCGCAACCGGATCAGCAGCTTCGTCTTCAATCGGATCAGCAGCACAGGCTTCCTCTTCGACCTCATCAGCAGCTTCGTTCATAATCGTATCGGCAGCAAGAGCCTCTCCAGCAACCTCGTCTACGCCCTCGGCTTCTTTTTTGAGCTTATCAGATGACAATCTCTTTTCAGCCTGCTTTAGAATCGCCTCTCTGCGGTCTCTTCGTAACTGCATAGCCTCAGAAACTAGCTCTTCCATTTCTTCCGGAGCATCATCTGCGTCATTAGTTAGTCCGCCAGGCTGCTGGATATCTATTGGCTCAGCAATCTGATCCATCGCCATATCTTCTTTCGGCTCATCTTCGGCCATATCCATAGCGAATCGAACCATAGCTCTTGCTTCACCAGTTGCTCTATCAGCATCCTTGACTGCAGCGCTTGCCAGCTTTTTAAACTCAACCTTCTGAGCTGCGGATAGTTTTCCGATATTATCAAAAGTCTCTGCGACCATTGATAGCTCATCAGCAGAACCGTCTAGGCGCTCAAATGCAACCTTTAGATTCTTAAGAATCTTTGAAGACAAAGCAGTCATCTCTGCCATCTCTGCGTCTAGCTCTTCGCCCTCGCCTTCGGCGCCAGTAAACACGTTTACGTCTACATCTGCGCTTCGGCCGTCCTCAAGCTCTCCAACGAGATCTCTGACCTCATCAATTAGCTGCTCCATCTCTGCTAGTCTATTATCGACCGCAGTTCCGGGCTCTTCAGGCTCATCATCCATCGGAAGCGGCTCTTCCATCGGAAGCGGCTCTTCCATCGGAAGCTCTGGCTCTAACTCGCCAGTAGGCATATCCATAGGAGCGCCTTCTAGCTCGGCAGGTAGCTCCTGGGCAGACTTTAGAATGCCAGCCACATGAGTCAGACCTGATGTACGAATCTGAGAGCAAACCTCTTTTCCATAGTCGCGGCTCTTTAGCCACTCCCAGTTGCTCTCTAGCTCGGGACCGAAAATCTCTCGACCAGTAGCCGCGATCACTCTCTTGTCACCAGCAAAAACCTCTAAAAGACTTGCTTCTTTATCTACAGTTCCGTTTAGGGCTCTGCTTACAGAGAACTTAGTGCTCAGACCGGGACCCTCATAAGCGGCTCTGCACTGCTTGGCTTTCACCTCTGCATCACCAGGGAATGAACCCGTATCGCCACCCATATTTCCGTCCTGCTTCATCTGCTTGTCTTCATTGAAGGTATAGGGCTCATTCTTGTAGGTATTCGGCTCTACGCCTTCGGCACCACCCTGCATATAAGCTAGTCGCTTCATTCTTCGCTCTTCAAGCTCTGCTCGGCTGAGCTTCTCTTTGGTTTCTTTATCGCCAGGAACCATTCCAGTGTCTCCACCTAGGTTTCCATCCTGCTTCATCTGCTTATCTTCATTAAAGGTATAAGCTTCGTCTTTGTATGTGTTCGGCTCTACGCCTTCTGAGCCACCCTGGTGGTAAGCAATCTTACGGCGTAGCTCAGCTCTCTTTCTTAATCGTGACTCATTCATAATATCCTCCATAATTGAATTAATTGAAAAGTCGTTAACAAAATCGCCGCTACTGCCAGTATTGGCCGTTTTAACTTTTTGATTTTGCTCACTGCTCGCTATCGAAACAGAGGCATCACCGCCGCCGCCCTGAAAGCCTAAAATATCGTCTTCATCTCCGGCAAAGTCGGGAAGGTTCCCGTTATCTCCACCGCCGTTAAGGTTCACTCTTGATGTCGCAGAGCTAAACTCCTGAACATCTCCCGGCCCCTCTTCATCTGAACTTTTTTGTGTTGTAAATCTCTCTGTTTTCTCTGTCGATAGATCTGGTCTAAAGTTTTCGTCAAGTTTGCCAACAAGCATTTCGACTACGTTCTTCACTTCTTTACTAACCTTAGGATCCTTGAGGAGACTGGCCGCTTCAGGAAGAATCTTTAATGCTTCTGCAATATTTCTTACCTCTTCCGCACTTTCGGGAGATGCATTCTTTAAGAGGCCATTATTTTTCAAGAAGCTTCTTACTATACTATCTCTATCATCTATAGAGCAACTGTTGTCGCCACATGCCGTCTTCATTATACCGTCTAAATGCTCAGCCTGCTTAAGACTTAGCTTTCCGAGCATCTCTGAAACGTTATCTACTCCATAATTTGTAAAATCTCTCTTATATTCTTGGAGAGATGCGATACACTTGAGAAGAATGGCTCCAGGCTCAGCGGGCTGTACTACCAAACTATATTCGATTGGCTTAAGTCCAACATTGACTTCGCCGTGTGCAGCCCGACTGGTAATGCACTTGCAATATTCGTTTTGATTTGTAGCTGGGTTCTGGCAATCTGAGCAGATTGATGTCTCTACCGCAGTGCCCATCGATCCATATCGAACCATTCCAGTCTGAACCTTCCTGGCGAGATCGGGGTAGTTGACTTTATCAAGAGCACAAAGTCCAACTACTTGCTTGAATTTTTCGTCGTAGTGTGTGTCTAGAATGATTCCGCGAATTCCGTCTACAGAGCTTGATTCGTGATCCCTACAGAGGGGGAGACCTATCCATTTCGCGGTTGCCTCTTTTAGCTCAGATTCTGGGAAGATATCTTTATTGTTATTTCTATGTGGAAGAACATTTCCATGCCACTTCCATTTTTCATCATAGAATCCCCAGGCATCTTCTGAGCCTACTTTCTTTATATTGCCATTATCATCTATTAAAGATGATTCTGCGGCTTTTAAGAAAATAATGGAGAAATATAAAAAGTCATCTGACTTTGGTGCGATATTACGAAGGCTCTTTGCCAATTTCGTAAATCGCTTTATAATAAGGGGATTCGCACATACAGCAGCGTGTGTGTGCGTCTCTATATCATAATTATCTGGAGAAAAACATATCTTTTTTATCATAAAAACCCTTATAAGAATTGATCAAGTATTTATATAAATATTAGTTTTATGACTTTTTGTGTAATTTTTTTTTGAATAACATACCTTTATTCTTCTTTATCATTATTTAAGTAAGTATTCAAAATGTCAATTCTTCTATTATCTACGTCCTTATTATCTTTATTTTTATATAAATTTATAGTTTCAACGCCATCTTCGAGTTCACTATCATACCCCTCCTTGGAGGTTTTAACTATGATTTTCTTTGTTTTATCACTAAATTTTATAAACATGTAAAGTCCTAATTGGATAATATAATCATACCCAAAATATTTTTTGTTATATACTCTCTTGCTCTATCTAAAATAGTTTTTAAATCCTCAAGAGCTATAACGGTAATTCCGGTGCTTGCTTCCAGATTTTGCACAAAATCCTCTGAATCAATAGTGCCAATCATATCAAAAACTACCTTGATAGAGTCAGAGAATGATTTTGAAGAACCAGCAATGCTGCTTATAATCTCTTCTGTTGTAGAGATATCCTGCACAGAGCTGAGAACCTTGATTCCTTCTCGAATATTGAGTAAGCAGCCCTTCGTCACCTTAGAGTTTCGCTTACAAGATTCACTATATTCGCCCTTGCTATTTTTGATAACATCTGGTCTGTCAATCAGCTGCTGATAAACCGCAGTATTCTTATTTAAATTTTCAATAAGATCTGAACAAGCCTCTTTTGCTCTGTCGAAATATCGCACGGCCTTTCTGGCGCTTTCTTTTATATGATCCGGAACCGGGGCTCCCGCAGCTTTAGATAAGGAATTTACCTTCAGGGCAATTCTATAATTGGGATAACGACACGCCAAAGCGTCAAGGCAGTTCTTGTCGTCAAATTCAGCCGGGACTCTTATGAAATCTGCTTTTACTGAAAACCTTTTGTCCCCAGTTATTTCTCTTATTTCTGCGTTTAAAAGCTCAGTCGCAAGTTTTTTGTTTAAGTTATCTTTATAAACAAATGAAATTTTATTTAAAATGCCACCTGAATCTTTATAAATTTGACGAAGATATGCGTCTCTAGTTCTGTCAGACACAGAATCTCGAACATATTCCCCAACATTGAGGCCGTATCCCCTGCTTATATTTCTATAGAAATTGTTCTCCAAAAGAACTTCTCTTGAGGTTCTCACAAAACCACTGCCAACAGAAAAGGTCTCTCCATAGAGTCCCCTGGCCACCTTGTGGTTTTCACTTGGGCTCTCACGTCTGTATAGCTTAATTTCTTTTGAATCAAAAATAAAATTTAAATCATAACAAATAACCGTATTCCTATTTGTATTATAATTTTTTGCGTTCTTAATAAGAGAAGATATGGATGATTCATTAGAATTTTTCAAATATAAGTTGAAATTATATAAGTTATAAAAAGATCCATCTGCATAAGAGGACTCTTTGTAGATGCACTTATCTAAGTCTATGGACTCCAATACTTTGGACTCTTTTTCGAATCTTTCAGATATCTGCTCTCCGTAGCTTAAGAACAACTTATCTCCAATCTTTGCTCCGATTGCGTTTACAGCTCCTGCCGCAAGTTCCAGCACAGTCTTGGTATTGGCTGAGCCGAAAATTTCTAATGATCCTGGCTCTATGCCCTTACAAAGCTTTACAATTGTATTATCGTTATTCAAAAAGGCTACGTCAATAGGGAATCCAACACTGCCCATGTGGAACATAGCATCTGTGGGCTTATCATATTTGAATATTAAACCACATTTATCAAGAAGACTTGAATAGGCCTGAAGACCAATCACTCTATCTTGGTAGGTGTCCGCAACATCGCATTCGAATGTTGAAAATTCTTTTTTTTCTAAATTATAATGCCTAATTACTGCGATCTTATCTAGATCATTTTTCTTTATTAAAAACTTTGAAATCTTATTTATATTCTTTTTAATAACTTTAAAGTTGCACTTTTTAATTATAGCCTCAAGATTAAAGTTATCTTGAGAAAGAATAAGCCCATATGATAAAGGCCTCATTTGTTCGTAAATATTCTTTAAAGAAATTTCCGCATTTTCTGCACTATCAAACGAAGACGAAGAATAGAATCCATCAAGCTTATACCTTGACCGATAAAACATGGGACTTCCCGCCTCAACATGAAATCCGGATAGATTTATGTCTTTAGTGGCCTTTTCTTGCAATGAAACTATATTGTGCTCTCTTTCCGCCAAGGCTTTTAGTTCAGGTTTAGGCACATGCCCTATGCTGAGCAGATTTGATCCGACTTTTAGCAAACTTATAAAATCATTTGCAAAAATATCTAAACCATCTTCCGTCTCTCCGACCTCCAGATCTGAAACCTCCAGATCTTCACCTGAATCCTGAAGAGTAGAAAACATGCCGGCAGTCGGGACCTCTGCGTCTGATTCATAGAACTTGTGGCCAACCATCGTTGAGTAGCCTTTAGATCCACCTTCGCCCACATCGATATCTCTATCGGAGTCTCCAGACGGATCCATAGCTCCCATTCCACTCTCGCTATCCCCCGTCCACGGCGTTGATAATTTTTTCATTATAAATTCCTATATATTTTATGATTAAAATAGCAGATTAAATTATAGCCTAGAGGATAGTTCACTTAATACGATATTTATAAAATATGGATCTTTACTATTTAATACATTTTTAATTAAGCCCAAGCTCACTCCGATTGAGGCACCGCCCGGACTCTTCTTATTGGCAATTTCCATCCTATTAAACTCAGAAATCTTATTTTTAATATTGTTAAAAGATTTCGGACGAGACTCAGGGGCCATACCACTTATCATTATTTTAATAATATTATAAAGCTGCTCTGCAACATATACTGCATTTTGCTCTAACATTTGTGATTCTTTTTTTATTTCAGGATTAGACATGATTTATTACCATTTGAGCAACAGTATGATACGCATCTTCATGAGCGCGCTCTTCTTCGTCCCCATCTTCTACAGACTCTATAAGTAAAGAGTTATACTCACGAACAATAGTCTTTATAAGAGTCTGCTTTCCAATAATATCAGAATTATTTATTTTTATAAGCAGATCCTTAAGCAGGATCTGAGGATTTAAGGCTTTTTGCTCAGCTATTTTTTTAATCAAGAAATCTGTAAAATTAGCATATTCAAAAGAAGATTCTTTATCCATCTCATCAGAAAGTCCAATAAGAACCTCTGTTAACTTATCGTAATCTAAAGAGTGAGTTCTGCGCTGCTCCTTCGGAAATTCTTCACGATCCTCTTCGTCTGAATGCATTGCCGGCATAACAGACTCTCCGGGCATAGCATAACCTCGCCCGCCGCCAGAAGCGGTGTCTCCAGAGAGACCCTCTTCTCCAGAAGATTGGCTAGGAAGGTTTAAATTAAATTGCGCATCCAGCCTTTCTAATCGCTTATTTCTATAAGATTTTTTGTTCATTTTATTTCTTAGTTTTACCAAACCCTTTTGACATAACTCTAGAGGAGAGAGATTTTCCTTTAATCTTCTTTGGCTTAAATTTCTTTCCCTTAGAATCAGTTAAATATCCACCGCCCGCAACTAGATCGGCCGGTGTAAACGAAATACTCTCACCACTTGGAGATCTGCTCTGATATAGAGGAGTAGTAGTGGACGTAGAAGAAATCTTTCTTAACCTTTCTGTTTCTTCTAGAGGCTTTGCAGTAACAACTTGCGGCATTTTAGCACTACTATCTCCATCAACTGTGAAAAGATGTTTGTCTCCAGAATCTCTTACACTTAAAACTCCTCTTCTTGAAAAAATAATTTCAAGAATATTTTCTCCATCATGCTCGATGATATTTGAACTGATATCGTTCTTCGACAAAGAAGTAGTAATCTTAACCCCCTCACTTATCATCATATTCTTTAATAGCTCATCCGCACTTTTATTTGATATATCTTCTACGAAATCAATTCCAAAAATAAGATCTCCCAAAAGGGGGTCCTTTGCCTTTAGAATAGACTTTTCATAGTCACCCGTACTACTCATGGTCTCATCATCAAACCCCCTGAGAGGAATTACTCGTCTGATTAGCATTCTCTTGGGGCCGCTAGTACTTGTGCCGGAGCCAGAAGGTCTATTCGGCTCCTCTTTTGACTTATTCTTTTTTCCCTTATTGCTTAAAAGCTTTTTTCTTGCCGACTCTCGCTGCTTCTTGCGAACTGCATACTCAAGGCGCTCACCCTCGTAAGCGTTTGAAAAAGATTCTAAACTTTTTATCGAGGAATAAAGCAACTTTATATTTTCTGGATTATTATCGCTCTTTACCAGTTGGTAATTAGACCCCACTGCTTTAAATAGTGCAATTATCTCTGGGATCATTACGTTTAAAATAATCCCAGAGGGACTACTGGACAAAAGATGAGAAACCTTATTCTTAGATAGGATTAGGTTGCTAATGATATTATAATAATTATCGAGAATAGAGTTTTTGTCGTCCCCAAGAGGCTCTTTTTCAATAGAGGCTTCTGTTACTTCTAAAAACGCATTAAATCTTCTTTTGAGAATAGTTCTAAGATCCGTCATTATAGCGACAAATTCTTCTCTGGCTTTTTTGTTATATTCGCTATTATATTCTACTCCTATATTCTTTTTAGATTTTATTCTTCCCGCCAATGGGTTTACAGATGGCAGCCCACCCGAAAGCAATGACGTTACTGCAGAACTAATCCCGTCAGCTACTCCTACCTTAGAGGCTCCTAGAAATCCCTTCCCTTCTGCTTCTTTTAGCCCAGCCTCAATAAACGTAAGGCTCTGCATCTTTAGCCTTGCGATCTTTCTCTCTTCATCTTCTGATAAAGGCTCTGCTTCAGACCCGCCTCCTTCGGGGGCAGGGTTCTGTCCTGCCTCGCCTTCTGCCGACTCGTCCTTTAATTCTTCCAGAGATTCTTCTTGACTGAATTTTATCATGCTACATTGCCCCCTCTGGAGGAGCCCCCATATCCATAGGAGAAGCCTCTCCTCCCATATCCGCAAGGCCCCCTAATCCTCCCATCTCGCCACCTTCTTCCACGCCGGGAAGTCCACCTTCTGCGCCAGGAGCAGCTTCTGCGCCAGGAGGCTCAGTAATTGACTTAGATGGGTCGAGACTCAGAAGCTCTGTAAGCTTCATGTTTCCAAGAACCTGCTGCTCCTTGGTGAAGATTTGGTTATCTATCATTTCTTCTCTAATTCTTCTGCGCTCTTCCTCATAGCTTAAGCCAAGACTTCTATGTAGAGTCTGTAGCGAAACTTGCTGATTTCCAACGAACTGCCCGACAGAAGTTATGAAGTCAGCCATATCATAAAGATTCATGTGGTTGAAGTCGATTGAGGGAACTAGTAGTCTTTTTTCTCCATCTTTATATTCAAAGAAATCTTGTATTTCACAGATTGGAGCGAAAACCTTTCTCTCTAGCCATTTCTTAATCATATTTCTAAAAATATCGTATCTCTGTCTCAAAACCTCAAGACCAACAGAAGATGACGCGTATGTGTTTCCATGTATAGCAATCTTGCCATTATGTCTGGTTACAAATACGTGATTAGGAACTTCAACACAGAATACTCTTTCTTCATTAACCCAGTTAATAGTTACATCAGTTGGCTTAACTATAGGCTTAGATTTTCTGATGGGACCACGCTTACAGTTGGCATTTTTCAAAATGCTTATTTGGCAAATTGGAGCATAGGTTTTTCCATTCGCAGTTTTCGTATACCATTTGGCCTTGGTTGCATAACCACACTTAAAGGCTATCTCCTGAACATCATCTGCAAGCTGCTTTGATATAGTGGCATATTTTACCGAACCAGAACCACTGTTCTTCAAAATATGCCCATCGCCTAGGATCATTGCGTCGAGTAAGATTTCAAGCTTATCTCTGGATAGAGCCTTAATGTCATGAGGAATAAACTTTCCAGCACTTTTTTCTCCGTAATGCTTTAAAACATATTCTGAAAGCATTGTATTCGAAATATTCCATGATCTACGACGACTCTTTTCCCCGGTTATATTTGAACTATATGGGAACCTGTCAAATAGCGCAGACATCTTGGAAAACCCCTTTCCGTCAACTTGCTGTGTAACATCAACGCCACATGGAGACATATGCTTGTCTTTCCTACTCTTATCATTTCTTCGACGCAAATGCCCCTCTGAGAGGTAGTATCCAATGAACTCAAGCCAATCATCAAAGGGAATTTCCATGGTAGATTCAACCCCAGTATACTGCTCTTTATGAGGTATTGAGATAAACTCTGGAGCTTCGCTTCCATCCCACGAGTCAACTGTAGTCATAAATCTAACGTTTTTCTTGTGTTTGCTGGAGAATGGAACGTCAGAGTTTATCTCGTCAATATCGAAAACCTCAAGCGCTCGCTTCTTTTCAAAAGAAGACCCGTTGTCTTCTGATAAAAACATTTCATGAAAATCAGTAACTTCTACATCAACTTCTTGATTCTCAAAGTGATACATCATTCCGGAAAATTTATAATCTTTATAAAAAGTTGGCTTATGAAACTCCAAAGCCTGTGTCTTGGGATTTACTGTGGCGATTTTATCGTCTTCTTTTAGATCGTCAAAGAATTTCCACCCACCAGACTCCGTTAAGATCTCATTATCAGAAACCTTAAGACAGGAGCTTTCCTGATCCATTAGTGATTTCGGAGTCATCAAGCCTGCATAAAGATTCGTGACAATGTGTTCAATATCGGTTCCAATGTCCAAAGTAGACCCAGAGAACCCTGCTCTTTCAACCTTAACCCCGTTGTGAGTTACAATCTTAAAGTCCTTATCGTATTGCGCCTCTTCCAATAGGTTTTTAAACGCTTCAATATCAGACTGAGTAGGGCGGTAATCTCCTTCTCCACCAAGTGTAACTAGAGTTAGAGGATTTATCATGCCATCTGCTTGAGCAAACTTTGACTCTCGAAGCTTATCATATAGCATTAAATCTTTGTAAATAGAAACAATAATCGAGGTGCCTCGAATATCATATGGGGAGCTAAGTAGCTTCAAGTGAGAGATGTTAAATGCGTCAAGAGGAATATTCTGTCCTCTCCGTACATAATTTAAGATATGCTTAGGAATAAACTTTCGCATAGACAAATCTGCAGGAGAAGTTGAGTTTACCAATCGCTGCAGAGTCGCGTCAGGTCGAAGGGAAACCATAGTATGATTTCCGATGACTGTCTTCTTGACATGAACATAGTCTGGGTTTAGAATTGTAATTCGATTCCAAGTGCCCGCCTGCTCATCTAATTCAGCATAAGGGAAGCAATTATGTACGGCAATTCCATTTGCAACATAAGAGTGGTCGTCTTCAACCTCTATGTCGTACATGAAATCGTCTTCAAATGTTTCGGTTATGTCTTCAATGTTGGTGATTTTTAAGATTTGCCAATTATTATGGATAGCACTCCTTGAGGCTGACCACTTAGTTTTAAATAACTCTTCGTTTTTTG
>Ga0208299_1001601_pt1 | contig 16532 bp, 11 predicted proteins | sample 15_taG_FD_184089 | JGI IMG/M metagenome (GOLD analysis project Ga0208299, IMG submission 184089) | Marine viral communities from the Subarctic Pacific Ocean - 15_ETSP_OMZ_AT15312 metaG (SPAdes) (version 2) | ecosystem: Environmental > Aquatic > Marine > Oceanic | place: Pacific Ocean | collected...
ACTCAGCGCTGTTGAGGGTTTTGGATGGACAGATATACGAGGGGTGTATGGACAGGCGGGCGTTCCCATGACTGCCCCTATTACCTCTAAGGCTACGTATGGTAATTCCTACGTTATGATTAATACCGGTTCCTCCGGAGGAGAGTCCAATCCCCCACTATACACCCTGGACATAAATGGTGACATCCGTGTAAGTGATGATCTGTTCGTCGATGATTTTGCTAGCCTTGACTCCTGTAGAATTGGCACGACACAGACAGACCCAGGCACCGGCAACCTAGTTGTTGAGGGCAACGTCGGCATCGGCACCACATCCCCCGACTACACTCTTGATGTTGCTGGAAACATCGGTGTTGACCAATACATTTATCATAATGATGATTCTAACACTTATCTTAATTTTACAGATGATAGACTTAGATTTAATGTTGGTGGTATATCATATATAGATTTAAACGATGCTGGTGCTGCTCCACACGATATTACATTCAATGATGGTAGTAACAATGTTGACTTTATTGTCAAGGGCAACGGCTCCAACGGAGGCAACCCCGGAATAAAGTTTGATGCATCTACAAACAGGCTGGGAATCAATGGAGTGGGCAATCCTAGTTGGGAACTGGACGTTGCTGGCGATATTGGGCTTAGTGAGTACATTTACCATAAAGGGGATACGGACACCTATATTCAATTCAGCGATGATGAGATCGTTCTTTATGCGGGAGGCAGAGGGTTCTTAAAGTGTCAGGAAAGTGGATCCAGTGATAAATTGATGGTCAATTACGGAGGCTTAGCCGTCGACTTACAGGTAAAGGGAGAGAATGAAAACAATCTTATTCGAACCATTGCGTCTGATGACAGGGTGGGCATCGGCACCGCGACCCCGGCTTCTACCTTTGAAGTAAGCGGTTCTCAGGCCGGTAACTATACGGCTATTACTAATAACATAACGTTAAACGAAACTCACTACACAGTAGATCTGACGACAAATGCTACCAGAACCATAACTCTCCCAGCTGCTAGCGGAATTGTCGGAAGAACATATCACATTTTGAGTACGGGGAACGGCGACGACACCCTTACGATCACCGGCTCTGGCGGTCAGTTTATGGGTTCCAATCAGGACTCGGGCCCAGAGGATTCAATCGAAATCGAGGGCAGCGCGCAGAGTGTTACGCTGGTGAGTACCGGTACGTATTGGTTTATTTTAACAGATAACAGGCAGCAGGGACACTAGAAATCACAACTATTAGTCATTTCCCCATCTTACGAACTATTTATTTTTGATGAATCATCAGATTTGGAGTTAATTCTATGTCTTCACTATTAGAAGAAGCGATTGTAGACGCTAAAGCCCTTAAGGAAGCTGCACTTAAGAATGCGGAAAACGCCGTATTGGAGAAGTATTCGGGGGAAGTTAGGGATGCTATCACCACCTTATTAGAGCAGGATGAATTGGGATTGGAAGAGGCACCTGAAGAGGGCGCTGATACTACTTTTACTGAAGACGTTCCTTTTGGTTTTGCCAACGAGGAGATCGACGGCCCTCGAGACGGCGAATTGATTGAAATTGATTTTGATCAATTGAAAGCTCGCATTGCCGAGGAAGAGGCCGCCGGCGAAGAAGTCGCCCAAGAAGATTTAACCGATGCTCTCGGCATGGCCGATGAGATGATGGAAGAAATTAGCGACGTTGAGTTAAAAGACGATGCTGAAGAAGACTCCGCTAGTCTCGCCGGAGGAGCCGACCGCGAAGAGCTCCAAGAAGATGAAGACATCGCATTAACAGAAGAAATGCTCGCCGACTTGATTGAGGAGCTGGTGGTTGATATGACCCCGCGCCCGCAAGGATGGTCGTCTGTCAACTCAGCCGACAATAGCGTCGAGCAAGCCAACAACGATGCCATGGCAGCTGCTTCAGCTGCACATTTAGAAGAAGAAGAGATTGAGGCTAGCACCTCCACTGCTTCTGATGTGGTATCAGACGCGGAACTTTACGAATCTAAAGTTGCCGTCGTTAGAAAATCAAATAGAGAGTTACAAGCTCTCTTATTAGAAGCCAAGCATCAGCTTACGAAGCTGAACTTGGATAACGCCAAGCTTGTTTATCAAAACAAGGCTTTGAATAGCGCCTCCTTGAATGAGCGACAAAAACATAAAATTGTCGAGGCTGTTCAACTTGCCCATTCTGTTGAAGAAGCGAATATGATTTTTGAGACAATTCAAAACGCCGTGGGTGTTTCGAATTCCACAAAGGGATCGAGACCACAAACACTGCGTGAAGCCGTCCAAAGACCTACATCGCTTTTGATCAATTCCAAGAGAAACAACGAGGCAACACGAGACCCTAACATGGGTCGAATGCTGCGTTTAGCAGGTTTAACAAAGTGACATTCAGTTTAACATTATATAAGGAGGTTTAAAATGTCTATTGTAGAGAAATTAACAGAAGGTATCGTTAATCGCGATCTTTCGAAGGAGGGCGCTGCACTTATTACCAAGTGGGAGCAGACCGGTCTTCTTGAGGGTATCGGAGACGATACCAAACGACAGGGAATGGCCCGCTTGCTTGAGAACCAAGCAAAGGAAATTCTCCGTGAGGGCTCCACTATGGCTAGTGGAGACGTTGAGGGCTTTGCTGCCGTCGCGTTCCCCCTCGTTCGCCGTGTATTCGGCAGTCTGATCGCCAACGATCTCGTTAGCGTTCAGCCGATGAGCTTGCCTTCGGGCCTCATCTTCTTCCTCGACTTCACCTTTGGTGGTGTATACCAGGCCTCTGGCCAGAACCAAGAAACCCGTCTTGGGTTCCAGTTCGGTAAGTCGATTTACGGCGGCGACGTCGTGGGCGCCCAGATCACTGGTGGTGTTGACCTTCTTGGTCTCGCCGGCACTGATGCGGGTGGTCCTTACAACTTGCGCAATGGTTATTCTTCGGCTACAGGCAGTACAAGCGGCGCGTGGAACGTTGTTTTCTCCGGTACTCTGGGGAGCAACGGTGGTTGGTCCGGACTGGCCTCCGAGGGATCCCCCGACCAGGTCATGCCTCAGTCCCAGGTGGACAAGATTTTGCGTTTCGACCCTGATCTCGTTTCTGGTTCTGACTTCGTTATCGGCCAGAAGCTTATTCCGGCCGCGTCGCAGTTCAATCTGCGTGACCTCTCGGCTCTTGCTCTGACGGCATCTAACACGGTCAATCTGACTCTGGTCAGCCGGCTTACGGCGATGAGTTCCTCGAACGAGACCGGTGTGAAGGCCGATATTGCTGACGGCTCGGCTAACATCTTTGCGGTGTTCGTGGGTGCCACAGCCGCTGGGACCCCAGTGGGTCTTAGCTCTAGTGTCCTTGATGCTCAGGGAACCTTCCCGATTACGGATAACTTCCGTGCGGTGGGTACCGCAATTGGTGCCATCGAAGGTGCAGCGCAGTGGGCTCTTGAAGGCAATGATTCGATCCCCGAGATCGACATCAAGGTCGACAGTGTTGCCGTGACCGCGGTTACCAAGAAGCTCAAGGCCAAGTGGACTCCGGAGTTAGGACAGGATCTTAACGCCTACCACAACCTTGATGCCGAGGTCGAGCTTACTCAGATTCTGTCTGAGCAGATCGCTCTCGAAATCGATCGCGAGATTCTTGAGGATCTCGTCGCCGGCTCTAGCGCTGGTGTTCGTTACTGGTCCCGACACCCGGGTCAGTTCCTCAACCGCGAGACGGGTGCTATTTCCAGCGTGACGCAGGACTTCACCGGTAACGTGAGTGAGTGGTATGAGACCCTCATTGAGACTATCAATGATGTGTCAGCACAGATCCATCGCAAAACTCTGCGTGGGGCTGCTAACTTCGTCGTTTGTTCGCCTGAAGTTGCCAACCTGCTTGAGTTCACTGCTGGTTTCCGTGCCAATGTGACTGCTGATAGCGACCGCGGCGACGCGGGTGCTGTTAAGGTCGGTTCGCTTTCGAAGAAGTTCGACGTTCTCGTCGATCCTTACTTCCCGCGTAATCTGCTCCTTGTGGGCCGTCGTGGAAGTAGCTTCCTTGAGAGTGGCTATGTGTATGCACCTTATGTGCCGCTGCAGACCACTCCGACGATCTTCGGTGTTGAAGACTTCGTGCCTCGCAAGGGCGTGATGACTCGATATGCCAAGAAGATGGTTCGTCCTGATATGTATGGGCTTGTTATTGTCCGCGGTCTGGAAAACTAGACTAGCATACTCGACGTAAGGTCAAAATAGTTAAAGCCCCGTCTCTTTGAGGCGGGGCTTTCTATTTAGTAATAGCTTCATAGAGGAACGTATATGGCTCTCCCAAAATTAAATCCGGCCTCGACCACAAACATCAATGTACTGCCCGCTACGGGGAGCACTACAAATGTATCCGCTACACTGCCTTTCGGGATTTATTCATCGGCGGCATTTCTATCTGGCGCCGCCGATCAAGTGTCCTACACGTATAAGAAGCTGGGTGGGGATGTATTAGATATTGAATTAGCCGAGGGGAATGTATATTCGGCCTATGAAGAGGCTGTCCTTGAATATTCCTATATTATCAACCTGCACCAGTCGAAAAACAGTCTTTCGGACTTCCTTGGTGCGGCCACAGCCTCATTCGACCAAGATGGCCAAATTATAGCCGGTCACGCCCTCTCTGGATCCGATATAGAACTACGCTACCCGCGCTTTGATTATGGATATATTCGGCGCGTTTCTCAAGCCATCTCGCACGATGCCGGCATGTCCGGTAAACTACCCATATACTCGGGGTCTCTCAATATGCAGCCCGGTAAACAGGATTACGACCTTCAGGCGATCTTATCAGCCTCTTCTCTTACCGAGAACAGCGCGCTTTTCTTTGGCCGTGTTCAAGACAAGCGCGTGATAGTACGAAAGGTGTTTTTTAAAACTCCGCGGGCTATGTGGCGCTTTTACGGCTACTACGGGGGTTTTTCCGTGGTTGGTAACTTACGCACCTATGGTCAATACGCCGACGATTCTACTTTTGAAATTGTTCCCGCATGGCAGAATAAACTCCAGGCCATGGCCTATGAAGACGCCTTGTGGACCCGCATTTCCCACTATTCCTATGAGATATTAGACAACAGACTACGTCTATTCCCTCGTCCTGACAGCACGAGCCCTCAAAAGTTTTGGGTACAGTTCAGTATTGAGCATGATTATGAGCCGTGGGAGGAAAATCCTCGAGGGAAAGACGGAATTAGGGGAGTCAACAACTTAAACACACTGCCCTTTAATAATCTTCCCTACAATAAGATTAATTCTATTGGAAAGCAGTGGATTCGACGCTTCGCTTTAGCATTAACCAAAGAAATGCTAGGTCAAATCCGCGGTAAATTTGCCGTTGTCCCCATCCCGGGAGAGTCGGTCACCCTAAATCATGCCGCGTTGCTGGGAGAAGCAAAATCTGAGCAGGATTCACTGCGGCTGGAGCTCAAGGAAATCTTAAATGAACTCACATACGACAAGCTCGCTGCTACCGACGCTGGACTCCAGGATTCGGCCAAGAAAGTGCTGGAGAATGTTCCCGCCGGCATCTACGTAGGGTAGGTGACCACTAATGCCCACAACTAAGCGACGTCAAAAGCGAAGTAAACGTACTCAAGAACAAATTCAGGACACTGAAGCCACAAAATATAATTATGTGGGTAATAAAGGTGTCGAAAAGAAATTGCATGAGATTGAATTCATGCCTTCGACACTGGAAACCATCGATGGCGCAATGCTGCGCTTCATTGACGAAGAGTTAAATCTCTCAGTGACGAGCAATGCTGGCTTTAAGAAGGTTCCGGTACTCTGGGTAACGGCCGAGAGGGCATACCAGCTAAAACATAATAAAGATCTCAGAGACTCAGAAGAAACGCTCATTCTGCCGCTCTTAACGGTGAATCGATCGAATGTAACCAAGGAGCCGGACTTCCGTGGCAGTGTATATGCCAACCTATATCCGGCCCCAGGGCCGGCCGGCGGCACTATTACAGTTGCCCGACAGATTAGCCCGAAGAAGACAGCAGAGTTTCAAAATGCATTTTCGCGACGCCGCTATGGGGTTAATAAGAAGGTAGCGGGCAAGATGCTAAACACCAATAAACGCAATATGTCCACTCAACGTGCTGTTTACGAGACAATTACCATGCCTCTGCCTGTCTGGGTCAAGGTGGCATATGAAATTACAGCACGTACCGAATACCAGCAGCAGTTGAATGAGCTTGTCACGCCCTTCTTTACCGTTCCGGGCAACTCCCGGACCCCCAAACGTATCCACAATGAAGGTCATTTTTATGAGGTTTTTATTCAAGGATCCTTCTCGGATGGGTCTAATAAAGCCGATATCGGAATGGCTCAACGCAACTATGAAACCAGTATTAATATCGAGGTTTTAGGGTATCTGATGGGAGAGGACGCAAATGCGGAGAAACCCAAAATCGTGCGCCGTCAAAATGCAGTGGAATTTAGGTTTGCTCGGGAAAGAACAATCTTCGGCGATATACCCAGCAACATTAAAGATGGATTTTATAGAGAATAATACCATTGCTACTATTTAACACTATTTACTTTTGAACATTTTCAGTGTATAGGAGAACCTAACGAATGTCGATTAAAAATTATAGATTTGTTTCCCCGGGAGTTTTTGTTAACGAGATTGACAATTCTCAAATCCCTGCTTCTCCCGCAGGCATCGGCCCGGTTATTATTGGCAGAGCCGCAAAAGGTCCTGCATTACGTCCCACCCGCGTTGACTCATTTGAAGAGTTCGTGAGCGTCTTCGGCGCGCCAGCACCCGGCGGTGCCGGCGGCGACGTCTGGCGCACAGGTAACGACACGACTGCGACCACCTACGGTGCATACGCAGCCCAAGCTTATCTTCGTAATAGTTCTCCCATAACTTACATTCGACTACTTGGCACCCAGGCCGATGGTTTCACGGCGAATTCCGGAGAGGCCGGCTGGGACAAGAAAAACGCTTGGGGTCTCCTTGTAGGTGAAGCCCCTGGCAATGCCGGCGGCCAGCGCCCCTGGCGCCAAGGCGGCTTTGATTTTGTCCTCGCGGGTATTATATATGCTCCTGAAGGCGTCTCAGTTGCTCTGAGTGGAAACGTCGCGCTCACCGGTGCTGCCGCCCCAACGATCGGCGGAGCCGGCGTCCAAGGATCAAGCTGGATTGTGGCTGACACCGGAACGGCGAAGCAGTTTAAGATTGTTATGACTGGTTCCGGCCCCGGCGCCGGCGGAAGTACCACTAGTGTCGTCAACTTCGATCGTACAAGTAGTCGGTACATCCGAAAGGTCTTGAACACCAACCCGCAGTTAACGAACGCCGGCATCACAGATGCATCGAACCGTTTAAACTACTGGCTTGGTGAGACATTTGATCGCCACTTGGCCTCGAACATCACTGGCTCCACTACCTGGGGCGCTGTTGTTCGTATCAACAACACCGCCGGCGCCGCCAACGGCTCTGCCGGAAATCACCAAGCATCCCTACAGTCCGCACAGACGCCGCAGATTATTGCCTGTCGTACAAGCAATAACCCATCATCCCGACCCCTCTTTAAGTTCGTTGCCCTCTCCCAGCCCGGAGAGTGGAGCAATAGAAACCTCAAAATTTCCATTCAGGATATCAAGAGATCTCCAGACAACGATAGTGACTATGGGACATTCTCGGTCGTCGTCCGTCACCTCCGTGACTCAGATAACGTCGTCCGCGTTATAGAGCAATTTAACAATTGCGATCTGAATCCTGACTCCTTAAATTATATCGGCCGCAAAATTGGAACACGGTATACTACGTGGGACGCTACGGAACGCCGCTACGTGGCCAAAGGCGACTGGGACAATATTTCTCAGTATATTCGAGTCGACATTAGTTCCGACGTCGCCGCAGGCCTCACATCCGCTGATCTACTTCCCTTCGGTTTCCAAGGCATCGTAAAGTATGCCGACGATCTGACCATCACGGCTGCCACTGCGGCGTCCACATGGCTTACAGGATCCACCGATTATGATCACCCGACACCGGACATCACCCCCGGCGGTACGCTTCTTCGCACCGCCGGCGGCGCCGCAGGCTGCTCGGCTGCTGTATTCTACCCGGCCCCAGAACTCCGCGTCTCGGCGTCTCAGGGCAACTTGCCCGCTAGCACCGATGCCTACTTCGGATACCAGACTACAACGACCGCCGGCGGATCTGTGTTTGCTCCATCCAACATCGATCTCTTGCGCCCACGTGGTGCGATCGTGGCCTCCATGTTCGGCACGGACGCTTCAACAGAGCGCTCGATCACTTTCACGCTCGATGATATATCGGGATCGCAGGGTAGCTGGATCAGTGGGTCGTTTACTAAGTTAACCCGACCGACCGCTGGTGGCGGTCAGTCGCTCACACGCGTCGACGGTCTAGTAGCCGGCGTCCTTGACGCAGGCTTCGACCGCTTCACGGTCCCCATGTACGGTGGATTCGATGGCACAGACATCACTGAGATGGACGCCTTCGCAAACCGCAATCTTAGTGGCGCCCCCACCGACAAAACGAATTATGTTTTTAACTCGATACGTCAGGCAATTGATTCGGTTGCAGATCCCGAAATGGTGGAAATGAACATGGCATCTATTCCCGGGCTTACGCAAGAGGGTCTCACCACCAATCTCGTACGCCTTTGTGAATCTCGTGCGGACGCCTTGGCCGTTATCGACCTCCCGGACGCATTCCAGCCCCGCGAGGAAGGCTCCGCCATCGACCGGCTTAACACTCAGAGCACAATCAATACCATCGTCAATGGGCTGCGTACGCGTAACCTCAATTCGTCGTATGGTTGTGCCTATTATCCCTGGCTTAGAGCCCGCGACACCATCAATGGCGCCTTTATTTGGGTACCCCCCTCTGTGGCTGCTATTGGTACCTTCTCGAGCTCACAGCGCAAGACACAGGTCTGGTTCGCACCAGCCGGTTTCAACCGCGGTGGGCTTACTGAGGGCTCTGCGGGTATCCCGGTGGTGGACGTTGCCCATCAGCTTCGCCGCAAGGACCGTGATGACCTGTACGCCTCGAATGTTAACCCCATTGCTAAGTTCCCCAACGAAGGCATTGTAATCTTCGGTCAGAAGACCCTCCAGGTTACTCCTTCCGCGTTGGACCGCATCAATGTACGTCGCCTGATGATCTTCGTTAAGAAGCGCATCTCGCAGATCGCGTCGCGGCTCCTCTTCGATCCCAATGTGCAGCAGACATGGTTGCGCTTTAAGGGTCAAGTGGATCCCTTCTTGGCTAACGTGAAGACAAACTTTGGTTTGTCGGATTATAAGGTGGTTCTCGACGAGACCACCACCACCCCGGACCTCGTAGATCAGAACATTATGTATGCGAAGATCTTCCTGAAGCCCACCCGTGCTATTGAATACATTGCGATTGATTTCAATATCACACGAACCGGAGCATCGTTTGATGATTAATCCATCAAGGTCCGGTTTGTTTTGGCGAATGAGACTAATTAAACTAGATATAGCAGGAGACTTATAACAATGCCATTTTGGACAAGCGCACTATCAGAGCCTAGGAGAGCACATCGCTTTCTACTTACGCTCCCCAATCTTGTTAGCACCGTAGAGGGCTATCAATATGAACAATATCTTGCTAAGCTGGCCGCAAAGCCATCGTACTCGATTACGGAAGTTTCCCATAAGTTCTTGGGTAACACTTACTACTACCCCGGCACAGTTGAGTGGCAGCCCATCGACGTTACTATTGTTAATGCTATCAATCCTGATGGCAACAAGCTCTTAATGGATGCTCTGACTAACTCTGGTTATCTCCTGCCTCCCGATCAGGAAGATGTGTTTACCAACCCTGCGCAGGCCCCCGGCACCATCAATAAGGATTCTTCGGTGAATGCTCTTGGGGATGCTGTTATCGAGGAACTCAACGGCCAGGGCGGCCTCATTGGCACCTGGATCCTTAAAAATTCCTTTCTTACAAAGGCCTCATTCGGCAATTTAGACTATGCTAGTGATGAAATCCTTAACATTGAGATGGGAATCAGGTATGATTGGGCTGAGTACACTGTCGGGCCTGCAGTTGCAGCTGCCGCCGGGAGCTAGTTAAACAGAAAGAAGGTGATTTGTGGCTAGAAGAAATAATAGGGACCGCTTGAAGGCCCCCACACAAGATACAACCACACCCGCAACCACAACAACGAATACAGATGACCTGTTTTCGTTTGTTAACCCCACAGAATTCGTGTCTTTGCCCAGCGAAGGTCGTTTTTACCCTGAAGGGCACCCGTTGCATAACGTGGACACAGTAGAAATTAAACATATGACGGCGAAGGAAGAAGATATCCTCACGTCAGAGACTTTGTTAAAAAAGGGGGTTGCCATTAATCGGATGGTTGCGTCCGTCCTGATTGATAAAAAGATAAAAGTTGAAGATTTACTTTTGGGGGATAAAAACGCAATTTTGATTGCCTCCAGAATTACTGGTTTTGGCCCGTTTTATGAGGTATCCACTAAGTGCCCCTCCTGTGCCAAAACCGAAGAAACAACTTATGATCTGCGCAACATCCAGGAGAAAGAGCTTCCTGAAACTCCCGAAGGAGTGGAGGTGCTGGACAATGGGTGTTTTGTCATAACCCTACCCACGGCAGATGTAAAGATGACTGTGCGGTTGCTCACCGCTCAGGATGAGGAATCCTTTCAGACCAATATCGAGAATAAAAAGAAGCTTAAAAAAGAGTCCACCGTTGTCACTGATTTGCTAAAAGCAATCATTGTCGCAGCCAATGAGCACACTGATCGTGATATTATAAATCAGTTTGTGGATGTCATCCCCCTCCGCGATGTAGCATATTTAAGAAAACAATATGACCAGGTTAAACCCGGCATGGACATTAATTTTGATTTTGAGTGTTCCACCTGTAGCTATGCCGGAAAGGTGGTGATGCCTATGACGGCAGAATTTTTTTGGCCTGGGCCCTAGATACCAAGAAGGAATGTATGAGGAGTTTTTTAACCTCAAACATCATGGCGGGTGGTCTTTCACTGAACTCTACAACCTTCCAATTGCATTGCGCCGCTGGTTCCTTACGCGGCTTACTAAAGAATTTGAGCGCGAGGTTGAAGAGGCTAAGAAGGTCTCCTCAAAAAGTTAAACACTTCTTTTCATTTAAAACTAGTTATATTTAAGGAGCGACGCCCTTATGACTACTATGAAAAAAGACACTATAAACTTAAATCAAAAAGAAGTTCCTCTAACCGAGAGAATACGTGCTTTTAATAAGTTTGCCGGTCAGACCCAGAAGGCCCTTCTCGACCTTTTTATGGGAGGTGTTGATATTCCCTTTCACATATCGGGAACACAGGGGCAGATAGACTCCTTTATGAAGGTGCTTTCTCGGGAGAAACGCTATATGGACTCATATCGGAGGAATGGTCTTAATGATCCGCGTACTCTTAATTCGCGTCACTCTCTGGCTGCTGCAGTCCAACGTTTTGAGGGCGAAACCGGTTTACGGTGGCCCTTTAAAAACTAAAGTAGGATTTTAAATGGCAGAACTTACTAACGAAACAGTCCAGCGACTTAATAAACTCCTTGCGCAATTGGCTAAAGAAAAAGCCAAAGAAAAAGGCCGCAAGACTAAGCCCACCAAGTCACCCGGCCAGAGCCCAGAAGAGATCGCTGAGGCAGAAGCGAAAGAGAAATCGTCCGAGGCGGAAAAGAAGAGAGCCCTTGAAGAAGAGAAGCGCGAGCTCCGACGGCGCAAAGCCCACGCACAGCGGATAAACGATGACGAGGAGTATGCTCGCCTAGGCCAAGAACAGGAAGCCAATAGAGCAGCTATCGAGCAAGCTGCTGTAGACCGTGATGTCGCCGCTAAGCGCCGCGAAGCTGCAGCGATTAAGCGCAAGGTTCGTACCACGAACCTCACGGATGCGGAAGTCGCGCGATTGAGAGAGCTAGAAGCGGCCCTCGATGAAGTAGCTGATGCAGCAGACCGCGCAGCAGCAGCCCAGGAGGACTACGATGATCAAGTCCGCGCTGGCACCCAGGCCGGCGAAGCATGGTTGAACACTGCGTTGAGTCCTTCCTCCGCCATGCTTAGGAAGCTCCAAAAGGGCCTCGTGATGGGTAAAGGTGGCATGATGGCCTTCGGTGCCTCCATAATGAAATCGGCAGCCAAGGGCGAGCTCTTTCTCAACATGGGCATTAAGCTCATGGACCTCTCGCTCGACATGCTTAAGGCCCAGATGGACTTCGCCCTGAAACAGGACGCCGCAATTGCATCTTTTCGTAAAGCCACCGGCGCCGGGAACGAATACAACGAAATGATTCTTGGCACCGAAAATCGTTTACGCCAAGCAGGGGTTGAAATAGAGGAATCCGTCGCTGCCTATCAAACACTCAAAAATGAAGTCGTGAGTTTTACATATTTAAGTAAAGAGCAGCAAAGTGCGTTGGCCGATACTAGTGCACTTCTTGCTGAAATGGGATTCAGCCTTTCTACACAGGCCGACATAACTCAAACTGCTATGGAAAGCATGAACATGTCAGTGGAGGAAAGCCAGCAGCTCTTGGTGGATATTGCCTCAACGGCCCGAACTCTTGGCGTGGATGTGGATAAAATGGGGCAAGAGTTTGTGGCCAATAAAGAATTTATTGTAGGATTTGGGAAAGACGGAGCTAAAGTATTCGAAGAAATGGCGGTTCAGGCCAAGTCTCTAGGGGTGGATCTGGGCACCTTGACGGGAGTGGTGGATAAGTTCACCACCTTTGACGAGGCCGGCAAATCAGTCGGGCGCCTCAACGCCATCCTCGGTGGCCCCTTCTTAAACTCTATTGATATGCTTAACGCTGCTATGGAAGATCCAGCCGAGGCTGTAAACATGCTACGGGATTCTTTTGACCAGGCCGGCGCCTCACTGGAAGACATGGGCCGCGCCGAGAAAATGGCTTTTGCTAGCGCAATGGGAATGTCTATTGAGGATATGACCAACATGATGGGCAAATCCAACGAAGAACTGGAAATTCAAAGAATTGAACAGGAAGAGTTAGCAGAGCAGAGTAGACAAACCATGGCGATCACCGAACAACTGAAAAAAGCTTTCCAAGGATTTTATCTTAATCTGAAGCCCTTCTTGGATAATGTGCTTATCCCCATGGTGGGGGTCCTCTCGGAGCTGGGCTCTAAGATGGGAGAATTTTTTGCGACCTCTGCGGGAATGAAAACATTTTTTACTGCTTTTGGCGCCATGTTCGGCGCCGGAATTGCTTTGGCTGCTGCTTTCGCTATGACCATGATGGCCGCTTCCACGGCCAGTGTCGTGGGCGCACCTTTTGCCGCTGCAGCTGGTGTCATGTTGCTCAAGGCAGCGGCGATGGCGACAGGTGGCGCCATTGCCGGCGCGGGCCTAGGGGCCATGGCCGGCAGCGCAATTGCGTCCAAAAGCACTGGCGGAGCATCTGGCTCCATGGTCCCGAATGAAGGTAAGGGCCTTCGACGTAAAGGTTTCGCTTCTGGTGGTGTCGTGACTGGCACCTCTACAGCTATGGTGGGTGAACAAGGCCCAGAGTTGGTGGAGATGCCGATTGGTTCCCGGGTTACAAGCGCCCCCTCCACAGCTTCTTTGACAAAAGCTATTGAAGAATTGACAAAGAAACTAAATAGAATGGGCTCCGGAGCAAACGTGGCCGTCTACATCGGAGAAAAACAGGTGACAGATATTGTTATCAAAGCTTTGGGTTCCCCCCGCGGCAAAAGAGCATTAGGAGTGTATTCAAACTAAAATGTCAGCCCAAGACCCAGCATTGCTCAACGATGAGTTCTTTAAGATTCATTTTGAACACTTAGCCACTCAACAGAAAGTTAGTTTTAAAGGCTGGGTGACATCCTTTAGCGATAGTTTTAATTCTAGTTGGAACGAGCAAACCGTTTATGGCCGCATGGACCCTCTCGCCACCTTCCAGGGCACATCCAGAACGATCTCTCTGGGCTTTGATGTAGTGGCAAAAAATCTTCAAGAAGCCACAACGAATCTAGCCAACATCAGTCGCTTGATCGAGTTTTTATATCCAGTGTACAACGACACTGAGCGCTCCAACCAGAACACCCTGAAGGCTGCGCCCCTTTTGGGCCTTCGCTGGACGAATCTTGTATCCAACGCGGACGGAGGTCAAAAGCTCATTGGGTGGGTTGACGGCATTGACTATGGCCCGGATATCTCTCAAGGCGGATTTATGGCGGGAGGCAGCAAACATGCCGCGCCTCCTACTGTCGAAGTCTTTGATGCTACCAACTTTCCAATGGGCCCGGGCACACCGCCCCCGACCGCCGGCGCGGACGCGATGGGAGTGACCATTACAGAAGACATGATCGTGAGCAAATCCTATGTCCCCAAGCAAGTAAGTCTTCAGTTTACGTTCCATGTGGTACATACCCATCTAATGGGTTGGACCCCAACGAAAATATTTGGCAACGATTCGATAGATTATAGTTTCCCCAACAATTCGTCACTTACATATACCCAACAATTGAAGACTACCTCCATCGTGGACCAGAGCGGCCAGGCCACTATCTTCCAGACCGCCGGCCCCCAGATCGCAGCCAATGAAAATGAGGTCTTAGGCAGTACAGGAGACTCATGATATGTCCGATCGTTATATAGACCGCTTGGTTCTCCTTAATCGCGATCCCCTTTACGAAGATTACATGGAACAGCGGAACAAAAAGTTCATTCGTCAATATGCAACCCCTGTGATGCGCTATCCCACGGCTGCTGAATTGGCCGATATCACGAGATTCCAGCACATATGGTCCGCCGCCGATCGTTATTATAAATTGGCCATTCGCCATTATGGCAGCGCTCGCTATTGGTGGGTCATTGCCTTCTTTAACATGAAGCCCACCGAAGCCGACATAACAGTGGGCGAGTCCATTGTAATCCCGCTCCCTTTGGAGAACATTCTGAGAGTATATGAGGCATAGGGGCTAAGTTATGGCTGTATTTTTAGATGCTAATTTTTACGAAGGCGAGAATAGCCCGTGGGTTCGGCTCCTTAATCTATATCAGGGTATTATGGATTTTGAAGCAGCTTACGCTCATTTCGAAGGGAACTATGACACCGTCCAAGAAGCATTTCTGGACGCTGATGGACAGCCAGCGACGTTTCAAAAATTAGTACAGGTTGGGTCGAAAGACAAAGTCGACAACCCCGGCGTCGCTGTAGCTCTGTTGGGCCCCCCACCGGGCACTTTAAGCGGAACCCAGACAGGACAACAACAGGGTACCTACTTCCGTGCCACTTACACTGCCTTTAAAAGTATCGGCCTAGTGACCGGGATTAATGTGCGTTGGCTGGATGAACTGAAGATCGAGCCATCTGAAGACGAAAACGCCGTGCAGCCGACCGAAGAGATGAAACAGTTGTCGAAGAAACTCACAGGAGAATATTGGTCTCCAGGAGTTGAACAAGAAGAAGTGCCCTCACACCCCGGGGTGGCCAAGGGCGTTTACGTCGGCCTCTCGAATCCATATTTGACCGTGGATTCCACCGGTACATTGTTCCAAAAGTATGATAAAGATGTTTTATATTTCATGAGCCCATCCATATTGCGCTTCCTAGTGCGCAAAGGAGTGTATATCAAAGAGAAGGGCAGCGTCACTTTCGACGACAACCCTTATTTACAGCTAGCATATGAGCTCTATCAGATGTTGGGGAAAAACGCCGTCAGATCTTTGGGCCCCGACGAAAAGCGATGGCCGGGCTACCTACGTACAGCGGATGCCCTCAAACACCCGGCCCTTTCGGCAGCGGCCATCGAACACTGGGACGACGAAGATAATGCGGCGTTGAAGGCCTTTCTGATATCCCCGAACGAGACACTTAGGGATGACGAGGGTGGTAACCTGCAGCCATGGGAGGTCTGGCCCAAATCCACCTCAACGTCGGTAACCGACACCACGAAATATACCACCCCCGGCATCAGCAAACAGAGCACAGCTTTGGTTTTGGACATGTGGAATGGAGCAACCATCGCAGACAAGTCCGACGCCGCGCAGTGGCGTTATAGAATGTTTGCTATTGGCAGCGGTACCACCGTAGACGGGGAGCCAACCTCCGAGAGTATGAGGGGGGACATCAACGCTCCCTATACTGGATGGGCTACGAGTACTAGCCGAATGTTCCGCATCCATGCCCTTATCAAACAACTTATTGAGAAGGACCTGAGGCCGCACCTGGCCGCAATCGAGGACGTCGATACCGTCGACCTCGCTTTAGACAAACGCAGGCATTCCCGTATTCAAGACATCTTAGGGTTTTTTGGACATGGTGACCGTAAGAATCTCTCGGTCACCGAGGCAGGGCAGAACATAACGGCGGCCGAAGAAGCCGGCGTCCTAGACAGGATAAGCCCGGCAAAGCGCAACCTAGCCCCCATTGATTACCAATGCTTTCTGCTGGAGCAGATCCGTAATGTTGCAGCAGCCCATCGGCCCGACTATAAAAACGTCATTCGATTGGACTCTAACAA
>Ga0208299_1001602_pt1 | contig 16526 bp, 12 predicted proteins | sample 15_taG_FD_184089 | JGI IMG/M metagenome (GOLD analysis project Ga0208299, IMG submission 184089) | Marine viral communities from the Subarctic Pacific Ocean - 15_ETSP_OMZ_AT15312 metaG (SPAdes) (version 2) | ecosystem: Environmental > Aquatic > Marine > Oceanic | place: Pacific Ocean | collected...
CTTGTACCACATTTCATCAAAGTCTTCTTTTGATGTTGCAGCAAGTGTGAACTTACCACTTATTGTTCGCTTTGTACTCTTGTAGATTTGAACATCATCCATTCTGCCATACCCTTCATAAGAAGTATGGTTTGCTGTAAATGAATCACTAAGCGATGATAAAAAGGCATGAAAAGCAACTACTTCATTTGTTCTTAGATCATGAAAATAGAAAGGAACGTATTCGGCGTCGAGTTTGTCTTCGTAGATATCGACCATTGCCTTGGGTATTCTTGCCCTAGTTGAGTCTTCTAGCGTTTCAGTTTCACCACCCGTCATTTCATTCCACGCATTTCCGACTGCGTCGATGGCTTTCATTGGATCTGATAGATTTTGTGCTAAGTACGTCTTGTCACCTAGTGAAGATCCGAGCATGGCTTTTGCTGGATTTTTCTTTGATACGCTTCCCGTTCTTTGAACAGACCTAAGTATACTCATTGGCATGTGATACATACTTGGCATTGATTCTGTTCTCCACGCTAATGATTTTGTACTAAATCCGTCTTTTGATCTGCTTTTTGATATTCTTGTTGCCGGTCCGTCTTTTAAACTATCGACATCCCACATTCTTTTCTGTTTTTCGCCTTTGACGTCTTTATATAATACTAGATCTGTATCGCCAAGGACTGCAAATACATCTAAGAACTTGCTGATTCTTTCAGCTTGTTTTGAAGTATCTGAGTCTCTTAAGACTGATCTCGCCATCGATGCAAAATAAGCCTTGTCTTTTTTGGTCAACTCATCGTTTCTAATTGTTGCATCTAGAAATCGTTCTACTGAGTCAAAATAGCTGTTTGTCGTATATACTGAATTATTGTCTCTTGGCTTTTCTGCATTTTCTGCTATTGTGTCTGATAATAGTTGATTGAATGAATTTAGAATTTTTATATTTAATTTATCACTTCCTTCGTCGAACTCAAAACCTGGTACTGTATGAACAGTTGTTGCAGACTGTGCAGAAGAATTGTCGAATGCTCCTCGTTCGTCTCTGTTGACTGGAGAGTTGTATGCATTTCCTGCTTCAAGGTCTCTTGAAATTGTAGACATTGGTATGTTATCACGCAAATTACGTGCGTTGAACGTATCTGGGTCCATTGTTTCTATATCAAGTCCTGCTGCCTTTAATAGCATTGAAGGACCGATACTTTTTAATTTTTTCTGTATGAAACTTTCGCCGTTATTGTTGTTCTCGCCGAATGAATTTTGAGATTTTGCAATTTCTTTTTTGTCTATTTTATTATTTGATTCTGTTTGGCTTTTTGAATACTGCGTTCCTGATGAGCCTGGTGCGAATCTGTTGTTCTTTTGCAGCATCGTATAAGTCAAGCTTTTAAGATTCTTTTCATGTGGAGAGTTTCCAACTGATCTATGTTGTGCGTCGACTTGACCAGTTTTATCTATTCTTTCACCTTTGAGCTTTAAAAGCGAGTGTCCGTCGATGTCTTTATCTAGTGCAGTTTTGTCTACTAGCGTGTCTGTTCCTTCAAAGATACCGCTTGTTGAATAATCTCCAAGGGTTTGTCCTAATGTTGACGACTGTTTTGCAAAGACCTCTGCATCATTTGTTAACTCAGCGTCTTGTATGAAGCTTCCTCTGTTTATATCTTCAGATGCTTTGTTTCCACCTGCTATTGGAAATGTATTCCCGCCTCGATATTGAGTTGCAATGTAGTTTACGTAGTCTCCGAGGATCCCTATGTCAGCTTTAGATAGTTGTATTAGCTGTTCACCTGTGTTTGGATCGATACCAAGGTCATCACCTCTGTCAATGTCACCTGAAGCGTTTTCATCAGATAGATTGCCGAATGAAATTGAATCAGCTGAAGATCTTTTTACATTTGCTAAAAATTCTTTTAATGTTTCTCTTGACATTTTTATATCTACTCTTATTATAAACTTGTAGGCAAGATGACGCCAGCTCGTTCAGCGTGGATATTCCAAGCTTCTCCACTATCGGTTATTGTGAGATTAATAGGTTGTAACTCTGGTGTTTTATCTTGTTCCTCTTTCCAAGCCGTTAGTACTTGCTCCAGCATTTCCGGAGTGAAAGCACCCGCAGCGGTTTCTCTCTGAAGTGCCTCTAATCTTACCCTGAGTGCTCCCATGTCTTCTCCTGCTACAGTGGAGATGGTTCCGACACCGCCACGGGATGTGCCAGGCACAGCAGCGGCGTCAATTGATTCGACTAAGGAACTATCATCTCGCGTAATAACAGGTGACGCTACAGATGAAGTTGTACCTGTTGCTCTACCTTCTTCTGAATTCACGACGTTGACGTTGCCACTGAAAACTTGGTTCAAGAAGTCTGAGATGTCTTCTGAACCTTCTACTCTACCAGCGGCACCGGCAGTGGACCGACGAGCGCTGCGACCGAGTCTTTTTATCTCGTCCATCAATCTTCGGACTGCTTCTTCTGCTTCACCTTCGAGTGCATGGGCTCCGGAGCTTGCAACTCTTATGCCATCCCCTACCATCATTTCTGCCTCTCTGCCGACTACTCTCATTTCTTCTGAAAATACCCCACTTATTGCTCTTGCCGTCCTTTCCCCGGAGCGCCTGGCAGCTGTTTCAACTGAGTCGTACATTTGATTTATTACTGCTATATCATCTCCTGCCGCAGCAAGCGCTCCCGATATTTCTGTTTCTCCTACTCCTGCTGTTGCACCGGATACATCTACAGTAAAATCAGACAGTGTACTTCCAGCTTCGCCAAGAAGACTCTCAACTGCAGATATTGACATACCTGTTGTGTCGGCGAGAAGACGTTTTTGAGCCATGTCCATGTTGGCCATATCTACGCCTGCAGCTTCAAAGTCTTCTTGAATCATTGCCAACATGTCTTGTGGGCTTTCGAATGATGCTGTCATGTATTTCATTGTGTCCATCTGGACACCGAAAACTTGAGTTAATTTCGATACTGAGTCTGCTGCACCTTCAAACGTACTAAACTTTTTGACAAGCCCGCCAAGATCATCTACTTGAAGTCCAACTTTAGCAATTGCTGCTGCTGCTTCTGACATCTCTTCGACAGTCATATTACCGAATGTTCTTATATCTGTCATCATTCCCGCTACGTTTTCAGCGATTATTTTGCTTGATATATCTGTCTTGGCTTCAATAGCGTTTGCGTAAGCAAGCGTCTGCTTTAATAGTTCGTTGCTTGCCTCTCCTGTTAATGCAAACTGTCTCTCCATAAACTTTTGTGTCTGATCAGAAGAGAAATCTAGCGCGCGTCTGTACAGAGTAAGATCAGCCATTTCTTTGGCTGTAACTGCTTCTGTAGTTGTGTGTATTTGCAATAAATTTGAACTGACTATTCCTTGATATTCTTTTATTAGATCTCCTTGATCATCGAATATTGTACTTAATGCCGTTCCACTGTCGGTAGCCATACTGTAAAAATTTGACTGCATTTCTTTGACACCAGCGTACATATTATTGAAAGTGTCGTTGCCTCTACCAAAGACGTTTACCATTTCTTCATGTCTACTGAACAACTCTGACGATTGTTTGTACGCCATCGCAGGTACATTACTCAGAATGGAGTCGGACCTGCCTTGCATTCCGGCCTTAAATGCGTCAACTATTCTCGTAGCTAGTCCTTCTTGATCATCTATTACTGGTGGTTGTTGATTTCCGGTGCCCATTGTCGTCTCTCTACAAAGTTATCGTATACAAATAAATATCAACGAAATATTTTTATCGTCTGTTTTTATTTCTTGAAGCGTCCATTGCTTCTTTTTTATCTGTTAATTCTTTAAGATATCTGTCTATGAACCACTTACGATATCGACGCGGCATATTTCTTGATTCGACATAACTAACACTTAGATAGCGCATTAGAACATAATGTTCTTCTAGAATTATCTCTTTATAATTAGTCGGAAGGCCAAAGAAAATTGAGCCCAAGCGATAACGTCACTTGAGCCTCCTGCTTGCAATAGCCACAGTTATAGCTTGTTTTCATGTCAATACCAGGTTCATTGTCCCTAACAAAGTGTCTAATTGTTCTTGAATCTCTTAGCGGCATGAATTCTATAAACTTTTTAAGCTTGTTCCTATCACGGATTCCATCTATTGATTTAACAATATTTGTTAGTCTTGTTGTAACCCTGCTTTCATCCGGGTTTATACCTAAGACCTCTTGGTTTCTTGTTTCTGTCTCTCTTATTTCTTTTTCTACTGCAGCTGTCATAAGAGAGACTGTAGCCATTTTGTTAGATACAGGTAAATGTACTTCGAATTCATTTACACCTGGTGTTGTTGGGCTTATTTCTAGATTCTTTAATTTCAACGATGTTAGATCGAATGTTGTTGTTGTCTTAGCATCGCAGTGTTCACATGTTGTGGTTGCATTGTAATCTGAACCGAAACCAGTCACCCTGAGCGCTACAAGAATTGTATTTCTATCACCCACTAAAAGCTCAGAGACATCTATTGATTTATCGACTATACATGATTCAAGAAGCTTATCAATTACTGTTCCTTGCTTTATATACGCTTGTGACATCAATATGTCTTCTTCTTTTGCAGTCATTGCTCGTATGTCTACAGTCTCTCTCTGATAAAGAGTTGAATCTTTGTCGTACAACATACCTCTTGATGGCAATGGCGCTTGATCAACTGGTATTTCCCAACCAAAGTCATCTCGCATTACATCTCTTGTATTATGTCCTTGCTCTCTTGCTTGCTCTCTTTCTTGATTAGGACTAAACAGGTCCTCTCTTGACATTTTATCTGACACTAGTATTCTCCATATAGATGCTTTATTCTATACAAATAAATATACTGTGTAAAAAATTATGAACAGTTTTCGCAGAGAACAAGATAATCTATGCTGTCTAGTTCATTGAGCTCTTCGACGACAGCCTTTTGGACTCTGTGTTTTACTTCGTAGTTGTCTCTGTTAGATGGATTGAGCCTTAGATTTACGTCTTCGACGATGTCTCTGAGGTCTGTGATATCGTATTCTACGTGTATGTTTTTCTTTTCACCACATTGTTGACACGTGAATCCTTTTTCTACTATTTTTGGAAATTTCCAGTTAAGATAGATGTCTGTTCCGTCGTGAACCTTTGTAGTAATATCATCAATAATTCGTTCATCATTTTTATTGTAAAAAAAGTTTAACATGTATGTAGCCCCTATATGACTATATATTTCATTTATATATAAACTACTAAGTTTTTGACCCGAATACAGCAAACTTCCTGTTTTATTATTTCAGGAAGTTTGTATATTATTGTTAATTTGATAATGTTTCTAAAATTGAAGGACCGCGTTGTCGAATCGTAGTGTAAGATCTACTTGCATGATGTCACCGTCGCCGTCGTATTTGAGGTCGCCGTATTTAGCATTTGTTATGAAAGCACCTTTTATATCCCATAGCTCGATCACTGTTCCTACTGGGTCTAGAAGCTTAAGCTGTATGTCGCGCTTGTAGAAGTCTGCGTATCCTGCTCTTCCTGAGACTGATTCAAAGTGAGTACGTACCCATTCCATCACTTGTTGTGCTCCGGATGGTGCGATAGGATCGTGTAGTGTTATGCTCAGGGTCTCAAATTCAAACCCGCCGGCGACGTAGCGCTTAGAGTTGATGAATGGGATCTTGATCTCAGTTATTTTCATTGACGGTCGATTAGCAGTCTTGATCAAGAAAGCGTCGATGCCTTCGATCTGTAGTACCCAGCGTTGTCCTCTTTTTGGTTCAAACTTGTTGGGTAACATGTCGGTGACGGATAATGTTGTAGCCATTTTTGTATTCTCCTAGAATTTCTTATTTATAATTATATTGTTACAGTGTATTTGACACAACAAAGTCAAGTGATATGAACTCAGCTGTCTTAGTTGGTTGTATGTAGATTTTTCCACGTAGTGTGTTGTTCTCGACGTCCATTTGAGTTGTTGTCTCGGTATCGATTTTTACTTTATATCGGTCAAGCCCTGACTTCTCTTGTATGCTCTGTAGTAGAGGATTGACTCTTGATTCGAATGCCGCCAACGTCTCTGCCCTGTTTGGTTCAAACAAGAAGCTAAGAGCGATATTCTTGACTGCTCGTCTGATTGCGATGAGAAGGCGCCTAACATTCACTCTATCTAGTGCAGATGCAGCCTGTAGCATTGTCTTTTGACCCCAAATTACAACCTCTGTTCCTGGGAACGATGTGATTGGGTTGATCTTTGCATCATATAGATCGTCTAAGTTTGCCCTTGAGAAGCTAGCTGATGTGTCTTCTACAGATTTTAGAGCGCCTCTAGTGAAACCAGCAGGTGCGTACCATGGGTGAGCTATAGCGTCGTTAAGGGCCATTGCACCAAGAACTGCAACTGAAGGTGGTACTCTTAGCTGTGTCTTTGTGATTGGATCTGTCATTACAACATCTGGGAAGTATGCAGCGCCGAATGAAGAGTCGTAACCCTCTGATACGAATTGTGCAATTGTATTACCTACGTCTGTTATTTGAGTTTCTGACAATATTGTATCGCCGTTACTATCTTTTTCAAGAATATCAGCAATATACAATGCATCGAATCTACTCTCTACTGCATCTATAGCGTATTGAGTTACGGCACTGTGTCTTATGCCAGGTACAGCTAGTATTTGAATCTCTACGTCTGACTTGCTTGTGATAACGTCTAGTGCTTTTCTGTATGCCACTACCGTTGGTCCTGAAGTTCCGAATTGATTTGATGCGTCTTCCATTTCCCAGACAACTGCTGCATTTTGCATTTTTGCTTTTTGTTCCCGGAAGATGTTTGTTCCATCGAATCCACCTTGCATTAACATTGTGAATTTTGTATATGCTGAGTTTGTTGAACCTGTGATATCTGTGGCTTTTAAGAATCGAGTAACAGTTGTTCCGTCATCTAATGCTGAGTCATATCTATAGTTTGATTCTTTCCAATCAATAGCTCTTTCATCAACATCGGCGATGGAATCTCTTACATTAACTTCGATGTTCTCAAGTGTGAACTCATGACCAGTTGTTGCAACAATTGTGTTAGGCAAGAATTTCACAAGATTTTTTACAATAGAACTTTGAACCAATGATTCGTTAGGCTCATCTAAATCTTGTATTACTGATAACTGTAGTCCCCAGTGTAGTTTAGAATATGATTTCTTTTTAAGATCCAGACCGACTGCTACATTTTGTCTGTAAGGTAGTGGTAAGTTATTGGCATCCACGCCTGTTCCATCGATTGAGCCTCCTGCGAAGCTCGAATGATTTACTATCATTTCTTCATATGCTGCATGTCCAAACGGTATTGCATTTACTGGAATTTGACTTTGAGAAACATCATCTGACAGTTCTATTCTTATGTACTTTGATACATTATCATACGTTCCTGATGTCTGTAATTGTTGTGTTGGTTTATCAAAATTGAACCATGTTCTCTTATCACCGATTTTTTTAGCAATAAAGTTTGAAGATGTTGGGTCTAAGTTCAAGCTAGAGAACCTTTCGATGTGCTTTTGACCAGCATCATTATCATCAAACGCCCTAACTACTAGATCAAATGTTCCCCAGCTTCCACTACTGTCGTATTTTAAATTAATAATTGATATTTTTATATTAGAGTTCTCGAATTCTCCATCAGAGAGAGCATGTACTCTAAATAGATCGAATTTATCTGATCCAAATGATTGTGATTTAACCCATGGTGTTTTTGCGTGATTGAAACGCTGTTGGAAAGTTTTATAAGCTGGTACGGCGCCTATGTCTTCTGCAATTATCATCTCGAAGGGCGTTGAACTAGGAGGTGCGACTGCTGCTTGATTCTCATCGATTTCATGATGTATATAGAGACAGTGCCCTTTTTCTTCTATTAATGTAGGCTCTGTATTTAAGACATTTGAAATGTAGTATGCGTTTGTTGGGTCTAGCGAGAATTTAAACGTTGTATCATCGATTACTGTATCTTCTGTTCCGCCACCCGTAAGTGGTGTCAAATCTGAATTCTTGAGCGTTAATGTTGACGTTCTTGTTGTAGAGTTATAAGAGTCTACTGTCATTGTTACACCGAAAGGTGTCATTACCATTGCTCTAGCAACTAAAGCACATGTTCCTGATGCCAGGTCTATTCCTCCCTCGAAATTACTAACAGACGAAAGCCCGGAATCTGGGTTTGTGTTTGTCTGATTACCTGCAGTTCCTATTGTTGACTGAACAACTGTAATAGTGGTTCCATCGTCTGATGCTGTCATGTCTCCAGATGTTGTTGCAGTAATTACTTCTGTTACCGCTGTTGCGATATCAGCAGCATCTGTTGCTCCACCGATGAACATGTCAATCGTAGTCCCAGCTGCGCCGCCTGTTTGTGAAGCGAACGCTCCGCCTCCGTTAACTCTATAAGTAGTTGTTACGGCAGCAGCGTTTGTTAGAGTAAACGTGCCCGTTGCAAACATCGACCCAGGAGTAGCTGACACTATTGTTGCTGTAGCTGCTGCGGCTGCAGTTGTAGGGTATGATTCTTCAGAAATACCTGCATCTAATAGAACGGCGGATTCTGATGAATCAGTCATATAGGCGCTTATTAGATGCGATGAACCTTCAGATGTCCCGAGGGCGTATTTGTTTTTTGCGGCTAGCGCTGAAATTAGTCCTGTGTCAGAATCTGGTAATGCTGCTCCTGCGACGAAGCCTGCCTCCTCATCGGCTCCTGTTCCTTTTCCAACTCCGAGCGTTCTTACATAAGTTAGTGATTGAGCGTTCTTTAACCACTCGTTGACAGCCAAAGGAGCGAATCTCTCGCCATCTGACTCTCCAAACTGTGCAACAAACTCTTTAAAGTCGCCGATAGTAACCGGGACAAAGGCAGGTCCGCGTGAAGCTGGACCAATTACACAAGCAGGTGTACCTTGAGGTCCAAGTCTGCTTGGTTGTGATAGGTCGATCTCTCTTGTGCCGACTCCTGCACTACTGTATGTTAATTCAGGCATTAGTAGATTTCTCCAATATGTTATTATTAATTATTCTCTTATTCAAAACTTACACCGGAAGATGTAACAATAAAGTCTATTGCAACGTATTCTATGGCACGAGTTGGGACAAGTACAACGCGTCCATTCATTTTATTTGATTCTATATCTGAAGGTGTGTTGTTTGAGTCGTCAACTGTGATAGAGTACATATCTATTCCTTGTTGCGTCTGGATTAGTGAAAGTTTTGGTTTAAGTTGTGCTGCGAACTTAGCGCGTGTAGTTGCATTGTTCTGTTCGAACAACATGTTCTTAGCAACTGCAACTACCTGTCTTTTTACTTCAAGTAGCATGCGCCTGACGTTGACTCTGTCAAGTGATGATGCCATCATTTGTAATGTTTTCTGTCCAAAGATGACATAGCCAGCATTCGGGAAAGTTGCAATCGGATTAATACGTGCTTCATAAAGGTTATCACGATCGGCTGTGTTTAATCGGACCGTAGTTCCTTTAACCACATCCAAAGAAGCCCTGTTGAACCCTGCAGGTGCAAACCAGGGGTATGCAACCTTATCTGTGTAGCTTATAGCAGCCATTGCAGCGATAGATGCAGGTGCCTCGATAATAGCGTCTACGTATTCATCGTATATTTTGACATCTGGGTAATAAGTTGCGACGTAGTTGTTGTCGAAGCTGCGACCACCGAATTTGGCTAGTGTCTCTGTTGTGTCTGGATCCAACGCGTCATTGTCGAATATGCGAAACGCGTTGCCGTCATATGAAGGCATATCCATAAGGTATATTGCCATTCCGTAGTCGCGAACCTTGTCGGCTGCGTAATCTGTAATGAAAGAGTCGCGCATCCCCGGGATTGCTAAGATGTTTATTGTTGATGACATCTCATCTGTAAGGATGTTAATAGCCGATCTGAATGAGTTAACAGCATTATTTTTTGTACCTGTTCCGGCAGGGTTTGAACTTAAACCTAGTTTAGATATTACAACGGACTCTACTGTTAATCCACCAAGCCCTCCTGCACCTGTGTCGACTGAAGTTGACTTATCAGTCATCATAGCCATGTCAGTATCTAGAATGTTCACGCCATCGAATCCACCGGAGAACACGTTTGTGAACTTCATGTATTTTGAATAAGAGTTGAAAAGTGATTTATCTTTATAATTGGCAAGTGAAGCGAATGAGTAGCGCGTTGTGGCTGATGCATCTGCAAATATCCCGGGAGCCCCAGTAAGATTTGTAAGATCGTATACTTTGGAGTCTGTGTCGTCTGTTAGCGTCACTGTACCATTATAGTCAGAACTATCAGAAGCTGTTGTTATTGTTATATTTCCGCCTCCTTCTGTTATTGTATAAATAGATCCTACTGTGTCAGGCCATACTCCGCCTGATTTTGTTGATGTTACTGTATCACCACCATCCATAATGATTGTAATAATGTCGTCGTCTGCTGTGGTAAAACCTGTGCTTCCTGCTAGAGTATCTATGACTGTTATAGATTCTGCTGGTGACAAGTCAGTAGGTACAGTGTCTGATATTGTATTTCCGGCTGTCTTATAAACACCATTTCGAATGTATGTCGCCTTTAACGCTTCTTCTTTTGCTGTTCCAAGGTCTGCGTCAATAGTAGAAGATACCTCAGATATTGCTACTTTTGAAAGAGTAAAATTATCGCTTGTTGTCAGACTTTCTGATTTTCCGAGGAATTTCACATATGAGCGAAGCAAATTGTTGAAGTCTCCTTTGTTTGGTTTTAACAATGGATCTGAAAGTGTTTTGCTTAATCTGGTTGACTTGATTCCCCAAGTAAGAGTAGAATCAACAGACTCGTTTGTACCGGGCTCTCCTGTATATGTTATTCCAGTAGATGCTAGTGAACCTTTTGTCACCTTAAATCTGTATGGAACAGGAGGCATATGAGCAAGAGCAATGTCTACATTAGCACCAGAATCAAATGTATTTAAATTATTATCAGAAACATCTAACATCGGAAGTCCTTTGAATCCGAATGGCAAAGTTTCTTCGGGTATGTTTCCTGATTTTACATCATCTGACATTACTATTCTGACATATGAAGATTTATTTTCAAACATTCCTGTTTTTACCATACGTCGTTCGGCTTCGCTTCCTGCCTGGAAGTTGTAGTAAACGTTCTTGTCGCCAATTACCTTGGCGATATATCTTGAACTAGCAGGGTTTAAGTTACAGTTTGAAAATTGTTCAATTATTTGTTTTGATCTATCTGTGTCGAAAAAGTTTCTTATTTGTACGTTGAATGTTCCCCATTTATTTGCTGGGTCTACAGAGAATTTTAAGTTTGAGATTGTCACCTTGAACTGTTCGTTCATTGATGCGCCTTGATTTAGTGTCTCAAAATGAAATAAGTCGTATTCTTTTTCTCCAAAAGGCTGTGAAATATATGAAGTTGTTTTTGCATTTGAGAATGGTTCAGCTAAGTTACCAAATGCTGTGGCTTTTCCTGCTCCGTCGCCGGAATCAGCTGTAGCGTCCCAGTTTGATGCTAGTTTTATCTCGGTTGCTTCTTCTACCATGTCAGATTCTACTGGGAAGTCTGCATAAAGAACATGTCCTTTTTCTAAGAATCGAGTAGGATCTGTATTTAGAACGTTAGCAATATAGAGATCACTATCAGGGTCGAGAGATGCACTAAATATTTTTACACCGAATCCATCTGTAGTATATACAGGGTCAGATCCGTCTAAGACACCAGACAGTATTAGTTTAAACTCTCCGGATACTGGAACTGCAACGTCCTCAAGGTCGGTGCCAGCCCACGAAGATGGGGTATCGGGAGTAAATACTGCAGAAGGGGCATGAATCATCATTCGTACACCAGCGGGCATCATGAGCATTCCGCGTACTAGCTCGAATGCGCCTGTTGTATCTATATCTGTGTCTGTAAATAGTGGATTTCCGACAACTTCATAGGCACTTGCCTCTTGTTTTGAAAGTATGAACTGCGTGTGACCTAATGGTCGTATTGCAGTATCAGTAGAATCATCGCCCGAGACCGCAGTAGCATCTAAGTTCGTTCCTGCTACCTTGAATCCTGCGTAGTTAGTGTCTGCAGTCGGGTCTCCGCCTGCACCAAGCACACGAACATATGTTAGTGCATCACGATTTTTTAAAAACTCTTTTACAGCATAGGGTCCAAAGCGCTTGCCATCTGGTTCACCAAAGATACTAATGAACTCATCAAATGAAGTTACTGTTACTGGGAGGAATGCAGGACCCTTCTGAGCGGTTCCTATGACTCCGGCAGGTGTACCGACTGAGCTTGCGCTTGTACCTGAAAGATCTATTTCTCTTTCGAAGAACCCAGGTGATTTAAAAGTTTGCTCTGACATTAAATGTCTCCTATTTTTTCTTTATACGTATAATACAAAATTGTCAATTATTAAATATTTCGAAAGATTCCAAATTACTATTCATTATTGATGTTTTCTAATTCTTTTATCGTTCTTATGCTGGCGACGGTCTCGCCTGTTCGACTATTCTTAGAAAGAACTTTAGATAATTTTTTCTCTTCCTCGCCAGTGAATGGGTTTATTACATATTCTATTACATCTAGATCAATTGTGTCTCTATTTAAAACTTTGTCTCCACGTTTGTCTAGTTCCTCAAGGTTATTAAGCGTGAATTTGTTAATATCACCACTTCTGATGTCTGGTCCTCTTTTTTCAATTAGGTCAGCAGTTATCTCTTTCATTTCAAAGACAACACTTGGAGCAGTCTCAAAGCTTCTAAATGGTGAACCTTTTCCTGGTACGTCTTGAGGTGCCACAAAATATCCCGGGAGGTCCATGTCGAAAGTAAGTTTAACAAGACGTTCCTCTGTTGAATAGTCAGTAAAGTTATCGTCAAAATTCAGTGGTGTCTGCATATATGCAACAAATCTGTATCCTGAGTCAGTTGTGACCTGATAGTTGTGGCCTATAGACGGAAAGTTTGCAAACAACGTCTCGATTATCTTGTTGACATGCGTGACATACTGTGTCCACACTGTAATACTATATGTTATCTTTACAAACTTTGGGTATGGTATTGTAATAACTTCATAGATGTGGTCTCCGTTAAGGTTGGGCTTCAGTGTGGGATAACCAGCAGTCTTTGATAAGTTGTTCTTGTTGCGCCTTGTCGTTGTTGTACCGGGTTCAGCTTGATTACCTGGCGCTATATCTGATAGTGAGAAGTTTCCAGTATTCGAGACATTGTCTTGATTTTTTATTTTTTGTTGGTTGATAATATTTTGATAGTTAGGATCTTTTTTCGACAAACGACGCTTTATGATAAGATCGCCTCTTTCTCTTGAAGAAATACCAGATCCATAGCCACCAACATTTGCATCATGATCTATCTTTTTTCTATGAATAGCAATAATAGGCAATATAAGGGCATTATTCTTGTCACGTATCGGTTTGTTTCTTTGTGATACTGCAAACCTCTCACCGGATGCAAAGACAACGGGAACTTTCTTTTCTGTTCCTGCAACAGACACTTGTATTTTTATATCTTTATCGAAAAGATTAAACATTGCCCTGTCCATATCGGCAATTCCACACGACGGGATCGAAAAATCATCTGGGATCTGTCCGTCTTCCCAGCCAGTTCTTAATTTTTTATCACTCATGATACCTCTCCGTCACCGTAGAATGCGGAATCAGAGCTTGAATCTGTTGTACCGTCTGACTCATCATATACCTTTACACCTGCAGGACCTGTAAGTGGCTCACCTATCTTGTCAGTAAGAGCGCGGGTATCTCCTGTTGGGTCGCCATCGGCATCGGTGGCGATTCCTCTCTGTTGAACAAATTCTTTTTGAACTGCATTCTCGTCTGAGTATTCTTCGGACGTTGGTCCAAGTGCCGGCATATTGATTTGACCTTTTCTTGCTTGCTTGCCAGTTAGTTTAATTCCAGTATAGTGTTCTGTTTGTCCAAAAATATTATCAACAAATGTTGCAGTAAGCACTTCAAAGAAAATTGCGCCATAGCTAAAAAAGTCGCCTTCTTTGCATTTTATTTTTTTATCGAGCAAATCCCTGTGGTGTATGAATACGTCTAATTTATAGATTTCTTCATGACCAAATATATTCGTCTTTACTTCTTCAGGTGAGAACTCTACAAGAGCATCTATTTCTATTGGTGTTTCAAATACTTTGTCTACAGCTTCTTCATAGACGTCATGTACTTTCGTCTTGACAACAGAAACAGGATAGTAAAAAATACGCTGCCCAATAACGTCTTTGATGACTTCTTTTGTTATATCTGAGATAAAATCTATCTCTCTTTTTGTAATAAATAGTCTAGACACAGATTATCCCATGAAGACGGCTTTGCCGTTAGGCACAGGTATGAACTTCAACTGCTTTTGCATGTTCTCGGCTCTTAGAGCCTGTGTCTCGATAAGCTTATCGTACGTCATGCTATCGAGCATTTCTTTTAATTGAGTTATTAAATCTTTTTTATCTTCTCTTCCTTGAGTTATAAGTTCAGCTCCGTTGAGTGATAAGTCTTTGCCTGGGATCGGTATATTGGAAAATTTTGATCTAATTAATCCAAGCTGCTCTCTAGATAGGGCGAGGCACATTTGTCTAATCCATTGATGTCCTATTGAATTAATATTTGAGTATTGTATATTTCCAAATGGAATATTTCCCATATTAGAAACGCCATCTATAGTCTCATCTGTTTTTCCAGTATCAACCGGGTTGTTAAAAGTACGAACGCTTACGAATATTCTTTTTGCGCTATCAACAGTAGGTGCAGGATATATTCTAAGTTTGGTTCCTTGTACCTTATAAGAGTAATTAGAACGTCTGACTCTGTTTGACAAGTCCAACTGAGCGGCTCTTAAAATATCTTCAAATACAGGAAGAACATAGAAAATAGTCTCAGGCGTAAATGATTCAAAGCTCATCTCATTGTTCAGATAGTTAACAGCAGATGTTGTATCGAAGAATCTGTATGCAGCCTGAGGGGAGTAATGGAACACTTCGTTTATCTTTAATCTTGTCTTTGGGTTTTGGTTCTGGCTTCCATCAAAGAGTGGGATATAGTTATCATTGCCGTCTTTTTCAGTTCCTACAAGGTCTACGTTTAGATCGTAATCTTGTTTTCCGCTAACAAGTTCAATAGAACCCGAGATAACATCATAAGAACCACCTACTCCTGCCTCTGCAGCATATGGCTCAGCGAATCTTGTTAAGTATTCTAGATTGCTTCGTGGGAACTTGTTTGTGTAGTCAACTTTCTCGCCACTATCGTCTGTTTCTCCTGCTGCAGGCATTCCCATGAATTCCATGAGCTGCGATTTTGTCTGATATTGGTTTAATATGCTGCCATATTCAAACAACGACTCTTCAAAGTTTCCCCATATTTGCTTTTTCGTAAGCTCGACGCTGAGAATGTCATCTCCGAGTTTGCGCTTGACAAATGTAATCATATTGTCGGCTTCACCTTGGAATTCTGTATCGTCATCGAAGACGCCAAACGGTGTGGCAGCTGTAGTGTTTTCAAATGATGCCATTTATTCTTTCCTAATTTCTTTGTATGCTATAACGAAACACAAATCATTCATTTTATAAATATTACGCAAGATTGTGTTTTTTATTTTATATTTCGGCAATATCGGCTCCAGTTAGTATTAAAAGCTCTGTTCCAACAAGTACAATGTATGCATCCTCTGTTGTCCCGCCAGACATCACGCTAACAATCATTCCATATTGTTCTCCTGACACCTCTTCTGATATTATCACTAGTTGTCCTGTTGACATTATAGCTTCTCCATATCAAACTCATTTACAATGATTAATTCATCATTTACATACGTCATCCAAGCTGAATTGCCAATCTCATCTGACCAATCAGAAAGCAATATTTTTGCTGAGTGTTGGTTTGTTTGTGAGTCTGTATGTGCAACTTGTGAGATTAGAAGCCCGTATCCTAACAACTTTTTTGCTGTCTTAAATACGGCGACCAGTTCACCACTCTTGAATTTGCGGGAGTAAAAATCAAATAAATCCATTATTTCAGTAAAGTTCGTTTATATTTCTTATCTTTATCTAAAACTAACTGAACCTGTGACATCTTTTCTATTGCCCCTTTACGATCATAAAGAGTGGTGTTGAAAACGGGATCCACATTTATTATATATTTCTTAGAATCTTCGTCTACTTGTTTTTTATTATTATATTTTATAAGTGCCTCTATTTCATTATCAAATGATATCTTGTCTAAAACAAGCATGGTGAGAAACAAAAAAGTAGTGCAAGTAATAATAAAAAATATTACAAAAAATATCTCATTCATAAGAATACCCCATGATAAATATGACGAGAATTATAAAACTTATTTATTTTTTGTTAAACTTATTGTTTCGATAGATTGGTATATAACACAATAAACCTGATAATAGGTTTAATAACATCAACTGACGGTCTTGTAGTATTGCGAAGTCAAATATAAAAAGTGCTATATTGACTGCAATTGTTATTTTAAAGAATGTGATTATTCGTGGGTCGTACATAAAA
>Ga0208299_1001603_pt1 | contig 16513 bp, 20 predicted proteins | sample 15_taG_FD_184089 | JGI IMG/M metagenome (GOLD analysis project Ga0208299, IMG submission 184089) | Marine viral communities from the Subarctic Pacific Ocean - 15_ETSP_OMZ_AT15312 metaG (SPAdes) (version 2) | ecosystem: Environmental > Aquatic > Marine > Oceanic | place: Pacific Ocean | collected...
CGTTCTAACAAAACTTGCTCAACCAGTGCAGCATTAATCTTTTTGGATTTATTATCGTTCCACACTTTGATTAATTCAAGTGTGTTCTTTTTTCCCATTCTGGGTAACTTCGGTACTAGGTGCATTATATTAATCAAAAACTTAACAGGGTCATCATATTTCTTTAATGCTTTTTTGACATAGGGGTTTGTCTCATAAGGAGATGCCAATTCCACAATAAAATCCTTGAATGATAACATTCTATGTGCGTGTATCGCTTTATATTTCTTACTCAATTTCCGACCTTTGACCGATCCCCATTCATCATGACCGGGAGGATACCGACCCGACATACGGGCTATTGTAACATCTTGTCGTTTGGTTTCTTTGGGTAATCTGTTAGGATCCCCACCATGTCGCAACCAACGCCTGATTTTAGATCCCCTGACACCCCACTCTTTCTTCGTTTTCACATTCATTGTGCCAACAATAGACTTGAGTGTCAATTCCAAATCCCCCACGGGAAATCCTTCTGAGAAAATACTATGTTTCTGGTCAAGGATGATACAAGCCTGCCGAAGGTTGTCTAACTTTCCAGACCCATCAACACTCATATATGACTTTGACTGTGCAAACCGACACCAGCCTTTTTTCATTGCCATCATTTCTATCACACGATCAATGTCCTGCTTACCACTGAGTAGGTTTTCATAGGCTGATTCAACCTCATTTGCAATCCACGCAGGATCGTCTTCGGCTCCCCAACCTTTCACTTTGTCTTTGAGATATGATTTGATCTGTTTTTCAGAAATACCAAAAGCCTTCGGATCCATCATAACCATCTGAACATGATACGGCGTCAAACTGGTGTTCGATATAATCTTACGAGTCTTGACATTTACCCATCCTTTGAATAGGTTATCAGACCATTCCGTGATGTAGTGTTTGAATGATTTCATTATTTGACCCTTGCATATGGTTCTCTAACATCCAATTTACCCCTTTTCAACAAAGTAGCAGTCATTATCTCTTGACCCCTATCCGAATCAATGACTGGCATCTCAAGCCGTGGCGGGGCACCCTTTGGTGGTGGATGAGATTGAATATATTTTAATCTATTTTTAAGTTCACTTTCTCCCCCTATACTATTCAACCAGGCAATTGATTTTTCTTTATCATAATATTTGGGGTCCATGCCTTTGCCAGTTTTGAGGGCAGTTACAGCATCTTTTAACTTTGCTTTGAATATGTTGATGTCGCCACCAGTAGGTTCTCCCCGTCTTTTGTTTCCAAGTGAATCACCCATCGCACGAAGTACTGGTACTAAATCACCAATACCCAAGTTTGCTTCAATCCCAGTAATCTTTGCCTTTGGTGCCGCGAGCAATGTTGCTGCCCATCTATGATGGCCGTCTAAGATATGATTATCACTTGAAACAATTGAACCCAAATTTCCACCCTTTACACCACCAACAGCCATACCAAGTGATTTGCCCAAATATATTGCTGACTGTGATGGTTTAAGTTTAGATGCTGGCCAAGACTTAGATTTTGTTTTTACAATATCATCATCAATTGAACCATCCATCTCTCCTTTATGTTGAAAGATTGACTTTAATCTTGACGAAAGCGGATTAGGAAATTCCGAAGATTTAATTTCCTTAGTTGCTAATTCTTCTCTGATATATTGATTGAATGATTTCATATCATTATATATCAATCCATCTGCTCCATAGTTCCTTACCAGTCTCATCATAGCCGGTGATATGCAACTTCATCCACGTTGGTTTCTTAGGTTTTTTGTTTAATTTCATATCACATTCTTTGAGTGTCTTACTGCCTTTCTTGGAATTACAAGCAGGACACGCAGTAACCAAATTCGTCCACTGTGTGCCACCGCCCTTTGAGCGTGGGTGAACGTGATCTATTGTGAGTTTCTTTGGATTCTTTGACACGAAACCACAATACTGACAAGTGTGTTCGTCGCGTTTAAATATATTGCGCCGAGTGGGTGTTGTTGCGTCACGACTCATTGGTAAAAACACATAACGAACAAGGACAATCGCGGCGGGTAGATTATAGTCGCCTTTGACTGTCCTTACTGAGTATGTTTTGTTGTAGTTGTACGGTTTCCGTGCTTTACCTTGGTGAAGTAACGTGATGGCCTTTTTCCAATTGATTATCGAAATAACCTCTTCGCTTGCATTAAGAAGTAGAACATTTCTATTCATAGAATATTACTCATGTGTTATTTGCTCCTTGCGTTATCATTGTTTTTCGTTAGGACGTTTTAACTCCCTCTTCACCCTTCTTGACGACCATAAGTTTACGAATGCGTTCTGTCTCTGCCTTTTTCATACGGGGAAACAGTTTCTTTGTTAACTTTGCGATGGCTGCTTTCTTCTTGTCCAATGCTCGCTCAACATTTTGTTTTTGTCCAAGACTCATCTGAGAATATGGTGTCTTGCCAAACAATTTCCTGATAATTTTACTACGAGCAGCCTTACCAGCCTTTGCCTTGAGTGCTGGACCGCTCTTTATTCGTTTTTCTTTTCTTTTGCGAGACATGGCACGGCGTTTTGCAGTTCGCCGGGCTGCTTTTGCCATTTTCCTACGAGTTTCCATAGAGATTGATTCAGAAAGGTCTTTCATTTACTACTCGCTTTCGTTATTATGTATAAATATCATAGAATGAGGAGTGGTACTTATGCCAAGATATGATTTTAAATGTAATGAATGTGAGCATGTGTTTGAACTAAATTTGTCAATGAGCAAATCAGACAGTGCATCCAAGAAACCATGTCCTGAATGCGGCGAGAAAGCCGTACATAGATTGTTTAATTATCAAGCAGGTGCAGTAGATTACAACAAAAGACCCGGTCAGGACTACAACGAACTAATGGATAAGATGAAACGTGGGGTGCCGAAAAGGTTTCACGAAAAACTTGACAAGTCTAAAGAAAACCGAGGCGGTAACTTAGGAAAGATTGGTTAATTTTATCGCAGTCGATAAACCTTCGGGGAGTTAGTTCCAGTATGATAGGTATGAATTTCAACAGGGACAACCATACTTTCATCAGCAGCCACGGCTATTTCCATATCGGCAGTTGCCCCAGCATCACCGTTATAGGCATGAGCAGTAACAACTGTTTTGGTAGTTCCAGCCTTGATTAAAATACCTTTGTTTGTGCCTAGTGCGCTACCCTCGGCCACTTCGGTTGTGTGTGTATAAAAGTCGGGCATATTTCAAGTCTCCTATATGCTTGATATTAAATATTTATAAATAACATAGATTACATAATATTTATAACACACGGAGATCTCTCATGGCTTGTCTAGAAACAATTATTCGCAACATGTACCTTAAAGAAGATCACATGTCTGGCAAAACTGTCATTGTTATGGGAAAGAAAGGTGTTGTTGCCAACAAGACTGGTTCCGATGGCAACACTAGCGATGATGAGATCTATAATGTTCGTTTTGAAGATGGAACCATCTCTAATTATCCTGTCCGTGACATGCAGATGATTGGTGAATCCGTTGAGCATTTGAATGAAGGACTTGTTCTTGCAAGTGATGACCTCAACGCAGTAAAGAAGACCGCACAGAAACTTTCAAAACAAAGTCCTGACCTTACTTACTATGTCGTTAAACATAAGACAAGATACATGAAGGGTATGCAATACGCATACTATGAAGTCTATCAGAGTGTAGACATGCACTTAGTAAGAGGTAAAGTAAAGAAGATTGCGGGTTATGGTGCAAAAGTAGACATGAGAGAATCCGTTGAACTGGATGAAGCAAAGTCAGTTCCTCTAGTCCGAACAGGACAAGGTACATCTCAAGTAGACACACACCCCAAGCGTAAAGACGGCAAGATCGAAAGAATGTACCAAGCGAAGAATAAAAATGAATATACTTCTCTAATCATTGGTGCAGATACCAGTCGAAAAGGAAATCAAGCATATAGTGTTAGGGGTTCTGAAAAGAATAAAACCATAACGGTTGTTTTTGATAATGATAAACAACGTATTGCTTATGAAAAAAGAATGAAAATCAGAGAATCTGTTGAAGTAGAGGAAGATAAAAAGGTCACATGCCCAAAGTGTGATGGTGAAGGTTGTGAACATTGCGACGATAAAGGATATCATCTTGAATCCGTTGAACTGGGTGAGGGAACCCCCGCATATCGCAAGGCGATGGCAGCCTACAAAAATAGTGATACAAAGAAAGTCTTTGACATTCTCAAGAAGAAGGGATTCCGTGGTGGACCACAAGGTGATGTTCTTGTTCGCAACATTCTCAAGAAGAACAAGGGTAATGTACAGAAGGCTGCCGCAGAGATTGAGAAGAAGTATCCTAACCTGTTCAAAGAATCCGTTGAACTAGACGAAGCACAAAAAAGAGAATTTGAGAAGGGTGATGTTGTAGTTGGTCGCCGTGGTAATTTTAAAGGCACGGAAGCGGTCGTGGTTTCTATCGATCCTTCAGGTGGACGAATTGTTGTTAGTATAACGAGCAAAAGAAAAGTTAGAGTGAATCCAAGTGACTGGAACAAGCACCCTACAGGCAAACGAATTAGAGAATCCGTTGAACATCTGGATGAAGCATGGACAGCAGACAGCGTAATTAAAAATGCCGAAATCGGTTCCAGGAAGGGTTATGGTATCAACATCAAGAAGACTGGTGGAATTACCAAAACTCCATACAAGCACATGCTTATGACGATGCGGCGCGACAAGAGTGTCAGAGTAACTTTCGACCACGGTAAAAATGAATTTGAAGGTACACCCAAATCAGTTGCCCTTTATCTCAACAAACTTCTTGGCATCAAAGAGTCCGTTGAACTGGATGAAGCACCAAAGGCAGACATGAGAAAAACTGGCAGTGAGATGCTCAGGATGATGCCCAAAGATTTGAAATCAAAGATCGAGAAGGGTCAACTGAAAGTAGTAGACTCTGCTCCCTCATGGCTCGGCGGTAAGTCAGAGTTTCAAGTTCTCAAGGTATCCAATAAACCAAATCAAGATCCATATCTCATGGTGATTGTAAGCAATCCAGAACATAAGCCAATGAAAATCTTTGCATACTACGGAACACATCCTTCACGAAAAGCATTGATGTTTGCCAAGAATAATAAACTTCTTGAGTCGGTTGAACTGGATGAAGCAAGCAGACCAATGCAATTCCCCGGCGCAATGTCTGGCGGAAAGATGAAGGGTAAGTTTACTAGCGCACAACTCAAGCAGTTGAAGGATGCGTATGGTAAGATTGGACGAATAAATCCCGAATCCAAAGCATATGATACACTAACAGCATATCTTGATGGAATGAACAAAGCACAACTAAAACAATTGGTTGACGCTAAAATTCCATTCGTATCCAGTCTCGCATTGAATAGGTTCCATAAATAGTAAACAATATCTGTATTATACATAATATGAACACACTTAAGAAAGGTTCATCCCATGGCTAAATCACTAATGTCCGAATCCCTGCAACTTGTGCATAATTATGCAACTACTGGCGATCATTATAATGACCGTTCTGCTTTACTTGAAGAAGTTGAAAGCATGCTCGATGAGTACAAAGATGCATTAGAGCCAGGTTACATTACCGAAGAAGAGGAATTAATTCTTTCTTACTTCGATAATTATTTCAACAGCGATAGCCATGAACTTATTATGGAAGAAGAAGATTATATCAATGCGATTAATCGATTAGAAGAATCTGCAACAGAAGAAACGGAAGAACTCAACGAATTTCTTGGTGCGGTTAGACAAGCAGTTGGTGGAGTCGCTAAAAAAATATTGGGTCGTGGAAATGAACCAGGTAGACTAAGAGCAACTGGTAATACTGGTCTTGGTAAAGCAACTTTTGCGAAAAAACATCTTCCAACTGCTGTTGCAGGTAAAAGAGCAGTCGCAAAAGGCGTAAAAGGGGCTGTAAGCGCGGTTGCTTCTGCTCCTGGTAGAGTAAAAAAAGGTATAAAGGGTTATGTCGCTGGACTACGACAAAAAAGCAACCGCAGAAAAGCAGCAAAAGTGCTTCATAAAGGCAGAGATGCAATGAGAAATCAGCGAAAAGTGGCGCAAAGTGGTGACGCTGTTGCAATTGCTAGAAACGCTGCTGCACGAAAAGGTGCAGCCTCTGTGATTGGTCAAAGAGCAAAAGGTGCATTGGGTGGGAGTGCTTCTGCTAGAAAACAGGTTGCACGCGCGAAAGCAGGAACATCCAATATTGGTTTGCGTGCGCGTAAATCTGGTGCGAGGCAGGTACGACCTTCAGGGACCAGGCCCCCAGCAGGCACCTTAAGAATAAACAATCCTGGCCCACAGCCAGTTGGCCCCAAACGCGGAATAAGATCGATGGGCCGACGACCTGTATAATGTCGTAAATTACCATGTTACGATTTAAATCTTTTATCAACGAAACTTCTCCTGCTGGCTGGGAAGGTACGGTCAAAGCAATGAAGAAACGTCACAAAGGCGAAATCGACAATCCTTGGGCATTAACAAACTGGATGAAGAATCAGGGCTATAGATCACACAAGAATAAAGACGGGACTGATAAAAAATGACCACAATAGACCCCTCAGAATATGAAGATTTTGACTTTGGTTTTACTAGCGTAGACGAAGACGAACTAAATAACCTGTTGACTGGTGATGCGACAACACCAGATGAAATACTTGCAATTAAAGAAAAACTTGATCTAATATTAGAAATAAACTCGACATGTGATGGAGCAACAGAGGTCAAACAACAATACGACGAACTCCTTGTTGCAAAGATGGATGAGGTCGAAAAGATTGTTCTACCCCTGCTCGTTAATTTAAAGAAAAACAAAGTGAAAGATTATTTGTATTGGCCAGGCACGCAACGAGAAACTCAATGTGAATTGCAAATACAAAAACTTCTCAACATAACTAGAGGTTGATTATGAAAAAATTTAAGTCGTTTTTATACGACACTGTGATTGGTGACCCCGAACAAGATGAAATTGTTGAAGAAATTCCACAAGAACCAACTGACATAAACATAATAAAAGAAACCCCATTGGAGTCAAACTGGGGCAAAAAAATCTGTATGACTAGTTCGAAAAACGGTCATTTTACCTTTACTTACATTTAATTTTATGGTATAATATAAACATGAAGAATCAGAAACATTTCACGCACGCAGAAAAAGACTGGGTGCTAAAAGACCTACGAGCCGAAACAGTCGGTGAAGGCAGAGTATATAATTGTCCTATCGGCGGACTACCCAGTGTAACCACAATCACCGGCTGGAAGAAACGAAAGTTCTTCGCTGAGTGGAGAAAAAAGAACCCGAAGGAATCTGCAAGAGTATGCAAGCGGGGCAACATTCTTCATGAAACAATCGAGGACTACCTCAACAATAAAGATATAGATCTCTCATCCATGCCCCCTGTTGAGGTTGATCTGTTCATGCAAATACTACCAAAACTCAACATGATAGACAACATCTATGAACTAGAAAACCCGGTGTGGTCAGAGACTATGGGGGTTGCTGGCAGGGTGGACTGTATAGCAGAATATGATGGTAAATTATCTGTTATCGACTTCAAAGGAGCGACCAGAAAGAAATCTCCTGCACATATTCAAGAGTATTTCATGCAAGCAACTGCGTATGCTATAGCATTCCAAGAGTTGACTGGTGTTGAAATAACCAATTTCGCCATACTTATATCATGTGAAGACGGCAACATGCAAGTGTTTCAAGATAAGCCAAAACACTACATAAAACAGTTGAACCACGCAATTAAAGAGTATCGAGATGCACATAAAGAAACTGAGCAACTTTTTAACTGAATCTAGAAACCTGCACCTAGAACATGTAGAGGATTCTGTATTTGAAAATGGAAAAGAGATTAGAGAGGCTCTTCGCTTTCTCGCATCTCTCCGTAACATGCTCACAGGAAATGAAACAGGTGGCATAGGTCTTACCGTAAAATGGGACGGCGCACCTGCTATCTTCTGTGGAACCAATCCAGAAAATGGTAAGTTTTTTGTTGGTACTAAGAGTGTATTCAACAAAGATCCCAAGATAAACTACACAGCCGCTGACATTCGCAGAAATCATAGCGGTGGACTTGCAGGCAAACTAGAGGTGGCACTCAAACACCTCAAGAAACTCAACATAAAAAATGTGCTGCAAGGTGATATGATGTTCATATCAGATGATATTATCAAAAAGAAAATTGATGGTGACAGTTATCTAACATTCACACCAAACACAATTACCTATGCCATACCCGAAAAAAGTCTATTAGGCAGAAAAATAGCAAAGTCAAAGATTGGTATAATATTTCATACTGAATATAAGGGCGATACCTTTGAAACTATGAAAGCATCGTTTGCCCCAGTACTTAAATTAGCCAAACCAGCGGGCGTGTGGTATGATGATGCCACATTCAAAGACCACTCGGGAACAGTAACCCTGTCGGGCAGCGAATCTTCAGAATTTGATAAAGAATTTGAGATGGCAAAGAGAACATTCCTCAAGCAGAAGTCATTCTATGATAAACTAGATCCTGAACTTAGAAAACTTGGAAAGATATATATAAACTCCAAGGTCAGAGCGGGAACACAAGACGCATCTATTGGCGAATTTGTTGACTTTGTGAATAGAAGACATCAGGTTGAAATTCAGAAAGCAGTAAAGCCAGCCACACAAGAGAGAAAGCAAAAAGTCCTTAACGATTTGCTGGACAGAATGAAAAAAGACAAAAATGGGTTTGAATCATTGTTTGCACTGTTTAGACACTTGATTAATCTTAAAAACTTAATCCTCCCCACACTCAATTCAATCAAAGGCAACATGAGAACTTTTGTGAAGACACCTTCTGGATTTAAAGTGACTGCGCCAGAGGGATATGTAAGCGTGGATAGAATGTCTAATAAAGCATTTAAAATTGTTGACCGGTTAGAATTCTCAAAGAATAACTTCACGGTGGCAAAGGACTGGATAAAATGAATTTTAATTATAAAAAAGAACATGTGAATAAAATAAACACCCCCACATGGGTAAAACTAAACGAAGATAGTTATGCTGAGAATCATAGAAAAATCTTCGTCGATACATATGGTGGAGTCTTTGATAAAGTAAATAGAGGATACGTTTGGAAAGAGGTCGTTCAACATATAGTCACCGAACCACGACCAGCAGAACCTACAAAGGCTGGAAAATTCATAGTAATTTTTCCCAACGGAAAAGAAGAAGTGGTCGAGAACATGACATCATTTTGCAGAGAGAACAACCTAAACAAATCTGCCCTCTATGGAATACTCAGAGGTGAACGCAAGAAACACAAGGGCTTTAAAATTAAGAAGGGAACCTAAAATGGAAAAAAAAGGCGATTTCAGTAATAGAATAATTAGAGATGCTTGGTTAAAAGAACACGGCGGCACAGCAGTCAAAGAAGAAAATGTTTGGTATTGGGTAGCACCCGAACCCGCACCAAAAACCAAAAAACCAAAAGCGGTAGAAGAAAAAGTAAAGAAGAAAGTCTTTAATAAGAAACTTTTTTAATACATAGTTATAGTTAGAAGTATTTTTAGGAGGTCACTATTATGTTTTCAAGCATACTCGGAACAATTTTTTATAGCGTAATTATCTTTGTCGCCGGAGCAGCAGTCGGCAGACCCCTATGGACATGGGCTTCTAAACTTTTCCCCTGGAATAAATGAAAGCACTGACTAACCATTTGACTGGCTAATCAGTGCGGAAGGGAAAAGCGATGGAGGTGATCCAACACCATATTAAAATAGTCTTCAATGAAGACGAGTCTCGAAGCGAGGCGACCCACTAGCGTAGTAGGTCCAAATGGTTATTCACGGCAGGGAGCAATTTATTTGCTCCCTGCTTTTTTTATATATACAACAGAGGATTTACACATGAAAATTGCTGTTTTTACATTTGGAAGATTTAATCCACCCACCACCGGCCACGCAATGCTTGTCCAGAAATTGGAAAAGACTGCACGCAAAGTCGGTGGCGTTCCCTTTTTGTTTGCGAGTCCTTCTCATGATGCTAAGAAAAATCCTCTAACATACACCACAAAACTACGAGTTCTTAATAAGATGGCAAAGAAAAGCACCGTAGTTAATCGTGCAGAGATTCGCACACCATTTGATGCAATTTCATACCTAGATTCTCTTAAGTTTGACCACGTTTATATGATCGTTGGTTCTGATAGAGTCAGAGAATTTAAGAGAAATGTTTCAAAGTATATCGGAACACAATATAGAAACATCAAGAATTTTGATGTTATATCAGCAGGCCAAAGAGATCCCGATGCAACAGGTGTCTCGGGCATGTCTGCTTCAAAAATGAGAAAAGCAGTTGTAGATGGCGACTTAACTTCGTTTAGACTTGGTATGCCTAAAACTGTTGGTGAAAGAGATGTTCGCAACGTCTTCAAGGAGATAAAAAAAAATATGAAACTACCTGAATGGATTGACATGGACGAATTATATAACTTCATAGTAGAGCATGGTCATGAGTTCTCCGAACTTGACGATCTCGATTCATTGTTTGAAGCAAACGAACTTGCTGTATATGTTGTGCAAACTCAAGAAGGCGATGTGGAAATTACACGAAAAGTTCCTTCTGGCTCAAAGGTTTTAGGTAGAAGTAAAGAAGGCACACATAAAGCAGCAGAAAAGGCTCCAATTATTAATAAAGGCTCCATCAAAAGCACAATCAAGCCAGCAATCGAAAAGGGAAATTTTAGGGTTACCCCCACAGCAAAAGAATTTCTTGACCCCGAAATAATTAAGGCAGCAGAGGATAGTTATGGTGGAAGCACCAGTGAGTTTGAAAAAGATGTTAAAGATGAAAAGGGTAAAGCAGCCAAAAAGGGCGAAGAAGGCACGGGCAAGCCCGGCAAAGAAGAAGAACCCACTCCCACAGTAGCAACTCCAGTTTCTGTCGCACCCATAAGAAGAAAAAGCGAACAATATGCCGAGTATAATCCCGAGGTTCCTCATTACCAGCAAAAAGGTAGAGCATTAAGGCCAAGAAATGCTAGTAAAGTAGCACAAATGTTTGATGAACTTCCCATCGTTCCCAGCAGCCAAGGACGCGGTGTAAAATATGAATGGGCATTATGTCTTGCTTCTCAATTATCATCCGGTCATTCCGTTGAAGATATAGTCTCCAGAAATGAAGGCGAATTACTTGGGGTAGATCGTGACACATTTGCTCTTGCAGTGACAACATTAGAACACATTCCACCAGAGGAAAGGGGTTATGTGGTTCATAGTGATGAATTAGATATAACAGGCGACCCAGAGCCAAAAACAGATATTTGCGTAATGAATCCCGATGGATCTATAAAACGAAGAATATCTGTAAAATTGGATGGCGACATTCAACTAGCAAGTGGTCAAGGTAGGTCTTCTGCTAAGACAATTGAATTAGCAGCACAAAAAGCAGTAGAGTTAGATCCTACTTTTAATGCAAAATTAGCACAGACAATTGCAGAAGAAGTGGGAAGTATGCCAACAAAGATGATGGCTCCCGGCAATGCTGAAAAATTCCTGGCAAAAAATGCAAACAAGCCTGAAAAAATTAAAGAATTTTTCACTGACGCAAATGATCCCACATCAATTCGACCAGAAAAGAACTGGGAATTGATAAAAGAAGGTGTAAGAGGAAAGTTATTGGGCACACTAGGATCGCTCCTCAAGGATAGCACTGTATTCACCAAAGTATTGGCACACGAAGCGATGACTGGTAATTATTCATTCACTGAAGCGGGAAACCCAAGGGCGATTGCAGACACCATGCTTTCACCAATGGGAATGCAAAGTATAGATGTTGGTAATCCAATGGGCGATCCAGTAACTGCTAAATATGCAGACTTAGCAAAGGTAGACATTCGAGCAAAGAGTAGAAAACAAATAACCGCTACTACGGTTAGGTTTGATGTAGCACAGAAAAAATATACGGATACTAAGGGCAAATTTAACAAGACTGGAAAAAAAGAACTAGCACAATCAGAGTATGGTCAAGCAGCACTTGGAATGACGGATTCTGTAGATTATGCGTTTTCCACTTTAATCACCGAAGAAGAGGGTGATAATCTTTTAGTTACTGCCGACCAAGCACAGAAAGATCTAGAAACAAACGCACTAGAATATGCATCAGATGGTCTTACCGAATTTATGGACATAAAAATGTCTATGAATATTGAGGGCAATCCTCCAAAGGATCTAGAAAAGTTTAATATAATTAGCATGGGGGGGAAAGAGATAAAAATTCCAGTGGACGAACAGTTTTCTACTTTGTTTGAAGTGCAAGACAGAGTAGATTCAGAAGATACAACAACTGCAAAGAGAAAAGAAAAGTACAACCAAAAGAATAGAAGAGCAAAGGAAAAATCTTCAAACGGCGCAGAATCTGCGCCTCCTGTTTCACAAGAAAAACCAAAAGCAGCATCTGCGCCTCCTGTTTCACAAGAAAAACCAAAAGCAGCAACGGATGTTGACGCACGATTTGAAACAGAGATCGATGACCCCCTTACGTCTAGGGCAAGTGAGTGGATTGGTCTAGAACCCGATGCTAAAATTACGAGAATGCAAGAAATTAAGGATGCACTATACGAATTGTTAGCAGATCCTGAAATGAATGGTAAACTAGATCCAAATGACAAGTATGTAAAAGACTGGTATGTAAAAGCCAGACCCTTCTATGACGCACATCAAGAAGATGAAAACACTGTTACGTTATATGGGGTAGCATCAGACATTAAAGATATTATTGGTAACTGGGAAAGTTTAGACAAGCAGTATGAAAAAATATCAAAGAAGATTAAAAAATCTCCTGTGCAAAGCACAACAAAGCATGAAAGAGATTTCGATCCCCCAGCAGAAGAACCGGTAGAAGCACCGGTAGAAGAATCCATTGAACTGGATGAAGCAGACAACACTGCCGCAGTTGCAAGGCAACTCAAGCAAGCAGTAAAGAAGTATACGACTGGAAACCTTATTGTCCGTTCAAAGGGTGGCAAGACTCGTTTTATTATGGTCGCCGCAGGACACATTGACAACAAACTCCGTAAGATGATGATAGATCTTATGTCACCAAATGCAAATATTCATAACATGAATGATATCTCCTATGGTAATGTTACCGATAAAGTTATTAGTGCAGAAACTCGCCATTGGGTAAAGGCTCTTGGGTTGAAAGAATCCGTTGAACTAGATGAAACAACAAATGAAGCCTTTTCGGATATTTTTGAAAAGTGGGAAGATAATAGAGACTATGAAGATGAGTATGAAAAATTTCATTCATCAGCCGAGGCGAGAGCCAATCGTGGAGCAAGAGTCCAAGCAAGACGCGACATGATAAAGGCTGGTAGAGTAAAAAAGGGAGATGGTAAAGATGTGGATCATGAGGTAGCACTTTCAAACGGTGGCAGCAATGATCTTGACAACTTAAAAGTATCATCTCCATCGTATAACAGAGGCAACGGCAGAGTAAAACAAACAGAAGATTACGGTGCCGGGTTCGAGGGAACCCCTGAATATATTAAGAAACTCATAAGGGACACCCCACACGCAAAAATACCACATAATGTCGGTAGCATGAACAAAAAAGGCGAATCGAATGGAACTAGACATAGTAAAGGGCGTTGACCTGCACTTATTTTTAGAAGTTGGAATTGCCCTAGCAGTTTTTGCTGGGGGATTTATCTTCGGTATTGCAAAAAAATGGAAGAAATATAAGCCTTCCAAAAAGCAAGACAAGAAGTACTGGAAACTTAATGGTAGATTACACGAAACACTCACCGAATTGCGTGTAAAGACTGATTGTGCTAGGGCACAAATAGTTCAATTCCATAACGGCGAATACTTTATGGATGGTGTTTGTATGAGAATGATGTCCCTCACTCACGAATCGCTGCAAAATGGTATATCGGGCGAGGGATCCAAAAAGCAAAGACTCCAACTCTCCATGTTTATGCCCTTAATGGAAATAGTCACAACAGATGATCCCGTTATACAAGTGGTAAAGGAAAAGCCCGAATCTTTCTGTAAGCAATTTATGGAAGCCAGCAATGTCGTAGCATTTTCTGCATTACCTATACGAAAACAAGGTATGGTCACCGGATATATTATATGTCAGTGGTGCAGCGAAGCAAAAACATCAAAATTGAATACGAAGAAGATTGTAAATGAAATAACACATTGCAGGGATATAGTAGAAGTCGGTATCATACACCAAAATGATATTTGATATAAATAGTTTAAAGGAGTATACCCAATGAAAAAGTTTAAAGAGTTATCAGGTTTTTTGAAAGAAAACGAATACTGGGATTCAACCGAACCACTACGCAACCGAACCTCTGACTATGGTGTTTACAGAATAGAAGATCAACACCAACTAGGCAAAATCAATTCGTTTATCGAGGGGTTCATGAAAAGAGAATTTATTGATCCAAAGCAAGCCATGTCGCAATTACGACATAAACTTAATCTGGCGGGTTTGGATTTTGATTTCTCAACAAAAAAGACTGGACACGACAGAAACCCCCACTTAGATGAAGGAACAGAAGATTATAAAATTCTTCGCTTTGGCGGCGAATTCGGAACAAAACCCGACCATGATCTATCAACCGGATTCTATAAGAGTGATGGCGTTTCTCCATACAACGATGGCGTGGGTATGGTACTCAGAACAACGTATAGCGTTAATGAAAGCGGCATGTTTAAAATAGACGCTATGATAGTTCCTGATGTTGACGAAGACGAGGACAGCGACGATATTTGAATAGAGAGATTTTATAATGGGTTTCAATCGCCTTAGTGAAGAAAATTTTATAATGTATGCGATGAAAATGTACGAAAATGCTCAATGTAAAACCATCGATGAGTTTTACGAGGATTTAGACCGTATAAAGTATGTGAAACGATTGCTTTATAAGTACATCAACCGGGGCGTTCTTCGTGAAAGGCTAATAATGAATCACATAATAATATTAACAAATCTCTTCGGCGCGCTTGCTACTTCAAAGATGCTCTTTTTTAAATTGGACGAAAATATGTTCCCGGCTCTAAAAACTTTTTTACTCTATTTAAATTACTTACCGGAAGAAATAGAAGAAGTACCAATTAAACTAATAGAAACAGATGTGTATATAACTAAGGCATTAAGAGAGGTATAAAATGGCAGGTTTATTAAGTCCAATGAGAATATTTAATGGGTTTGTAATATACAAATTCCTGAAGTACCTCACCACAGACTTCGAAAAGATGCCCGCATACAAACTGGGTATTATAGACAACAAAGGTAAATTCCTGAAGAAACAACGAGATCTGGTAACTTCTGAAGAAAAATTAGCCAGCAACATATTCTTTAGGCTTGTGATTAATTTAAGGAAGATATTGATGAAAGTACCAATCGTAGGATCAAAATTGGGACGAGTTGCGTCCGCTTTATTCTTAGTAAAAGAAGAAATGAACAAAACAGATACCAGTGGTCAAGCAGGACCGCTAATCGAACAGATGTTCCTATCATTTTGTGAGGATAATGATATTCCAATAAAAGAAAATATACTAAACGAAGATTTTGCAAACACACAAGAGCCCATTATTGGAGATATTATAGAAGATCATGAGGGCAATAAAATTGAAATTACTGAAGAACCTGTGCTTGTTGATAACATACTAGGTCTAAATATATACGAGTGTGCTGATAACAACAAACGAATAATATTCAACAAACTACAGGTGGAAAAACATGGGATGCGGTTGCAATAAAGGCGGGAATAGGCGTGGGGGAAACAATGCGCCAGCACAAAAAAAAATAGTCAGTACAAACAAATCCGTTCATAAAGGCAAACCAATAATGTCACCAAAGAAAGAAACAAACGGACCAAGAAATCCAGTACCGAGGAAGAGAAAATGAAAAACTTCAAAACACTAGTAGAAGAAATTGCCAATGTCGCCGGTGACGGCACTAATATAGCAGGTCTTGGGGACAATCCGCCCGTGAAGCCCAAGAAAGTTAGGAAGCGAGATAAGTTTGCTGGATGCGAAGTTTTTGAAGTTAGTCCAGGAGAGTATTCTAGATGCATGAATGGAAGAATTCGTTATGAAAGATGGAGCAAAAAGTTGAACATGGAAGAGAGCGACGACATTCGTTCCTTCGCCCACAAAAATCCAACTAGTTCCATCATCGTAAAAAATTCCCAAACAGGCGAAATGGCATACTTGATGAAAAAATGAAGTATTTAATTTGTTCATTATTATTTTTAACATCGTGCGAATTAACACCAGACATCGTAGTTCGCGGTGATACATCACAAAGACTTGAGTATATTGCAGAGGATGTTCGTCAAATACCGGAACCTGACGAACTCCCTGTAATTGCAGATCAAATAGATGTTGCGGCAGATGAAGTAGAAGTGCTGGAAGTAGAAAACTCACAATTCAGAGATGCAGAACGCAAGGAAGCAGTCCAAAGTTTATACTGGATTGCAAGTGTAACCGCAGGTGCGGGTT
>Ga0208299_1001604_pt1 | contig 16512 bp, 15 predicted proteins | sample 15_taG_FD_184089 | JGI IMG/M metagenome (GOLD analysis project Ga0208299, IMG submission 184089) | Marine viral communities from the Subarctic Pacific Ocean - 15_ETSP_OMZ_AT15312 metaG (SPAdes) (version 2) | ecosystem: Environmental > Aquatic > Marine > Oceanic | place: Pacific Ocean | collected...
TCTTGACCTGTATCACCTGATTTTCCACAAGCAGTAAGAGCCAATAAGCTAACTAACGATAATCTTCCAAACATATATTCACCTTTAAACTTTTAATGTCTAGGTTATTATATTTTATTTTTTTACTTTGTATAAAAATTTATACATTTTATGATTATTATGAATAAATTATAAAATTATTTCCACGTCTTTTTACTGTTCATTCTTTCTTTTAAACCCGCAAGTCGACCTATCCTAGTGCCCGCTGCGATAACTTCTTCAGCTACTTCGACTTCTTCAGCAGCTTCGACTTCTTCAGCAGCTTCGACTTCTTCAGCTACTTCGACTTCTTCATTGAGAAGCTCAACACTCTCTTCGAGATCATCAGTATTATTACTTTCATCGAATGATATACTACAAGATTCCTGAGATGGTGTCTTTTCTGAGAACCATTTCTTTTTATTTGATTTTTTCATATTTTCTCCAAACTTCACTTATTTGTTAATTATAATTATTCGGCAGCATTTGTTTTATTTTTATTTGGTACTCCCAAGGAGAATCGAACTCCTACCGCCGGGATGAAAACCCGGTGTTCTGACCGTTAAACTATGGGAGCAAATGGAGCGGGTGACAAGATTCGAACTTGCGACAGTCTGCTTGGAAGGCAGAAGCTCTACCAACTGAGCTACACCCGCAAGTATTATATTGTAAAAGACGAGACCCCTTTTATAATCCCGGGCCCCATTCGGCTTATTCTTCAGCTGTTGCAGTTTCTGTTTCTTCAATTGCAACGACTTCGATATTAAAATTAAGATTTTTTCCAGCCAAAGGATGATTAAAGTCCAATGTCACGTTTTCTTCTGTTGTTTCAAGAATAACAGCAGTAAATACTTGTTCGCTTTCACCTTTACCATGAACAACGTTCCCTACTACGGCAACAAAGTCATCGGGAAAAGATGTCAAAGGAACATTCTGAATTGCATTTGGGTTGTGTTCGCCATATGCGTCTTTTGACTCAATTACAACAGATTTCTTTTCATTGGGTTTCATACCAAGCAATGCATTTTCAAACCCAGCGATTAGCTTTCCTTCACCAACTAGTCCTGACATTGGTTCGCCTCGTTCATAAGAGTTATCAAACTCTGTACCATCGTCTAGCGTTCCAACATAGTGAAAACTAACTGTCTTTCCATTCATAACTTCCATCTTTTATTTCCTCTGATTAGATGTGAGGCATCTGTTAACCCATGCCTCCCTGCGGTAAAATGTGGAAAATTTAGCACCTCTATTTTTCCTGTTCATGACCATCAAGCCTTTTGAGCCTGTCCCCTTCTCGGGTTAGATGTAAGCACACCGGCAAGTAACGCCGTTCACAAACTTTCTCCCTGTTCTTAGCCGTAAGACTACGGAACAGCACGCCTTACTGTCGTCTTATGATATTCTGTGTGCCTTTGAATGAGCTGTACACTTCACTTCTTAGTTACACGTTATATTTCCAAACCTTGGGAGGATGTCCATATAACCCCTTTCGGGACAACGGTCTCGTTTCCGATTCCGCCAGAGAGACTTCTATCACCGACAGTTAGATTCTAGAGGCGTTTATTCCTCTTTCCCAAGCCTTTCGTCTTGGTGGGCCTTATCCCGTTTCCACGATGAATCTACAAGTCCGTGGATACTCTCAACAGTATTCTCTCAGTGGTATGAAAGCTCATGTATCGAATCACTGGATGATATTCAGAACTACCACGCTCTTTAACTCATCCCCTCTCTTAGTCAGGCCGCCCATGAAGACGTAAGAACGTCTAGCTCCTAAACGAGGTTTTCTCTATCACGTTGGCTTTCGCCGTTGTGCCTAAGGATCGGTAATTCCACTTAGGTTTATAGACCCGAGAACTGGGTCAAATTAACAATGTTAAAGAACTTATAAAGTATAATACAATAATTATAATTTATGTTTAAAAATTATTTAATCTTTAAAATGGCGGAAGGCTAGGGACTCGAACCCTAAACGGCGTGAACCGCGACGGATTTCAAATCCGCGTCCTAACCAATTCGGATGCCTTCCAAATAGATAGTTTTGAAACATACCCAGGTTTAAGTAAAATTACTCAGTAGCTTCAGTTTCTGTTGAAGCTTCAGTGCTTTCTGCACCTGTGGTTGCTTCAACTGCTTCTGTTGACGCTTCTTCTGAAGTCGTTGTCTCATCTGTTGTCTCAACTGTCTCTGTTGAAGTCTCAGTTGTAGCTTCTTCTGAAGTTGCAGACGGGTCGAATGAACATGTTCCCATTGATGTTGCAACAACTAAACAGCCTGCTACAAAACTAATTTGAACCTTGAACTTGGCCCATAGTGCTTGAATTTTTTCCATTTTTTATTTCCTTTTTAAAAATGTGTTTTTTACACTTGTCTTTATGACTCAATAAATATACACAATAAAATAGGATTGTTTAAGGATAAGTTTTAATTATCAGAAGGAAGCGATCTCGTGATGCCGTTTTCTTCTATGGCTATGCGTAATATGTTTGCTTCGTCTTCTAGCCCTTCTTCTTCTAGCCAGGTTATCAAGTCTTTGTTCCAGTGGCCCTTATCTGCTATATTACTCGATGCTCCCAGTGATGCTACGACAGATGCAAGATGTGCAAATTGCTGAAATGTGGTCTTTTCGGTTTCACCAAAAGTTCTTTTTATTTCATCGTTCCATTCAATGTAAAGAAGATGTAAATCATTTTGTCTTTTTTCAAAAACTTGTCTTACCCCATTTTCATCTGTACCGAATCCTCTCATAGAATTGAATAGTTTCAAGATATCTTCATTTTCTATATTTTCACCAGTAAGTTTTGCCAAATTATTCTGGTTTGGAACCCAATCAGAAAATCCTTCATTTATAAGTTCTTCTTTTATTAGACGCCTGAGTTGTGATCTAGTGATTTTCATTTTGGTCCTCTTTTCATGTATAATTATACTCTAATTAAGCAAAAAATATAACTTTATAAAATGTCTTTATCAAAGCTCGCTATCTCTATTAGGCTTGTAAGCATTATGATCTTGACATCGTTAACTTCTAATACACTTTTCATTTTATGTCGGGCTGATTCTGTTAGGTAGCCCTTTACTTCAATGTACACGTCATGCTCTGGCAAATAAAAGTCAGGTATATAATTTCTTTTTCTGCCTGCTTTTGATAGGTACGGGAGTTTCATGTTTTCATCACGTTCCCACTGGATGTTTAGCTCATCAAGCCTCATGGCCATAATAACTTCCCACGTACTATCCATCGAAACTAATTCACCATCTACCGTTTTATATGTAGATGGCTTTGACCATAGTTTTGTTTTTTTCTTTTTATATTTTCTACGTTTTGCCATGTAATTAAGTATGGCGCTGAATATATATTTATGAATGGCTCGGGGGATTAGCTCAGTTGGGAGAGCACCGGCTTTGCAAGCCGGGGGTCATCGGTTCGAACCCGATATCCTCCACCATTCTTTATATTCCTGCGAGTTTTGAGAGTCGGTCGTAAGAGATAGATTCTAATTGATTTTCTTGGGCAGGCTCTGATGTATTCTCAAATTCATCCCATCTATTTTTTACGTCGAATAGTGCTACAATTACCGCCTTAAATCTTGCTATACCCTTAAGAGGATAAGGTGTAGCACTTGATCCGATGTGGACAGAAAGTTTATATGCTTTGATAGAGTCCGGAGATAATACATCGTCTCTAAATTCTTCTTTCATAATCCGCTTGGCTTCTCTATGACCTGAAGGCCCAGTAAATAAATTTTTAGAACCACCTTCCTTGCTCGTAATTTTGTCAAGTTCGTCTGAAAACGACTGTTCAACACTTGTCATGCGTGTCCATTTTGGTAAATCGGTAGCGGAAAAACTCAGAAACTTAGACATGAGATCAGTTTTCGCCTCGGGTTGGAGGTTTCCTCCACTTCGCCAGAGAAAATCTTCTTCTAAGAATTTTCTAAAACTATTTGCAAATTTTACCTTTATTTTACTAATTAGTTCTCTCATGCCCTCAGCATCTAAATTTTTGATTTCGTCTAGCTGTTCATCGTTGATTACGTCCACCATCACAGCCCATGCTTGTGACGTGGCTTCAGCAGAAGCCTCATCGCCGCCCTCTTCAGCAGCAGCATCTTCGCCGTCCGCTTCGGCAGTGGCTTCATCGCCACCACTGTTGCCGGTTGCTGAATGCGTCACTTTATCATATTCACCAGATTCAGTGACGCTTAATAGCTTTTGAACAGCCTTTACAGCTGACAGTGTCAAAGGGCCAAACATTCCATCTGGCTCTCCCATTTGTAATATAGCTGTTTTCACTGCGTTATTATTAGACTCACTATATTTTGATTTTAAATATGTCTGAAGAGCGCTTACTATGTCGCCTCTGTCTTTGTTTTTTATCTTTGAGTCTGTGCCTAAGTCAAAATACTTTGTAAGGACGTCTGTTTCATTGTCTTCAGCAAGTAGTGATAACTCTGCTTCGATCATTTCACGAAGTATGCCTCTTGTAACTTTCATTTTTTGTTATCCTTTTAAGAGCCCAGCTAGTTTTGAGAATCTATCATATGTGAATGATTCATTCGGTCCTGCGTCTGCAGAGCGTCCGGGAAGTGGGTTTAAACTATCAGCAGTCGGTGCATCATCAGACACTTGAGCATTTACTTCACCCCCTGCGCTAGATGTCTGTTTGGCAAAAGTTAACTCATTTTCATACCAAGCGGGACGGTTTTCTGTTGTCTCATTGTAGTCTTTGTCAAAGTGAACAAGCCTTGTTTGAGACTCATCAACAACTATTGCTATCATTTTAGGTTCATATTCAGTAGTGAATCTGCTAAATGCAGATTCTGGATTTCTCTCCAGGCCGCTAGCTCTGATTGTCTGTGTGTTTTTAATATAATATGAGCTTTGTCTTCCAGCATTTATGGCTGTAGGATCCGGTAAAAAGTCATAAAGTTTATTGTCATCATTGTCTAAAAACGACAAAGTATCTTGCTTGCTCCACGTTTCACCGCCGTCTGGAGACATGTACCATTCGTCATTATATTTTCTAGCTCTAATCTCATCATCATTGATGCTTATCCACGTCCCTTTGGCCTCTCTACCATAATTAATGTAAAACGCGTCTGTCAAGCGTTCATTATTACCTTCGATTGAGCGATACCCTATTACGCCAGGACCCTCCCTCATTGGAGGTGGGTTCTGATTACGAGTATCTTGTATGTCAGTAGTCCCAAGATCGGTTTGTGCTACTGCATCGTCACCGGAGCTAGCTGATCTAGCTCTAGTTGGTTCAGATGCATTATCTTCCCCACCAGACTTTAGTGACGTCCAAGTTTGTCTTCCGACAACACCATCAACGCTGCTTCCGCGCATGCCGACTAGATACTGCCACTTCTCTACTGCCCATTTTGTGTTAGGACCAAAAGCGCCATCTGGTGATCCTAGTTTTTCAACAGCGGAATCCATTCCTGCATTTTCAAAATGAATCTTTAGAGCCCTTTGAAGTGCACTGACTGCCTCTCCTCTTGAACCACGCCTAAGCACGGACCTTCCTCCGCCGAGGAGTGCATCTAGCGTTGCTACATCTTCTGTCGATATTTGTTGTTCACCTTCTTGTGCAACTGCCGTTTCTCCGGCCGACTGTTCTGATCCCCAGTCGACATCAATGTCATCATCAAGGTCTGCCAAAAAATCTTGTCCAGTAGTAGGTGATCCGCTCCATGAGGCGACAACGTCGTCAGGAACGTCATCGGTATTGTCTATAAGACCTTTTTCTTGAGCAACCTGATATATGCGTGACAGCATTCCTTTGCGAGGACCTTCCCAGGCTTCCGGTGTAACTGTTGTATGGAATGATCTAAAAGCATTTCTTGCATTTGCCATTGCTTCAGGTTGAGCATCGATGTCTGAAACAACGTTTCCGTCAGGACCTACACCAACTAGTGAACCAAATAGCTCGAATACGTCTCTAAGACTTTCTTCGGTTACTTCTTCATTTAGTAAATTAATCTCTGCTTCGATCATTTCACGAAGTATTCTTTTTGTAATTTTCATTTTTTGTTATCCTTTTAAGAGTCCAGCTAGTTTTGAGAATCTGTCAAATGTGAATGATTCGTTTTGATTTTGTCTTGCTTGCTGTGAATATGGTACATTGTTTCTTTCAATCTGAGTTTTCATGACATCATAGTTTCCGCCACCAAGAAATTCGTCCATTTGGTCTATCATTTCATCTACAGAGTTTGCAGCATCATCTGATGTAACATTTTGTTGATATGCTAATAATAGTAATTGTGAGGGAGTGTCTATTTCAAGATCATTTTCTTCTATTCTTTGTGAATTATTGACATAAAACTGAGTTGCAGCTTGATCAAAAGCATTTATTGCTGTCATTACTTTACCTTCGTCAGAATTGTCCCCAAACGTGTCGAGCCCTGTTATCATTGCGAGCCCGCCGCCAATGCCGATTCCTGCTGTTGCTGCGCCAGCTAGTGCAGCTGTTCTGCCACCCATTGAACGTGCTAACCCTTGGGCGGCTATTCTACTAGCACCTGATCCTATAGCGGCATTACTGACTCCGCGAGCACCCATTTGCTGTAGACGGGCTGCTGCCCGTGCTGTTCTTGTTGCCCCTCCAGCTGCTCGTACGCCACCAACTGTTGCACTGAGGGCTCCTTTTACAATAGGACCACCTACTGCATATGATGCAGCAGTTCCAATCATTCTTGCTGCGCCGCCCCATGTAGATCTTGTATCGTAACTATTGGCAGCAATAACAACTGCAGTAAACTCAATAACATTCAATAGATCTGTTAGATCGTTGTTAACTGCAGTAATTGCCTCTTGATCTGCATCTGGGTTAGTTGATACAACTACCTCTCTTGCCTTTTGTTGTAGAGGGAAATTATTTCTCTGAACGATTCTTAGCATTGTTGCACGCTCAGCACCTCCCAAGAAACTATCTAGTTTATCTTGGACTTCTTCTACAGTCTGCCATCCTGTTTTGACTGCTAGAATTTGTGAGGGCGTCTCATCAAAGTTAGTTGTGCCGCCTGCAACAATATATGCCTTAACCTTGTCAGCAAGATCATCATAAAGCTCAGTGGATAATGTATCAAATGCAGCTAGTGCTGCCATTCCTTTTTCTTCATCTGAGTTTGAAAAGAACCCTTTGTTACCTTCATCTGCCATAGCGTTTGCATGCATTGTAATCTCATTCTTAAATGTGACTAGTCTTTCTGAAATTGCTATTCCTTGTTCTTCAAGTGTTAGGATAGGTTCGCCTCTTCCTACTTCACTTCTATCTGTGTTTAGAATATTATCATCTGATTGCATGGTTGTCGGAGAGAATTCAAGAAGCATAACTTTAGAAAGCAAGAATGACTCAGCAACTACTTCTGCTTCAACAGCTTCTGTATCTTGTACTTCGATCTCTTCTGCCTCTGTAGCTTCTGCTTCAGCTGTAGCCTCAGCTGCCATAGCCTGAGTCTCTAGTGAATCTATATCACTCTGCGTTACGTTTGCCCAAGTATCACCTGTCTCCATTTTTACGTGGAAATCTTCTTCATCTTTTACAATCCATATTTGATAGATTGGATTATTTGGATCTTCATCATAATAATAGTGGTTATGATAAGCATACCATACTGATTTTTCATTGTCCCAAATAAACATAGGACCTGGTTTTTCTGGTCGTTCAGCGGGACTAGCCGCTGCTGCCGCTGCTGCTGCAGCTTCTTCTTCATCTGCTGCTGCCGCGCCGTCTGATGGAGCCCTTTCGGCTCTTGGAGTAACAGCTGCGCTTTCAGCGCCGTCGCTTTTTAATGCCGTCCATGTCTGTCTTCCGACTATGCCATCTACCTGGAGACCGTACACACCTTGCATTGTTTCTACAGCAGTTTTAGTTGCAGAATCAAATGTTCCTGTGACTTCGATTAGTTGATCTTCCATTCCATGTGATTGAAGTCTAGCGTTTAATATATTTTGAAGTGCAGTTACTTTTGCACCAGAGCTTCCGAACTTAAGAACTGCGCCGCCGTTAGAAAGATAGTCAAGCAGACGAATGTCAGAATCGTTTACTGCCCCAGACTGTTCCGGGACGTTAGGCTCGTCGATTGAGTCAACTGTTCCAGCAGACGTTCTGCCATCAGCTAACGTGAACACTCCACCTGCGCCTTCTATCCAACCTTCCTCGACTGCAGCATTCAGTGTTGATTGTAATAGATCACCATATTTTTCATCAGAAAAATCAGATGCGTCCAGGTTCATGAACTCATTTCGCCACTGTCTGTTGAAAGCAGTCTGATTGCCGTTATCTATTTGACGTCTTAGTCTTCTAATCTGTCCTTTGTTCGTTCTTACGTCGATTCGTTGTCCTACTCTTTCTTTTAATAGTTCAGTCTCGATCATCTCGCGAAGTATTCTTTTAGTTACTTTCATTTTCAACCTTGCTTTGTTTTAACTCTATAAACGCAAATAGCGCTATGTCTTTTATAAATATATTCTAAATCTTGTTTTTGTATATCTTTATGATAAAATGTGTGCACTATTCATTGTAAGTTTTAGTTCGTATCTTTCGATGCTGTTAACGTCTAACAGATCGGTTACTTTGCTGAATAAATGACCTAAGAATCTAATGTCATTTGGGAAGAATTTGATGACATCTGTTGACCTTGCTGTCACTCGCATCGTCAGTGTGTCTTCCCTCATAATTGTATGGATCATTGAGATGCACTCAGGTTGTACAAAGACAAATCTTCTTGTTTTATCTTGTTCCTGAATTGTGCCGTACTTATTATTCCCCGACAGTTCATCGGTAATGTTCCCGCGCACGCGGTTTAATATATCGGTATAGTGTTCTCTTTCGAGGTCCCAGTCAAATACTGCATCATCAGGCGGGAACGGTGTGGGTGATGATAGGGTTAAAGATAACCCGCTTGCCTCGTTATTGGGCTGAGCCTGTGCCATCCGTCTGACATCGTTGTGGATTGTCTTAATTGTTGGGACGTTATTGAGCCAAAGCAATGCAATTTCTGAAGCATTTAAGACATCATCACCACTTATAATAAGAACATTAGGGAACGATTCGAAATGCTTTATCTCTTCTTTATACAGACTATAGACTTTCCATAATGAGTCAAGGTCGTGAATAGGATCGCCTCTGTCTTCGTATCGTTTACGTAGTAGACTGAAGGTTGGCATTAAGACGATGAGCCTGTTATCTAAATTGAATAGATGTTCTTTCAGTTGTCTTCGCCATCTTTTTATTATTTGCTTGTCGCGATTATAACGGCGAGCGTAGACTAACATTGTCAACTGTGCTCTGTCATGAATGTTGAAGGCATAGTCAGTTGACTTGTGAATGTCCCAATAAAGCGTTGACTTGCCTGAAAGGTCACAGCCTTCGATTGTGAGGTTGTCTACGGACACCGATGGCTTCATTTTCTCTCCTTGTCTTTAGGACAACATATAATAATATTCATATTTTATTCAAACGATCTAATTTGTTTCATTTTCCAAGAAGTAGTACTCATACCCCAGGCAGCATCATGCTTAATCTCAGATACCCAAATAGTAAATGGTTCAGGAGCTTGATTGAACTTACCCCAGACTCTGATCCAAGCCTGATTATTGTCGGCATCAATTGCTTTTAGTCTAAAGAACTTCTTATTATTTTTTGTAGTCCTCTCAATAACTTCAGTGATACAACACCAACCAACACCCTTCGCCCCAGGAGCTATGTCAAATACCGACTGGACTTGCTTATCATCGATACGTTTCATCATAGCCTCAGGGAATAGCAGAGCATTGCTTACTGTTTTTGTGATATCGTGAAAGAACAGAATCTTTTCTGATCTATTCCAGTCGAAGACGTTCTTATATCTATCAATCAATCCGGGCAACAAAGGCTCCGGGAACTCGTCGTTCTTGAGCACTCGTTTTAGTTGAGTCTTAGTGAGACCGAACTCGCCCTTTTTCAGTGTCTCGTAATTCTTGTCATCAGTGATGATGTGAAGCAACTGATTGTGGTTCTTGATAGTACCGTCCTGCATCTCAGTTATTGAGTTAAATGCCTCAATCTTACAAAGAGATGTGAATGCCGTCTTATTCATCTTTGAATGTTTCCACTTACCTTCTTCGTCAAATAGCAAGTTATTAAGATCAGTGAACGGTCGTGCCTCCATGATTTCAAGCATTGCAGTTTTTCCAACGCCCTTGACGGAGCTTAATGGTGGTACAAACGAACTAATGTCTTCAGAGTATTCCCATTCGTTTCCAGAGTAGTTGATATCAGCCGGTGCGAATTTATAACCTAATGCCTTTATTTCACCAATTGTCTTTTCTAGCTTAGCTGGATTGTCGTTATTTGTCTGTAATAGAGTAGCAAGCCACATTGGTTCGTGATGAGTATGCAACCAGGCAGCATAGTATGAGTCAATAGCATAGGCTACGGCGTGGCTCTTGTTGAACCCGTATGAAGCAAATGCCTCGATTTCAGACCACAACTTGTTTGATATTTTTTCATCAATGTCATGAAGATTTCGTGCACCTTCAACAAACTTCTTTCTTGCTATTTCACGTTCGCCAACTTTACCACCAGCTGAGTCTACAGATATCTTAACAAGCGTCTTACGAAGTTTATCAGATTCACCAGGTGAGAACCCAGCCATCTCTTGAGCAAGCATCATGAATTGCTCTTGGAATACAATGAACCCATACGTGTCCTTTAGTACTTTTTCAATTGAAGGGTGATCGAATACAATGGGTTCACCGGCAGCAACTTTGTTACGCACCTTTACATATTTCTTGTGAACATTAGCCTTAAGCGGTCCTGGACGATAGATGGCAGTCAGAGCCGCTAATTCAACTAGAGTTGTAGGCTTTGCCTGTAGGCAGAACTGTTGAGCGCCACTAGCCGTGAATTGGAAGACTCCGACAAATCGGCCTTCATGATAAACATGCTTCCAGACTTCTTGATCATCCTGAAGGTTGGTTCGACAATTCAAGTGTTCGTCAAAGTACGCCTTTATGTCTAGGAACGTGGGTTCTTCACCTGACTGTTTTCTAAGAATACGACGGATGCAGTTTTCAGTATTCTTCAGTAGTGATAATCCAAGGAAGTCGAACTTCAATATACCGTTGTCCTCAAGATGTCGGAAGTTCATTCCTTCTGCCCATGGTGTCTGCATTTCACCACGGACTCCGATTACAGGCATTTGTTTTGACATTTCTTTTGGATCGCCAATAATTACACCACCTGCATGCCTACCAATAGATTTATTCTGTTGGAACAATGTAGCAACGTGTTTTTCTACGTCTGGATACTTCTCCATGAATGTTCTATACTTGTCTGAATGCTTCATGCTGTCTTCGTGCTTTAGAACAAAGACACCGCGTTCTTGATTTTGATCATGAGCCTTTGCGAACACTTCGTCTTGAATATTGTTTGTAACATCATTGACTTCCATAAAAGGAACTCCATAGAACTTACCAATATCTTTGACTAGTGATTTTAATTTTAATGTATTGAAGTTTGAAACAGGGACTACAGCCTCTTCACCATATAGTTCCTTTGCCGCATTAATCAATTCATCACGGTCGCCAGCATCGGTATCGATATCAGGCCATGAAACACGATGTCGCCCAAGGAATCGAGCCCAAAGCAGATCATAAGGTATAGGATCAACATGTGTGATACCTAACAAGTAATTAACCAAGCTTCCTGCACCTGAGCCTCGCCCAGGACCCATAAGTGTTCTATTTTCAGCAACCTTGAAGATCTCTGTCATTGTCAAGAAGTAAGAAGCGTGCCCAAGAAACTTAATATCAGACAACTCCTCTTTTACTCTTGCGACATACTCAGGCTTATCAGCCATTCCTTCTTCAATCATTGCCTTTTTGACAATAGCTGCCAGCTGTTGAAACTCATCACGTTCAGGGTGAGCCTTGTCAACATGCTTTGGAAGCTTGACAGAAGTATCAATCCAAACATCTTCACAAAGATTCCATGCAATATCATGTGTTCTTTCAATGGCATCCTTAACAATAGTCTCGGTACCTTTATAGAAGTCAAATTCAGCATGACCTTCGCCGTATTCATCCCACATTTGTTTCGCGTTTTTTGGATACAGTAAGCACTTAAGATCTTCTTTAGCTGGAAGTGTTTCTTCTGCTAAATTAGATCCCATCCACCCGAGCTTTTTATATAGCTCACGTGCCTCCCAAGCATCGGAGTTTGGAAAGTGAGAGTCAGCAGTTGCGATGAGAGGCGTTCCCGTCTTTTTAGCCAATTCGAGAAGACAAAGATTAGAAAGATGTTGAGCACCTAACTTGTTAAACTGCAATTCAAGGAAGAAGTTTTCTGTTCCGACAGCATCGACAAAACGATCTGTCATATTTTCTAGTCGTTGCATGATCGGAGCCAATACACTCGGTTCAGTAATAAGATCAGGACCTAATTCCATAAACGTCTTGTCAGGAAACTGTCTAAATATTTCACCAGCTGCAAACCCGCCAACACATGCTGTTGACACAACAAGTCCTTCGCCATGTTCTTTTAGAAGTTTAAAGTCGATACGAGGAAAACGATAGAACCCATCACGATACGACTTTTTAACTAGAGTAAAAAGGTTTTCTAGACCTTTCCTGTTTTTGGCAATAACAATAAGGTGATAATACTTTTTCCACTCAGGCTTTCCGATGAGACCTTTCTTTGTAGCATTCTCATCCTCAATAACTAGACCGCCTTGTTCATCATCAGATGAAAGTGTGACACGCTTTTTAGCTGCCTTATTTGCAGCGACTTCCTCTTTATGAGCAGTATGCTGTTGCTTCCATACGTCAAGATCAGGAACAAAATAGAACTCAACGCCATTAAGTTGTCGATACTTTTGTCCACGCTTTTTGGCAGCTTGTGCGCCTACATGTGCATGAGCAAGACCGTTACCGTTACCGTGATCTGTTAGTGCCCAACTGTCCATGCCCTGCTTTTCAGATAGAACAAATTCAATATGATCTTGTGGGTAACCTAAACCATCGTATACGGAAAAATTACTGTGACCGTGAAGCCCAGTAAAAACTTGTGGAATTGCGAATTTATCGAATGATGACATTATAGTCCTTTTGTGTCAATGTATAGTTTATTATACAATAGTTTTCCTTCATTTACACGAATACCGAAGGATTTTATTTTTTCTGAGCGTTTTAGTTTTTTGTATCTCGATTCAGCTTTTGATGCTGAAGATCGATCTAAATGTGATTCAACGTATACTAGAGAAACTGGGCGGCGAGACCTTGTATATTTTGCGCCTTTCTTAGTATTATTGTGTTCATATATTCGACGTTGCACATCGGTAGTAATCCCGATGTAAATACTTGAATCACTGCATATGACAGCATATAGGCTCCATGGTTTGTACATTTTTAATCTCTGTCATTTCTAAAGCAGACAAATGTCGGAAATCTTAGCGATCCATCTGGAGTGATCTCTTGATATCTGATCTCAATTGTCCTCCCGATATATTTTTCTTTGTTGTCCCAGATTTCAGACCTAATCTCGTCAGATAACCCAGAACCAATTTGAACTTTGACTCCTTGGTGATACACAACAAATGCGCCGAGCGTCCCCACATGTTTGCCACGGCCCTCTAATAGGTCATCTACAGGTAGGTCTACATCAAAAAACGCCTTGAGCTTCATAATGTCGTAACTTCTCTTGAATTGATAAGGTGCTTGCGGATTTTTGATCATTGCACCTTCGAAGCCCTCAGAGACGAATTTGTCATGAAGAACTTTCACGAGATCAGAGTCTTCAGAGACTGAAAGAGTTTCTTTGTCGACATACGTTATCAGCTTTTTACTGTCATCGTCAAGTGTGCTGATTCTGTCGTAAAGCGTGACGAGTCTATCAACATAACTCGTTGTTGCATCTTTGCTGTCCCATTCTTCAAGTGAACAAAAATCAAAAAGAGCTAAAAAAGTGCCATCAGTCTCAACATCTCCCTTTCTATAAGCCTGTCTCATCAGAGCCACGAAGTCTTCACCCATTAGCTCTCCATCATAACACCCATCACCCATCGCTATCAAAGAAGGGCCGATTGAGTCAATAAAGTTAGTGATAGGCTTACCTGAACGTGCGTACATTATAACTGCACCGTCTCGTACAATAGAGAAGCATCTGATGCCGTCGAGTTTCCTTTCTACAATCATATTGTCCCATTTGACCACCCTTTTTGGGTCGAATTTTTGAGCCAATGAAACGTCGAAAGTAGGGATCAAGTCTGGAAAGTCTTTATTAATTGTAGTAGTAGACAATCCGATAGCGATATGCTTCTTGAGAATCTTTCTCATCCACTTTTCTTCATCTTCAGTGACGAGATTAAAAGCAGTCGAAATTTCTTCAATTGCAGCATTCCCTGTAACATCTCTCTTTGCACACTTATCACAAGCAGAGAAAAAGACTTGCCATCTTAGGTTTTCTGTTGTCAGTGGGAATCTGTTCTTTATTTTTGGTATTTTAATAACATGAAAGGGCATGAATGGATCGAAGCTGTACTTGAGTATCTTCCTCAATAGGTAAGAGTTGTTCTCAAGCACTAACTCGCGTTTCGCATTCGTGCCCTTTGTTGTTTTAATTTCTGTAAGTAATTCTGATAATGGCAAATTTTCTCCTATAAAGATATTATACCACTAATATACAGTATTTACACGAAAAACATTTTATAAATCCTTTTATTGATTGATTTATTTTATCTAATTGGCTTGAGATGTTTATTGTTAATTTTTTGGCTTGTTCCAGTGCTTGTTAGCCATGACTTCATCGGAGGCTGCAGCAAGATGGCGTGCCAAAATCGCCTGTTCCTCTGGTTCCGACATATTTCCAAGGCCGTGCCTGTACAGCGCATCAAGGATTGGAAATGACGAACCCAAGACATCCATCGCCGCTTTTAATTTAAGCTGGGCTTTGTTGTCGGCGAGGCTGGCAGCCATTCCCGCTTCTTCAGCACTGTCTGCGCTATGATCATCAGCGTCATCCCAGGCCCAGTATTCTGGAGGCGGTTGCGACTCTTTTGTAGCACTCATCTCTGAAATTGTGTTTATCTCTTCTTTGATAAGCTGTTTTAGTTGACTTCGTGTGATTTTCATGTTTTATCCTCTACCTCTAATGTTCATTAGTATGGATCACGTTGCCAGCGTCCATCATATCTCTTGAAGAAAGGGGGTCCATGTGGATAACTATCTCCGTCCGCTATAGCAACCAGAAACCAACTTGATACTCCCTCCTCTTCTTTGTAGCGCCATTCAAGTGAACCATCGCTAAGCATGGCTTTCTCTTCGGAGGTCGAAAGGTTGCAAACTTCATCAGGTACATCAGACCCTCCGACACCCTCGCAAGCCTCTTTAAGGAGTTCTTCTTTAATAAGTTGTCTAAGTTGTTTACGTGTGATTTTCATCTTATGCTATCCTGTAACTGAAAGTGTTCTTTTATAAATATGTATTAATATACAATATTTACACGAAAACGTTTTAATGTATCAGGTCCTTATTGATTACTACTAATAATCTGCCTCATTGTACCGTAGTCGGCCCCACTCAATACACTGTCGAACTTATCGATCATGTTCTCTATGCTGCCGTAGCGGATCATGGTAACAAGAATTTCAGTGGCTGATTCGGTGTTAGGTGCTTCGGAGCCATCATTTATTTCTGCATTCCTTAAGAGTGCTGCGACTTCAATGGCATATGCTCGTGCGTCTTCGTCAAATCGCTGGAGAGCATCCATTACAAGATTTTCATCTGAGTTTGTAATCATGCCTTTGTTGAGCTCATTTCGCATAACGCCCACTAGCGGCTGAATTTTCTGAATGAAACTGTTTTTTATCACGGCTAATTCTTCTGCTAATGCGCCTGCAATTGTTCCATCTGATGTTGGGTATGCATCCCCTGACTCTTGTATTGATTTTGATGGAATGACAATACGTGTTAGTTCTTCTTTGATAAGCTGTTTTAGCTGACTTCTAGTGATTTTCATGTTTTATCCTGTAACTGTAAGTGTTCGTTTATAAATATACACTAATGTGTGAAAAATGAACATTAACTAAACACTACTCGATATTATCGTCATACATCTCGACGATGAGCTCACCTTGTTCATTACATCTGTCAAGATAATCAGTCAATTGCTCAATAGATGTGCATACCTTGACGCCAGATCGTGCTAGCATAAGATTGAAATTAGCGCCTTCTGGAAGTCCTTCGCAGAAATACACGATAGATCGCCCAGCCTGGAATGCAACTCCTGCCTCGAAGATAGTGCCGATATCTCTATAGCTAGTGTTGACTAGAACAAAGTCAGACTCCTCGATGTGCCTAACATTACCACGAAAGACGTCTTCCTGGACTTCTTGTGATGCATCAGGCTTACAGACAAAGATGCGCCTTGGGCTTCGAAGATCAATGTAACTCGATCTATCATCAAAGACTTTTTCTAGTCTTGTTAATTGTTCATCTTGATCTGGTGAGAAC